>Ga0163154_10003356_pt1 | contig 22293 bp, 21 predicted proteins | sample OliLakLV19MP9P1_FD_148649 | JGI IMG/M metagenome (GOLD analysis project Ga0163154, IMG submission 148649) | Freshwater microbial mat bacterial communities from Lake Vanda, McMurdo Dry Valleys, Antarctica - Oligotrophic Lake LV.19.MP9.P1 | ecosystem: Environmental > Aquatic > Freshwater > Lake >... | reverse complement strand
ATTTTGGGCTGCAACGTTTGTACGACTTATGCGCAGCCGCACGTTTGTTGGTGGATCCCTATCGGATCGGTCGGGTTATCGCGCGACCCTTTTTGGGCGACGCCGCGGCCAACTATGCGCGCACGCCCAATCGTCGCGATTACGCCGTCCCGCCGATCGCGCCCACTTTGCTGGATGCGCTGCAGGCGGCCGACGCTGAGGTGATCGGGGTTGGCAAAATCAGCGATATCTTCGCAGGAATGGGTATTAGCCGGTCAATCAAAGCGCACGGTTTGGACGCGCTGATGGACAAATCGATGCAAGCCCTTGCCGCCGCCCGCGTGCCGACGCTGGTGTTTACCAATCTGGTGGATTTTGATCAGGATTTTGGTCATCGCCGCGACGTGGCCGGTTATGCCGCGGCGCTCGAACATTTCGACACGCTGTTGCCGAGTTTCATCGACGCACTGGGCCCGGACGATCTGGCGATTTTCTGCGCCGATCATGGCAACGACCCCACGTGGCCGGGCAGCGATCACACGCGCGAGTTCATCCCCATCCTGGCGATCAGCCCCAGCTTGGCGCCCGCAGCATTGGGCCGCCGTGATAGTTTTGCCGACATTGGCGCCAGCTTGGCCACGTGGTTTGGCTTGCCGCCATTGGCTAGCGGTGCTTCGTTCTTGTCGTAAATGCCGGCCGCGTGCGCGCCAGGGTGGTTCAACATCGTCATTCCCGCGAAAACGGGAATCCAGTTTTTTCAGTTACTTACGGGTAGCTACGCCAATGACCACGCCACACATCGAAGCTGCTGCGGGTGCCTTTGCCGAGACCGTGTTGTTGCCCGGCGATCCGCTGCGCGCCAAGTACATCGCTGAGCGTTTTTTAGAAAATCCGGTGCAAGTGACCGCGGTGCGCAATATGTACGGATATACCGGCCACTATCGCGGCCAGCGGATATCGGTGATGGGCGGCGGCATGGGCATTCCGTCCTGCTCGATCTACACCAGCGAGTTAATTGATCACTACGGCGTGCGCCGGGTGTTGCGCGTGGGTACCTGCGGCGCGGTGTTAGACGAGGTTGAGATCGGTGATCTGGTCTTAGGTCTGGGTGCCAGCACCGATTCAGGCGTCAATCGCACGCGTTTTGGCGGTTACGATCTGGCCGCGATTGCGTCCTGGCCATTGGCCCGCGCGATCGACGATGCGGCGCGCGCCGCCGGGCGCCCACTGCGCATTGGCAATGTCTATTCGACCGATTTGTTTTACTCGCCGCAGGCCGGGCTGGTCGATATGTTGCGCCGCATGAAGATCCTCGGCATCGAAATGGAGGCCGCGGGTCTGTACACCGCCGCGGCCGAACGAGGCGCGGAAGCCGCGGCCTTGTTGACCGTTTCAGACCACTTGCTCACTGGCGCAAAAATGAGCAGCGAACAACGCCAACGCGGTTTAGACGCCATGATTGAAGTGGCGTTGGCGGCAGTGGCTTAAGACCGCGAGTACAGTGCGTCGTGAGGCAGCATCGCGCAAGCGCGCAATCTCAACAATCCCTTGCCCAAGCCTCCGAGGAATTGCGCCGAATCGGGCGGGCAAAAGCCGCCTTTGCGGCTACCTGCGTCGCACCGAATCGGGTATGCCGGCCTCGCCGGTGGATCCATCGAAATCAAACACTTGCATGCGCAGAGCCACCTGCGTTCGATTCTGTGCGCCGAGCTTGCGTAAGATCGTGGACATATGCACTTTGACCGTGGCTTCGGTGATTTCCAGATGCCAGCCGATCTGCTTGTTCAACATGCCGCCCGCCAGCAGTACTGCAATCCGAAACTGCTGTGCGGTCAAAGTGCCGATACGTTGCGCGGCGTTCGCCTCTGCAGCACTGACTTCCAACAGCAAGCCCTGAAAGCGGGCGGGGACGCTGATCTGCCCAGCCAGGACGGCGCGCAGGGCCGCGCTGATTTGCTCCAGGCCAGACGATTTGGGAATAAACCCGGCGGCGCCCAGTCCCACCGCCCGCTGAACAACTGCCGCTTCTTCCATTGCCGACACCACCACCACCGGAACATCCGGCGCAATGGCGCGCACGTGAACCAGCGCCGACAGGCCTTGCGCCCCTGGCATGTTGAGATCCAACAGCAACAGATCAATGTCACCGGCGTCGCTCAATACCTCTTGCACGCCGGCCATATCGGCCACTTCGATGATCGTGACACCCGGTATCGCCCGTTGGACGCGCCCCACCAACGCTTCACGAAACAAAGGATGATCGTCAGCGATGACCACCCGGTAGTGCTCGACGGCATTCGTTGCATTGGCGGATTGCGACGGCATGACGATGGGGATCACAAGAGTCCGCGAGCCTAGCAGCCTGTCGGGCTTTGCGCGTGAGATGCGTGGTGTGGCTGAAAGGATGACTGCAAGGCGCGGCGCGCAGCCAATGGCTCTTCCGTTGGGGTCGCAGCGCAGACGCCGTTGCGACGCGCAACCCGCAGGGCCGGAAGCGCTTTTGGCGCACTGCGGAGCAGAAAGACGAAAAAATGCAATGGAACTCCCGGAATATTCGTCACCGATCTGCGCCAAAAGCGCTTCCGGCGCACTCGCGATGAAAGTCCGACAGGCTGCTAGGGTGTACCCGCTGCCGTACGCGCGAGCATCGTTGCCCAACCCTTCACGCGCGTCCAGGGACAACGCGATCCCGCTGCAGCGGCTGTGGACAGATGTGGACCTAAATCCGCGGGTGAATCCTCGCCGTGCAGCCAGACAGCAAGCTGTTGAAACAAATGCTTGGCACTGCGGATGCTGGTCTCAACATCTAGTTCATCAGGCAATGCTTCGAGACGGGCGCAGACGTCGCGCCAGACCCGCCCGTGTTGGCCTGGGTAGCAATCAAAGTAGCTCACCGCGTGCTCCACATGCTGGCCAAATCGATTCAGTAGTGCCCGCCGAATGATCTGCCCGCCGAGACTGGAACCCTCCAGCACGTACACCACTCCGACTCGGGCTGACAGCGAATCGAGATCAAAGCTCAGCGTTGCTTGCGGAATCCTCCCCCAGACACCTTCCCCGTCACCCAGCGCCAGCAGGTCCGATTGCAGATGTCTGGAGCGCTCACAGCCCAGCCGCAAACTGTCGTTGGTAAAGCGGGCCATGGCGGCATCGAGTGGGGCGATAAACCCGTAAGTGCGTCGCAGCAGCTTGCGGTATTCGGCTAGCGTGTAGTCCTGGCTGAGCAGTCGGCGCATGCATGCCACTCCCTCAATCCGGTCATGGGCTTCGCGGGTTCCTTCGCGCAGCGCCACCAGTCTCCGGCTGGGCGCCCTGGTATTCATCTCGGGCTGCCTCGCGAAACTATCCGTCACGGTCAACATGGTGCGTTTCTCCTTGGATCAGCCTGCGCGCAGCGCTTGCACCGGATGCTGTGCGTCGGCTCATTCGGGGTCTCTACCACTTTGGTGTTATTTAAACTTTAGTGCTACTTACCCGACGATGTGGCCTCACTAGGATGCGAAGCCGATGGCATCGCACACCGCGCACTAATCCGCGCTAAGGGCCATCGAACCGTGCTCGTTGAACGCCCAACAGCGAGCGCATCCTTGAATCCGTTGTGGAGGTAGTTATGGCTCAAGTACAGAAGTCCACCGACTCTTCAAGCCTGGCCGAGGTCATTGACCGAGTCCTGGACAAAGGCATCGTGATTGACGCATTCATCAAGGTCTCGCTCGTCGGCATTGAACTGCTGGCTATCGAGGTGCGCATCGTGATCGCGTCAGTCGAAACCTATCTGAAGTACGCAGAGGCGATTGGTTTGACCGCGAGCGCCGCGCAACCGGCGTAATTTACCGGCCCCCGCGGGATGCCTTTTTTGGGCATCCCGCATTTCTCGCAAAGGAGCACGTCGTGGAGCAAGAATATCCTGGGGACATCCGCCCTTTGATGAAGGCCTGTAGTGATTTGGCCATACGCCGTCGCGGCGATCTGCACAAGTTGAGCTCGGCGGTCGACCATTTACGCGGCAACTTGGCAAATACCTTGCAACAATTCGCCGTCGACCGTGGCGCAGCTATTCGGCAGGTTGCCGCGCTGCGCAGCAATCTACGCGATCGTCTGGCACAAAGCCGCGCGGATCGCCTGCAGGCGGTCGCCGGGCTGCGCGACCGCTTTGCCACCGAACGCCAGCAGCTGCGCAGCAATCTACGCGATCGTCTGGCACAAAGCCGCGCGGATCGCCTGCAGGCGGTCGCCGGGCTGCGCGACCGCTTTGCCACCGAACGCCAGCAGACGCATCAATCATTGCAGCAGGAGCTGGGCAGTTTCCGTAAGGAACTGGCCAACAGCGTGGAGGCCATTCGTCAGCGTACCGCGCATGCCAAAACGAAGCGTTTCAAGACCGGGTCGTTTACGCTGACCCCAGCCAAAGCGGTTAGCAAAGCCAAAGTAACTGCAGTGGCCACGCCAATCAGCAAGTCCGCCAAACGGAGCGCCGCGATGAGTTTCCTCGACGCCATCGAATATTGATCGGAGCGCTGCCTCGTGATACCTGCCCAAGGAGCGGCTGTGAAAGTGGATGTAGAAACGGCCGAGAGAGCGCAAGTCTCGGTGGAGGCCAGCGAAGGCTTTGTTTTGACCGAAGCGGTTCGTGAGTTGGCGGATCGCGCGGTCGCATATCTGCGCGCCGGTTATCCAGTACATTTGTGCGGTCCCACCGGCACCGGCAAGACCACACTGGCCTTCCACGTGGCGGCCATGCTCAAACGGCCGATTGTGCTGTTGCACGGCGATCATCAGCTGACCAGTGCGGACCTGATTGGCTCACCGTCCGGCACGCGCACTTCACGCGTCGTCGATAATTACATCCGTTCAGTCGTGCGCACCGAGGAAGAGCGCCGCGATCTATGGGTAGACAACCGGCTGACTACCGCTTGTCGTTACGGCCATACGCTGATTTACGATGAGTTTAACCGTACCACCGCGGAAGCCAATAATCCGCTGTTGAGTGTGTTTTCCGAGCGCATTCTGAATCTGCCCAAGGCCAGCGACGGACGCGAGAGCTACATTCGCGTGCATCCGCATTTTGCTGCGGTCTTGACTTCCAATCCGGAGGAATACGCCGGTGTTTATCGCGCCCCAGACGCGCTGCTGGATCGCGTGATCACCATTCATCTGGATTTTTACGATGCCACGACCGAGACCTCGATCGTGGCTGCGCGCGCCAGTGTGCCTCTAGAACTGGCCACCCGTATCGTTGCCATGGTGCGCGGTGTGCGCTCGCACGGCAGAAGCCGCGCACGTCCCACCATCCGCGCGGCAATCACCATCGCCCGCGTGATGGCGGCTTCGGGGCTAGAGCTGGACCGCCCGAACGCAGTGCTGCGCGCCATCTGTACCGATGTGCTGGGCACGGATCCTTTCACGCAAACGCTGGACCTGACCTCGGAGTTGCCGGTGGCGACAGTGCTGCTTCCCGCCGAGGTTACCGATCCCGTCAAGGTCGGTGACGACACTGCCACATCAGCACATGCACCAGAGGTGGTCGCAGACGCGCCGGAAAGCGACGCGCCGGAAAGCGACGCGCCGGAAAGCGCCGCGCCGGAAAGCGACGCGCCGGAAAGCGCAACGCTGGAAAGCGCAACACCGGTTAGGCGCAAACGCAACCAAGCCGCAAACGTGGGCTGGCTGCATGCCCTTGAAGAATCAAATAAGCGCGTTTAAGGCGAAACCCTTATGGCCAAGTTCCGCCGCATCAATACCACTGTTCCGCAGCGCACGCTGGGCAGCCGTAAGGTCCAAGCACCCACGCATGCGATTTACCTGCGGATGAGCTTTCTGGCGATGGAGCGCCGCCGCCGTCAGGTCGAGGTAGACAATATGCAGGCGCGCTTGGTGCTGCTGCGCAAGCGCATCAGTGTGATTGATAAGGAACTGGAAACCTTGATCGCCACCGTGGGCATCCCCACGCCGCCGGTCACCGAAGCGGACGAGGGCTCATCCCTGCCGCCGGGTCTGGCGATACGCTACTGATTGGAACGGGAATCCTATGTCCACCCCATTGCAGAAAATCAACGATGCGCTGCGCAACACACTCGCAGAGCTGCTAGATGCCAAGCATTTTCGCGTGGCTGGCATCCGCAAGGCGCAGGATGGATGGAGTGCTGAGGTCGAGGCCTTCGTGCGCGACCCGCGACTGTCCATCGTTAACGACCTAGGCGCTAAGGACATCTACATCCGCAGTCGTTACAAGGTGGAGTTTGACCGGGATGTCGACATGGTTGGTTTCACTGAAATCGAAACCGGGTCCTGACCATGGCCTTGTTACTTTATGGCATTACCCGTGCTGGCAGCATGCCGGACTTAGAAATGACCGGCGGGGGCGGCGCTGCCGTCGAATCGGTACGCACCGGATCGATCGTGATGCTGGCGAGCCACTACGAAGGCGAGGAGCTGAGTCCGCGCCGACGCAATCTCTCGGAGTTCCAAAAGGTGGTGAACGCGGTGGCGGCGCGCACCGACATTCTACCCTCGACCTTCGGACTGCTGTCGGACGACGCCGAGCAGGTGCGTGCGCTGCTGGACCGCAACGCCGCTTTGATCGAGTCGGAACTAGCGCGCATCGCCGGATGCCTGGAGTTCAGTTTGCGCATCCGCTGGAATGGCGAAAATATTTTCGCCTGGTTTGTCGAGCGCTTTGACAGCCTGCGGGTGATCCGCGACCGCTACTTCGAGGGTGGGCGCATTCCTACCCAGGACGAACGCCTGCAACTGGGTAAGGGCTTTGAGCACCTATTAACGGCCGAGCGTGCACAGACGTTGCGGCGGGTCACCGAAGCGCTGGGGCCGCAGATCGATGAATGGCGCGAACTCAGTCACCCGAGTGAAGCCACGCTGTGCTCCCTGGCCCTGCTGGTCCGGCGTCAGCTGGGTAGCGATTTTGATGGAGCCATCGAGACGCTCGCGGGCCAATACGACGACAATCATGTGTTCGAGTTGCTCGGGCCTTGGCCCCCGTATAGTTTTACCGAACTTCGACTGGAGTAACCCGCACATGTTTGGCACTGGTCTGTTGCTCAGCGTAGCCCGCGAAATCGACAAAGCGGCACGCCAGCAATTGGAAGTCGAACAAGCCGAGGTGATGCAAGCGCTGCGCGCGCTGCACTTGCAGATCGAGCGCGGGCAGATCAGTGACGACGAGTTCGATCAGCAGGAAGAACGCCTGCTCGCGCGCCTAGATTCGATTAAGCGCTCGCTGCGATGAAGGGCTTGCAGCAAGATCAGCAGCTCTATCTGGTCGATCTCCTGGACCGACTGCTCGACAAGGGCGTGGTGGTGCGCGGTCACATCACCATTTCAGTCGCCGACATCGATCTTTTGTATCTGGACGTGAGCATTCTGCTGTCTTCGGTGGAGCGCGCCTTACGCAGCGTGCGCGAACCAACAGCGCTGGCCTGCGCTCCCCGACGACTTAACTGAGATCTCTATGGAATCGCTGGAAGGCGCATTGCATCAAATGTTGGACCGCGAAGCCCGGGTCCGCTTAGGCGGCGAGAACGGTGCGAACGGGCTGGCGCAGCTGGTCATGACGCTGATCAAGCTGGTCCATGAATTGCTCGAACGGCAGGCGATCCGGCGCCTGGACGGCGGCTCGCTGAGCGACGAGGAAGCCGAGCGCGTCGGCAGTGTGTTGATGGAGCAGGCCGCAGAAATCCGGCGCCTGTGCGTGCATTTTGGCCTGAAGGAGAGCGACCTTCACCTGGATCTGGGCCCCCTAGGACGAATCTGAGAACGACTATGGCCAATGACTCACCGCGGATGACGCATGCGGTACAAAGCACCAATCTCGCCGATCTGCTGGAGCGCATCCTCGACAAGGGCGTCGTTATCAGTGGCGATATTCGAATCAAACTGGTCGACATAGAACTGCTGACCATCCAAATCCGACTGGTGATCTGCTCTGTCGATCGTGCCGTGGAAATGGGCATGGACTGGTGGCGCAACACGCAGTATTTCCAGGGACCCAGTGCCGAGCGCAACGCCAATGGCGCGCTGGAGCAGATTGCCGAGCGCCTGCAGCGCATCGAAAGCCAGCTGGGACAATTGCCTGCGGGACTACCTGTCGAGGAGTCAAAGCCGTGAGCAACAAGTCGCCGTGGTCGGATCTGTTTCAAAGTCTAGGGCAGGCTCTCGGCAGTCTGGTTGACGTGGCTGAGCAGTCCAAGGAATTCAAGGACAAGCCGAAAGTGCAAACGCGAGTGCGCGCACGCACTCTCGACGGCGGCTCGCTGGACGATCTGAAGGATCTGGCCAGCAAACTCCGTGGACTCGGTGCGTCCAGCGAGCCGGCCACACCGCCACCGCCGCAAACCCTGGAATTGGAGCTGCACGAAGAGGCCGACTACTTAACCGTATTGATCTCCCATCCGGGCCTGACCCCGGGCAGACTGGAGATTAGTGTGACCGGCGATATGCTGGAAGTGCAAGCCTACCAGGGCGAACAGGCCTATCACGGAGAGTGTCAGTTGCCCTTTGCGGTGGACGATTCCAATCGCGAGATGAAGATTCACCGCGGGCTGATAGAACTGCGCTGGCCGCGCCCATCCGCTCCACCGGCGCCACGAGCGCGGCGCAAACGTTGATGGCAACGCCCAAAGTCGCCGCGGCCAAAGCAGCGAATGAGCTGCGGGTCGCCGACGCGCGTGCGCAAGACCTCGGACGGCATAGCGCGCGGATCGACCCAGCTGATCTGACGCGGATGAATCTCGCTGTGGGCCAGTTTGTCCACCACCCTGCCGTCGACAAACATTATCTGCGCGTGTTGCCGGCCTTCCCGCCGCAGCGCGGGCAAACAACGGTGCAGCTCGACTGGATGTCGCGCAGCGCGCTGGGTGCGGATCTGGGTAACAGCATTCCGCTGCTTTCCATTGAATGTCAGGAAGCCGAGGAAATCTGGCTGGCGCCGCGCGAAGGTCCGGCGCTAACGCCCGACCAAGTGAGCTACGTGGCGCGCTGGATAGACGGCCTACCGCTGGCGCTGGACCACACCGTGTGTGTAAACCTGGGAGGGCGCTGGCGCGAATTAGTAGTGCGTCTGGCACGCCCTGCTGGTCCACTGGTGGTCATGCCGCAGACCAAATTCAAATGTGTGGACTCCGCGCAGCGCAGCGGCGGCGCAACACAGACCACCAGCTACCAGGATATCGGCGGGCTGGAGCGCGAGATCGAAGCCCTGCGCGAAATCGTCGAACTGCCGCTGCGCTATCCGGACGTGTTCGTCCAGCTGGGCGTGCCACCACCGCGTGGCGTGCTGTTGCACGGACCACCCGGGACCGGCAAGACGCTCATCGCCCGCGCGGTAGCCGGTGAAAGCGAAGCTAGCTTTCTGTCCATCAGCGCGCCGGAAATTGTCCACAAGTTTTACGGCGAGAGCGAGGCCAAGCTGCGCGAGTTGTTCGAGAAAGCGGCGCGCCAAGCGCCATGCGTGCTATTCATCGACGAAATCGATGCCATCGCCGCGCGCCGCGATGTGGTCCAAGGCGAGGTCGAAAAGCGCATTGTCGCGCAGTTGTTGACTTTGATGGATGGCTTGGGTAATCGCGGCCAAGTCATTGTGCTGGCCGCCACCAATTTGCCGCAGATGCTTGATCCGGCGTTGCGTCGGCCGGGCCGGTTTGATCGCGAACTGATGATCGGTATGCCCAACACCGATGCCCGCCGCGCCATTCTCGGCGTGCACAGTCGGCGCATTCCGCTCGCTAGCGATGTCGATCTGAACGCGCTGGCGCGCGATGCCAAAGGCTTTACCGGTGCCGATCTGCGTGCGTTGTGCCAGGAAGCGGCCATGCGGGTAGCCAGTCGCGTTGCCCAATCCATGCGGCTGGGCAACCGTGAGCTGCCCGAACTGCGCGTTACCCAAGCCGATTTTTCGACCGCGCTGAACTCGATCACGCCGACCGTGATGCGGCAGGTCGAAATTGACGTGCCAAACACGCCGATGTCGGCGGTCGGCGGACTGGAAGCGGCCAAGCGGGCGCTCAGTGAAGCGATTCTCTGGCCCTTGCAGTCGCCCGAGTTGTACGCCCATTTTGGGGTGCGGCCCAGTCGCGGCTTACTGCTGTACGGACCGCCAGGCACCGGGAAGACCCTGCTGGCCAAAGCCACGGCGTCGGCCGCGCAAGCCAATTTCCTGGCCATCTCTGGACCCTCATTGCTGTCCCGTTATGTCGGCGATTCCGAGCGGGCGGTGCGGGAATTGTTCGCGCGCGCACGCCAAGCCGCGCCGGTGATCGTGTTCTTCGACGAGTTCGACGCGCTAGCGCCCGCCCGCGGTCGCCATGGTGGTTCGGAAGTCAGTGAACGCGTGGTCGCTCAACTGCTGACCGAGATCGATGGTATCAGCCCACGCGCTGCCATCTGGCTGCTGGCGGCCACCAATCGGATTGATCTGATCGACCCGGCGCTGTTGCGACCTGGGCGCTTTGATCTGCTGGTGCCCGTCGGCCTGCCGGAACTGACTGAGCGCCGGGAGATACTCAAGGTGGCGCTCGTTGGCCGACCGCTGGCAGGTGCGACGGACATCGAGCCCTACGCCGAGCGCAGTGCCGGCTGGAGTGGCGCCGATCTGGTCGCCTTGATTGATGCCGCCGCCGTGCTAGCCATGCGCCGTTGTTTTGCTGACATGAGCATTGCGTCGACGATTAGCGCAGCCGATCTGGAACAAGCCTTCGTGCAGCAGTGCGGGCAACGTCGGCAACCGCCAAGTGACAGAGCTCCCTCTGGGCCGCAGATCGTGAGCTAGGCCGCTGCCCAACGGGGGGTTTGCCGCCCGATCACATCTCGGACGCGTCTTCGGTTAGCCGTGGCCGGAAAGTGTAGGGCGCCCAGGGCCCCGTCACCGAAATCTGCATGCCGCTCGCGGCCAGTTGCTCGCTGGCTTGTAAAATCGCTGTGTTCAGAGTCGGCTCCTGGTCGCGCCCCACCAGCAGCGCGTCATTGGTTATCAGGCGTCGACCGAGCGTGTCGCGTGGGCCGCCAGTCAGTGATCGAGATACCCGCGCACGCACCCAGGGCGACAGCCATTGCTCGTACATTTCGATGATGCGCAACTGCCGTTCCGCCAGACGTTCCTGCGCGCGTTCCGGCGCCTGACGGCGCGCCTGCAGCCAGGCGCGGCCGCTGCTGGCGGCGGCCTGCCTGGCCAGCTCGTCGTCGCCATCTGTGTCTGGCCAATAAATTTTCATGGCCCATTCGTAGGCCCCATCGACCAGCGCGAAATACGGGCGCAGATCGTCCGCTCGAAGCCGGGCTGCTGCGAGCAGCTCCATGGCGTCTGGCACCACCACGCCAAATTGCAGCGGATAGATCGGCACCGCGGCATTCAACCGGGCGATGGCTCCATGCTGCCGGGCAAGCGCATGCGCGAGCCAAGCCGGGTCCTGCTGACCCGTGCAAGCATATTGTTGGCGATCACGCTCGTCCAGCTCTAGCGCGGTTACGCTCCATTCGCCTTCGCTAATCAGGGTTAGCCGCTCCATATCGGGCATACGCGGGCCGTCGACCGACCTGACCAACGCGATAGGGTTGATTGCAGTTCCAAAGGACATGGACGCTTCCACGGTAGGCAGCCTAGGTGAAATGGATTCTCGGCGGACGGCGCATCGGCGCCATCTCATACTTTAGCATTAGGCGCGCTCGCAGTGGATCCGCAACATTGCTTCAAATACAAGCACTTGTAGACATAAACACTGACGACGACGGACGGTCTACCACCAAGGCGTTAGTTATTTCGAAGGCAGCGACGGCTATCAATAGCGTGGGCCAGCCCATGTGAGTCGCCGCCTAAATGCTTTACGCACAATCCAGACCGCCAACTGATCCAACGATGCCAAGAGGCTTCGCTGGCCAGACGCGCGCGGCGGATGGATTGAGGAAGGGTCTACCCGAGGGCCGAATGGCTAGCTACGTCCACGATCCACTGCTGAGCAAACTACTGGTTGAACCTGAATCGCTCGACCTGCTGAGCTCCACGGGGGCCATTGCGGACGCCCTGCCCCACGCTTTCTTGGTGTTTGACGCCTCCGCGCGGCTGCTACGCTGGAATCGCCAGCTGGCGCAGATGCTGGGAGCGCTGGGTCAGCAGATAGGAGATCTGGAATTCTCCGACCTGTTTCGCAGCCCTTCGGCGACCGCACTTTGGCGTGAGCTGTTGAGCCGCCCCAACGAGCCGGCGCAGACGCAGCAGGAAATGCTGACCTGCCCCAGCGGCAAGCAGATTCCCCTGCTATTGGGCGCTGCCTGCATGGATCTGAATGGCACGCGGGTCGTCGTCATCGGTGCCACCGATCTAAGCGAGCAGCACGCTGCCGAGCGGAAGTTGCGCCGACTTGCCTATTTCGATCCGCTGACGCGTCTGCCCAACCGTGCAGGCTTCCGTCGCGAACTAGGACTGTTGCGTGAGCGGCATGCGGCAGCGCATACGCAGCTGGCAATTGCCGTCGTCGATATTGACCGATTCCGGGTGGTCAATGACGCCCACGGGCACGAAGGTGGCAACCAGTTATTAGAGCAGCTCGCCGCGCGGCTCAAAGCCGAGCTGCCGAGCGAAGATCTGATCGGACACCTGGGGGAAGACGAGTTTGCGATCCTGTTTTCCGATGTGAAGGACGACCAGCACGCCTACTCGATAGGCCTCCGTTTAGTTGAAATGTTCCGCCAATCCTTTGAAGTCAATGGCGAGCGCGTGATTGTCAGCGTCTGCGTCGGCATCGCGCCGGTCGAGAACGGTGATCCGAGCATTGCCATGCGCAATGCCGACACCGCTTTGTATCGCGCCAAGGAAGCGGGATCCGCCCAGGTGGTCGTATATGACCGCGCGATGCGCGAGAGCAACGAGTTGCGTCTGCGGCTGGAGACCAAGCTGCGCAACGCCTTGCGGGAAAACCAGCTGCGGCTGGTGTTTCAGCCGATTTTGGAGCTAGAAAGCGGGAAGGTCGTCGGGCATGAAGCGCTGATGCGCTGGTCGCATCCAAACCATGGCGCCATCTCGCCAGCCTATTTTATTCCGTTAGCCGAACGCTGCGGAATAGCGCCAGCAATCGATGCCTGGACCTTATCGCAATCGATAGGGCATCTACGCGCCGATGGTGGCTTCGTCAACGTCAATGTATCGGCGCGCACGCTGACCGATAGCGACTGGGTGGAAATGGCCATCGACAGCTTTCACGCCAGCGGATTGCGCCCCGGCAGGCTGCGACTGGAAATTACCGAGACCGCGCTGCTGAGCCGCGATTCCAGCGCCCACGCACATCTGCAGCGGCTGAGTTTGGCTGGCATGCCAATCGTACTGGACGATTTCGGCACCGGTTACTCGTCGCTGTCGCATCTGCAGGACTACCCGATTTCTGGCGTGAAGATTGATCGTTCCTTCGTCGCCTGCATAGATAGCAATGGTCGCGAGAGCCGCATCGTCTCGGCGGTGACGCGCCTCGCGCAGGACTTGGGTTTTTCGGTGACCGCCGAGGGCGTCGAGACCGAGGCCCAACACGCTGCATTGATCGCCGCTGGTTGTGTTTACGGCCAGGGCCACTACTACGGTCACCCGCTGCCCTGGGAGGACCGCCGCGTCGCCGAGCGTCAAGTATGGAAGGAAGGCAGTTAAATGGACGGGACTAAGCAGTCACGCCTGGACCTGAGCGCACTCATCGCACGGGTCGATGGACTATTCGCACCGGATGCGCTGGACGCATGTCGGCTCGCTTTGACCCTACGCGAGGACCTGGGCGCGGCGGCGGCCATCCACGATTGCTCAGCGAGCATCGCCCGCGATGCTGCCGCGTTGGCGAAGCAACGCTTCGTCGCAGCGCGACTACTTACCGACCCCCATCAGCTGTTACCTTTCGAGCGCGATCTGACTATTTGGGGGCAGCTCTACGCGCGCCAAGTCGCCGGCACGCAGTCTGGTGGCGCTGCTACTCACTTTTTACAGCACCTAGCGATTGCCGCGCGGCGCGGTATGGAATTTGCGGATGCCAGCGCATTGCTGATCGGTTGCGCGCGCAGGGTGGCACACGACCATCTGGAGGGCGCAGCGCTGGCCCGCTATCAGCACGGCTGCGACCAAGCACAGGCTATTCTGCGTCATTTAACCGCCGCCAATGCGCTGGCGGCACAGGCCGAGACAATAGCCTCCGACGCCTATGACCGACTGATCGTGGCCCACCCGGAACTCGATCAAGTCTACGGCGCGATCACCCGCAGCAAGTGTGTCCGTGATGTGTCCTATTGGCTGGGCGCCGCGTCACTGGCCTTCGGGCACGCTGACCTGGAGCGCGCCGGTACGCGTTGGCTTGAGTGGATCTATGAACGGGTAGGGCGTTACGTCTCGCGCTTTGGTGGCGATATCTGGGGCTCAATCTTTGCCTGCTTGTGGGTGGCCGCGCAGCAACACCTAGCTCCCGCCCATACCCGGGTGATCGGGCCGCTGCTGCTCCGTTTGGCCGATTCTGGGCAAGCCATTGCCCGCGGGCTGCAGGCTTATCTGCGCGCACCGGAGTGCGCCGCGCTGGCGGCCGAACGCAGCGTCGGCGATGGCTTAGCCGCTGCGGATATTCCCTTGTTACAAGAAGTTAGCTGCGGGTACCTGCAGGTCGCTGCCTGTCAGGGCGCGTTGCCGGCGCCATCCACGTTGTGGGCGGAGTTGCATCAGCGACTGGTGCATCTGCCGCTCGGGCGCAACGAGCACGCCGAACAACTGCTGCTGCGCAGCGCCGCAACCGCGCGCGAAACCCTGTCTGCGGGCTTTGACGCACACCTGGAAGCGGCCTTACAACGAGCGCTGGACGGCGTTCGGCGCTTCGGTCCTATCGCTGACCGACTCCATCAGTTGCCGCAACTGGCTGCCGATGTGATTGAGCATCTGGGCTCGGCCCGGTTGCGCGACGTCGATGCCTTCGAGCGCTGGCTGCTGGCGGTGGCGATTGAACTTTGCCGCCTATCGCTGCATGGTAGCGCGACCGAATGCGCCGAGCGGCTGTTACTGAGCCTGACGGTCGATCTGGACGGCGCCAGCGGCGAGTCGGCAGAATTAGAAGCGCAGGCGCTGGCGGCGCTCGCCAAGGCCTGGGGCGCGCGCGGTTTGACCCGCGACGACGCCCACTTGCAGGCCTTTGTTGACCTACTGGCGCACATGGCCACACGCTGGCCGGCACGCGCCGACGCGAACGCGCCAGCGGCAGGCGATGTTGAGGCCGGTCTCGCCGCGCTGGTCGCGCGCCAGTTCTACCGCTTGAGTCTGAGCGGTGACCACCCAACGGCAGTGAGCCAGAGCGCACGCTGGATTGCGCAGACGCTGGTGCCTGAGCTCGAATTGAACTGGCCGGTCACGCCGGTTGGCCAGCGCGCCGATGCCTGCCGCCGCTTGGTTCAAAACGGACTGGATCAGCTGAATAGCCAAGTGTCTGCGGACGGGCGCGCCGCGCTGCTGCGGCAACGCCAACTGCTGTCCGATGTTGGCGAGGCGGCCGCCTTGGCGCACTGGCTTGCTCACCACGCCGCGGGTTTGAGCAGCGAAGCGGTCGCCGAATTGGCGCGCCGACCGCTGTGGATCGACGCCGGGATGGACGGCATGCAGCCGCGTTGCACACGCGATTTCGCGCTACTGCTGGGCGTTGTAGCCAACGGCATGGGAGACGGCTGCACGGACCTTGATGCGTGGACGCTGCGCTTTGCCGCTGCGCATCTGCGGCCCTTCCTGCGCGAGGACACGCGAGCGCTAAGTGCCGAGCTGATCGCCATCGCCGGGCCGCTGCTCCAACACGAGTTATCCCCGCGCAGCAGCGAGCGCGTATTGAATGCCTTGCGCACCGCCTATGGTTTGGTTCAGCAGGCCCAACCATGAAGCGCTCGGCACTCGCCCCGCTGTTCCGGCGCTCGCTGGCAGCCCAGTTGCCGGCCAGCTTGCGCAGCCCGCAGCTGCATGCGCTGGCCGAGCGCATCGACCTGATTGCGGCCGAATGGCAACGGGTACACGCACTGCCAGCAGAGCTGACCGCGCGACTGGCTGACGAAGGCGTAGAGATCGCCGATCTAGCGGACGCCTTGCGCTTGGCCAGTGCACGCCTGCGCGCTCAGGTACCGACCAACTTGGAGACCGTCCCCTGGGTGCAGTTCGCCCAGGAGGTACGCGATCTGCTGCCGTTCTCCTGTCTCGCCGGGGTCGCCGATCACGTGCTCGGACTGGCCAGCCGTCATTTGTCAGCGCATACCCAGAGTCTGGCGGAGTTGCACCTCTGGGAGTGCATGGAAGCCGCCGACGCCTTTCGCCAGCGCTACACGATTGCCCAGGACGCGCAAGCGATTGCAAATGAGGTCTGCACCGGCCTTGATCGCGCCGCTGAGCTGCTGCGGGAAGATTTGCAATCGACTCAGATACAGGTGCTTGCCGACGACTTGGCCGACACCCTGCTGCAATGGAGCGCGTGTGCGGCGGACATGGGCTCCTGTGTCGATTTGGAATTGATTCGCGTCTTCATGACGCAGCTGGTAGCGCGTCACGCGCTCCCGCCTCGTATCTGGTCGCTGCTGGTATTGCGTCTGGATCGCGCCTTTGCCGTGCGCGCCAACGGCCATTTGGAACATGCGTTTGCCGACGCCCTAGCCGCGCTGCTCGCAGCCACCACGCGCTTTGATTTCCTTCGAGATTTATCTACTGAGGCGTTGTTCTATCTGCCCGCGGGCGCGGCGCTCTGGGGCGAGTTGGCTTTGTGTACCTTAGTGGTACGGCTGCGCCCGGGCAGTCGCATTGCGGCGCGTTACGCGCGTGCCCTCAGCCTGGAGGACCTCGGGCAATTCCAGGGCGCGCCGCGCGCTGAGATTGAACAGGCGGTGCGGCTGGGCTTGCAGTCGCTGCGCGGCCGCTGGGAACGCAACTACCTGGACCTGTACGCCGACACCTGCGCGCAATTACTCGACTGGGCAGCTATCGGCGAACGACTGACCGCGCTGGCGCAGACCGAGGACGGCGCGGATGGCGCGCTGGCAATCGCCGCGCTTAACGCGGCTGCGATGGGCAGCGATCTGCACGAGCGCCGTGGCCTGTTCCATGCCTTCTGCTCCCATCTGCCGCTGACCGTCCTTCACACTGGCGCGCCGCACGCCGCCATTCCGGCAGCCCTGGCGCTGCCAACGGCGCTGTCCACCTCGGTGCAAGAGTTGTACGCAACGGCGGCCACCTCGATTCGCAGCAATGGCGACCTGGATGGTAGTCAGGCGTGGCTGCTGGCGCGGCGCGCCTTGCACGGTAACACGCAGGTAGAACGCGTGCTGCAACAGTTTGTCAGCCTGCATCGGATTTTTGACGCGCACGAAGCGCGCGCAGAAATGCGCTCGCGGCTTTCCCATGCGCTGCTCGACGCCACCACCACCACCGGCAGCAGCGATCTGCTGGCCGGCTTGCAGGCGGTGATTCGCTACAGCGGACAGTCGCCACATTGGCAAGGTAGCCGGCTGGCCACCTTGTTGCAGCAGTTTCATCCGTCGATTATCGCCGTCGCGGCCGCAAGCAAGATTTCCCGCGGCGCGGCCGAGCTGGCCGATGGCGCGTCGGCGCAGGTACTCGCGCGACATCCTGACTATGCGCAGCGGATCGGCAGCTCCGGACAGGCCGCCACTCGGCGCGACAACTTCTATACGCTGCTGCGCCTCGGCCAGGTACTCGGCGGTGCCAGCCCTGATCCCAAAGAAGCCATGAGCTGGTGGTGGCGCAGCACCATCGGCGTTTATTTACACAATCGCGACGGCAGCGTGATGCAAGACAATTTGCGCGCACTGGCCGATGGTTTGCGGCAAACCTTGAGCGAAACAGAGTTGCAGTTATCGGTGGATGTGCTGGCCTGCGTGTATCGCGTGGGTCTGTCCGTTGAAATTCCACGCGACTTGGTCACCGATGCGGTCTTGAGTTTTCAGCCGCTGCTTGGCGTCGGCCCGTTGTGGCATTCGGTTTTTGATGTTGGTCGTGGTAACGAAGCTCACCACCGTCTGGTCAGTCCGTCAGCCGCTTCTGCCGCGCACGGCCTCACCGAGACGCTGGAAGTTCGTGCGGTTTTGCAAACGATGCAAGCCAGCTGGGCCCAGTGCGGAGATCCCGAGCAGGCGTGGACCGCGGCCAGCGGCCGTATGCATCAGGCTTTGCAACGGGTCGGCGCTGCCGCGCTGTTGCGTGCCTGGGTCAACGAGCTGTCTGCAACTAATGCTCGCGGTGTCTATACACAGATGCTGGCCGAGCCCGGGGTCGAGCGATTGCACTTGCTGGCTTTCTCCCGCGCCTTTCCAACGCGCCTGCAAGCATGCGCCGATGCCATGGCAGCACTGGCTGGCAGACTGCCGGAAACTCCGCCCGAACGCGCCGAAAGCTATGCTGCCAAGGGCCGGCGCGATCTTGGGCTGCTGTTCCGGATCCTGCAACGCGAGCTAGAAGCGGGCGCGCCGGCCATTGCACAGCTCAACACCGGTCGCTATCTCACCGAGTGCATCTTGCCCTTTGTGCGCTTTTCCGCAGCGAGCTGGCGGCGTCTGTGGGCTCGCGGTCTGAGCCAGCTGCTGCCCACGCTCGGGCTGCCGGAGCAGTTTGGCGCGCAGCGCTGTTTTGCGCTGCTGATGGCCGTGAGTGATCATGCCGAAGAACTAGGCTCGGCCGGGCAGATGCTGTTCGCCGCGACAGGTCCAGTGTTTTCGGATGATCCCATCGATGAGAACCGCTGGCGCTCGCTGGTCAGTGGGCTGCTGGTATGCGCCTGCGTTGAGCAAGAGCTGCAGCAGGGGCGCGCGCTGGCGCAAGAGCTGGCACTCGCTGCGCCGCTCTTTACCGATGACGGCATCGCTGCTTGGCATCAGGGCAGCGCTTCGCTGCGCGAATTGCTCGCCGCTGCCCTCGGCCCGGCGCTCCGCCTATCGCTGGACGCGGTGATGCAGGCCCTCAACAAGAGCCTGACCGCAGCGGCCGTCATGGCGCAAACGCCTTCCGCCTGCGGGCTGGATGCCGCCAATGCGGTGCGTAGCGAGCACTGGATGAGCGCCACGCTATGGCGCGCTGATCGTCTGGTGCGCATGTTGGATGAAAAGCTGACCACGCCAATGCCAGGCGATCTGGTCGTGTCGCGCGCCACTGGCTGGCTCTGCCCGGACATGGTCGGGCTGCGTCGCGCCCATGGCGTGCTAACCGAGGCCTTGCAGTTGTCGACCGACGATCCCACCAACGCAGCCTTGCTGCGCGGCACGTGGCGGTTGGCGTTGACCGTGGGTTTCCTGCGCGAAGGAGCGCCCTATCCGCAGTCACGGCGTCTGGCCATGACACTGGCCGGTTTCGAGTGGTCAGGCCTGGAGCCCAGCGCTCTGCGCGTGGCGCTGGCGGCTTTGCGCGCCGAAGTGGTGGATAGCGGCGGTGGCGATTCCGATCTGGGTACCCGCATCGCTGAGATTGAGCGCGGCCTCGGTCAGCTGCATGGCCACTTGTTCATGCTCCGTGAGCAGCCTGCGGATACAACAACCAGTGCACGCGCGTTCGGGCGCTTGGCTTGCGTACATGAAGTGGACGAGGACGGGTCCGCCCAGGCACCGCGCGCCGACCTCAACACCCGCCTGCACGCCGCCTGACAGGACCGCTAACCGATGAAAACCGTCAAGTTCAAGTCCGACGCCGCCGAGGTGGCACTCAAAACCGAGAGCCGCCTGCTAGACGCGCTGTTGGCAAAAAATATCCCGGTGAAAATGGTCTGCGGTGGTCGCGGTCTATGTGCGACCTGTCATGTGTATGTCACCGCCGGCGAAAGCTGTCTGACACCAGCCTCGCAACGCGAGAAGTTATCACTGACGGTACTCACCGGGGCGCAGCCAAATAGCCGCCTATCGTGCCAAGCGCGAATTATCGGTGAAGGCGTGGAAGTGGCTTTGCCGGACGGTTTGTATGTCGAGTCCTTCGGCGAGTTAGAGCGCTTGATCGGCCAGCGGACATCGGTGCCAATCCTGCATCCGATTACCGGTGAGACGCTGGTTGGAGCTCACAAGATCATTATTCGCTCGTCAATCATGCAGCTTAAGGACGTGGATTTCAGTATTCGCGAGTTGCAATTGAATAGCCCAACAACTTGGTAGTGAGGAAACTGGTTATGCCTATTGATCCAATACAAGGTGGCATGTCTGGCTACCACAATTACTACGCGCCGGAGGAATTCTTCCGGCATGAACGTAATGAAGGTGCCATCTATCTGCGGGATGGTCAGCGCGCTGCCAAGATTTCTGAGGCCTTCATCAATGGCCTACATCTGGGCATTGAAGAAGAAGTCGGCGCGAGCGCTGGCCTGTTGATGTATCGCTGCGGCCAAGAGTGGGCGCTAGCGGACATGAAGCGCTTCGCCACGAGAATGCGCCAGGAGTTCGGTAGCGGCAAACTCGAAATCTGGCAAATGAACCCGCGATTCGTGTGGGAATGCTGGTGGTGGCCGCTGACAGTGGAAGGATTCGGCGGGTGGACGCTGGATTTGAATTTCGAGGACAAGGGCATCACCTTGGTAGAAATTCGCAACTCAGCAGTCGCACGTTCCATGAAAATGCTGGGCAGGCCGGTCTGCCACATGTATGCCGGACTGTTTGCGGGTGCCCTGTCATTTTTCCACCGCAAGGAACTGCACTCGATCGAAGTACAGTGTTATGCGATGGGCAATGATGTGTGCAAGTTTTTGATCAGCGACGAAAAAAGGGTCAATGCGGCCGAATTTTGGCGAGAAGAAGGGGCCAGTGCAAAGAGCATTCTCGAGAACCTGACGTAGGCGGGGGGTGGTCGTGCAAAAATTTTCGAAACACCATGCTGCTGAGCTGCAACAGTTCTTTGTCACTGTGGCGCGCGCCATTATCCGTGACGATATTGAACAAATGCAGGACGACTCAGTCGAGTTGGCCGCAGCGGATAGTTCGCCGTGGCTGACCACGCTGGATGAATATTCCGGCTTTCCACAACGGCTGGACCGCGACTTGGAACCGCGGGCGCAGGCGCTACTGAGCGTTGCTCCGCGCAGCGACGAGGCGCTCATTATCAGCGCAGCGAACTCGGGCCACTCACCAAGACCAGCACCCACCCACGAAACGATTCCCGCGGCAGACCCGGGGCTGACAAGCGTTCACCAGGAATCCGTCATGGCGGAGATCAACAGCGCGCAAGCCGATGCCGATGCGGTGGAGGCCATTGAAGTTGCGCCGACCGCAGAGGATCCCATCAAGGGCATGCCCGCTGATCCCGAGCTTGACACGGTGCCGGATGTGCATTCGGAGCCCGAATCGGATGCCCAGTCGACGCTAGCTGTTGTGGACGCCGCGATTGCTGACGCGCTCTTGGCAGAGCCACTGCAAGCCGACGACCTGGATAACAATGCAAACGATGCGGCATCCGGCGGCTCTGTGTCGCCGCTATTGGCCGATGATCCTACCCCGGCACCGTTAGACGAAGTGGCGGGTGCAGGTGCTGTCGACGCATCGGCGAGCAGTGACTTCGATGCCGATAGCGATACTTCGCAGCGCGACTACGAAGAGATTGTGCTGGCTGCCTGCGATCTGGCAGAGTCCAACGCCGAAGCCGAGCCTATTGGAACCAATGCTTCGGATGCCGGGAACGCGGAGCCCCTCAGCCATTTCTGGTCGGCCAGCGGGGCGGATCCAGACTCGACCGCGGTGGATGAAAACGCGGAGCTGCTGTGCTCCGTCGAATTCGACGATTCTGACGACGGCACGGTCCTGCCCGCATCGGACCATTTGCCAACAGCGATCACTTCCGACGATGCATCCATCGCCGAGCTAGCAGCGGACGCTGAAGCCGATCTGTGCGCAGCTACCAGCCTGGCAGCGGCTGCGCTGGCTGCCCATTTCGCCGATGACCCAGTGCGAGTATCAACTCTGTCCGAGCCCATCGCGCCGTCGGTAGCCAGCGAAGAATGGTCAGCCGAGTTGACCGAAGCGGCGAGCGTCACGGCCGTCGACCCGACCGACTCATTGCAGCTGTCGTCGAGCACGGACGACAGTATTGCTACGCACAATCAGGAATCCACCGACACGCCAGTCGCTGACGCTGAAACACCAGACGCAGAGATCGCCGCGCGTGCGTCTTGGCGCTCATGGATGGAGGCAGCACCGGAAGCCGAGCCGTTCTTGGCCGCAGCCGAAACGCCGGAATCCTTGCCAGCGCTAGAGATTGCAGACGTAGCTGAACCCGAAACTGGTGAAGCGAGTCCAGCCGTAATGGTCGATTTGGATGCCTCGCCACTGTCCGAGCCCATCGCGCCGTCCCTAGCC
>Ga0163154_10003355_pt1 | contig 22295 bp, 22 predicted proteins | sample OliLakLV19MP9P1_FD_148649 | JGI IMG/M metagenome (GOLD analysis project Ga0163154, IMG submission 148649) | Freshwater microbial mat bacterial communities from Lake Vanda, McMurdo Dry Valleys, Antarctica - Oligotrophic Lake LV.19.MP9.P1 | ecosystem: Environmental > Aquatic > Freshwater > Lake >... | reverse complement strand
GTTCTGGTAGAATCATTTTTACAGCGCTATCATTACCATCGTCCCCACATGAGTTTAGGAATGAGACCACCGTTAACTAAAAAGTAGGACTGTCGGATTTCTAACTAGAATTATGCGAGAATTTGACAAAGACGTTGTTATCAAATTTTTTCATTCCGAAGCTGCAAAGTTAAAAACTGAAATATTGGAGTAGCTGTCAAAATACTTCTAACAAGCCTTCTTACGCCACCCCATTTCATATTAATTTCAAATCTCGACTTCTCTGTTAAAATCAGAATATGAACTTGTAATCATTTCCTCCAGATGATCTTTTAGAATTAAGAAACGTTGCTGAATCTTCGTTCTCCATAACTCCTGATTCTTCCCTTGATGATCGCTTAATTAAACTTAAATATCCGCCATTTTCATATATTTTTTAATGAGAAAACAGCAGCAAATTTGGCAAAAAGAACACAATGAAGGAAAAATTCTCTAAATCCGGGAAACCTAAAATTCAGACCAGTATTACAATATGCGATTATCTATTTTCGTACCAGCACCTCACAAATTAAACACTCTAAACAGATCTCTCTTAAATTGTACTTTATCTGATCCTCTGAGTAATAATGAATTTGCAGAATATTTTGTATGTTCTTTTTCCTGTCCACTCAATCAACTTAAAAAGAGTACTACACTTGACAATGGTAATGAATTTTACTTTCACAAATACTTTGAAATACCTGTCTACTTTTGCTTATCCATACTCTAGTTTTCAACCTTGTAAAACTAGGCGTGCAAATTTCTGCTTTCGTCTGCCTTGACTATTAAGATCCCAGTTAATGTACTTTAGGACTAAATATCATACGATGGGTTTCTCGCTCAGCTAAACCAATGACAATTTGATTTGTTTTGTAAGCGCCTTCATCATCCCTTTGTCTTTTATTACCTCCTCTAAAATAAACTTGATGTCCAGGGTCACCCCACAAAATATCAATTTTTGTAAACCCTGCTGGAGCTTGTTTCTGTGCGATCTCTAAAATATCTTGCGTACCCAAGTTATATTCAGCTGGTTTAACAACCATAAAACCTAGTTTTTGATCACCTTGTTCATTTTCATATATTACCAGGAAACTAGTAATTAAATCGCCAAGCCTATACATGTTTTCAACAGGCACAAGGCTATTTGCTCGAAATAAATAATTAGGACCAAAAGCTAATTTCACACCGACCTGTTTTAGATTTTCATATATTTCAGTAGTATTAGAACCAAAATCTCCCCAAGGTTGCTGAAGAATTCTACCATCTTTAGTAATTGCAAACATGATATTTCGGCGATTTTCCAAAATATTTAAATCCCCTTCATTTTCTGCTGAAGAAATGGGAACTATTTTACCTTCTGCTGAGAGTTGTAGGGCCGGATTAATCAATCCACCATCTCCACTGGTACTATCAGGATTGAGAAAGTAACTCCAAGGAATTACTAATGCGACTTCATCATTATTTAATGGAGTATTACGTCTAAAAATCTCACTACTTAATTTTATAGTAGATATATCAACTTCACCAAACACACCATTAGCGCTCTCTGTTCCGATTTTAGTTAAACCAGGAATGCTATTTGCCATTTCTACAGGGTGCAGCATCACCTCTTGATTTAAGAAAGGTTCAAATAAATCTCTTATAAAATATTGACTAACAAATTGATTTTCAAACCCCACCAACAACTTCAGAGTATCCTTATGAATGGTTATAAGTAGTTCTGCTGTACGAGCATTTTGGGCTGAATTATCATTACCATTTTCTACTTGTTTCCAAATAATATATTGGGATGCTTCAACAAGTACCTTATGAGAGATTTCAGGGAAATTCTTAAATATATCTTGATAAAATGATACAGCTTTTTCTATGCTCCAGGTTCTATCAGTATGCACATTAGATTCGGTTACATAAAAACTATCCCCTCGAGTCAATGACATGATTGCTACAAATAAATCTGCTGCTTCCTCTTGACTAATTTCTAGGGAGATTTCTGCTATTGTAAGTTCATTACTTATATCTGCTGGTCTATCAGTGAAAGATTCATAATAATCATTGACAATCTTTTCAGCTTCTGTAGTGCCTTCCGGCACGGGAGTAGCTTCTCGATTTTTTGTATCTGCAAACTGAAAAGAAATTTCAGGTGCGTTCATTAAATCAATTGTCTTGTCAGAGGATAAAAATGAGTTAACTGCTAATAAAACACTTCGTGCCTCTTGTTTTTGTTCCTCAAAAGTTATTGCTGATGCTGAGAAATTTTTTAGAGCAGTAATTGCTTGCTGAATTTTTTCTGGTGAAATATCATAAGCAGCTACAAACAAATCAGGTTTTTGCAGTCCATCTACTAAACTTTTAGCTAATATATTCTTACTCTCAGATAAAAGCCAAATCAGAGCAGGATCTAATTGCGAGATGTCGGGAAACAATGTGTGGAGAACCTCGATTCTGTCGGTGATGCCAAGATGATGAAAATCAGTATCTATAATTATAAATAACTCAAACGAATCAGGAATTACTTTTTGAAATAATGGCCAATAGAATTCAAAAATCTTGTCTGGCAATTCATTTGTGTTAGTAAATTCTTCAAACCTCACTAAACCATTGACAGGCTGTGGATTTGAAGGATCAAAAAGCAAGCCTGTCACTTTTGAGTAGACAAATCTCAGCTGATCAAGTGTAATTCTAGGGAACCATTCTTGGTGAGCTTTGACAAACGTAAGCTCCTCAAAGTATGTTTCAGATTTATAATTATTAATGTGTGGAAAAGTACCTTCGAGTTGAGTAATCGGAGGTAACAATGATAACCTATCTTCAAATGAAATTGATTGATCTTGTAATTCTTTGAGTGCCTGTATCTCTTTTTTAATCACCTCAGCTTTTTGTACATAATAAGCATCTTCTCTGGTTGATAAACTATCAGCCTCATCCTCAAGTTGCCATTTTCGCAAGATTTCTTTGGTATCTATTTCAAAGCCATAAGTAGATTTAAACAGAGGCGAAATAACTTCGGGATCAAATGCTTGACCAGAATCCATTCGATCAAACATTGGAACTAATAACTCTTGCGCTTGCGCTGGCCAGTTATCCATTGCAGAGTAAACTGCAGCTACAATCTTATGGCGATTTTCTGGATCCTTTTTATATTTAATGTATGGAGGTGCCACTTCTAAACCAGTAGCCACTAGCCTGTAGAGGATTGGAGAAAGTGGTAGACACAATGTGGCTAAGACACAACAGATGATGATTAATCTTTGATACTTTTTGAGAAAAGATTGTGTCTCGGCTTCTACTATTGTTTTATCTTCTGGATTATTTGCGGTTTTTTTGTCAATCACTTTATCTTCTATCATATAAAAGTAAGTATACAGGATTCACTTTAATTTTTATAATTGATGAGTTCAAAACCGAATTCGCGCACCACAAAGTTGGGGGGGAAATATGCGGATGGGAAAAAAGCACACTAAATTAACTGCTTTAGAGCGGGAGAAGATATCAATTTGGCTCGGTCAAAGCATTGATAAACGAGAAATTGCTCGAAGACTAAGTCGTAGTGACAGCACAATAAGAGATGAAATAAAAAGAAATAGTTTTGGCGAGCAGTACGTGGCAGTTCATGCTCAGGCAAGGTGGGAGAAGAAAAAGTCAAAAGCTGGAAATCGCCATTCACTCAAGAATAAATCAGTTTACAAATACGTGCTTAAGAAATTAAGATTGGGTTGGAGTCCAGAGCAAATAGCTGGAAGATTGAAATATATAAAACCCAATAATTCTTTTTGGGAAATTAGTCATGAATGCATGTACCAATATATTTATGGAAAAGAAAACCAACATAAGTCACTTTGGGAGTACCTTCCAAGGAAACAAAAGAAAAGAAGAAAAAAGTATGGCAGAAAAGCTCAAAGATTAAGAATACCAGACAGAGTAAGTATTCATGACAGACCAGAAGAAATCAAAAATCGTGAAGTATTTGGTCACTGGGAAAGTGATTCAATTGTTGGAAAAAATTATAAAGGAGGTATTCATACTGAAGTTGAAAGAAAAACTAGATTGATAATGGGCGCATTTATTAAAGATTTAACAGCTGGAGAAACAGCAGAAAAAGTAAATCAAATGTTTCTTGATTTACCTAAGGAAGCTAAGAAAAGCACTACTCTCGACAATGGATTAGAAAATGCTAAACACAAGGAATTTGGAGTAACCACATATTTTTGTGATCCATATTCAAGTTGGCAGAGAGGAACTAACGAAAACAGTAATGGCCTAATCAGAAGATACTTGCCAAAGAAAACTGACTTTTCAAAATACCAACAATGGGAACTGGATGATATGATTCAAGAGATAAATAATCGACCGAGAAAATGCCGGGGTTATCGCACACCTCAAGAAGCATTTGATGATGAATTAAAAAGTATTAGTGCGCGGATTCAAAGTTGAATGTAGGATTAAATAAACTGATATACTGCTCATATATGAATGAACAATCAATTGACGTCTTATCTTTTGGTACCGTGTACTTAGATATGGATTTTTTGAATTTTCCGTTTGTTGATGGCATTTTTGCTCATAGAGAAACAGTTGGCAGTGCTTATGCTTTAGAGGTAGGTGGATCAGCCTTTAACTTTGCTAAAATTTGCGCCAATTTTGAGTTGCAAGTAATGTTTGTTGGTAAAATTGGCCAAGATCCAACTGGAATAACTTTAAAAGAAATTTCCAAACAAAGTAGCGTTCATGCAAACTTTATTGAATCTAAGGATGTACAGACTAATTTAGCTGTTCACTATGTTCATCAAGATGGCACTTCAATCATGACTTCTGCCGGCAGTGCCAATCAAAATTTATCTCCTGAAGATTTAAAACAAGTTATCAGAGAAAGCCTACCATTTACTAAGTATCTATATTTGGGTGGCGGCTTTAAATTATTAAAACTTTTATCTTTTTATCCAGAAATCATTGAAGTTGCTCAAGAACATAAAGTCAAAGTTGTTTTAGATCACGGCCGGGTGACCAACTTAGTTACTACAGCAGATAAAAATATTATTAAATCAATTATTCAACATATAGATATTTATTTACCTAGTCGGGATGAATTTTTAGATTTGTGGGGGTACGAAACGCTAGAACAAGGATTAGAAGATGTTGGTAAAAAAATTAAAGGTAAGATCATCATTAAAGATTCGAGTAACGGTTCATTATCTTGGGACGATAATCAGCTAATAACTGTGCCACCTGTACCAGTCACGCCAATCAATACCATAGGTGCTGGCGACTCTTTTAATGCAGGCTACATTAAAGGGGATTCTCTTGGACTAGCAACAGTTGTTCAAAAAATGCAGTATGCTTCTAGCAGTGCAGCTATTAAAATTTCTACTACTCATTTACCGACATCAACAGAAGTTGATACAAAATGTCAAGAATTTTACCCTAATAAATCCTAAATTTTTTTCTACTGCGCAAAAAAACGACTATCAGCTACACTTAATTATTATGCGTATAACAGTATCAAAGACAGTAAAACTTTTACTCATTTTTATCGTAGTAGGTGCACTCTTTAGACTCTGGCATCTGGGAACTTTACCAGGCATGCTTCATAGAGATGAGACTTCAATTGGCTATAACGCTTACTCTTTATTATTAACCGGCAGAGATGAACACAATGTTCCTTGGCCACTTAATTTTCGTGCTTTTGGTGACTATAAGCTTCCTGGCTTAATATATGCAACCATACCAAGTATTTACGCTTTTGGACTTACTCCTTTTGCTGTCCGATTGCCAACTGCTCTGGCTGCCATCTTAACCATTCCTGCCGTATTCTGGTTGAGCAGAGAGATTGGCTGGTCAAATCGAGTGAGTTTGTTTGTAGCACTTTTTTTGACACTCGATTTTTGGCACATATCTCAGGCTAGAAACGCCTATGAACCAATAGCTGGTCTACTTTTTTCTGTAATCAGCTTTGCTAGCTGGCTTGCAGCTAAACGTGATCCCAGATGGTATATCGGAGCAATAATTTCTTATATAGTGAGTTCATTTTTTTACAATGTACCTTTTTTATTACTGCCGTTGTTATTTATAGGAACGTGGTTAGTCTCAAGAAATTGGTCCACATCCTCTAAAATAAAAAAACCTGATACTTTAGTAATTGCGGCCCTAGTGACAACTATTGTTTGTACATTAGGAATTGCTTGGCTGATGCAAGGAGTTAATGCCAGTAGAACTAATATCACTGTTTTTTCTCATCAAGACATTGTTGATACATCCCAAGCTGCAGTTCATGCTGGCTTAGTAAGTGGATTGCCATCACTAATTTCTCGAACACTAAGTCATCAATTGGTCATGGGCATGGTGCAGATAGGACAAGGTTATGTCGGTGCATTTAATCCAAGCTATTTGTTTTTTATTGGTGACAATAATGCCTGGCATAACTTACGAACACTAAACCTAGGCAACATCAATCCAGTGTTATTACTTGGATTTTTGACTGGAATATATCTACTCATAAAGAAATCTGATCAAAGTAGCAAAATTACTGGCATATATTTATTACTTAGCCCAGCCATTAGCGCCATTACTATTGATTCGCCAGTAACTAATCGCTTATTAGATTTTCATGTAGCAGTTATTATTGTAGCAGCGGTTGGAGCAGATTATTGGTGTCAAGAATTATGGAATAAACGTCAGGTGTCTTCAAGATTATTATTTTGGTTTGCGTCAACTGTATATATAAGTTTTTTCGTATTTTTTGTGTTCCGCTACTTTTTCTTATTCAATCCACTGATGAATGCGCAATGGAATCCAGGTACTACTCAATTAGTATCAGAAGTCACTGCAAGAGCAGAGAATTATAATTTAATTTTTATTACTTCTAATCTTGAGTTAAGTCATACTTTTTTTGCTTTTTATACTCCCTTTGATCCAGCAGATCTACAACAACAAGCAGTCTGGATTAAGCCCGGTTTTGAATTAATTTCTGAATATCGCCAATTTAGATTTACCACTTTTCCTAAATGGTATGAACTTGAATCTAAGCAGATTATGTCCATCTTTGATGATCAGCATCACTCAATATTGATTGCTGGGAGAGGTAATCCCGAGCAAGATTTATCAGAAAAAACTGGACAAAAAGTAGCAACACTATGGGAATCAAAAGATTGGCATGGACAATGGCAATGGTATTTATGGGAAACTAACTTAGATCAAGCACTATTAGAAATACGGTCACTACCAACATCTGCTGATCGGACGATGATGATAGATTACTTGAAATCCTGCCAAGAGGGAAAGTGCAATAAAAATATTGTTGCTGTCACCGAATAAAATTTATTCTTCCTCGCCAGCTCGAAGCCACTGGACATAGGTACAGCCAGTTGCAATTCGTTGTTCACGGTCCCAGCCAGCAGTTGAACATTTTTTCATTTTCTTACCATTAGCTGTAGTAAATAGTACCAATTTTTCACCACATTGAGGGCATTCTTCATCTAATTCTTTGCTAGAACCATTCACCCATTCAATATAATCACATCCGGTAGCAACTCGTTGATCTTTATCCCAGCCACTGGTACTGCATTTCTTCATTTTTTTACCAGTTCGAGTCACCGCCATAATCAAGGGCTCGCCACATTTAGGACAGACTTCATCTAATTTTTTTGGTTCTGGATTCAGCCATTTTAGGTATTCACAGCCTTCAGTCTTACGTGTCTCAGAATTCCATTCACCTTTAGAGCATCTTTGTAATCTTTTACCTGATGGTGTTTCCTCAGGTGGTTTGAGTGGTGATTGGCAAGTTGGACATATATCTTGAGATTGTTGCATAGAGAAATAGAGTACCATTCTTAACGCATAATGAGAACAATCATTTTTATTGCTCTGGTACTAACGTTACATCTGGAGTGGCTTCGCCTACTCATTTCACTTACATTTAGTTGTAACAATCCAAGTAGGGGTAGAGTGACAGCAAATGTTGATCCGCTGTTTTTCTTAGATTTAATTGTGCAGTGATATCAAATTTTTGAGACATATATAATTCAGCACTATCAATCATCTCTAGAAAAGATGTCCGTTCAACTTCTAAAGTAGGTGTTCCTTTTTTGCTATGACCTTTAATTAGTTCATGATTTTTGAAATCGTGTTATTTCCCTTCCTTAATTGTGAGGGGTAAGGAAGTCAAAACTTCTGAATGTAGTGGCATGAGTCTTTCTATATATGCTGTTAATTATTGCAACTTAGTTGCAATAATGATCTTTTTGTGTAAGTTTAGTTATTTGAGAAAAGAAATATGTTGTCTATAAAGATGAAGAATTACCCCACTTTTGAAGCATATCAATAATTGGGATTAATTCTAAACCTTTGGCGGTTAAGGTGTATTCAACTTTAGGAGGAACAACTGGAAATACCGTTCTGGTTAGAAGTTTATCAGCTTCGAGTTCTCGGAGCTGTTGTGTTAACATTTTAGTAGTAATTTCGGGTAAATCACGTCTGAGATCAGAAAATCTCTTGGTTTTTTGAGATAAATAGTAAATAACTAATAACTTCCATTTACCACCAATCATCTGGATTGAAGATAAAATAGGACAGTGTTCTGCTATAGTTACTTTTTTCATAGTATGTTACAAAATAGTATATACTTACTTTTTATTATTATATAGTTTATTATACTGCATACTTATTACTAATACAACAAAAGGCAAGTATGACAAAATGGAACTCAGTCCCTAATCAAACAGTTATCGATACAACTGTTGAGAACATGCGTCAGCGTAACTTCAACGTAACTATAGTAAAAAATAAAGAATCAGTGCTTGCAGCGCTAAAAGAAATTATTCCCCAGGGAGCAGATGTGATGACAGGGTCATCTACGAGTCTAATTCAAGCTGGTGTAACTGATTTTCTTCAAACTCCTGAAGCATATTGGACAAATATACAGGCTAAAGTCTGGGCAGAGAATGATGAAGAGAAGAGAAATAAACTTCGTCGTGAAGCTGTGACAAGTGATTACTTTATGGCTAGTGTTAACGCCGTTACTGAAGATGGACAATTAATTGCTGTGGATGCAAGTGGGAGTCGGGTAACTGCAATTCCATATGCGGCAAAAAAAGTAGTGTTAGTTATTGGAGCACAAAAAATTACCGCTAATTTAGAAGAAGCTATGGCAAGAATTAGAGAATATGTTTTTCCACTTGAAGATGCTCGGGCACAAGTTGCTTATGGTATGGGCAGCACCTTAGCTAAATGGATCATTATTGAAAAAGAAGTTGATCCAACTAGAATTCATATTGTCTTAGTTACTGAAGATTTAGGTTACTAAACTTTTATTTTAGCTTATAAGGATAGTTAGGAAGGCTGGTAATGAGTAAACATTACCAGTCTTCTTTTGATTACTCCCTATTACATTACTCTTACCCATTTCATATTCCAGATTTGCGCTAATGTAAGAAGATACCTGTATATAAATAAAGGAGAACTATGAAAGAAGCGAGATCAAAAAATATTGTAACAATTATCCTTTCTTCCTTTGGACCGTTATTTTTGGGAATAGCGATGATATCAATCGCGATTCAAACACGAACAGGAAGTACTCTCTTTAATGATGGAATGGTGTTACACATAGGTTTTATAACCTTGGCATTATATTTAGTCACTCGAATTAATAAGTCAGTTAATTAATATAAATAATTAATCACAGAAAGGACATATGTCTCAACTTATCGCAGGAGTATTTAGTAATAGTGATATTGCCGGAAAAGCAGTTGCAAGTCTAAAAGAAAAAGGTTATACACAACACGTATCAGTTGTGGCAAAAGATAATCAAGGCGAAGTTACTAGCCATCCAGTTAAAGTGGATATTGGTGAAGGAATTGTGACTGGAGCAGTAAGTGGTGGTGCTATCGGTGCTGTAGTCGGTTTAATTAGCGGAGCGCTATCTATTGCTATTCCAGGAGCTTTTTTATTAGTAGCGGGTCCGTTGGCCGCTGCTTGGGGTATAAGTGGTGCAGTAGCTGGCACACTAGCCGGAGGTTTATTAGGAGGACTGGTTAAACTTGGTTTTCCTGAAGAAAAAGCCAAAGCTTTTGAAAAATATATTTTAGCTGGTGACGTTTTAGTTACAGTTGAGGTAGATAATGATAGACAGGATTCAGTAGTAAGTATCTTAAATAGTTTTCAAGCTCGTGAGATTGCAATCTTACCAAAAGCTGTGTAAAAAAAAGACAAACATGTATAATGAGGATTAATATAGATTACTTTTAAATAGTAACATGTAGTCCTTATAATTTAATGAGAGTAGCGTATGCAACATACAATTGTCTTGATTGAAGACGACAAAGAAATTGGCAAATACATCCAAGAAGTTCTTATCCAAAATGGATATGACTGTTATGTAGAAGAAACGGGTACTGCTGGTATCAATAGATGTGTTCAAATCAAGCCAGAATTAGTTTTACTTGATTTACATTTACCAGATATTCCAGGTACAGATGTATTTAATAAATTAAAAGAACTTGATCCGGAAATTGTAATCATTATGTTTACAAGTCAAGATACACCTGAGTCAATTGCTCGAGGTTTAAACATTGGTGCTGATGATTATATAACTAAACCAGTTGATACTAATGTATTATTGGCGCGCCTAAAGGCGCGTCTCCGCTCACCAGCTCATGCAAACAATAAACTGCAGGTTGGTGATTTAACTGTGGACGAAAGTTCTCATGAGATAAAGCGAGGAGATCGCAAGATTCAGTTGTCAGCTCAGGAGTATAAGTTATTGGTATTCTTAATGCAAAACGTCAATCGTGTTTTAACACGAGAAATGATTTTGTCTCGTATCTGGCATGGCAGCCCTGATATTGAAACTCGCGTAGTTGATGTGTACATCGGTTACTTGCGTAAAAAGATTGACTTTAAAGAACCCAAACTTATTCATTCCAAAAGAGGCTTTGGGTACATGATTAAGCAAACGCTTGAATCATAAGTTTTTACCAAGTTCTTACTAAAATGTGTCATACTTGTGTCGTATTTCTTTTACAATATACGTATTAATATAATAGATTGAAGAGGAATATATGGCATCTCTATCACGTAACGTTCAAAAGGTAATCGCATTTGCGACAGTGGCTTATAGTATTTATAAGTTTGTAAATTTTTTAAAAGGTCAAAATGAATCAGATTCTGACAAAAAAAATAAAACTCTCAAAGATATAACACCACTTAAGTCCAAAGCAAGCACTTTATCCAGTGAGTTAACTGATTTTACTAGTGCTGCCATGGATATTGGCATTAAGAAGCTCAAGAGCTTGAATAGTCAACTCAAAAATAACAATCAAGATGCTAAAGCTTAAATAAAACGGTACGTTTCTTCATTGAGACTATGCTATGGCCCGCTCCAAAGGAGCTGGCCATTTTTACTTCATTTTCAAGCTAAACCGCTGCCTCAGCAGTGCCTAACTCTTGCAACTGATTAGCAATTTTTCGAGTATTTTGAGTTGCATTAATTTCTGCGTGTTCTTTATGGGCAATAATTAAACCAGTAATCAACTCAGTAATTTTTCTGGCCTCTTCAACTGGTAAGTGAGTAACTTTACGTGATGATGGTTTATTATAGTCATTCTTAATCTGAAAATAGACAGTAGCTAATAAAGGATTTGATGAATAATTAGCGGCTATTAAATCAGTAAACGACATAGGATAAACCTCTTCTTCACCAATTAAATTATAGCTACTAACAGTTACTTTAGTTTTTTCTACCGTAATACTATCTTTACGCCAAAAAATAAGCGGAATAGTAGATACTCGACCTAATATATTTTTTGATTCAGCTGCTAATGTGGAAAGTGATTCGACCATATGAGTCATATGGTAAATGAATTATGTGGGAGTGATAAAATAGTACCGTAAGAGGAGAGTAATGCTATACTACTTTTATGAAACTAGGAATTGATTATGTCGGCTTAAGTGTCACCTTTTTTTGTCATGATGGCAAAGGCAATTATTTACTTAATAAACGAAGTGTTAACTGCCGTGATGAGCATGGTCGGTGGGATCCTGGTGGAGGTAGAATTGAGTTTGGAGATACCGCTGAGCAAACTTTAGTCAAAGAAATTACAGAGGAGTACTGCACTGACATTCTAAAACATTCATTTTTAGGTTATCGAGATGTATTTAGAGAACAAGAGGGTAAGCCTACGCACTGGTTAACCTTGGATTTCAGAGTTCATATAGATCGCACAAAAGTAAAAAATGGTGAACCTCATAAATTTGAAGAACTTAAATGGTTCAGAATGGATAATTTACCCACACCGTTACATTCACACTTTCATATCGCTCTAGAGAAATATGGCGATAAACTACTGTAGGCAGTCTGCTTAAACTTCACGAACTTTTTGTTTTTTTGCGATTACTTCAGTTTGTGAATTAGGAAAGCAAGTTTCAACTACCTGTGTTTTCATCTTTCCAAATAAGCCTACCACTGCAGACATATCTCGATAATTAAAATCCTCAACAATAATTTGTCTTCTCTTAACCCCAAGTAATAATAAATCTCTAATCATGCCATCAACCATTGGTTTGGGACCACATAAAAAGAAATTTCTTTTGGTAAAATAAGAAACTTTTTCTGCAAGATCTCCAATACATAATCTACCTTGCTCCTGACTGTAGTGAACATCAAATTGATGCCCACGTAAGCCAAAATTACGAAAGCCTTTATATTGACTACAAATAGCTATATTTTCAATATCATTTAAAAAGGTAGCCTCTGCTTTATTTTTAACTAAATAACACAAGTAAACATGAGGGCTTTTCCAATTTTTATGTTTATCACTTCCAAAAGTGAAGGAGCCTGGATTAGTACGAATATCTACTTGTTCATCACTTGATAGAGCAGCTTGCCACATTGCCAAAAAAGGAGTAATACCAATGCCACCACCTATAAAAACACAATCTTTTCCTCCATATAAAAATTTTTCACTAAAGTTACCAAAAGCTCCATATAACAGTGCATGGTCACCTTTTTTCAAGACTTGCAAACTTTTAGTGTAATTGCCCAAAAATTTAATTCCAAATTTAATCGTGCCATCTGGATTAGGGGCAGAACCGATAGAAAATGGATGTAATTCTTTGGAAATTTCAGGATTCAGAAAAGAAATATAGGTAAACTGACTTGGTAAAAACCGTAATCTTTTGCCACTTGGTTTTAATAATACTTCAACTGAGTCATCAAAGTATTCAATTCGATCCACAACGTATTTATAATGAGGAGCCATCACATAATATAAAGCCGAATATAAACTAGCTAAAATAGCCCAACCAAACCACCCAAAGAACCAGACTTGTAGCAAAGGATACTTCATGATTTCAGCATCTACTAAGATGACATGAATAATACACAGCCAAAGAAATACATGAAATAAGCGGTGAGACCACTTCCATAACTGATATGGTAATTTTTGCCAGCCACTAATGCCAATTAAAATCACTAGTAAAATAAGAGCTGCTAAGCCAAGGTTAAATCCTGTAGCAAAATTTGAAACCATATCTCTAAAAGACCAAAATTTCAACATTTCCATTAAATCTGGCCATCTTCTAAAACTTAGACCGATAGGATGAACAAAAATGATGACTAAGGAAACAATCCCAACCCACATATGTGCCTTGTAAATTTTGTCCAATCCGCCAAACCATTTTTGCAGGAATGTCCATCTGGAAGCTAAAATGAAGTTCCAGCAAAAGAGAATAGTAGCTACATATGAGCCAAACTTTGCAACATATTTGTAACCTTGTTCGACTGGCCACCATTCATTAAAGTACCAATGATGAGCGATAAGCAAAAAATAAGTAAGTAGAGCTGTCCCTGCCACTAACCACGGCCCAAGCTTGTGTTCATGCATATTTATACTCTAGCAGTTTATCTGTGAGTCTTCAACAGGTTTTGATTACGTTTGCTAGAAATTTCATATCTTTTACACTGATCTTCCCACGTTGCATGTTAGAGATTAAAAAATAATAAATAAAATTGATTTTGTATTTTCAGTCTGAGAGTTAAAGTATATGTAAGAAAGTTTTGTTATAAATAAAACTACATGCAAAGCAGGAATTACTAAATAAAATAGTCGAGAAATTCTGAGCAATGAGTAAACCTTCAACAAATCCACCAAGTTATACATTTTTAGACTTCTACAAACAATTTCCAACAGAAAATAGTTGCATTCAATATATTTTCAAAATCCAATATCCACTCGGAATCATTTGTCAAAGATGTAATCACAAAGATTCATACCATCAAATAAAAAATAGACGCTGTTTTAGTTGCTCAAACTGCGGACAACAAATTTATGTAACTACTGATACTATTTTATCCAAAACATAAACTCCGCTTGTGAAATGGCTTTTTGCCATCTATTTATACAAAACAACTATTGAACGTATAAGAATCAGTGAATTTAGCCAGAGACTCGGAATAACCTATAAATCTGCCTAGAAAATGATTATTAGACTGAATAGTTCATTTATTATCTTCGAGAGGCACACGTTTTTAGAAAATCTGCATCACATATTTACTCAAAAAGTGATATAATTCATTGTTCGGCTTGTCATTACATTTTACATGCAATTTAGTTGCATCCCAAGAAGCCACCTGAGGAAAATTATATGTCTACTTCACTTCGCAATATTGCTATTATCGCTCACGTTGACCATGGTAAGACCACTTTAGTTGACGCTTTGCTGAAACAAACAAACACTTTCCGCCATAACCAAGCTGAAATGACTCAAACAACTATCTTGGATAGCAATGACTTAGAGCGCGAAAGAGGTATTACTATTTTAGCAAAAAATACTGCTGTTCAATACGGAGATACTAAAATTAATATTATCGATACTCCAGGCCACGCTGACTTCAGTGGTGAAGTAGAACGAGTTATTAGTCTAGCTGATGGCGCATTATTAATCGTTGACGCTGCTGAAGGTCCATTACCACAAACTCGCTTCGTTTTAGAGCAAGCATTAAAGCAAGGTCACAAAGTCATTGTGGTTATTAATAAAATTGACCGTCAGGATGCTGAGCCGGTTAGAGTTCTTCATGAAATTGAAGAATTATTTTTGAACTTAGCTGCAGATGATTCTCAATTAGAATTCCCAGTTGTGTATGCAGTTGCTCGAGAAGGCAAAACCTGGAAGCAATTACCAGCAGATTTTACAGAAGATGTTGATATTAGCGCTCTAGTTGAAGTTATCATTGAAACCATTCCAGAACCAAAAGTCTATCCAAACGAACCATTCAAAATGCTAGTGTCTAACATTGACTTTGATGCTTATAAAGGTCAATATGCTATTGGTCGTGTTAACTATGGTATTTTAAAATCTGGTCAACGACTGCAACAACTATGGGGTAATGAGAAAAAAGGTGAATTTACTGTTCAAGCTTTATTCACTAGTCAAGGTTTAGGTCGTGTGCCGATCACTGAATCTATGCCTGGTGATATCATCTCTATCACTGGATCAACTACTGCCGAGATTGGTCAGACAATGGCTGTTTTAGAGGTAACTGAAGGCTTCCCACCGATCACTATTACTGAACCAACCTTATCTATAGTCATTAACTCAAATACATCACCTTTTGGTGGACAAGATGGCAAGTTTGCTACTGCTCGTCAATTAGAAGACAGATTTAATCGTGAAGTAAAAACTAACATTGGACTTAAATTTACTACAAATCCAAATGGATTAGGTTTCTTAGTTTCTGGTCGTGGTGAATTACATTTATCTATCTTAGTAGAAAATATGCGCCGAGAAGGTCTGGAATTAGAAGTTGGTAAACCACAAGTTATTTTACGAAATGAAGGTGGTGTGATTACTGAGCCAATGGAAGAATTAGTTGTTGAAGTTCCACAAGAATTTATGGGTGTGATCGTTGAAGAAATGGGTAAAAGACTTGGTCAAATGCAAGAGTCTTCTACCAATGATAAAGGTATTTCCAGAATGGTCTACCATATTACTAGTCGAAACTTGCTCGGTTTCCGAAGTCAAATTTTAACTAAAACTCGTGGCAACGGCTTATTTAACTCTCACTTAGTCAAGTTCGTCCCACAGCAACCAACATCTGGTCAATTACGTAATGGTGTTTTAGTTTCTTCACATCGAGGTCAAACTTCAGCTTACGCACTTGAGCCAGTCCAAAAACATGGTCAAACATTTATTGGTGTCGGTATTGATGTCTATGAAGGAATGATCATCGGTATTCGTAATCAGCAAGGTGACTTAGACGTTAATCCAACTAAATTGAAGAAATCAACGAACGTCCGTGCTGCAAGTGCAGATATGGGTATTCAATTAGCTCCACCAGTCGAGCTATCACTAGAACAATGCTTAGACTTTATCGAAGCTGATGAGTTAGTAGAAGTTGCGCCAACCATGTTGAGACTTCGTAAAAAGATTTTAAATGTTGATTTGCGCGTTAAAGCTAACCGTAAATAATTAATTTAAATCGACGGGGTTTTTAATCTTAATTCGTTTTATGAAAAAACAAACGGGTTTAGCCGCATTTGACGAATATTATTCTCAATATTTTACTACTGAAAAGTGGGAACAAATAAAAACTGCTTTTATGGCACAACAATTGCCATGTTTACTAATAAATAAAAAACATTTTCAAAGTGTTAAAACATTGTGGAATGATCAGGGAATAAGCTGGAAGCCTTTAGCGTGGTTTCCGATGGCTGTGGAGTGGCCGGTTGAAAAAAGCTTAGGTGAAACATTGCCAGGATTTGTAGAGAGTTGGATTTATCCGTTGAATCCTTCTTCATTAGTGCCAGTTTTGGCTTGTCAGTTGGGAACAGGACAACGAGTTTTGGATGCCTGCGCCGCGCCTGGTGGGAAAACTCTAGCTTTGTTAACTACCACAGACGATACTACACTCATAGTCGCCAATGATCTATCAACAGCGCGGCGCACCAGAATGAAAGACCTCTTCAACAAGGCTGGAGTCTCCTACCAAGTTGAAGTCCTCGGCAGACCAGCGGAAACCTTATTTAAAACCTATCATAATGCTTTTGATATTATTTTATGTGATGCTCCATGTAGCTCCGAAGAACATATTTTTAATAACCAAACTGAATTAAGTAAGTGGTATCAAGGACGCGTCAGACGCTTGAGTAAACGGCAGCTAAGTCTGTTACTGGGACTGTGGTACTCATTAAAACCCGGTGGCAGATTAGTCTACTCAACCTGTGCTATTACTCCAGAAGAAAACGAAGGTGTTGTTGGGTCGTTTCTTAAAAAACGTAAAGATGCATCACTACTTTCTTGGAAGTTGGAAACACCCGGACAGGCTGGACTTCCAGGTACATATAAAAGTGAATTTAATTTAGCTGATGTTCGTCGTATTTTTCCGACTGATAAACTCACTCCGATGTTTGTGGCTGCACTTAATAAAGCTTTATAATTTCCAAACTAGTTTACTCTTGGCAACTTGCTTGTCACCTCCAATAAGCGTACGATAAATATAAGAATGAAAACAAATAAAGTTAGTATCATTGGTTGCGGCAAAGTTGGTATGACCTGTGCGTACTCAATGCTACATCGTGGCAATATTAATGAAATTGTTTTATTTGGTCGCAATAAAGAGGGTTTAATTGGAGAAGAATTAGATCTGGAACACGGTCTCAGTTTTCTGTCTCATACTAAAATTATTGCCACTGCTAATTATGATGATATTGCTAATAGTGATGTGGTAGTAATTAGTGCTGGAGACGCTCAATTACCGGGAGAAACTCGTTTAGATTTAACCAGAAAAAATATAGTTATCATGGATGATATCATTCCTAATATTGTCAAAGTCGCTCCAGAAGCAGTTATTGTGATGGTTACTAACCCGGTTGATGTCCTTACGTATCATGCCTATAAAATTGCAGGCTTACCAAAAGGACAAATTTTTGGAACTGGCACTACTCTTGATACAGCTCGCTTTCGTTTTCATTTATCTCAGTTTTTAGATATAAATCCGACTAGTATTCATACCTATATTTTAGGTGAACATGGTGATAATTCTTTTCCCGTTATTTCTAGTGCAACCGTGGGTGGGCAATCATTAACTTCTTTGAATAATTATTCTGAAACCAAAATGCAAAAGGCATACGAGAAAGCTAAAAATGCAGCCTATAAAATCATTGAATCAAAAGGCGCAACTTTTTATGCAATTGGCGCTGTTGTTTCTCACATAGTAAGTACTATTCTTCAGGATAGAAGATCTATCTTACCAGTTTCAATTCCACTTCATAATTATCATGGTGTTTCAGGTGTGGCGTTGAGTGTGCCGTGTGTAATTGGTAAAAATGGTGTCACAGAATCATTAGAAGTTCATTTAGATTGGCAAGAAAAACAACAGTTAATCAAAGCCGGTGAAGTGCTCAAGACATATTTATAATATTAATTGGCCTGTTGATATATTGACTACTTTACAAAAAAGCCTCTTTAATAAGAGGCTTTTAAATTATTTTTCTATTTGATTAGTACAATGCTGCGCTAGCCATTGAATCTGCATAAATAATTGGAATTTCCACAATCATAAAAATTATAAATAAAACTATGAAAATGAATAACAATAATTTTAAGTTTGGATGAGTATCAAAAGTATCTTTGTGACCACTTTTTACACTATGCCAATAACCAGGGTTTGAAGTTGTTTTGGTTGAAGTTCTTGCAGGAGCAGCTGATCGAGAAACTGTTTTTTTAACAGCAACTGATTTTTTAGTTGGAGCAACTTTTTTAGCTGATGTACGGACAGGCTTTTTGGTTATTTTCTTTTTTGTAGGCATAGTTTATAGGTTAGCACAATAGTTTTTATCAATGCAACTGACACCTAAAGCCACAAAATAGATCAAAATATTTTTGACACACTTTGACCCATTGCATATTCGGGTATTGTTCTGCTAAAACAAAGGCTATGTACCATAAATTACACGAACCATGTGCTGTAGTAGGCGTTTATAACCAAGGCAAATTTATACCTAAAAAATTCTTGTGGAAAAATAATCAATATGCCATTGATCAATTAACTTTTATTACGGATATTGCTGATGGAAATGTTAAAAAGCGTATGTATTCAGCTCAAGTAAATGGCAATGTGTATAGATTATTATTTAATCGAACTGACGAAAAGTGGTTTGTTGAGGAGGTTTGGTGTGAGTAACAGAATTTTTCTTCATGTTGATATTAACTCTTATTTTGCTACGTTGTTGCAACAAGAGACGCCAAGTTTGCGCGGCAAGCCAGTAGGCGTGCTCAAAGAAGCGGGTAGAGGTTGCGTGATTGCTGCTTCAAAAGAAGCCAAGCAATTTGGCGTAAAAACTGGCTGCCGCGCAAAAGATGCCAAGCTCCTTTGCCCTCACATTCAATTTATTCCTGCTAACTTTGATATGTATTTATCAGCTACTCGTCAACTCCGTGATTTATTTCTTGATTTAAGTCCAGATATTCAAATTTTTTCATTAGATGAGGCTTTTTTAGAATTTACTGCCTTAAAAAACATATATCCATCTGCATATATATTTGGCCAGCTAGTCCAAAAACGAATTAAAGAAACTCTCGGAGAATGGGTAACTTGTAATGTGGGAATTGCTCAAACTAAAATCTTGGCAAAATTAACCAGTGAAGTTTCACCAAAAAATAGTATTACTGAAGTTACCGAAGATAATAAATCTCTACTGCTTTCTACTGTCAACTTTGCTGATGTGTGTGGCGTTGGATATAGATTAGAAAAGAAATTATTAGAACTTGGAGTTCGCCATCCCTATCAAATTAATTTTCTTTCTCAGGCTGATTTAGAAAAGCACTTTGGACCATTTTGGAGTGTTCAGTTACAAAAAATTGCACAAGGTGAAGATCCTCATTTTTTAGTCCACCAACGTGATACGCCTCATATGAAAAGTGTCAGTCGCTCGATTACTGGTTTCAAGTTAGCTAGAACTGAAGCTGCTGTTCAGCAAGTTATTTATAATTTGTGTGCCGAAGTCATGTATAAAACGAGAAAAATGAATTTAGCTGGCAGACATGTGGGAATTTCTTTGACAGGGACTAGTTCTCCGAGCTCAATTTTTCCAGATTCAAATCTCAGTAATCAAGATACCACAATTGTTCAAGACGGATGGAATCGTAGAACTCATCGCCAAGCCTACTGGTCGTCTCATAAAACGTCTCAACAATATATTCAGCACACCCAAGAGCTATATAGTATATTATATGATGAAATGGCATCCCACCGGCCAGAACAATTTCCTGTTATTCGCTTTCGAGTTAGTTTAAGTTTACTCAAACCAATTACTCAAATCCCTCAAGTATTGTGGGAAGAGTGGTGGAAAAAAGAACAGGTTGAACAAGCATGTGACGAAATTAGCAAAAAATATGGTTTATTTACTGTTAGATCAGGAAGATTACATGCTCCAGATTTAATTAGACCAGAAGTAACTGGTTTTTTTGGAGATCAATCTTACTATTTCGACTAAAAACCTAGTCATGTACAACTTGATATACTTTAAACGAAGAACTCTCAAAGAAAGTAATTAAGAATGTAGTTATTGGCACTTCAGAACAGATATTTTCCGAGACCTTTAGCCCACCATCTATTATTTTTTTATCAATGATAAGGTGAGTAATTGGTGTTTGCCTCAATTCCTTTTTCAAATCAGCCGAATTACTAGCAATAAAGATATTTATGACATTATTGACGCGTTCTTTTATTGGCTGATTATGACTTTCCAAAATACCTCGGCCACCTACATAAGTATACCTATGGGTAAATAATGCCGTTACCGGTGTTCCTATTTCTAAATAATCATCAATATTTGCTTGAAGAATAGCAGTAGACGCAGTATTATCTTTTAGAAAGGTAAACATTTGTTGACGGTCATGAGTGACTACTGTTTTATCAGTGTTAAACCAATAATGAGTCAGATAAGAGCCAGTCAAAAAAATAGCCCGAGGAATAGTTACTGCAATTAATACTACTAATATGATGATCTTGAACCGAGGAAATTTTTCTAACAACATTCCATATTGCAACGGGGCAATAAGTCCTAAACCAATCAGACTAACCACAAAAAAATTAAAGATGTTATGACTGCCAGATACTTGTAAAAAATTTAAGCCGATAAAGGTACAGATAATAATAGCGGGGAACAATAAAATAAAACTGTGGTTATTTATTTTCTTTATTAATTGAGGAAAAATAATAAAGCCAATCAACCGGACACCATATGTAGCCAGCATAAAAACTATAACTGCTGCCATGTACATAATTATGATACTTCTTTGATTGCCAGCAGCCTCATACACTTGCATTCGTAAACTCCAATCATCCCAGCCAATTTTATCTTCACCCATATACAAGGTTGGCCAGTCCAAAGGTGACCAAATTAAACCGCCACTTGATTTGTTAATTGGCAAAAATATAGCAGCTGATAATACTACAAATAAAAGTAATGGCAGATAATCAGACCGAAAATGCATAAAACTACTTCCAAAAGCATTTGCAAATGATTTTTCTTTGAGGAATTTTAAATAAGTAACAATAAAACTCCATGTCCAATAAACAGCAAAACCAATAACTAGGAATAAACCAAAATAAATTTTAAAACCAAACAAAGTTGCCGCCAAAGCAGCCATAATATAACCGGAGAAATGTTGTTTTGTAACTCTCCAGTGATCAAAAAAATAAATTGTAGCCAGAAAAATAAGTTTAGCAAAAGCTTGCGGTGGATTTACTAATAACACAGTTCCATTGTCTATGGCACCTGAACCCCAACGGATACCATCAGATAATAACCACATAAATACATAACTTATATCTCCCGCAAAATAGACAAAAAATACAGCTAATAAGGCGTACATTTTTTTACCAGTCCACTTATCAACTAGAATATATGAGAGATAGCCAATAACTGTACTCAGCACAATTGGCATAAATTGAAACAAAACTTGTAGGATTGGTAGATGATATTGACGAACCATTTCAGCCATAACTAAATCAGCCCAGAAGTGATAATTAGTTAACGATGCACCAACCATACCAGGTTGCATAGGCGGGAATGTAAAGACCATTTCTTGGATAAAGGCAGCATGCATTACTCCATCAAAAGCATTAAGCCAATAAAAAGCAATCCCTTCTTCACTTCCAAGACCAGATCCAAATACAGCCAATAACTGGGTTATTGAACCAATAATTACGAGCACATGAGCTCGTTTAGGAAAATCAAATAAAAATGAAGAAATTATATTTTTGATTAGAGGCAAAATCTTATTTC
>Ga0163154_10003345_pt1 | contig 22335 bp, 25 predicted proteins | sample OliLakLV19MP9P1_FD_148649 | JGI IMG/M metagenome (GOLD analysis project Ga0163154, IMG submission 148649) | Freshwater microbial mat bacterial communities from Lake Vanda, McMurdo Dry Valleys, Antarctica - Oligotrophic Lake LV.19.MP9.P1 | ecosystem: Environmental > Aquatic > Freshwater > Lake >... | reverse complement strand
CTGTTTAAGCGATCTATTCAACTGGTCGCCGCGCAGTGATCCCCGCCGCGCCAGCAAATCAACCAATTGGGCTTGCAGCGGGTCGGAGAGGATAACGTCGGTTTGCAGCAGCGTCAGCAAAACATCACGCCGTCCAACGAGTCCCGGCGGCAGCATCAACCACAGGCATTGACCTAGTGGAGCCAACGTTTGGGTGCTGATCCAATGCGCGAGAGCGATCTGCTGCGCGGTGACGACGGGCTGCGGGTCGAGCAGTTCGATGATCGGTTTGGTGATTTCAACCGGACTCTCGTCGTCCAACGCAACCACGATTCCCGGCTGCATCGCGGTGCGAAATCCCACGCGCACTAAATGACCGGGCATTATCTGGCCTGCCAGTTCCGCCGGAATGTGATAATGAAACGCGCCCTCAACCGGGGCATCAATGGCGATTTTTGCATAATTCATAATGGCAATCATAGCAGAAATAAGCACAGGTCAATAACGGCGAATCGTATTCTTCCTGTTGAGCGCACCAAGATCAATCCCTCAGTTTGATGTACAATAAACACGCACTCAAGGATGTGAACCTATGCGTTTTCCCCACAAAATTGACGCTGATCTTGAGCTTCGGCTCGTAGAACGCGCCCATGCGTTGGCTATCTATGCGCTGATTGACCGCAATCGGGCGTATTTGCGCCGCTGGCAAAATTGGCCGGATTCGCTGTGGACGCTGGCGGATGTTCGCGCTTTGATTGACCGTTTGGTAGACAAACGTGTCGATGATGATGGGATTGATCTCGTCATCTACTTTAAAGGGCAGCCCGTCGGCAAAATCGGACTGGTCTATGTCGATTGGATCAACCGCCGCAGCGAGATTGGCTATTGGATCAGCGCAGCGTATGAAGGGCGCGGATTGGTCACGCGCTCCTGCCACGCGCTTTTAAATCATGCTTTTGGCGAAATGAGCTTAGAGACGATTCTCATCCGCTGCGCCAGCGAAAATATTCGCAGCCGTGCTATCCCGGAACGATTAGGCTTTACCTATACGGGGGCGCTGCCGCATAAAACATGGCTGCACGGCGGGCAAATTGAGGAAGTGATGTTTACACTGACCGCAGAAACATGGTATGCTATAACTCAATCGTAGAACAAATGATTTACGAATGGAGTCGTTTACCATGAGCGAAAATCTTCAAGACAATATCCCCCACGTTACCTTCGATGCCTTGCGCGAGATTGCCTTAGCCCTGCCCGAAGTCGAGGAAGGATTTACACACGGAAACCCGTCTTTTCGGGTGCGGGAAAAATTCCTGGCGGTTCTTAAGGAAGATGGCGAAACGCTCGCCCTCAAGATGGATCAATTCGATATTGATATGTTGACTGCACTGGAACCAGACATTTATTTCATCACCGATCATTATGTCGGTTGGGAAATGGTGTTGATTCGCCTCCCCCAAATACACCCGGATGACCTCCGCCAGCATTTTGAGCAGGCATGGCGCAGACGCGCTCCTAAACGCCTCGTCGCCGCTTACGATAAAGCCTCCTCTGCTTGATTATGAAATCGGCGAAAGGCATACGAAAAATTGGAACCACTAAGACACCAAGAGCGCCAAGCTGTATATTGAGCTAAAAGCTAATCGCTAACTGCTCTCTACGCTCTAATCTTGCGGATAAAATCGACGCTTTGCAGGCGGCGTTCCAAGAGATAGGTGATGTAACCGAGCATCAAGCGCTCAACTTCGGTATGAAGCTGTGGCGAAATTTGCAGCGCTTGCACCTGTGAATACGGGCTGCGCTGGAGATGCCGCAGCAGCTTGAGGGCGTTAAGCGAAAGTGGCACGAGCGCGGTGCTGTTTTTTGCGGCCTGTGGACTGACGACTCCGCCTTCGGCATTACTAAAAAATTGATCTTCCGGGCGCAGTTCCTCATGACTGAACACGCATTCGTTCAATTCAGGTCGGAAGCCGACTGTATCTAACAGACGAATCTCGTAATAACGTGCGACGAGGGGGAGGTCGTTTTCTACACACAGCCGTTGGAAGGTTTCCGCGAGGAGATCAAACAGGATATGCATATCTTCATCGCCCGATATAGTAAAGCGATCCATCAACTCCGCCGCATAACTGGCATACGCGCCCCGGTTTAAATCTTCCCGCAGCGCTTGATACGGGTCAATCATCTCGGCTTGCTGCGCGATGTCGAGGTCGCGTCCGCGATGGATGAGCATATCTGCTTTTGTGAATAGCTCAACATGACCCGTTTTGGTGCTGTTGGGTTTACGTGCGCCCTTAGCAATCACCTCAATTTTGCCGTGATCGGGCGTGATAAGGGTCAGCAGGCGGTCAGCTTCGCCAAAATCACGCCGCTTGAGGATGAGCGTGTGGGTGCGGAATGCGCGTTCTGATAGTGGCATAGGCGTTAGGGCATCACATCCAGCCCGGCGCTGTCTTGCATGAAAATGATGTGACTGTCGATCAGTGGTTCATCTTCAGCGCGTTCCGCCCGTTGATAGGTGCCGTCGGATTGCAACAACCACGTCGTCGCGTTGCTGCGTAAATCCGTCGCCAGCAGACGCATCACCCGCTTTTGCAAACGCGGCTCAAGCACTGGGAACACCGTTTCCACCCGATTCAACAGATTACGCCGCATCAAATCCGCACTGCCTGCGTAAATCCGCTGATTTTCCGGCGCGTTCTGGAAATAATAAATCCGCGCATGTTCCAAAAAGCGTCCGAGTACACTGATAACACGGATGTTCTCGCTGATGCCGGGCAGTCCGGGACGCAAGCAGCATAGTCCGCGAATAATCAGATCAATTTTGACCCCCGCTTGCGAGGCTTCATAAAGTTTTTCTGTCATGACATCCTCTTCAAGCTGATTCATCTTGAAGATCAGACGAGCAGGTTTGCCAGCCTTTGCCGCTTTGATTTCATTCTCGACCAGCGCGACCAGCGCCGGATGCAGATATTCAGGCGCGATCAAAAGACGTTTGTAGGTGGTGGTGGGTGCATATCCGGTTAAGCGATTAAAGAGACGTGTCGCATCTTCCGCGATTTCCTTGTCCGCCGTCAGCAAACCCAGATCGGTGTAAAGACGGGCGGTGCTGGCGTTGTAATTACCCGTGCCGAGATGGACATAACGGCGCAAACCATCGCCTTCTTTGCGGATGACCAGGGCGATTTTGGCGTGCGTCTTCATCGCTAGTTTTTCCACGCCGTAGGTGACATGAACGCCTTTATGTTCCATCTGTCGCGCCCAGTCCAAATTATTTTCTTCATCAAAACGGGCTTTAAGTTCCACCAGTACGGCGACTTGCTTATCATTGTCACGGGCTTCCATCAACGCCCGTACAATCGGTGAATTTTTACCGACGCGGTACAAGGTCGCCTTAATCGCCAACACCTGTGGGTCACGGGCGGCGATGCGGAAGAATTCTTCCACTAGCATGAACGAATCATAGGGATGAAAGAGCAAAATATCACGCTCACGAATGGCGTTAAAAAGTTGGGGGCCGCTCGGTAAATTTTCCAGCAGTCGCGGTGTATGTACCGAATATTTCAGCGCCGGACGATCTAGGTCATAAAGTTCAAATAAACTGGCAGACCCTAATGCGCCATCCAGCATATAGACATCACGGTCTTGCTCGACCTCTAATTCATAAATGAGGCGATCCAGCATTCGTGAACTGATGCTCTCTGGAACACTTAAGCGCGTGACCGAGCCAAAACGTCGTTCCCGGACCCCTGCCTCAATAATTTCGCTGATGTCTTCCAGTTCTTCTTCGTCGAACTCATGCTCATAGTCGATGTCAGCATCCCGCGTAACACGGAAGGGATGATGTTCCATCACTTTCATGCCCGGAAACAGCAGGTCGAGATTATCCGAGATGACATCCTCAATCCAGATAAAATTATCCTGACAGTCGTAGCACACCGAATATTTATTAACGACACGATCTAAATTCACGAGGCGCGGCATATCTTCGGGGACTTTAATCCGCACGAATTCTAATTGGTCATCATATTGACCGTTGTTCTGTGCATCGTCGTGCTCAAGATAGACAGCGACGTTTAAGCTGAGGTTGGAAATAAACGGGAAAGGACGGGCATGATCGGCAGCCAACGGCGTGAGTACGGGGAACACTTCCTCATAAAAATATAAGCGCACGGCTTCACGCTGATGCGGCTTAAGTTCGTTCAATTTGCGGATGAACACCCCGCGACCCTCTAATTCCGAAAGCACACTTTGCATCGTCGTGCGCTGTTCTGTCATAATATCGAGTACGCGCTTGTGAATTTCCGCCAGTAGCTGCGTCGGGGTATAGCCATCGGGGCGGGTGGTGCTGAGTCCTAACTTGATCTTTTGATGATAAGACGGCACCCGCACCATGAAAAATTCATCCAAGTTGCTGCCAACAATCGCCAGAAATTTGACTCGCTCCAATAGCGGCACATCAGGGTCTTGCGCCAGCGCGAGGATGCGGCGGTTAAATTCCAGCGCACTCAGTTCACGGTTGGTAAAGGTTTCGGCATTCAATTCGATTGGCTTTGTAAGATGTGTATTTTCGGACATAGGCTAGGGACTTTATCTAAAAAATATTAAACAATAGCTCAAGATTGTAACGTATTTTGATTGGTGAGTCGTTAAAATCCATTTAACGGGAATTATCGCGCTCATTTTGTGCAACCCTCACACATAAACTAAGACCTCCAAGGAAGCCAATAGACTTGTCCAGCATCTTTTTCGGGATCATACAGTTCGGCAAAATCCACCAATACTTCAATGATGTTGCCAATATCTTCACGAATGCGTTGAGCAAGATAAATCAACCCTTTGTGATCGCTGCGTGACATCGTGCGTCCGGCAAATGGTTGGTCAAATGTGACCATCACCAGATTGTTTTCTGTGGCGTAGGGAAGATGTTCAGTGTCGTCATCTTTCGCCTCCATCCCCACATCAACCGCCATCACGACATGATAACCACGCTTTATCAGCGCCCTCGTAACCTTGCGATCCATGTGTTCATCAAAGTAAAACCCGATCATGCTTGTCCCGGCTTTCTGCCGCCGTACAATTTCATCATCTCATCGGAGACTCGCAGGTCTTCCGCGTCTTGCGCGTCAATTTCGGCCTGATGTTCGCAGTAATACAATAAGGCGGCTAACACCTGTTCTTCGGTCAAGGTATAGCTATCCATAAGATCGGAAATCGAGTAATGATTAACACGCTGTGCCGAGGCAAGATAGGCTACTGGCAGCCGCCGCCCGCGAATATTGGCGCGACCCTCGCGCATTTCGATATATTTGCTCAAGTCTACTTTTTCGGGAATCGCGGCGCTCATGATGTGTACTCCTCAAGATAAACTAAGTCTTCTAGGGCAGCCAGTAAACCTGCCCAGCGTCTTTTTCGGGATCATACAGTTCGGCAAAATCCACCAATACTTCGATGATACTGCCGATATTGCCCTGAAGTTCTTTGTCAAGGCAGACTAATCCTTGATGATCGCGGCGTGCCATAGTTCGTCCGGCAAAAGGGTGATCGAATGTTACCATGACGAGGTTATTCGCGTTTGCATAGGGCAAGTGTTCGGTATCATCGTCTTTACTTTCCATCCCCACATCGACAGCCATCACGACCTTATAGCCGCGATTTATCAGCGCTTTTGCAACAACGCGGTGAAGATGTTCATCAAAATAAAAGCCGATCATCCTTGACCCGGCTTTCTGCCGCCATAGCGTTGACGTAATTCGCTGGCGATACGTGAATCTTCGACCTCTTGCGCGTCAATTTCGGCCTGATGTTCGCGGTAATAAAGCAGCGCAGCTAACACTTGTTCTTCGGATAATGTAAAATTATCTACTAACTCCGCGATTGAAAATTTATTCTCGCTCTGCGTGATAACGATCATGATAATCGGCAGCCGCCGCCCACGAATATTGGCGCGACCCTCGCGCATTTCGATATATTTGCTCAAGTCTACTTTTTCGGGAATCACGGCGCTCATGATGTGTACTCCTCAAGATAAAACTAAGAATTCCAAGGCAGCCAATAAACTTGCCCAGCGTCTTTTTCAGGATCATACAGTTCAGCAAATTCCGTAAGAACTTCAATCATGCTGCCGATGTTATCCTGAATTTCTTGGTCAAGACAGATCAATCCCGGATGATCGCTGCGTGACATCGTGCGTCCAGCAAAAGGGTGATCGAATGTTACCATGACGAGATTATTCGCGGTTGCATAAGGCAAGTGTTCGGTATCATCATCTTTACTTTCCATACCGACATCAACCGCCATCACAACATGATAACCACGCTTTATCAGTGATCTCGTAACCTTGCGATCCATGTGTTCATCAAAATAAAAGCCGATCATCCTTGACCCGGCTTTCTGCCGCCATAGCGTTGACGTAATTCGCTGGCGATACGTGAATCTTCGACCTCTTGCGCGTCAATTTCAGCCTGATGTTCGCGGTAATACAATAAGGCGGCTAACACCTGTTCTTCGGTCAAGGTGTAGCTATCCATAAGATCGGCAATCGAATAATGATTGACACGCTGTGCCGAGGCGAGATAGGCCACCGGCAGCCGCCGCCCACGAATGTTGGCGCGACCCTCGCGCATTTCGATGTATTTGCTCAAGTCCACTTTTTCGGGAATTACGGCACTCATGTTGCACACTCCTTTTTGATAACATTGTATCAAATTTCATGCATTCTACCTGCGAAACAAGTATAATTAGAACAAATCATCTCATAGGACTAATGATTTATGCCTGATTTATTTGTCGAAATTTTTCCGGTTGTGCAGGAGGCGATGCCCATATTGGCGGCCTATCGCTTGGAGGCTGAGGTCGAAGGCGCGGCACTTAATCGACTCTGTGGGCGGCTTGCGGCGCGGCTGCGAAAAGCCTACCCCGGCGCGTGGTTGTGGCTGGATGGACGTGTGATTACGGATACGCCGCGCAGCGCGATTGAGCTGCTGATTACGCTCGACATCCTCAAAGGCGAACAGCCGGGGACGTATGGCGCGCTGCATGAAATTACGGAAGATGCAACGTGGCAGCCTTCAGCGCAAACTATCGCCACTTTTGTGCTGCGGACTTCGCTCAAAGCACTCGATGCGCCGATTCAAGCCGCGTTAGAGAAATCCGCCAAAGCCGAAAAAGCACTGCGTCGCGCCACCGCCGAGCGCGAACATAAATTACAAACATGGACTGTGCGGGACGCGCCTGCCATCTCCATTTCGATTGCATCCCGCTTACTCTATGAGCAGTCGCTGCAAGAATTTGTCGGCGGCGAAACCGATGTGACGGCGATCAACGAAAAGTTGAATGGCTTGTGGGTGAAGGAACGCGAGTCGGAGCAGCGTGGTGAGATCGTCAGCCTGAAGATTGCCCCGGATGGTACGTGGCAGGTGCAAATCCGCGCCGGACAAGAGGAAATCACTTATCCCGCCGACGCGCTTAAGCTGATCGTCCGACTGCCAGATATGAGCCGCTTTGATCTCGACCCTAAGCAGGCGCTTGTCTCGCTGCAAATGAAACCTGCCACGCGCGCCCGTTATGTGAAGGCCGCGTCTGATATTGCCAAAGAAGCCGGCGTATTGGCGAACGCTTATAATGCCCGCACCGCGCCCGATTTATTTTTCTCCGCCGACTTCGAGATGAACCTGCGTTACAGCCAGAATCGGGTTAAGCGTTACCGGGCGGAAACCTTGGCTGAGGATTTCACGAAATGCGGCGCGTATCAACTGCGTCCAGTATTCAAAAAAATGCCGATTCGGATTTGCGTCGTCAATGCGCTGCCGAACAAACTCGAAGATTTTGTTGAGGCGATGCAGCGTCAACTTAAGCGCACGTTTGATTTTTCGATAGACATCATTCGTGAGCGGCAGGTGCGCGTGATCTCGCAGTCGAACCTCGCCAGCGCCGTGCGTGTGGTGGAGAAAGAAAATCCCGACATTATTTTGGCGTTTTTCCCAGATGCGACCAGCAGCGGTGATGATGAAGACACGGGCGATGACGATGCGACGGCGGCGTATCTGCGCTCATTGACGTTGGGACGTGCGCTGCCAATTCACCTCATCTATAAAGCGACACTGGACGATCCCGAAGCGATGGGCGCGATTATCCTGAGTATCCTCGGCAAGACAGGCAACGCACCGTTTGTATTGGTCGAGCCAATGGAACACGCCGATTACGTGATTGGGCTGGCGATCATCCGCGAGACGAAAAAAACAACAGGCGAAACGCGCTTGACGGCTATCGCCCGTGTATATAAAGCGGATGGCGAATTCGTGCGTTATGTCGTGCGCGATTTGATTTTGGAAGATGCGGCGCTGCCTTATGTGCTGATGCGCGATTTATTTTCACAAGGCGATTTCGCTAAAAAGCGCGTGGTGATTCATCATGATGGTGAAATGGCGGATGAACTTCTGCAAGCCTTAAGCGGTTGGGCGCGGGCAATTGGCGCGGCTTTTTATCCAGTAGAAATTGATCGCTTTGGGTCGCCGCGTTTGTATGGCACGGAAAACGGGCAGGTCATTCAGCCGCCTTGGGGCAGTGCCTTTAAATTGAGCGCTTGTGAGGCGCTGCTGGTGTCCTCTGTCCCGAAGGCCGATGTGACTCCGCAACCGCTTTATGTTCGGACGATGGATGCTGGAAGTGGGGCATTAGAAATCGGAAAGGCGCTGCGTGGGATATTGGTGTGGTCACTGCTGCAATACAGCCCGGAGGGGCCGTCTAAGCTGCCTGTGACGGTGAGCAACGCCGATGATCTAGCCTATTGGCTGCGGAAGGGCGGCACATTCGGCGCGAGCGAGGGCGAGGTTCCGTTCTGGTTATGACTTTGGCTGGCGCACCATGCCCCAATAGATTGGCCCACCGCCGGGAATGTGGCGTTCAAAAATCACGCGAAAGCCGTAGCGTTCATAAAACGCGACGTTGCGCTTTTTGCACGTTTCCAGATAGCACGGAAGATTATCGGAATCGGCGCGATCCAGCATCGGCAGCATCAACGCGCCGCCTAAACCGCGCCCTTGCTGCTGCGGATCGATACCGAGCAGCATCAGATACCAATGGCGGCCTAAATCTGCTTCGTGAACAGACTCTTCAAAACTGCTGAGCATGTTCATCGTGCGCCGGAAGCCGCCTAAACCGAATTTGAGCGGTACAAGGGGTAAGCCTGCGCGGATCGTTGTCCAGAGATTCACGTCTGTTTTGCCCGGTGCCAGCCAGATCGCCGCGCCGCCTACAGGAGGTGTCGTGTGGACTTGGCCTAAATGCAGTCCGACTCTGATTAAAGCCTGAAAAAACCATGCGGATTGGGCGGCGCGGCTGCGATCATTCGGCAATAAATACATATAGAGGGGATCGTCATAGAATGCCCGCCCCAATACCTGTGCCGCAGAATGCGCTTGATGACGTTCCAAAGATACAATCGATATTATGCTTGACAAAGCTTTAACGCTTGAACTTTTGCTTGATAAAGATCAAAAAAGGATAAGCCAGATGATCGCCATCCACCACTTCTTTTTCCAATGCAGTACGGTTGGCTTCTTCAAAATCATGATGCAAGCGCTCGATTTCGCGCATTTGGTCTTGCGATGGTTCGTTATAAAACAGGGTGACGACGGTGCTAAATTTGCCGGGTGTGAACAGCAGCCATTGTTTTGCGTCAATTTTCTCGAAGTGTCGATCAATCAATCGGTTTTCAGACATCATTCTTGAAAAATCGTTTAAAATAGGCGCAATCGTCGTCACCGAGACATCGAAATCGCCCAATGTTTCGATGACCATCCCGCTTTTATTATGATAGATGACCATCCCCATCGCTTTGCCGGTATAGGCTTCTTTGATGGCGACGGTGGGCAAGCCATCTTGTACGATGCTAATGGCTTCTGGCGTACCACTGAATAAGGCGTGGTTGGTAATGGCAAGGCGGCTGCTATAGCGCTCATACAGGACGTTGAACTGCTCACGGCTGATCTTGCCTTCCGCAAATTCACCCACCAGCGTGCGTATTTTTTCTTCCATGAGGGCTTTAAAGTCTTCGGCCTGCTGTTTTGCGTCGGCTGCCATGCGTGCGTCCTTGGTTAGGTGAGCGCGGTCAGAATCACATAGCCAATTGCGAGTGCGCCGATGACCGCTAATCCATAAACGACAATCTGCTGCCAACGGACGACTTGCCCTGCAATTGCCTGTTTTTCCAATTCCACGACTTCCAATGTGGGGCGATTGGCATTTCCCGTTTGCTTGGTCTCTAAATTTGCCCGTTGGCGTTCCTGATAATATTGGTTGGGGTCACCCATGAGAATGATTCCTTTTGCTAAAATGGTTGCATTGATTGTATTTTAGCGGAGATTATACACGGATTTAATTTTTCGCAACAAAAAGCCTTATGATAGTCTTTAGGAAAAACGATCAAGAGGAGTCTAAAATGGAAGCAATTAAACTCACGCAACATGTTGGCAGTGATGGCGTACTTCGGTTGGAACTTCTCATTGGTACAGTCGATGTCGATTGCGAAGTTGTGATTACGATCCCCAATAAAATGACAAGGGCAGAATAGTTAGCCTTTATTGAGGAAACAGCAGGGAGCTTGTCAGATGATCCGATTGAACGTCTTCCGCAGGGGGAAGTTGAAAGCCGCGACGAAATGCTATGAGATATTTGCTTGATACCAATACTTGTATTCGTCAGCTAAATCAACGTTCCCCCCTCTATTAGCGCTAAACTTAGCAGTAACTACTCAGCCTGTTTCAATTCAAAAAATCAATTTATCGCCAATGACATATCGCGTAAATGAACACCATATAGTTGAGAGTATGCCCCATAATGGTCACTTTATTTACCCTTAATAGTTTTCACATATCGCCATTAAATTGGGTCTTCTTGCAGTAGCGTCCTAACCTCAATTTTGAGCGACCAAAAAAGGTACTAAAATTGATTCCCCTCCAAAAATAGGGCTGAGTAGTTACTCAGCTTTCGTAACCACGCAGCAGATCAAGCGTCTGTTCTTCCAGTTCCCATAAGTTCACCCCTTGCTGCTGCTTTCGCAAATTTTTCAGGCGAGGATACCCATCAGTAAATTCGCGCTTCCATTCTTGGGCGAAGTCACCGCTACGGATTTCTTCGAGTGTAATTTCCATCAAGCGTTCCAGCTTAATTTCATTAAAGCGATTCATCCGGCTGTATGCGCCATATTGCCCACTCAGATTAAGCATTTCCAGCGCATGCATCAGCCCTTCTTGCGCGGCCTTTTGCATATAATCCGAGAATTTACCCGCCAAATAAAGGTCAGGTAAAACAGCCTCCGGTGGATAACCCGTTTTTAAAAGCAGTTGCGCTGCCGTCATCATAATGTTGTAGACAGCAGGAATAATCGCCTGTTGGATGAACAGATTAATTTCGGCTTCTTGTTCGATACTGACTTCCACTGCACCCGCCCGCAGCGCACCTAACGCCCGTGCCAAAGCAAGGATCGTCTGCCAAGTATGTCCGCTGGCATCTTGCCCCACTGCGACAAAACTCTGTACCCCTTCCCCGGCAATGTAACGCTCACGCAGGTTGCCGCCTAGTGTACGCGGCGCAATCAAGCCGACATCGACAAACGGTGGGGCTTCGATAAAGCCAAACGCGACATTATAAGCGCTGCTAAAGACCAGCGTATCGCCCCGCTTGAGATTAGGCGAAACATAAGTCATATAGACCTCACTCATAATCTCATCCGGCAGCATCAGCATGATAATATCGGCCTGCCGCGTAATCGCCGCGAGGGTAGCGACGGAAAATCCATCCCGACTGGAGGCGACTTGTTCATCCGCGCTGCCTGTGACGATGACGCGCACATTGCTATCGTGGAGATTGAGCGCAATCGGCATTCCTAAATCACCATAACCGATAACGCCAACCGTTTTGCCTGCTAAATCGTCGAGATTACCGTCTTCTTCATGATAAATGACTGTCATCGAAAATATTCCACATGGTGTATTTGATGCGCGGATGATAACACTCAAACAGCCCAAATAAGAAATGTGCTAAGGGGTAGCCACCCAGACAGGCAAATCATAGCCGTTGCGCTCGAATCCATAGCGCTGATAAAGCCGCTGTGAGCGTAAATTGGTGGATTGTGTATTCACGGTGACAGAACGCACCCCACGCTTTAAAAAGCGCCGAATCAGGTCATCAAGCAGCGCCCCACCGACTCCGCTGCCCTGCATTTCTGGCAGAACGGCTAATCGGGCTAAATGTCCGCTTTGGCGATAAAGCGTACTCAATTGATACCCAACAATCCATTGATCTTTTAGCGCGACAGTACAGCTTGTGGCGATGCGACGCGCCTGCCGCAAATCCTCTTCCGAAAGCTGCCAAGGCGCTTTAAACGCACTTTGATCCACCGTCACCAACCGCGCTAAATCCTCATATCCCGCCACACGCAGCGTAACACCGCTTTTGTGGCGCTCTGGCAGGTCATACCCTTCTCGGCGAAGCGTTACGATGTCCTCATTATAGGCAAAACCGAGCGCTGGCGCATAATCAGCTAACCAATCATTGATAATCAAAAGCGCCACCGTATACACCTGCATCTCGCGCAGCACCTCGCCTAAATCTGCCCAAAGCGCCCGAATTAACGGCGTTCCGGCCACGTTATCCGCAAGCCCAATCAAGCGCAGCCAGCATGTCCCTTCCATCGGGACGGAAGCCGCCAAAATACCGATTAAACGCTGATTTTGCCACGCCAAACGGGTGGGTATATTGGGTGTATCCAGCCATTGACTGGTTTCATGCCAATCCAAGTGCGTATGCACACGGGTGTTATGAAAAAGCAAATCTAAAGTGGCCTGCCGATAGCGGCGCTCAAACGGGGTGAGTGTCAACGTGTCCAGAATGGCCTCGTGCTTATTTGCGCCTGCGGCGAATAGCATAGCTGCGTACCGCAGGAATTGCGACGATTCGACAACAGCGGTCATCAAGCAATCGGGTACGGATGCGCTCGTCAAAATCTTCGATCTCTTTAACAGACGTAATCACAGTGGGCAGCATCGTCAGGTAACGATAATCGAGAATCTGGAATAATTTTTCCCGCGCCCAACTTGTGGCGTTTTCCGTACCGAGATCATCCAAAACCAGAAACGGCACATTACGCACGGCTTGAAAGCGCTGGTCAAAGCTGACTGGGGCATTAGGACTATACGTAAAGCGTAGATAATCCATTAAATCCGGCGCGGTGATAAACATAAGTTGGTCGCCTTTGGTGCTTTCTTGCCAAAAATTAGCAATCGCAGCCGCGAGATGCGTTTTACCAATCCCATACTTGCCTATAAAAAGCAACCATCCACTGGGCTTTTCTGCATATTCATAGGCAGCCTTTACAGCATATTCAAGGCTTTGACGTTCTTCAGGGAGGATATTATTGTAAAAATCAAAGGTTTCAAAGCGCATATTGCTATACAGCGATAAACTAGATTGAAGTTGGGTACGCTGATTTTGCGACAATGAACGATAATCCGGCGCACTGATTTTCACACGCTGGATGAGGTTGACATCAAGCAAGCGGCTGCGGATGCGTGGATCGAGCAGGTCAATATCGATATTGGTCGTAATGACCGTGGGCATCCGGTGGCTATAACGATGATTCAGTAGTTGGAATAATTTTTCCTGCGCCCAAGGACTCGGATTTTCTACTCCCAGATCATCCAAAATCAGCAGCGCGGCGTTACGAATACGGTCAAAGGTCTCATCGTAGTTCAATTCAGAGGAGGGGCCGTAAGAACCGCGCAAATGGTCGAGCAAATCCGGCGTGGTGATGAACAGCACAAAATCCCCTTGCTTCAGCCGTGCATTACCCACCGCCGCTGCCAAATGCGTTTTGCCACAGCCGTAAGTGCCTTCCAGCAGAAGCCAACCATCCGGCGCTTCGGTAAAACGACGTGCAGTGTTGAGCGCGAGTTCAAGCGAAGCCTGTTCTTCTGGTGTGTGCATCGTCAGATCAGTCTGAAAATTATCGAATGTGCGCTCGTCAAACGCGGTTAAATTACCGAGTTTTCGCAGTCGATCTTGGCGCTCGGTATCTTGTTCAGCCTTGTGATTCGGGCAGCGGAATAATTTACCGAAACGAACATCATCAATCGGCACTTCGTAATGGATAACGCCTAATCCATTACAAATATTATAGCCGCCGCATAATTTACAAATATCACTCTCAACCATGTTCGATAAAGTCTGCATATTCGCCTGAAATGTAGCTTTTGCCATTTTCTTCCGATTGATCTTGGACAGTTACCCTAACCTTACCTTCTGCCTTCCAGCGGTCAAGCACGGCGCGGATATATTTTATTTTACGCGCATTTGCCCGTACCGCCTCGCGCAGTGCATCTTCAATCCACTCACGCGGGAAGTCCTTAACAATATCTTTAAGCTCGTCCGCGATCATCGGAGTCAGCAGGCCGATGTTGCTTTCGTAAAGTTTATAAATGGTGGGGCGCTCCGGCAGAATCTCAATCGGCGCATCCCCCGCACCAGTCCGAAATTCACCCGCTTTAATCTGCTCCACTGCCAATTTTCCGCGTGGCGTATTCACAAAATACAGCTTTTCATCTGCGATTTCTGCACACAACAATATCCCGTGCATCACCGCCCGATTTAAGGCCGCATCCAGTAGCGTTTCGGGGGCAGATTGGGTATTTATTAACCCATCCATTAATGGTGAGTGGGTCAAAAAATCGTTCCGCAGTAGATAAGGAAATTCGCCGGATTTTTGTGGCAGCGCCCAAAAACAAAACAGCAGCACCTTAAGTTCCGCCAGATCATCGACCAACGGCAGCAGTTCAGTGAAAAATGACGACGGCAGCCGTGTCGTTTCGTTCCACATTTCGGCGCTGAATCCCACAAAAACAGGTTTCTGATCGGTCATCACATGTTACCCAAATCGACACGCCGAATCGCGCCGTCCATAAATTTCGTGATGGATTTCTCGAAGTAAAGCGAAACCGTTCCAGTGGGGCCGTTGCGATGCTTGGCAACGATAATATCGGCCTGATTCGGGAATTCAGTGGCCTCATTGTAGAGCGAATCGCGATACAGAAACATGACTATATCAGCGTCTTGTTCTATAGAATTTGATATTACTATATTATTTGATATAAAATCATGATGTACATCAACGGTTAAATCGTATACGTCACTTGTGCCGTCAGGTTCAATTGAAACGATGGCATCCCAATAGACATCACTTGTAGCAAGGTCGGAAAGAATTCTCGATCTCATTGCTTCGCTAACCCTTGCCAAATCTTCACGTCCGATATTTTTCTGAGCGATTACCTTTAAGCTATGACCTGTGAGGTCTGCTTGTTTACGAACATATTTATAATTCAGGCCACTTGTTTCAATTAATGGAATTATATATTGATCCCAGACTATGTGAGGAATGTAATCGCGCTTTGAGCTAGACGACTTATCTAATATATAAATCGACAAATTATTCAAATCATTATTTTTGTATTCACCTACTGCTTTGACTGTCGAGATGAATCGTTCAATATCGGGTTTACCCGCAACACTAACATGATATTGATCCCTTCCCTTTCCAGTTTGTGGTATTTGTCTACAATGTGCATTAATACCCAAAAGTAAAAGTAAGGTTTGAACTCCAAAGGCTAATTTAGCGCTGCTAGAAGCATAATAAATATTAGGATAGTACCCATTTGTAACAGGTTTCATTTTCAATGAACCATCCGTAGCCCACAGATGACGCAAAAATAGGGCAATGGCTTCTTTGGGTTGTTGGAAGACTTTCTCTGGCACAAATTTTTCATGTGAACGTAACCCGAAGACACCTAGTTCATCCAACCACTTACCCACTGGATTACGTCTGCCATATGTCATGTGTTCCGTCGGCGGGATGAACACTTGATACCAATTTCGTCCCGGTTCTTTGTAGATGCGCGGCCTCACTTTGTCGCCAAAGACTTGTGTGGCTAAGTCCGCGATCAGCTCGGCAAGATCATCTTCAACAGTAGTGTATTGGATAGCATGGTTAGGTAAGGTACAACCATCACCAATCAAGTGACCGAGAAGCGCTAATTCTGCGTCACTCATTGTTTGTTCAGATGGACTCGGTAAGGTACGCGGCAGCGCAATATGATCTTCTGTCGTCAACTCATCTAAACGTTTCCAGCCGCAGATCGTCAAAAATTTATGATTCGCCGTCACACGAATCGAGCGTCCTAAACGGGTGATCAATTTGAAAACAGGCTGAATCCCGGTACAGAATGTATTCGTGACGATGCCCGGTTCCAGCTTCCAAGTTTCAGTATTTAAGCTCGTAACGCGGAAGCCTGTTTTGCCCATCAAATTCCGAATCGGCACATAGCGCCCTTCATCCGGCAGATAAACCAGTTCATCACCCGCTACACAACCCGATTCACGTAGATCGCTCAAGACAGGGCGTTTATCCTGCCGTTGTTCAACGGCGCGGGAAAGCTGCGCGGCGGAAATCAGCGGGACATTTAACTCTCGCGCCAACTCTTTTAGCGCCCGGCTGATAAAACTGATTTCCTGAACGCGGTTGTTGATGTAAATACCGCCGCTGCCCATCAACTGCATATAATCGACAATAATCAGATCAATACCGTGTTCATGCGCCATCCGGCGGCATTTAGTCCGCATCTGCTGCGGGGTCATCGCCGGTGTGTCGTCGATAAAAATAGGGAAATTGCTCACGCGCCCGGCAGCTTCTACGAAACGCGAATATTCTTGTGGGGTCAACCGCCCTAAACGAAGCTGCTGCGTCCCGATACCGGTTTCCATCGAGATAATGCGCTGCGTGATCTGCTCCTGTCCCATTTCCATCGTGAAGATAGCGACTCGTGCGCCGATACGGGCGGAATTGACCGCCAATGACAGCAGCATACTGGTCTTGCCCGTACCAGGCCGCCCCGCGAAGATGAGCAAATCGGACTTTTGGAAGCCGCCGAGCAGTTCATCCAAATCGCGGAAACCGCTGGGGACACCCATTGATTCCTGGCGATTGTGCATTAGATATTCTACACGGTCAGAATATTCGCCAATCGCCTCATACAGCGAGATAAATTCGCGCTTGACCTGACGATCCGTAACGTTGAACAGGCGCGTTTCGGCCTCACCCGTAACCGTCTCGATGGTCATTTCTTCGTTGGTGGCTAACTGCTTAATTTCGTCTGCCGCGATCATTAAACGCCGACGAATCGAAGCGCGTTCTACGATGCGCCCATAAACCTCGGCATGAACTGAACTTGGCGTGGCATTAATCAACTGCGTAAGGAAGGCTGCCCCACCGATTTCGTCCAGATGACTTAAATCTTTGAGTTCTTGTACGAGCGTTAAATAATCGGCAGGCTCGCGGCGTTCACTGAGTCTCATCAGCGCTTGCCAGATATATTGATGGCGCACGAAGAAAAAATCATCGTCTTTTAAAAATGCGGCAACAGTCAAAAAGGCGTTGGGGTTAATGAGGATAGCCCCGATGACTGCTTCCTCGGCTTCTTGGCTGTAAGGAGCAGGTAGGTTAAACAAGTTACTTTCTCGACAAATGAATGGTCAATAAGGTCAACACGGAAAGAAAACGGCGCGTCCGATGAAATCCAGACGAGCCGCTACCATAACTAACACAGCGAACAACACTCACAATAGTAGAGTGATTAAGCCAACAAATTTATTCCTCGTCCTCATCCAAATCAAGATCGAGCGAGTTAACAAAATCCGCGAATGCGCTCAAGCGGCGTTCATCCACTTCTTCCGCAGGTTCATCACCACCCGCGACAATTTCCTGCTCGACATCTTCATCCGGCTCAATCGCCGCCCGATTCATCACACTGTCCGCCACAAAAATTGGGGCTTTAACCCGCACAGCTAACGCAATTGCATCGCTGGAGCGCGAGTCAATCTCGACCTGTTTGCCATTTAACTCAACAACGATACGCGCATAATAAACATCCTGACGCAAATCACTGATGAGAACGTGTGCCACACGCCCCCCCATTTCGCGGATGACCGATTTCAACAAATCATGAGTCAGCGGACGCGGTTGGGGATTTTCTTGCAATTCTACCGTAATGGCATCTGCTTCAAATGGGCCGATCCAAATCGGCAAATAGCGGTCATTGTTCATATCCTTTAGAACAACGATGCGATGCTGCGACATCAGACTGACGCGAATACTATCAATGATGACTTCGATCATAAGACTCTCAACTCTCAGTGCCTAATTTTACACTGTCTTTTGGATTGTTTATTCCTATTGTACCGCCGAGTATGGCACTTTGACCAATCTCTAATGGGATTATACACTGAAGACTTGGCGCGGCAATATCTTAAAGTGAGGGTTTGTTCAAATCAACAAAATGCTTAAATCAAAACTTGTAGGGATAATTATCCTCATCCTCCTCATTGGCGGCTGCCAATCACGCCCATCGACACGTTACGAGCTAGGTAATCTGCTGCTTGATGAAGATTTTAGCGCCGCATTTGACTGGGACGAGCGCACAAGCGGCGCTGTCGAAATTGGAATCGCGGACGACGCATATCGGATTCGCGCCGATGTCAATCAATATGTGCGCGGATTTAATGCGACAACTTACGAAAATATCGTGATTGAAGTTGAGACCCTCCAGCGTACCGCCGACGAGGACAACGCGTATGGTGTGGTCTGTCGGGCGAGTGCGGGTGAAGATAACGCCAGCGGTTATTATTTTCTCATCGGCGGCGACGGCAGTTATTCCATTCGTAAGGGCCGCGATGATATTGATGCACTTGTGAGTTGGGCGCGGTCTGATGTCATCAACCGGGGCGCGGGGTCAAACACTATCCGCGCCGTCTGCATGGGCGACTATCTGGCGCTCTATGTGAACGGTGAATTTATCGCCGATGCTCATGACAATACGTATCGCGGCGGATTTGTCGGATTTGTCGCGGCGGCAGCGGAAGGCACAATCGTCGAAATCGCCTTTGATAATTTACGTATCTGGGAAGCAACAGCCAAATAAACATGGCTTACCTAGTTGACCGTGAAGTAGGGAAAGACCTATGCGTCGTTCCCTACAAAGACGTACACGCTAGGTACGCTTCTACGGAATAACCAATTCGTCGCCGATAGACAATTGATTCGGATTCGTGAGGCTGTTGGCGTTGATAATGGCTTGAACCGTAACCCCGTAAGTTTGGGCGATGCCATAAAGCGTATCTCCCGCTTGCACCGTATGGGTACGTCCGACGCTGATGATGCCATCAGTAGCCTCCGGCGTGGGATTAGTGATTTGCTGCGGAATGGCCGTCGGTACTGCCCCACAGCCGGGAAGTGTCAATTGGTCGCCCGGTTGAATTAAATCACTGGCAAAATCAGGATTCGCGGCGCGTATTTCGTCAACCGTCGTGTTATTGTCAAGCGCGATTCGGTACAAGGTGTCGCCTGGCTGAATAACATAAACGCACTCCGAGCCGCCTTCCCCCACAAATAAGCCCGTCGGCGTAACCAATCCCGACGGTGTAGCAATTCCATCGTTCGGAACTAACGGGGTCGGGGTGCTAATATCGACTGGCCCCGGCGGTGGCCCCGGCGTGATGACAGCCCGTGTGTTAGTCGGCCCCAAAATGGGGATGGTACTGGACGGTGTGATGTCCGTGTTGCTGCCGCCAGACTGCGCCTCGCCATCCTCCTGCGCGACAATCGGGGTACTTGTGAAGACTTGCAACGATGGCGTTGTCGGCGTGATGCCAGACTCTTCAACTTGGGTTGAAATCGTCTCCGCAGAAGTCGTATCCTCAAAAGGTTCACTGGCCTGCCGAAAGCAGCCCGAAAGCAGCAACGGGAGCGCCATCATAAGTGGCAAGACGATCTTATGGCTATAAATTACCTTCATACTCACCCCTCAAACCGATTTTGATGCGCCTTTCAGCATACACCCATGCCGCCGGATAAGCAAAAGTTGAGATACTTTACGAACAACACACCAGTGTTCGTCTACAATAGAAGAAGCTGTTGTATAGATTCGATACAATAGCCGCTATTGCATACCCCTAGGGGATGCGCTAAAACTTTCAAGATGTAATACAGTAAAGAAAGGGTTGATCGCGTGGCAGAAGAACAAGCCCGCATACTCGTTGTCGATGATGATCCGGCGTTGCAAAAACTTGTGCGTACCCTCTTAGAACGCGCCGGGATGCTCCCTATTTCCGCGATGAATGCCTCTGAAGCAGCGCAAATTTTGCGCGCAAGGCCGCTTCCAGATGCCATCGTGTTGGATTTAATGCTGCCAGATATTAGTGGTGTTGAATTTTTGCGCCAAATGCGCCAGAAAGAATCCTATCGGGATTTACCTGTGCTAATTCTATCGGCGCTGGCGGATCCTGACCAGATACGCGAAGGGTTAAGCGTTGGGGCAGATCGCTACCTGACTAAACCGTTTTTGGGAAACAACCTCATTCCCTATGTTCAGGATTTGCTGCGAACAGGTCGCCGCAAATAACGCCTTGCTGCAAATGCTTGACATTCGAGCAGGCAGTGATATGTTTTAATTAACAATTGGTTAGAGTGAGAAATCGATAATGACCGACGCAGAACTTACAATATTAAGCATTGTCGCTGAAGGCCCACGTTTTGGGTATGAAATTCAGCAGGTCATTGATGAGCGCGGCCTGCGTGAATGGCTTATCATCGGTTTCTCATCCATCTATTATGTCCTCAACAAGCTGGAACGCGAGAACATGCTGACGAGTGAATTTCGCAGTGATGGTCGCAGCCCTGCCCGTAAAGTCTACCAAATCACTGAAGCTGGACGTGGTGTGCTGCAAACCGCCATTGGCGATCTCCTGCGGCAGCCGCGCAGCCTCGGCACAGGATTTGAATTAGGACTTGCCAACCTGAATGTCTTAAAGCCCGGTCAGGTCTATAAAGTCCTCTCGCATCATCGCACAGATTTGCAGCAGCGTCTTGAAGCGGTTGAAAAATCATGGGAACGTCATCAAAAAGAAGACGCACCGAATGTCGCGGATTACATCCGTGCGCTCTATACCCATAGCATTTCGGTCATGCGGGCGGAACTCGATTGGCTGACCCAATTCACCGAAGATTGGCGGCAGCGTTATCCCGCGGTTGAAGATCGTCCCGATTCTCAAGCGCGTCGTCCAGAAGCCGAACAAGGGGCAGGTGTAACACGGATTAATCGTCACACGTCCCCGGAACCAGCGAAGATGATTCAGCGCTTGCGTCGTCCGGGGAAGCCCAAGGCGGAATAAGCGCATAAGCCACAAAGCCGCCGCATTGATAGGCTAATGATGCACGAAAACCCTGCTTTTCCATTATGTTGACCCATAACGGCGCATTTTCATCCATCGGGGCGATTAAATACCGAATCGCGGGGTCAGGATTGCTTAAGGCATCTTCGGCTTGGATTTCGGGCATAGGATAATAAACGCGCCGTTTATCCGTCCAAGCGCTGAGATAATATCCCATCTCCCAACCGAGCCAATGATCGTAAATAATCGTGCCGAGCGGCTTACTATTTAAAAAATCCGCTAGCGCGAGGATGCCTCCTGAATCGACTTCATTAGCGTGATGGATCGTATCCGCCGCACGATACGCTGCTATCACTAGGGCAAGCATCGCTAAAATCACGCAAACACGAAACAGCCTTGTAGGGACATGATATATCATGTCCTTACCCCACCCTAGAGCCATCCCTCGCGCCGCCAAAAGCGCTAAAAGCGGCACAAGCGGCAGTAAATAGCGATCATAAATATTAAACGCGGCTAACCAATGCAAAAGCCCGTAACCCGCGATGTATAAGGCCAAAATCAAATCGACACGATACCGATTTTTAACTACCACCGCCATGCCAATCATCACCAATACTAAAGTCAAGCCACCTCCGCCAAATATCACGCTGGCATGAGCCAACCATGCCGATAAGCGCGGCAGCCATTCGTCCGGCACAGCGAACACGCGCCCCGGATTGTTGTTAACCGCCGCCAGCGCGAAGATGCTCGTCTCACCGCGTGCTTTATCCCACAGCAAGAGTAAACCAACGCCAGCCAAAAAGGAAAGCAAAAATTTGAGCCACAGGGTTAGAGAGGTAAATCGTCGGAAGTGATTAAAAAAATAGAAACCACCAAGACAACAAGACCACCAAGAATTTGGATGTAATTCTCCGTGTCCTTTGTGTCTCTGCGGTTCAAATTTCTTCGCTTGCCCTGCATGAAAAATAAAAAGCAATCCAACAACCAGCGGCAGATAAAAAATGCCCTGCTGTTTACTAGCGATACTCAACGCCAATAACGCCCCGCTCCATCCAGTACGTTCCCATACCGCCGCGACGAGCG
>Ga0163154_10003344_pt1 | contig 22335 bp, 16 predicted proteins | sample OliLakLV19MP9P1_FD_148649 | JGI IMG/M metagenome (GOLD analysis project Ga0163154, IMG submission 148649) | Freshwater microbial mat bacterial communities from Lake Vanda, McMurdo Dry Valleys, Antarctica - Oligotrophic Lake LV.19.MP9.P1 | ecosystem: Environmental > Aquatic > Freshwater > Lake >... | reverse complement strand
ACGCAAATTGGAGTTTTATGAACTCTTCGAACAAGAAGGAACGTCTGAAAATGACATCGACCTTTAAAATGCTTTCATTTTAGAAGCTAAAAACGACAATACGTGAATGGTTGTCAATCTTTAAAAAATTATTTTTATCAAGCCTACCCTCTCCGCCCGTATTTAGCCAAATATGGGTGGCAGGCAAGGCGCATAAAAAAGCCTCTAAACAATGTCCAAAGGCTTTTGAGTGAATGGTTAAATCAATGATTAAAAAATCTTGAATTATGTTCGCAAATCTAAGTAGAAAAGCACAAAAAGCCAAATTATCCGCACTTTCTAAAGAAGCTTTTTTAGAAGATGTCATGACCGCGCAACCGCGTGACTACCAAGACCGCAACTGGTTTTACCACCTATCTTCTATATTGATAGGCTATCCGTTGCAACTGGTTTCTATCCTTGCGGGTTCATACCTCCTGTTCGACATTGCCGCATTTGTGTGGCAAATGGACGCATACTCCAATCCAAGTTACGCCATTTTTGGCGGCTGTATCGGCATTTTCTTATTGATAGAAATGCTCAGGCGATGGCTCATCGATACTACAGGTTATCACTATCTCGCTACCTATCAAACGGAAGACCAAAAGCTAGTTCGAGGCGAATACTTGCATACCAAATTGTATGTATTGGCTCTGATTTCTGTGTTATTGGTTACATCAGGCACTATAGGTGCGTATCAATACAGCAAACATCACGCGCCACAAGCCAAAACAATCAATGTAAAACAAGAAACCTCGCCTATAACCAAGCAAGTCCAAGACGAAAAACAGCGCGTCGCAGAATTGGATAAAGCCACACTTTCGCTCCAACAGAGCAAAAAAAACGAACTCCACGACCATAAAAGCTACGCGGTTTGGCAAGGCAAGGAGTACTTGCTACCCGAAACCAAAACGCGCCACGAAGGTTATGATAAACAAATAGCCCTCATGCAAGCCCAACGCCAAAAACATTTTGAATTGATACAAAAGTATGAACAAAAGTTATCTTCAAAAGAACAGTTATTTGAACAAAAAAACACGCTCATAACTTCTTCTAATGAAGACAATAAAGAAATATATGCAGGCGCGTGTGCAGGAATTTGGTTGGTATTTGAGCTGCTTTTGTTGCTCATGTTGTCTTATCCTTGGGTTTACAAAACAGGCGTAAAGCGTGAGAAACTCTTAGAAACCATCGAAATCAAACGCAGAATTCACCTCAAAGTGCAAAATAATACGCCTAAAGAACGCGAAAAAGAGCCTTCCAAAACTATCCAAAAACCAATCGTGAGTCAAAAAAAAGACGGCTTTCCACCTATATTTTCCAATGAATTGATAGCAGAAGAAGCCTTGCCTACCACAGACACAGCGCAAAAAAACCCAATAGGCTTTGAAAAATGGTACGAAAAAACAAGTGGTGAAAAACCTATCATAACAGAACTAATCATAGAGCGCAGGGTAGAAGTGCCAACCGAAATCATTACTAAAGAAGTAGAACAAGATGGCTATGTAGTAATTTGTGGGCATTGTGGAAAACAAGAAGTGAAGAAACGCCCTGCTAAATACTGTAGTGGTACTTGTAGAAAAAAGCATTGGCAAGAACAACAAATCTTAGCTTAATGGGGCTACTATTTTGATAAATGTGCTTAATAATACAAAACAAAACGCCTCGTTATGTGGCTTTTTGAACGATAATAATACAAACTAAGAAGTGTCAATAAATAACCCATTTCAAATTGGAGTGGGCTATTTTTTCCCTTATCTACCATGCAATACATGGTAGTCTGTACCCAATAAAAAAAAATCGAAAATAATCATGTTTTCATGCGCATGGTTTCATATTTTTTACTTAATATTGCAAACCATATCTAAAACATCAAAGACAACCAAAGGGCTACAAACATGCTACAACAGCACATTCGTATGCAGTCTCCCTTATTGCCTTTACACATTGTATCAAACTTAAAAAAATATACCAAAAAACGAATGCTCAAAAAGTATTTAGCGATACTTTTGTATCAAAAAGTGTTTGTATAGATAGATTTAATTTTAAACCCATTATAAAAAAACAAGTGCAAGATCGGCTAAATCCTGCACTATATGATTTGAAAAAAGTGAGTAAGTCCTATGTTTTGCTGAAACACTTACCTGCTTTCAAGAATGCAATTAGTAAACGACGGAACACACACACGAAGGTTTACCAATGCCTTTAGTTTCTGTTTTACTTACGGCAAAGATAATATTTTTTTTATTAAAAAACCTAATTCGCAAAAAATATTTTGGCTAAATATTCTTCGTGAATTCCAAAAGCAGTGCTAATCATTTCATTATCAGGTACTTATACTAAAAAAAAAGCGTAAGAATATCTGTTTTATTTTTGAAAAAAAAAGCACTGTTTTAGAAGTTGCAATATTTTGTAAAGCATTGATTTACAAATGATTAAGGGGAAAGTGAGTTTTCTTTGCAATCGATGACTTTTGGAAAAAGCGGTTTTTGAATGAATCAAAGCACTTTTGCCCTGTAAAAACAAGTGTTAAAAACCCTATCCTTCCAAAAAAAGAGGGGACGTTTATATATTGATTGTCGACTTGTTTTAAGTTATCAAAGATTTTGATAAAACTTAAGTTTCAGCAAAGGCTTTTTAACGTCTTTGTGAATGAATACTGAACTGAATACCCTTAAGACTTTGCTCCGCGAAGCACTACAGACTGATGGCGGCTTATCTGTTTTTAAATATTACGGATTTGAACCGAGCCGTCGCCCACAACGCGAAAACCCTTTCAGGCAAGAGCGCAGCTCGTCCTTTTTTGTGAGTGAGCGAAAAGGAAGCTATTTTTTCAAAGACTTTGGCGACGATACGTTCAAAGGGAATGCGTGGAAGTTCGTGCAACTCTATGAAAACCTGCAAGACAATGCGCAAGTTTTTCAAATCTTGTGCAATATTTATGGCTTGGGTTATGTTGGAACGCTACAACGCGCCTTGCCTACCAAAAAACTTGCCTCCCCTACCACGCCTACCGATACTGGAAGCATGTTTGAAAAACGGCTTCACAAAATAGAATTTCAAGACTTTTCTGAAGAGGAGCTTGCTTTTTGGTACAAGAAGGGATTCATAACACAAGATACACTCAAGGCGAATGGCGTGTTGTCTGTCAAGAGTTTTAGCATAGAAGTGTCGGCAGGCAAGTTTGCAAATTATGACCATCTGCAGTTTGTTTTTGCCTATCAAATTGTGGCAGGCAAGGCATACAAATTGTACATGCCCAAACCTGAGCATCGCGTTTATGCCAAATCCAAAACCATTTTCTTACCCAATTTACAACCTGCCAAGGAACTGTTGGGTGCGCATTACGCCTATCATTTTGGTTTGGATACCTTGCGGCAAGAGCCTTTTATTTTGTGTGGTGGAGAGCCAGACTGTTTGGCGTTGAAAGATTTAGGCTTCAATGCCTTTACGTTGGGCGACGAACGCGCTTCAATCCCTCCGTATATTTGGGCTTACCTACAAACCAAATGGGGCATTGCGAATCCCGAAACTTACCTGCAAGCCATATTGTATGATACCGATTATACTGGCATCATGCACAGCCGAAAGCTGGGGAAGGCGTTGCAAGTTCCTGCTATAATATTGCCGAAGCTGCATCAACAAACCAAGCCTGAACAGCCCAAACCTATCCAAAATGACTTGTGCGACTATTTGGGACTGTATGGCTTTGATGCTGCACTCGAAGTAGCTCTGCACAAACGTCATGTAAGAACACGTGATTTTGCCTTGCCTGCCGTTCCTTGTTTTACAGTAGAACGCTACTTGAGTGAAAAAACAGCCGTTCTGACGGAGTTTATCCGTTCCAATAATAAAATACAACTGGACGCGGACACAGGAGTAGGCAAGACGTTTACCATTCTTGCAGACTTGCCTGCCCGCCTCGAAAAGACTGTCTTGTTTGCCGTTCCGTTTGCCATTCAAGTAGAACAAATAGAAAATGAATATGCTACACTCGTGCAAGACTTGGTCTGCTTTACGAATAAGGAAACGCAAGCCTTGAGTGAAGAAGACAAAACAATTTTGATGAACAGACCCACAGGCAAGGTAAACGTTTGTACAATTGACCGCATCAAACCCGTTTTTGAAAGACTCGAACTTGAGCATGGCAAGGACATTGTAGTAGTGATTGATGAAAGTCATTTGCTCACTTCTGAATATGGCTACCGCATGCAAGCCATTCATGACGTGTTGGAAGTTTGTCGTAAAGTAGAAAAAGTGGTCTATCTGTCTGCCACACCTGACTACAGTTTGTGCCGTTTTTCGGGCTTCAAACTCATTCAATTTCGTAGAAATCAAAACCCATCTTTGGAAGTGCAGGCGGTAGATTATGAAGGCTCGCCCAAGCAAAACTTATTGCAGTTGTTATTGCCCAACAATGCTCAACCAGAAGACCAACAGAAAGAAGGTGTTACTGTAGTGAGATTGAACAATAAAACGCTTGCCAAAGTGATAGCCAATTTGCTTATCGCAGAAGGCACTTACAAGGCGCATGAGATCGATTTTGTATTCAGCGAAAAAAGAAAAGGGTTAAGCACGCCTTCACGTGAAAGCATTGTTCAACATTCGCTTATACCTGCAGAGGTGCGTTTGCTTTTTGTTACAGCTTGTTTTGACTGTGGATTGAATATAAAAAACACGCATATAGCCAAAATCATCAGCTTTGAAACACAATACACAGACAACTGCTTGGACACTTTGAAACAGTTGGTGGCACGATTTCGCTGTATGGAGAACCTGTCCGTGATGGTTTGCAAATCAAAAAAATACCAAGAACTGCCTGCTATCAAATCTAAAGCAGTCTTGTATGAGCGTTTGCAACAAGACGCACAGGCAAAATTGCGTTTGCTTCCTTACATAGACGAGGCGCAACAAGCCACATGGAAACAGCCGTTTTCAAAATTGCCTGCCTATATCAAACACAATCCCGACATTTCGGCTATTCACAAATTGATTTATTGGCATAAGAAAAACCAAACATATCAAATCAATTACAACTATATCCGTTTCGCACTCAAAGAGTATGAACGCAAAAACATGAACAGTCCAGCATTTTATGCTTACCTGCAAAACGAACTGCCATGCCTCACCCTCGTAAACCGCGAAACAGTAAAAGCAACTTTGACAGAAGAAAATAAAAAAATGTTGAGCGAGCTTTTGGCAATAGAAAAGAGCCAAAAAGAAACTCGCCAACTGCTGGTCGTGAGGGCGATGCAACAAAACCCGCAAGCGTTTTTTGATGCCGTTTTTGCTGCCTACCGCGACCAAAGTTTGAAAGAGAAAATCAAAAAGCATTTTGCCATAAGCCTGCCCAAAGATGCACCCAAAATAGAACTGTTGTTGCAAGAAGCCTTGCCTGACCAAGAAACAAACACGCCTGCAAAAATATTGGACATCAATAATTTTGATGAAGACCTGACTACATTTAGCCACCGCTATTTTTATTTATTGGATTTGCAAATACCGAGCATCAAAATCCCTTCTATTTTGCAACAGCATGCAAGTGGCGTGCAGTTCATGAACCTTACGCGCAACCTATCCAACCACATCAATCTCCTTGCCTACCAAGAGGCAGGCAAGGATTGGCATTGCCTCACGGCTGATGCGCGCAAAGATGTGGACATAAAATGGCTGGCAAACTTTGCAGAGCAAGTGTCAAAATGGAATACGCCACAGTTCACACAAAAGAAAACTGCCACCTTGAACACGAAATTGAAAGACGCTCAAGAACGCTTACAAACACTCAGAACGGCACACGAGGACACATTGCTTGCACTTACAGAACGGCAAGAAACGGCTGACAGGCGTTCTACTGTCCGCGATATGCAACGGAAAATTGACGCAGCGCAAAATCGCCTCACAAGACAAACAGGTGTCATAGCCAAACTTGAAACTGACATTGAGCAAGCGACTGTAATTGGTTGGGAAATCCAAGCACTTTCTGGCCGCATCAATAGAACGCGCCTCCATAGTGCTGATTGGCAAAACGCGCAAGTAAATATGCGCCTTTTGCAAAGCCTCTTTGAAGTTTCTACCCAAAAACGTGCTGTGTTATTGCCCTCGCCTACCAACGCTAAAGAAAGCATTTATGTAGAAAAAACTTTTATTAAGATTGGGGAAAGACTCGCATTTCAACAAGTATTGCAAAATATTGGTTTCGAAATGCACGAAGCCGAAAACTACTTGCATGACTTGCGCTATCAAATTCATTTGGACATTCAGCATAATTTGGCAAAAATACACCAGAAATCGCTCAATACATCTATAGAAACTATCTCTGCAGGAACGCTTGGCGATGGAACGAGAACGCTTGCCATGCCGCCTGCCGTTCTATTGAATGAGAACGGATATCCGCTTGTGTGGGATTAAAGCGTTCTTGTATGGCGTAAAAGTGTAGCGGAACGCGTGGCGTTCTTAGGCTATTTAAGTGTCGCAGAGCGTCAATATGCGTTTTGTAACGGCATAAAGCGTTCTCGCCTGCATTTGGCAGTGGACATTTTGACCACAAGCAAGAGGCAAGCGTTCATGCGTTCTCGCCTGCATTTGGCAGTGGACATTCTGACCACAAGCAAAAGTGTGTTTTGTGAACTTGCCTGCATTTGGCAGTGGACATTCTGACCACAAGCAAAGGTGCGTGTTTTGTGAACTTGTCTGCATTTGGCAGTGGACATTCTGACCACAAGCAAAGGTGCGTGTTTTGTGAACTTGCCTGCATTTGGCAGTGGACATTTTGACCACAAGCAAAGGTGCGTGCTTTGTGAACTTGCCTGCATTTGGCAGTGGACATTCTGACCACAAGCAAAGGTGCGTGTTTTGTGAACTTGCCTGCATTTGGCAGTGGACATTTTGACCACAAGCAAAGGTGCGTGTTTTGTGAACTTGCCTGCATTTGGCAGTGGACATTTTGACCACAAGCAAAGATGCGTGTTTTGTGAACTTGCCTGCATTTGGCAGTGGACATTCTGACCACAAGCAAAGGTGCGTGTTTTGTGAACTTGCCTGCATTTGGCAGTGGACATTCTGACCACAAGCAAAAGTGTGTTTTGTGAACTTGCCTACATTTGGCAGTGGACATTTTGACCACAAGCAAAAGTGTGTTTTGTGAACTTGCCTGCATTTGGCAGTGGACATTTTGACCACAAGCAAAGGTGTGTGTTTTGTGAACTTGCCTGCATTTGGCAGTGGACATTCTGACCACAAGCAAAGGTGCGTATTTTGTGAACTTGCCTGCATTTGGCAGTGGACATTCTGACCACAAGCAAAGGTGTGTTTTGTGAATTTGCTCGCATTTGGCAGTGGACATTTTGACCACAAGCAAGAGGCAAGCGTTCATGCGTTCTCGCTTGCATTTGGCAGTGGACATTTTGACTACTACAAAAAATAACATAAAGTAAGCAAATAAAAAAGAATATCTATAATTATTGTTGTTTTTTTTGAAAAATAAACTTTATATTGGCAAACTTAATTAAACCTTCACACTAAAAATATGGCTCAATACGTTTCTTTTGCTCCCAATATCCAAGTAAATGGGCAGACTATTTTATCTATTGTAAATGCGGTAGCTGCATATAAAGACACTATGCAGGAGTTTTTGGCGAAGCATGGTTTGAAAGACATAGCCCTTGAAGGTTGGTATAGTCAGCAGACGTGGCTCGATGCTTTTCGTGACATAGGCGAGCAGTTTGGACCCAATACCTTGTTTGCTATAGGCAAAGCCATTCCTGAGAATGCGATTTTTCCGCCAAACATTATAGATTTGCAAGGTGCGCTTGCGGTGATTGATGTTGCGTATCACATGAATCATACAGAAGGCGAGATAGGCTACTACAAATTATTGGAGTTTAATCAGGGCTTGCGCATGGCTATTATGGAGTGTAAAAATCCGTATCCGAGTGATTTTGACAGGGGGATTATCACTACAATGGCGCGTAAATTTAAGCCAGATGATGCTATTGTGGTTAAAGTTGAATTAGATGCGAATAAACCAAGCCGTTTGAATGGTGCAGAAAGTTGCCATTACATTGTAACGTGGTAGGCAAGGAATAGACTTCCTGCGAAAGCATCAAGCGTCAATGCAACTATTGTTGTGCATTGACGCTTTTTACACTTGTGTATTTAGACTTTTTATTGATAAATACTTTTTCAAAAAGTTCATATATTATGATAGACATTAAAACTACTATGACAGAAACAAGCGGATACAAAAGGTAATTGGTTTGCATTTTGTAATAATCCAATAATTTGATGGCAAGTGTAATGGCGATAGGGTGCAGTATATACAAGCTATAAGATGTTTTGCCTAAGTAATTGAGGTAATAGTTTTCCATAGAAAACAGTCTTTGCTCATTACATGCGAAGTTAGTAATCAATATACCAAACAACACGGCATAAAATTCAAAGTGTAAATAAGGAAAATAGAAAGCGTTGTATATTAAAATAATAGTAAGTAAGCAAGTAATGATTTGAACATGTTTTGTAAACAGGATTTTGCGCAATGTTATTACGAAGGCTGTTTGTTCATAGATTATCAAGGCGAATATGCCTCCTATCGCCATGCAATCTATGGGTGTTGATAGCCAGAATAGTTTGAACAAGGCTATGTATTTATTTTCAGGTAAAAAATGAAAAGAAAACTTGACTACTAAATAAATGCTTATAACACCAAAAGCTATAGCCCATTTGTTTTTAATGTATTTATTCAAAACAGGATAAAGTAGGTAAAATTGCTCTTCTGCGCCTATTGACCATGTTTGATGTATGTAAGGCATAAAACCATATACAGAGGCGGCTAAATTTGGCAGAAACAGGGTGTAGAGCAATAGTTTGCTATACAAGTCATGCCAAATTACGCTTTTATCAAATCCGTTTATCTTAAAAACCTCCATAAATGGTAAAATAAAGAAGGAAACGAAGATGATTAAAAAATACAGTGGGCAAATCCTTAAAATTCGCCTCATGTAAAATTTTTTAATATGTATAGTTTTTGTTATTTCTTGTTCTTTTAGAAGCAGGTAAGAAATAAGAAAGCCACTTAGTACAAAAAAAATGACTACGCCAAGTTTTCCAATAATGACAACAGTGTTATTTTCCCAGTAATTTGGAATGTGTAGGATACTTTTTATTTGCTCAATATGGTGGATAATAACCATAAATGCGGCAATAAATCGTATTGCGTTCAAATTTTTGAATGGTTTGTTATTTGTCATGCTTTATAGAATTGCAAAATATTTTTATTTATTTCGCAACGCACTCAAGAACAATCCCAATCCGCCTATCATCAGTATCAAGATAGCCATAAGTTCGAAAGCACTCATGTTTCTCAAACGCATTTGTGTACTTGACACAACGCCCAACACTATAGCTGCTAAAGAGCCAAAGGTTAAAAACCAGCCGATAGAATTTTTCATGTTGTAAAAAATCATGCCAATGCCCAACATGAAAGGAATAAGCACATAACCTGCAGTGAGGCGTGCATTTCCAAAGCGATACAGAGGATAGTTGAAGCCAAAATTCACGTGAATAGCTTGTAAAAATAGGTACATGCCCCCTGCGAGCATCAAAGAACCTGCCACAAAGCGGACAGTTTTGTCGGAACCGTTTATCATAAAGGATATTTTTATTTTCTTTAACGAAAAGAGACAGGTAATATTTTATATGGCGGTGAAAAATGTCATCTATTATATCAGTTGCTTAAAAAAAACGCGATTTTTTTTTGATTATTCAAAAATAATGCCTATCTTTGGGTATGAATTGCGTAGCCAATACCACTGAAAATCAGTGGATTAGTATAGGTTATGTAAAACTTTTACATAACCCCTTGACTCTCTGAATTGTATGGATTTTTTAGTAATACAAACTGAAGCCGAAAACCGCATCTTGCGCTTGCGCGGGATAGAAGTAATGCTCGATCGCGATGTCGCAGAACTTTATGGAGAAGAAACGGCGGAGATAAACCGCAAAGTAAAAAACAATCCCGAAAAATTTATTGGGGAATTGTATGCCTTTGATATTACAAAAGAAGAAAAGCAAAAACTCATTGCGCAAAATACGCGCTTGGACAATACGAGTTTCAAATCTTCGCCCAATGTGAAAGTATATACTGAATACGGCATTCTTATGCTTGCTACCACATTTCAAAAGTCGAACGAAGTAGCTATCAAAATCTGCCACGTCATTGTGCATACTTTTGTCGAATATCGCAAACGCTTACAAGAGCAGCCTGTTACGCAAAGCATTATTCTGGAAATAAAAAGGGACATAGAGTTGCTCAAAAATTTCGCGCTCATGCAAAACAATAAAAACCAAGAACTTGATGAGCATTTGGGCATCGTATTCGAGGAATTGGAAAAAATGCAAAAGCAACAAACACAAAAAGCACCTACCAAAAATGCGATAGGGTTTCAACCTAAAGCTATGTTGGAAATGCCCAAATTGGAAAATGTTGAACCAACAACAGAAGCCTAAATATCAGGAAAGTTGCGTTTGAATACTGTGATGATTGTGATTTTTGGCTTGCCTACCAATAATACGTACATAGGGAAGCCAAAAATAGTTTTTTTGTTATAGCAATATCGCTACGTGGGATACTTAAAGGCAGATGTGCAAAAGAAAATAACCAAATAGTTTTTAGGTACAGCCTGCCTTTACCAAAGGCTATACTTAAAATGCCGTTGCAACTGCTTGTTGTCGCTTGTTGTTTCTTGTTGAGTTTTGTAATGTTTGGCGAGGTCGTTGCAACTATTGATGTAAGAAGCAAATGTTAGGATACCTATCCGTAACAAAATCAAACAAGCTATGCTTATAATAAAAACCACTTGCGCACAACAAAACTTAGGCTCAAATGTACGTATATTTTACAAATAAACGTTGTTATTTCAAATAAAAAAGCGGGCAGGTAAGTTATTTGCCCTTGCCTACATACCATTATAAAACGACAAAACGCGAGGTCGTTGCAACTATTGATGTAAGAAGCAAATGTTAGGATACCTATCCGTAACAAAATCAAACAAGCTATGCTTATAATAAAAACCACTTGCGCACAACAAAACTTAGGCTCAAATGTACGTATATTTTACAAATAAACGTTGTTATTTCAAATAAAAAAGCGGGCAGGTAAGTTATTTGCCCTTGCCTACATACCATTATAAAACGACAAAACAATGCTTTACAAAATCCCACTTAAAAATGTAGATAAAAGTATTACACTTGATGAGGAAGTGAAAAAGCAAATTGAAGCTGACATGTATTTAACGAGTGTCAGTTTTTTACAAAATTTGCGACAACATTCGAGTGGATACGCTGTTTTCCAAAAAGCTTGGAAACAATTAGACAAAACCTATAAAATGGAAACTATTTATTTGCATAAATACATAGTAGAGCATTTTGTGGTTAAACCAACAGAGGAGGCAGGCAAGGAATGGGTAGCAAGGGTACGAAATGGTGATAAACTAGACTATCGCTTAAGCAATCTCGAGTGGTGTAGCCCTGCCAAATCAGCGCGAAAAGGCAGAACTTATAGCAAAACAGGTTATCGAGGTGTTAGAGAAGATGGTTCGGGTGGCTATCGTACCACCATTTATGTAAATCGCAAAGCTATTCATGTAGGTATATTTGCCACACTTGAAGAAGCCGCCCTTGCCTACAATGAAAAATCCAAAGCGTTTTTTGGCAATGAGGGAAAGTTAAACAGTGTGGCAAAAAAATAAGCGGTACTCTGACAAATTTTGTGTTGAACCACATAGAAACATAGAGAACATAGCCCGAAACACTGTGTGCCATATCTTTCTATGTGGTTTATGCCTTGCGCCACTAAAATTGTCGGAGTACCAAATAAGCTACTTATTTCTTTATCAGCCACTTCAATGCGGCATCTTTTGTAGTGAAATATTGCGTAGGCACGCGTCCTATAATTCCTTCTCCATCTTCCATAGTTTGTTCAAGGCTTACTTGAGCAAAAATATCATCAGGAACAACCAAAGCGATTTTATTTACTTTCGCATGCATGGTATTAGGAAACACGTGTACATTTACCCATTCCTGTACTTCTACAGGTATAGCGTATTCATTGTCGTGGTTATCCACCAGAAAATTGTGAGGCAAATGCTCTTTTACCAATTTTACGTATTGGAGCATTTCTTCTTTGAAAATAGCGGCAGTAAGTTGTTTACTATCCAACCATCTGTTTTCAAAGATAGAGTTTTCCACATCATAATCAATTTGGGAAAACGCGCTTTTATATATGGTATTCATAAGAAAGTAGGTTTATTATTTTTCAAATATAGCTTTATTATTTCAAATAAAAAATTTTAATGTAAAAAAAAGCCTACTTCTGAAAGAAATAGGTTTTTTGTTATTTGCGTTCATGTGCGCTAACACATAAACACTGACACTTCAAGAGGGTATTAAGTGTTTTGCAAAAACAGGAAAACTCTTTTTGCAAGCACTTTATTAATTTTGTCGCAATTCAATGACCAAGAAGAGCCGAATTTGTCAATCAGCATACCAGAACGAGCGTTCCAAAATATGTTCTCTAATGGCATCGTGATGGAGTAGTTAAAAAGTATCTGTGTATGAATTTTAGGCGGCAATGCGTGTTTCGAGTGCTTGTATCAAATCATAGAACTGTTTGTCTATGCGTTCTACGCCTTCAGCTTTTTCGAGGTCGCCTTGTTTGCTAAGGTTTCGGCGATAGTGTAGGAGAGCTGTAGAGATGACTTTGAGGTCTTCAAGATTGATGTTTAATTTAGATTTTACAGCTTCAGGCTGTACTTGTTCGCGTGCTATTTCATGGTGTGTTGCAAAAGAGGGTTGCATGATGATAGGTGCGGTTGCGCGTCTTTGAAACATATCAGTAAGTTTCAAGAAGAAGCTTTTAGTTGAGGAGAAGGTGAGCGTTGTCATGGTATTAAGAAGATAAGAAGGTTCGTAAAAGAGAAATATTGAAAGATGTTAAAAATTATTTTTTGAGCATAATAACCATGATAAACAAGCCTACCACAGGCAACATTATCATCAAGCCGCTCATGAGCCAAAGTGTCCACCAAGCACCAAGCAACCAGCCAAACCAGTTGGTGTAAAGAACAAGAATTAGCGCGTCCAAATAAAGTGTCATAGCACCTGGGCAGAGCGCGTCTTCCCAACGTTCCTCATGGAAAAGAACAATAACCATCAAGGCTGAAATACAAATACCGTACAAAAGGGCATCTAATTGGATATCCCCTGAAAAACCCGACTTGGGTGCGGCGAGCAGGAAGCTGTTTTTTAGTACTACCACATTGAAAGCGACTATGAGCATAAGCACAAGTCCTTTTATGGTATTTGAAGTGAAAATTTCCGTGAAGCCAGCTCCATTGATAGGCTCAAGAGTAGCACGGGCGGTAGAAGCAGTAGCAGTGTTTGAAGAAGGGTTTGCGGTGGAAGTAGCCTTCTTCGTAGCGCGTTTTTGTGAAGTTACCATAATTGTGTTCCGATGGAGCGTAGTTTATTGTACGTTTATATTTTTAACAATTTTTATGCCTTTTTGGTGTTTTTCTTAGCTTTTATCGGAAAGTAGGTAATTTCCGCGCTAACTTGTTGGATAACACATCTTTATGATTGTTTATATATTGAGCGTATTAAGTTTCCTATTTGCTAAATTGTTTAACAAAATTAGGGGTTATTTTTGAAACAACCAAATATTTGGGAAAAAAAAATCGATAAATTTTCTAAATGTTTAATAATTAACCTTTTTTCATTGAAAATCAAGGTGTTAGCTAAAGGCTAATTTGAAAAAATCACATTGCTAAATTATTAAACATAGATGTTAAAATATAAAAAATCATAAGACAGGTCTTTTTACAATTTATAGTTTTTTTATAAAAATATGCACTGATTCAAAAATAATGACTAAATTGTGCCTCAAATAAAACTAAATAAAAAAAATGTCTGTTATTTTTGATAGCTCGTATTTGACAAGCACTTTTCTTGAAGCCAAAAAATACATTTACAATTGTTGGACAGGCAACCCGTTCTCTGAAGAGGAATTCAGACATTCTATGTTGGAGGTTGCCAATAAAGTCTTGAGTTATAGTGCGATAGGTATCTTGGTAGATGCGCGCAAATTTGATTTTGTAATATCTATAGACAATCAAGCATGGTATGACCAACATGTTGTGCCTTTACATCTCAAAGCAGGCATTTATAAGATGGCATTTCTCTTGCCTTCAGAGTTTATACCACAAATATCTATAGAGCAAACTATGGAAGAGACGCAGGCATTGGCTCAAGAAACGCGCTATTTTGATTCATATAATGCTGCAGAGGATTGGCTCATGAGTGCGTAAAAACTATGCCCAATTAAATTACTGTCTATCTTTGCTTTTAAGTTATTCGAATTTTCATGATAAAAGGATTAGCAAGTGATAATTATGCAGGCGTTTTGCCTGAAATGTTGGCAGCTATTATAGAAGCCAATGAAGCACACAGCCAATCGTATGGCAATGATGTTTACACAGCTCAAGCAAAAACGACCTTTGTTGAACATTTTGGCGAAGGCACTGAAGTTGCTTTTGTATTCAATGGCACAGGTGCGAATGTGCTTGGGATAGGTTGTGTTACGCAATCGTTCCATGCCGTTTTGTGTGCCGATATTTCGCACTTATTTGTAGATGAATCTACTGCGCCTGAAACCTTTACGGGTTGTAAACTGATTCCCTTGCCTACCAACAAAGCAGGCAAGATAGCAATAGGTACGATTGAAAATGCCATCATCAGGAAAGGCGACCCGCATTTTGCCCAAATCAAAGTGCTTTCTATAGCGCAACCCACTGAATACGGCACAGTTTATACACTCGAAGAGTTGGCGGCTATAGGCAAGGTCTTGAAAGCCCACAACCTCATTTTTCATATAGATGGCGCAAGGCTTTTCAATGCTGTAGCAAGTTTGGGTTGTTCGCTTCGCGCTATGACCAAAGATATAGGCGCGGATATTGTATCTGTCGGCGGTACAAAAGTAGGCTTGTTGTTTGGTGAAGCCGTTGTATTTTTTCAAAAAGAACACACACAATTTTTGCCTTATAGACAAAAACAAAGTATGCAATTAGCTTCTAAAATGCGCTTTATTGCTGTACAGTTTGAGGCTTTATTACAAAAAAAGGTTTGGTTGAAATCTGCTGAACATGCCAATCAGATGGCGCAAAGATTGTATAAAGCTATACAACACATTCCTCATGTTAGCATCACCAAACCTGTAGAAGCCAATGCCGTTTTCGCCCTTATTCCACGAGATTGGTACGCGCCTTTGCAAGCAATTATGCCCTTTTATGTATGGAATGAGCGCACCCATGAAGTCCGCTTGATGTGTTCGTTTGACACTACAGAAGCAGAAATTGATGGGTTTGCTCAAGCACTAAAAAATTTGAGTGGCTCAATGTAACAGACTTCTTGCAAAAGTATTTTCTATTGCATCATTTTTCGCAAAAATTTATTCCACTTAAAAGATTAAAAATAAAATATTGATTATCAAATACTTACACATTATTTATTTAGCTTTTTCTTTTGAATGCTCAACATATTACGGGAAATGATATCAAATAAATTTTTTATAAAGGCAAATAAATAGCTGTTTTTGTTTTATATTGCCTAATATTGCCCAATATTACCTACTATTACCTAATATTATTTTACTGATTCCTTAATTTAACTTATAAAAAGCCAGTGAAAGCGAAAAACGAGCCTTCTGAAAGCATCATACCAGAGCAAATGGAAGCTACTGTATTTCCCGTAGTAGGCATAGGAGCTTCTGCGGGAGGATTAGATGCCTTAGAGCAATTTTTTGGCAACACGCCTGCAGATAGCGGCATGGCGTTTGTGGTTATCCAACACTTGGACCCCAGTCGCGAAAGCATGATGCCTGAATTGTTGCAAAGGGTTACGTCTATGGAGGTTTCTACAGTTACAGATTCCCTCAAAATCCAACCGAACTGCATATATGTGATTTCTCCTGATAAGACAATGTCTATTTTCAAAGACACCTTGCACTTATTTGAGCCTATTGAGACGGCAGGGCTTCGCCTGCCTATTGATTATTTCTTCTGCTCTTTGGCTGAAGATAGGCAGGCGCAAAGCATTGGCATAGTGCTTTCAGGTATGGGTTCTGATGGAAGTGTAGGGCTGAAAGCTATCAAAGAACAAGGTGGCTTTGTGTTGGTACAAGATGTTGAGTCAGCCAAATTTGGCAGTATGCCGAGCAGTGCTATCCGAGCAGTAATGGCAGATATCATCGCACCTCCAAATGAGCTTCCTTTGAAACTTATAGCGTTGCTCACAGGAAGCAGCCCAAAAAATGCTACACATCCGTTGGATAAGGATCGCAGCGCGCTTGAAAAAATAGTGATACTTTTGCGCAGCCGTACAGGCAATGATTTTTCGCAATACAAAAAAAACACGCTCTATCGCCGTATCGAAAGGCGCATGAGTATTCATCAAATAGACAAAATAGCAGCTTACGTACGCTACTTACAAGAAAATACGGCGGAGTTGGATATTCTCTTTAAGGAATTGTTGATTGGTGTTACGAATTTCTTTCGTAATGAGGCTGTTTGGGAGTATTTGAGCGATACCATCTTGCCTGCCCTGTTCGACGCCGCTCCGCAAGGGCATGTTTTTCGAGCTTGGATACCTGGCTGTTCTACGGGAGAAGAAGCGTATTCTTGGGCTATGATTTTTAAAGAGGCGACTGGAAAAATGGAAACAAGCAAGAACCTAAGTTTGCAGATATTTGGTACAGATTTGGATAATGGAGCTATCGATCAGGCAAGAAAAGGGTGCTACGACACCGATATCGTCGCTCATGTATCACCTGAACGATTGAGTCGTTTTTTTATAAAATTTGATGCACATTTTCGCGTCAATGCCGAGATACGTGAAATGGTGGTATTCGCACAGCACAATGTTATCAAGGACCCTCCTTTCACTAGATTGGATATACTTTCCTGCCGCAATATGCTGATTTATTTAGAGGCGGATTTGCAACAGAAGTTGATGTCCCTTTTCCATTATAGTTTGAACCACAAAGGTATTTTGTTGTTGGGCAGCGCTGAAACCAATACCAGTGAAAAAGAACTGTTTATCATACTTGATGCCAAATTTCGGGTTTATCAAAGCTTAAGGGCATCTAAAAATGAAGAACTTTTTAATTTTCCCAGTGCATACGCGCAAAACAAAGCATTCGCGCTCACAAATCAAAATCTTGCCAAACCACTCGACAACCTTGAGTCGCTGACAAATGATTTGCTGATACAAAAGTTCTTGCCTGCCACTGTGCTTACTACTGATAAAGGAGATATTTTATACATAACAGGCGATACAGGCAAGTATTTAACTCCTGCCGCAGGCAAGGCAAGCCTGAATATATTCGGTATGGCGCGTGATGGATTGCGCAACGAACTGCCTATGGCGTTTCGAAGAGCCACCCAACACCCTGAGAAAGTGGTTTTGCAAAACCTGAAAGTAAGTGCGAATGGCGGTACTATTGTTGTAGAAGTTACACTTCAACAAATAGACACGCCTTTAGCTTTGAAAGGACGAATATTGGTGGTTTTTCAAGATATTCCTTTGGAAAAGCAAAACAAGCCTAAGCTAAAAGCAGGCAAGCAAGGAACAACGCTCAATGATGCCTTACAAGGAGAATATGAGCAAGAAATACGCCGTTTAAACCAAGACCTGCAAAGCACACGCGAAGATATGCAGACTTCGCAAGAGGAACTTAAATCTACCAATGAGGAATTGCAGTCTTCCAACGAGGAATTGCAATCGGCCAACGAGGAATTAACGACCTCGAAAGAGGAAATGCAAAGCATGAACGAGGAATTGCATACCATAAACGCCGAATTGCAAAGCAAAATTGACGATGCCACAGTAGCCAAAAACGATATGGACAACCTGCTCAACGGCAGCGAAATAGCCACGCTCTTTTTGGACAAAGAACATAGGATACGCAACTTTACTTTTCGCGCCACCAAAATTTTCAAACTGATACCCGGTGATATAGGCAGGCTCTTTACTGATTTGGCTTCCAACCTACAGTATCCTGAAATGCACGAAGATGCACAAGAAGTATTGCATACAATGATGTTTGTCGAAAAAACGGCTTTTACCCATGATGGACACTGTTACAATGTCCGCATCATGCCCTATCGTACTTCCGATGACAAAATTAATGGTTTGGTGATAACCTTTGTTGATGTTAGCAAACCTAAACAATTAGAAAATGCTCTGCGCGAAACCCAAGCACTGTTGCGCGAACTGATTCAATCCGCTAAATTTGTGATGGTTGTCTTATCAGAAGGGAAAGTAATTGAGTTTAACCCTGAAGCTGAAATGCTCTTTGGGCGCAAACGTGAGGAAGTCCTGTACAAAAACTACGTGGATTTGTTTATCGCTATCGACTCCCGCAGAAGCGTCGAAGAATCCTTGCAAAAATTATTGGCAGGCAAGTTGCCCAACAGCTTCCAAAACCTTGTGAGGGCGGTAGATGGCAAAAAACTGCTGATCGAATGGACAGCACACAAATTATTTGACGAAAAAGGTGTTTTAACAGGTATTATTACCATAGGCGAAAATATAACAACATTATGAAAAAAAAAACCCAACTCCCAAACGAAGCCGTATCATTACGCCAAAAAGCTGAAGAGTTATTTGAATTAAGAAACGTTGCCCATGGAGGCAGGTCGAATGAAGGCGACCAATTAAAACTACTGCACGAACTTGAAGTGCATCAGATAGAGTTGGAAATGCAACAAGAAGAACTGCAATTAGCTAAACAAAAAGCAGAAAATGCAGCAGAAAAATACAGCAACCTCTATGATTTTGCCCCTTTTGGATATTTTACATTGGATACGGAAGGTGCAATTTGTGGATTGAACCTTAGCGGTGCCAATATGCTATGCAAAGAACGCGGGACATTAATGAATACCAGCTTCCGATTTTTTGTTACAAAAGAAACGCGCCGCAATTTCAACGATTTTTTTAGCAAGGTTTGGGCTAATCATACCAAAGAAGCATGCGAAGTACAGCTCTTTATTCAAGATCGCCCCACTGTTTTTGTTCACATAGAAGGGGTTGTGGAAGAAAATAAAAAGGAGTGTTTTTTAACAGTCATAGATATCACAGAGCGCAAAAAAGCTACTCAAGAACAAGCTCGTCTGCTCAAACTTGGCGACAATCAAAACAATCGCCTGCAAAACTTCGCACACATCGTTTCGCACAACCTTAGGTCGCACAGTAGCAACATAAGTGGACTGATAAACATCTTGTTGGAAGACTATCCCGACTTCGTCCACGATAATATCTATTTTCAATACCTCCAAAAAGCCTCTGACAACCTCATGGAGTCTATCAAACATCTTTCTGATGTAGCCCAACTCCATACCAACGAACAAACCCAACTTACTGCCATCAAGCTCAACGAAATCGTAGAAAAAGCCATCAGCAATGTGGTTGCGCTAGCTAAAAATGCCAACGTTGAAATCATCAATGACTTGCGAGGCCATGAGATGGTTTTAGGCGAAGTTACTTATCTGGATAGCATAGTGCTAAATGTACTCACCAATGCCATCAAATATCGTTCGAAAGACAGGAATAGTTATGTAAAAATCAGCAGCAGTATTAAAGACCACTACCTGATTTTGAGCATAGAAGATAATGGCTTGGGCATTGATTTGGTGCACAATAAAGATAAGCTGTTTGGGATGTTCAAAACCTTTCATAATCACCCTGATGCACGCGGAGTGGGCTTGTTTATTACCAAAAACCAAATCGAAGCATTGGGAGGCACGATAGAATTGGAAAGCGAAGAGAATAAAGGCTCTACTTTCAAAATTTATTTTCAAAATAGCACAACCTAAAAATACCGCATAAAAAAGCTTTCGCAAGAAGTTACTTCCTATGCACCTGATTTTTTCGCCTTTCAAACAAAAATTTTTTTTTAACTTTTTAAACTATAAATCTACCTCTAAATCACTTGGGAATAAAAATTAAATAAGATGACAGTTTACGTCATGTGCTATATGCATCTTGCATATATGCTACAGGATAGTATTTCTTGGTTCTTAAAAAGCTATTGCGAAAGCTGCACTAAAATCAGCTATGCTGTAAGCGTCTCCTGTCCATTTAGCACACACATAAGTGTAACAGGGGTTTCTTACAGAACGGCTACGCTATAGATTTGGCAAAGTCCACAATAATTTTTAAGAACCTATTTCTTTTCCGACATTTCTCAGCGTGTTTTTCAAAAGAAGCAATTATTAAAATTTGAGCTGAAAAACGAGTGTTTCAATGGGGCAATCTAGTTTTGTCCCCTTTTAGGAGCGTTGTAGAGGCATTTAAGCGGGTAAACAAGTCTATCTTCTTATAAACTTGCAAATTTTCAATGCAGGCAAGGATTTTTACACATGTTGCCAATCTCAATAAAGTGCCACAACGCCTTATTTACGCACAAACCGCCTCTAAATGCTTTTTACCGTCATTTCCCACCCGCTTTTTTAAAAATCCTATTTTTCAAGCGTGAGAAATATAAAAGAAACAACATAACTCCTTGACTTTCAAAATATAACATGCCCAACCTGATAAATTTCAATAAATACGAATTTTCGAATCTGTGCTGGGAAATGACGGCTTTTGGTAAAAAAAAATAAGTATGCCTGTTTTTTCAAGTCATTCGCAAGTCTATAAGATGTCAGGTTATCTAATTTCTGTCCCCTGTTTATTTTGAAACACCAAACTTTTAGATATTTTTTTTTGATAAAATACAATAAAAAAAACCACCAACGTATATGTTGGTGGCGTTTGCTACCTGTCGAGCATTTCGCAGGCAAGTGCCAATGCTTTCAAAAAGGCTACTTGATTAGGTGAAAGATTGTACCATTCGCGTCCCAGAGCCTGTTTTTCAAACATTTTGTGCAAAACATTTTCCCATAACAGGGAGATTTCTTCGTTTGGCAATTTTATCAAAATGATGATATCAAGTTCTGAACCACCCAATTCGAGTCCAAACTTTCGTTCCGATGGCTCAATACTCTTGCCTATCTTGTATGTAGATGTGTATTTTTTTTGGATTACATAGACATAGCAAACGAATTTGCTTGCGTCCACAGGTTGGGACTGTGGCAGAGTTTGCAAGAAGGTTAAGATTTCGTTTCGCAAGTCTATAGTTTGCTTATATTGTTCGCAGGTTTTGTTGGGCAGGAAAGTAGTGTTGTGTCATGAAGTGATGGTATTTATCCTCAAACAGTTTTTCTACCATCACGCTTATTTCTGTTGTCAGTTGGGAGTGGTCTGGCTGTGTTTGGGGCAGCGCATAATAGCCGTGTTTGCGGATAGAAGGCAAGACTTCCTTCGAAATCCATTTTTGAAACTCAACCGCTTCATTTTTATTGCTTTTAATGATAGCAAAATACAATCCTGCTTCTGTAATAATAGAAACTCCTCTATTTCCAAAACCGACGATCTGTCGGTTTTGCTTTTCAGATTCGTCTATCATTCGTGTCATTGCTTGTGCGTCTGTGTAACCAAGTACTTTCGCAACATCTATTGCAATAAACCAAACATCGCCATTTTCGTCAATAAAAATACGGATAGTATATTCGCCATTGAAGACAAAATTGCTTAATAAACGGCTATTATCAGTAGATTCTTTTGTTTTTTTGGTAAACTCTGCCTTTACCCACGCACCGAATTCTTTCGCTATCGCCTTTCGACTACCCGAAATAAGACTCTCCAAACCTGCCTCTGTGAGCATATTGGTGTCCCTCGTTCTACCCAAATCATCGAGGATTGGGTAGTTTGAAACTACCCCATCGGCATCTAATCTACCCAATACATCGGATAAATTTTTGTATTCCAAGATGCTACCAATGTCTGTAGCCACGAACAAAATTTGTCCTTTTTCGTCCTTGATAACGCGGACTTTCTTGCCTTCAAACAAAAAAGTTTGGAGGGAGTTTGGATTGTTGGAATTTTCTTCCTTAATTTGTTTCATATTACAATGAAAGTTGTTTTGTGAAAAGCCCCTTTACGTTTCTAGGCGTGTTTGAGGGGCTTTTCTTGTTAAAGTATAAATTTGCCTCTAAATTAGTCAATTATTTTGAAGTACCAAACTTTTAGATATTTTTTTTTTGATGAAACACTATAAAAAAACACCAACGTATATGTTGGTGGCGTTTGCTACCTGTCGAGCATTTCGCAGGCAAGTGCCAATGCTTTCAAAAAGGCTACTTGATTAGGTGAAAGATTGTACCATTC
>Ga0163154_10003341_pt1 | contig 22338 bp, 17 predicted proteins | sample OliLakLV19MP9P1_FD_148649 | JGI IMG/M metagenome (GOLD analysis project Ga0163154, IMG submission 148649) | Freshwater microbial mat bacterial communities from Lake Vanda, McMurdo Dry Valleys, Antarctica - Oligotrophic Lake LV.19.MP9.P1 | ecosystem: Environmental > Aquatic > Freshwater > Lake >... | reverse complement strand
CCACTGGTCAACAACAACCACTTTTAACGCAAAAAGCCCGCTTTCGCGGGCTTTTTGCAGAGCGGACTGTGGTGGCACAACCAACGGCGGGATGTCGGACGGACTGTGGTGGCACAACCGACGGCGGGATGTCGGAAAGAGATTCATGGCATACAGCGCTCAGAAAGAAATGCACAAGGCCAGGCCGGACTAGCTGTGAAATGGGCTGGTTTAAGCCGGATTGCCGACTTTTGCGCTCCAAAGCCCCTTCGCCCGAAATACACAGGCGCGCGGGAAGCAAACAGCATTAGCATGATGAGCACAGTTTCTGACCAGCCGCCGCACAAAAAAGTACCGGACATCGTCGTGAGCGGAACCCGCCCAACAGGCATCCTGCATCTGGGCAACTATTTTGGCGCCGTGCGCAACTATGTGCGCATGCAGGAGCAAGAGCACCAGACCTACTTTTTCATTGCGGACTACCATTCGCTGACCACGCACAACCAACCGGCATTGCTCAACAGCTTGGTCAAGGAAACGGCAGCCACTTACCTGGCGGCGGGGCTGGATCCGGACAAAAGTTGCCTGTACATCCAAAGCGACGTTCCGGAAACCACCGAGCTCTACTTGCTCTTTAATATGGTAGCCTATAAAGGAGAGTTGGAAAAAGTACCCACGTTCAAAGAAAAAATTCGCAATCAGCAGGAAAACGTCAACGCCGGCCTGTTGACCTACCCGGTGCTCATGGCCGCCGATATCCTGATTCACCGAGCCAGCAAAGTACCCGTAGGCAAAGACCAGGAGCAGCACCTGGAAATGACCCGCAACTTCGCCCAGCGTTTTAACCAGCGCTTTGGAAGCGACTATTTCCCGGAACCGGTGGCGTACAACTTTGGAGACGAACTGGTCAAGGTACCGGGGCTGGATGGCGCGGGCAAAATGAGCAAATCGGACAACCCCAATTCTGCCATTTTCCTCAACGAGCCAGATGATTCCATCCGCAAGAAAATCATGAAGGCCAAAACCGATACCGGCCCTACCGGGCCAGGCCAGCCGCGCAGCGAAGAGATCACCAACCTCTTCGCGCTCCTGGCGTTGGTAAGCCAGCCCGAGACCCAACAGCACTTCGAGCAGACCTACGATGCAGCCACCATCCGCTATGGCGATCTAAAAAAACAACTGGCCGAAGACATGGTCGCTTTCGTGGCGCCGCTGCGGGAACGCATTGCCGACATCCTCAAAGACAGCGAGCAACTCAACCGCATCCTGAAAAAAGGCGGGGAGCAAGCCCGGGAAAGTGCGGGCGAAACGGTTCGCGAGGCGCGCAAGATGGTCGGGATTCGCTACTACTGAACCGACTGCCTACGAAGAGGCCTCATAACCCCTTCCACCAAATACACTGCGGCAGCTTTGCTGGCATAGCGTAGCGGAATTCCTATCTTAGACGCCCTGTCCACCAACAGGGAATCACAACCAGAGCACCACGATAGCACAACGGCGGCATGGCCAAAACTACCCCCCCACCCCCCACCCCCATCAAGCATGTGGCCATAGCCGGAAACATTGGCTCCGGCAAGACCACGCTGACGCAACTGCTGGCTAAACACTACGGGTGGGAACCCCATTACGAGGACGTGGAGAACAACCCGTATCTCTTCGACTTTTACCAGGACATGCCGCGTTGGTCCTTCAACCTGCAGATCTTCTTTCTCAACAGCCGCTTCCGCCAGATGATCGATATCCAGAGCGGCGAGAAAACCGTCATTCAGGACCGCACCATTTACGAAGATGCCCGCATCTTCGCCCCCAACCTGCACGCCATGGGGCTGATGACCACGCGCGACTTTGAAAACTACACACGGCTGTACGAAACCATCAGCTCGCTCATCAGCCCGCCGGATCTGGTCATTTACCTCAAAGCGTCCATCCCCACGCTGGTCAACCAAATCCAAAAACGCGGCCGCGATTACGAAGAGAACCTCCGTTTGGATTACCTGCGGCGCCTCAACGAGTACTACGAAGCTTGGGCCAGCAAATTCACCGAAGGCAAGCTCCTGGTGGTGGATGTGGACAACTGCAATTTCGCTGACAACAGCGAAGACCTGGGCAGCGTCATCAACCGCGTCCACGCGGAGCTCTACGGGCTGTTCAAATAGAACGTTCGCTGCAGCGTGCGCCTGAGCCTTTCGCCAGATTGCCGAAACCACAAAGGCCTTTCACCCAAAAAAAAAGCCCCCGTCTTCTGGTAAGACGGGGGCTTTTTATGCTATCAAACCGGCGAAGGGCTTCTGCGCGCACCGCAGCCACTATTCCGGATTAAATCATGGTCGCAATCACCAGCGCGATCACTGACATCAGCTTGAGCAGAATGTTCAGCGAAGGACCAGATGTATCTTTGAACGGATCACCCACTGTATCGCCCACCACGGCAGCTTTGTGCGGCTCTGAGCCCTTGTAGTAGGTTTTGCCGTTGATCTCCACACCTTCTTCAAACATCTTCTTGGCGTTGTCCCAGGCACCACCGGCGTTGCTCTGGAAGATGGCCATCAACACGCCGGAAACCGTCACGCCGGCCAAGAGCCCACCGAGCATTTCAGCGCCTCCGAGGAAGCCCACAGTTACCGGAGCAGCAACAGCCAAAAGGCCGGGCAGCACCATTTCGCGAATGGCGGCATTGGTAGAAATCTCCACACACTTGCCGTACTCTGCCTTGCCTTCGGCTGCATCAAAAACACTGCGATCGGCAGCGCTCCAATGCTCCATCTCGGTGCCTTCGTTCTTCTTCATGACACCCAACGCAGCTTTCAATGCGGGAATGTCGTTGAACTGGCGACGAACTTCTTCGATCATACTCATGGCGGCGCGGCCCACGGCCTGCATCGCAAGAGCAGAGAAAAGAAACGGCAACATACCTCCGACGAACAGACCGGCCATCACCGTAGCTTTTGATATGTCGATAGACGAAATTTCAGCAGCCGTCATGTACGCTCCGAACAAGGCCAGCGCCGTCAAGGCAGCAGAACCGATGGCAAAGCCCTTGCCAATAGCAGCCGTCGTGTTCCCCACAGCGTCCAACTTGTCGGTGCGTTTGCGAACCTCTTTGGGCAGTTCGGCCATTTCAGCAATACCGCCAGCGTTATCTGAAATAGGACCGTAGGCGTCCACGGCCAACTGAATGCCCGTGTTGCTCAACATGCCCACAGCAGCGATAGCGATGCCATAAAGACCACCAAAGTGGAACGCGCCCACAATAGCAGCGGCAATAATCAGAATCGGAATGCAGGTGGAAATGAAACCTACGCCAATGCCTGCAATGATGTTGGTTGCCGCACCGGTAGAGCTCTGCCGAACAATGGACATCACCGGGCCTTTGCCTGTTCCCGTGTAGTATTCCGTAACCACCCCAATCAACACACCGGCCACCAGACCGATGATGGTGGCGAAGAAGATGCCCAAACTGGTCATCTCGCGCATCACCTGCGTACCGTCGGGATTGGTGTAAAGCGGATCGGCAAAAACCCAGCTCGAGGGCAGCATCCAGGTAATGATGAAGTAAGAAGCCACAACCATGATGGCCGAAGAACCAAATTCACCCAAGTTCAATGCCGTCTGGGGATCGCCTCCTTCTTTGACGCGCACGAAAAAAGTTCCGATAACCGAAGTCAGAATGCCCACTGCGGCCAAAACAAGCGGCAGGATCACTGCGCTCAGCCCGTTGAAGCTATCGTTAAAACCAGCAGTCATAAAGAAGGCGGAGCCTAATACCATGGTCGCGATGATAGACCCGACGTATGACTCGAACAAGTCGGCGCCCATACCGGCTACATCACCCACATTATCGCCTACGTTGTCAGCAATGGTTGCCGGGTTCAACGGGTGGTCTTCAGGAATACCGGCTTCCACTTTGCCTACAAGGTCAGCACCCACGTCAGCCGCTTTGGTGTAAATACCGCCGCCTACGCGAGCAAAAAGGGCAATAGAGGATGCTCCGAAGGAGAAGCCTGTCAGAATATTCAACACCTGGTTTAGGTTATCGACCGTGTTTGTGCCGAACATGCTGCTGTACACCAGGAAGAGTCCACCCAGGCCTAAAACACCCAGACCAACCACCCCCATGCCCATAACGGAGCCGCCGGCAAAGGCAACTTCAAGGGCCTTGCCCAAACTGGTCCGTGCAGCGTTGGTGGTGCGAACGTTGGCTTTGGTAGCCACGCGCATGCCAATGAAACCGGCCAGCCCTGAGCAAAAAGCTCCCAGAACAAAGGAAACTGCCAATAGCGGAGACGAGGCCTCCCCTTGTGCATTGCCGCTAATGCCCAACAAGATGGCCACGCTCACCACGAAAATGACCAGAACGCGGTATTCAGCGCGCAAAAATGCCATGGCACCTTCTGAAATTGCAAGGGCAATCTTGACCATTTTTTCGGTACCGGGATCCTGTTTATTCACCCAGGCGGAGCGCCAAAAAGTGTACAACAAGCCCACTACTCCAAGCAGAGGAATTGCGATTAAAAGATTCTGAACGTTCATTTTATGCTCTCTTTCCGGATTTATTACAAGGCGGCAAAGTTAAGAAGTTTCCACAGCTTTCTAAAAATTGGGTTATCCACGCCTGAACTGCCCGCCAAAGGTGCTTTTTTGACCGCTTAAGCCCTCGCTAAAACAGGGCAAACGTTCATGAAACGCACCATCGCTCTCGCATTTCTTTGCTTTTCGCTGACTGTGCAAGCCCAACCTGAAGCCTTTGGGCCTATAGCCCTGGCCCTCGGCGGGGCGGCTGTTACCGACAGCGGCCCCTGGTCGGGCTTTGCCAATCCGGCCGGATTAACCGGCGTGAAACAGGTTAGTGTTGTCCTGGGAGCAGACCGGCGGGTCTGGCTCCCCGGATTGGAAACTTATGGCCTTGGTTTGACCATTCCATCCGGCTTTGGGTGTATTGGGCTGACCGTCAGGCAATTCGGTTACACTTCGTACAGGGAACAATCCGTTTCGCTCTTGTTTGCCCGGCAATTGAGTGAACAATGGACCCTCGGGATTGGAGTGGATTATTTGCGGCTTTCCATTGCCGATTATGGCCGCCGACAGACGATCACCGGACAAGTTGGGCTACAATTCCGCCCCTTTGATCAACTGGATATCGGCATGAGGATTTACAACCCTTTCCAGGCTGCGTTGAGCCAGGACGGCGAAGAAGCATGGCCTACGCTCTTTTCGCTGGGCGCTTCGTATGCACCTGCCGCGGGTCTGGCCTTTCTGGCCCAAGTGGATAAGTCGCTCGATGGGCCCTTGCGCGTGCGCTGTGGCCTGGATTACGAGGTGTTGAACTCGCTGCGGCTTCGCGCAGGCTTTTCCACCGTACCGGCCACCCCGCATGCCGGCATCGGATACCGCCTCAAAGCCCTGGACCTGGATGTAGGGGCTGGTTTCCACCCCTATTTGGGCATCATTCCCGCTGTGGGCTTTCGCTGGCCGGCGGAAAAAACGGAGCCATGACTAACCAGGTCCGTCTTGTTCCCGCAATGTGGATTTTTCTGTGCGTTTTCTTCGGCACCCACGCACTCCAAGCACAAACTGCGCCCAGTGATAACATTGAACAAACGTTCAATCAATCGCTTGACCAGGCGGCGGAGTTCAGCGAAGCTGCTACGGAATCCGCGCTGGAAATGCTCAGCCAGGTATTGGACCTTCTGGCACAACAGCCGCTGGACCTGAACCGCAGCGAACCTGCCGACTGGCAGCCGCTCGTGTTGGCGGGCTTGCTCAGCGAGCCCCAGTTGGCCGAATTGCTCGAACACCGGCAACGCTTTGGCCAGTACCTGAGTCCTTATGAACTGCAAACACTGCCGCGGATGGACCTGGCCACCCTTCGCCAGCTTTTGCCCCTTGTTACCGTGGGCCGTGCGGCCGAACGCTCCCAAGCCCCCTGGGCCCGGCAATGGTTTGGGGGCGACAGCCAGCTTTTTCTGCGCGCAACGGCTGTGTTAGAAACCCCGGAAGGCTACCGGCGTCCGGATTCTCTGCCTGGATACGCTGGCGATCGCAGCAAACTCTACCTGCGCTACCAGTACAACTTTGGGAACCGGATCCGCTACGGATTTACCGCAGAAAAAGACCCGGGCGAAGGGCTGTTTGGCACCGCGCAACCCCGCGGCTTTGACTTTTACAGCGGACACCTCTACGTCCGGGACATCGGCGTTGTCAAAGACCTCTGCCTGGGCGACTACGAAGTCGGTTTTGGGCAGGGCCTGGTGTGGGGAGCGGGCTTTGGGTTGCGCAAAAACGCGGCGGTGATCGGCGGGCTTCGAGCGGGCCGTCCAATTGGCCCCTACACTTCGGTGGGCGAAAACCGATTCTTGCGCGGGGCCGCGGCTCGCATCGGCTTAGGCACTTGGGAGATGACCGTTTTTGCCTCGCACAAAGCCGTTGATGCCAACCCGGTTGCCCCCCCCGACAATCCCGATTCCCTCGGAATTTCAGAACCTGAAATCGAACCCGAAAGCGTGGAAAGTCCGGACGAAGTCACTGCTTTCCCCGACGATGGGCTTCACCGCACGGCAACCGAACAAGCCAAAAAAGACGCCGCCCGCGAAACCGCTGTAGGCGCCCACTTGCTCCTGCGCAGACCTACCTGGAAATTGGGCATTTTGGCTACCCACTTGCGCTACAACTCAAGCCTTGAAGCCTCAGACCAACCTTATGCCCAGTACAATTTTCAGGGCAATCAGCTTAGCCATGTTTCGCTTCACGGAAGCGGCACCTGGCGAAACCTGAGTTTTTTTGGCGAAGCAGCCCTGTCGCACAACGGCGGCCTCGCGGTAATCGGCGGTGTGATGGCAAGCTTGCACCCGCGCATGGATTTAAGCGTCATCTGCCGCCGCTACGCTCCCCAATACCAATCCTTGTACGGCAGCGCCTTCGCGGAACAGAGCAGTGCACGAAATGAACGCGGTGCCTATTTCGGTGTGCGGCTTCGGCCCTGGAGCCGCATCACGCTGGATGCCTACGTGGATTCCTATTCACACCCCTGGCTGCGCTTTAGCGCCGACGCCCCTTCGCGCGGTCGGGATTTTCTGGCACAACTGGCCTACGCCCCAAGTCGAAACACGCTGCTCTACCTGCGAGCTCGCCACGAAGTCAAAGAAGAAAATGCCCCGGCAACAGAAACAGCGCTGGACTACCTGGTTGGCCAGCGGCGCAGCAGCCTGCGGATAAACCTCAACGCGCGGTTGAGCCCGGAAATCAGGCTTCAAAGCCGGATAGAAGCGGTGTGGGCCGGTACGGTCCAAAGGCCCCTTCCCGAGCGCGACACCACGTCATCTGGCCTGCTCCTGTTCCAGGACTTGCAGTGGACCCCCGCCCGTTGGCCCTTCTCGCTCACGCTCCGCTACGCGCTCTTTGACGCCGAAAGTTTTGATGCGCGCCTCTACGCTTTTGAAAACGATGTGCTCTATTCGTTTTCCGTGCCTTTTTTTCAAGATCGGGGCAGCCGGTACTATGCCGTTACCCGGATCAGGCTTGCCCGATGGCTTGACCTTTACTTGCGCTACGCCCGAACCTGGTACCAGAATCGGGAAAGCATCGGAACAGGGCTTGACGAAATTGAGGCTCCGCATAAATCGGAGGTAAAGGCCATGCTGCGGTTAAAATGGTAGAGCCGCCAATTTACGGGTTCAGGGAAGCGCCAAACGCCGCTGCCATGGCTACAACTGCCACAACGCATAGCCAACAGCCAAAGCAAAAACCAGGTTAGCGACTGCCGCGCTCCGGGCCAGCGCGCGCTCTCCGGGCTGCCCTAAACCGAGCATGCCCAAGACCCAGCCGAGCGTAAAAAGCATGACCAAAAGGCCAGTGATTCGGCGGAACATCGCTTCATCCGCAGGGCTAAAGAAAAACAGCAAAAACGCGATCCCTGCAAAACCGATTCCAAACACCACAAAAGACCAGCGCGCCCAGGGTTTTATCGGGCTTATTTCCCGATCTTGATCCTGGTCTAATAAGGGTTCGTGGTCCATCAGGGCAACGCTTTAGATCACGAAGGGAAACCCGCCAGCGGCCAGCATGCTTAGGCGCTTACCACCATGGTCTTGTTCAGCTTATCGTGCAGTGCCTGGCGTTTGCTGTTGCTAAAAGCCAGGAAGAAGCCGAGAAACAGCGGCAGCGCACTGAGCCACTTTCCAAAGTAACGCACCGAAACCTTGCCCGCAGAAAGCTTGCTACCTTGTTCATTGCGAACACGCAGCCCCATCAGCAATTTGCCTGGTGACGCACCGGTAGCAGCGTAAATCAGCGTAAACAGCAACCACGGTGCAAAAAGAATGATCGGGAATGCGACATCCTTTTCGGCCTGAATGCCGCGGATAAAAAGCATGGGCTCTGCCTCGCCCTCTTTAAAGGAATCGAGCGTGTAACGGAAATATTGAGGAATTCCGGATTCGCGCAACTCGTAATGTTTCTCTTTGTCGAAGGCGCGCTTGGTTCGAAAAGTTTCTTGAAAGAACAGCAGCAGCACCACCGTTGTCAGGCCAAGGACCAAATCAACGGCAAAGGCCAGCATGCGTTTTGGCATGGGTGCCGGTATGAATGAAATATTTTCCATTTTGAGTAAACGATTGCCTTAGAAAATTTGCTCCAACCCTAGCTCCCTTCCAAAGGTTCCTGGCACCTTGAAATTGAGCCATTCCTTTATACGTTAAGAGCCTGAACAGGTTTCAAAAGGGTTGCCACAAGATCGCAATTTATTTTTCTTCCAACTCCACGTCAATTTGAGCGAGCAAAGTGCGCGTTTTCCGCTGCAATTTGGCTATGATATCCTCCGATGTCTGAGCATTGAAAATCCATTTTTCTACCAAAATTGAATGAAATTCCGGGCTATTTATTAAAGCATCATAGTCCTTGGGCAGGTAAGTAACCGCAGAAAAGTTGCTGTCTTTGGCTGCAAACAAAAGATGTTTTTCATAGTAGGGATACTGGAATTCGTTCAGGTAAAACTCCAGATTCCGGTCAATCCGCTCTGTTCCAGTTTTTACGTATTCGTCATAATGCCTGACCAAAGAGTCACGCAAGGCAGGATTTTGGATTCGCTCCAAACCCAAAGACCGCAATTGCTCAAAGGCGCTTGTTCTGATGTTCACAAAAACGCCGCCCAACGAATTGGCAAAATGATTGGTTAAACTGTCGTGCACGGGCGGATGGCGCAGCAAAAGTATAATGGAGCGGTTGTTTGTAGCTATTCGCAACTGCGCCCGACGGTATTCGCTGGAATCATTAATAAGAGAAATGCGTATAGATTCCAGAATTTTGGTCTCGCTGATCCCAATTTTTCGCTGCTCGTTCCAGGCACTCACTTGCAAAGCGATAAGAATCCCGATCACGACCAGGAATATTTCGCCCACGGCATAAGCCAGGTATCCAGACACCTTGCCTTCTTTAAGCATCCGGGCCCGTATTGCGCGAAAGATTCTGAGCATAGAAGCACATTTTTAGCCAGCAGTTTTGACCGCAACCCCACAAACTTGGGGAATAATGGGCAAAACGGGGGAATAGACCTGGAAAGCTTCCACAACAACACTGCCAAATCCGGCCGCCTGGATGCTCGCAACGGTGTCCCTGTCTGTATGACAACCATCGAAAAGTAGCTTCCAGGGGCGCTTTACGGCACGCTGAACAGCCAGCAGGGCGCTGTGATCCGCTGCCTTGACATGCTCCACAAACACAAAGCGTCCGTTTGGTTTCAGAATCCGGAGCACTTCGGCCAGAACCTGGTCCGGATGGCGCACCGTGCAGAGAACCAGGGTGCCCAAAACAAGGTCAACCGAGTTGTCTTCGAGGGCTATCCGCTCCGCAAACACCCCTCGAATTTCTAATTCAATGCCATGCTCCGCTGCCTTTTTGCGCAAGATGGCATGGGAACCAGCGTTAGGTTCTATCGCGATGAGCCGGGTGCCCGGCCGGAAGTAGCGCATGTTGGCCCCGCTTCCCGCCCCAATTTCCACCACGGTATCTGGATGATTGGCCAGCAAATGCGCCTTTCTGCGTCCGTAAAGCCAGTGCATAGGGCCATCCAGCGCATCCAAAAGGCTTGCATTGACCCGTCCCGTGAAGGTCGGGGCTCCTTTGGATGGCTCGCTCATGCTCGCAAGATAGGCCGTTCCTAAGCCCGCCAATAACCCGGTTGCCCAAAACTGCCGTTGCCTGAAAAACGAGGGCCCTTCCCCCGCCCTACAAGCGGCCTAAGCCTGCCCGGACGCCGTATCTTTGGCTTACTTTTACCGCCCGATACCGCCTGCATGAAACACATTCGCAACTTTTGCATTATTGCCCACATTGACCATGGCAAGAGCACCCTGGCTGACCGCCTGTTGGAGAGCACCAAAACCGTCTCTCTCCGGAACATGCAGGCGCAGGTGCTCGATAACATGGATTTGGAGCGCGAGCGCGGCATTACCATCAAGAGCCACGCCATCCAGATGGTGCACATGCACGAAGGGCAGCAGTTCGTATTCAACTTGATTGACACGCCCGGGCATGTGGATTTTTCTTACGAAGTGAGCCGCTCCATTGCTGCATGCGAAGGCGCGTTGCTGCTGGTTGACGCCTCGCAGGGCATTCAGGCGCAGACCATTTCAAACCTCTACCTGGCCATTGAACACAACCTGGAGATTATCCCGATTGTGAATAAAATAGATATGGACGGGGCTATGATTGAGGAGGTTAAGGACCAAATCGTAGACCTGATCGGCTGCAAACACGACAGCATTATTGAAGCCAGTGGAAAAACGGGAATGGGTGTGCCCGACATTTTTCGGGCCATTATTGAACGTATTCCCTCGCCCAGCGGCGATACGGAAGCGCCGTTACAAGCCCTGATTTTTGACTCGGTCTTCAACTCCTACCGCGGGGTCATTGCCTATTTCCGCGTCTTCAACGGGGTCATGAAAAAAGGCGACTGGGTCAAATTTGTCAACACTGGCAATTCTTATGAAGCCGATGAGGTGGGTGTATTGAAAATGGACCTCGATCCGCGTCCTGAACTGCGCGCCGGCGATGTGGGGTACATCATCACTGGCATTAAGCTGAGCAAAGAGATTAAAGTTGGCGATACCATCACGCTGCGCAGCAACCCTTGCGACAAGGCCATCGAAGGCTTTGTGGACGTGAAACCCATGGTGTTTGCCGGCCTCTACCCTATCGAAAACGAAGATTACGAAGACCTGCGCGACAGCCTGGAAAAACTCCAGCTCAACGACGCGTCGCTGGTGTTTGAGCCAGAGACGTCGCTGGCGCTTGGCTTCGGATTCCGCTGCGGATTTCTAGGACTGCTGCACCTGGAGATCATCCAGGAGCGCCTGGACCGGGAGTACGAAATGCCGGTGATTACCACCGTCCCGAACGTAAGTTATGTTGCGTACAAGCGCAACGGCGAGAAACTCAACATCCACAACCCGTCTGATTTTCCTGATCCGGCGGCCTTGGAGCGGGTCGAAGAGCCCTACATCCGCGCGCAAATCATTACCAGCCCTGAATTTGTCGGGGCTATCATGAAGCTCTGCATGGACCGACGGGGCAACCTGCTCAACCAGGTTTACCTGACCCCCAGCCGCATAGAGTTGACTTTTGACCTGCCCCTGGCCGAAATCGTCTTCGACTTTTACGACAAACTCAAATCGCTTTCGCGCGGCTACGCCTCCTTTGACTACGAGCTCATTGATTATCGCGCCGGCGACCTGGTCAAGCTGGACATTCTGCTTAACGGCGAGAAAGTGGACGCTCTTTCAGCGCTCATTCACCGCAACAACGCCGAGGACTTTGGCCGCCGCCTCTGCAAAAAACTGCGCGAACTCGTTCCGCGGCAGCAATTCGTCATCGCCATCCAGGCAGCCATCGGCGCCAAAATCGTGGCGCGCGAGACCATCAGCGCCATGCGCAAAGACGTCACGGCCAAGTGCTACGGCGGCGACATCAGCCGCAAGCGCAAGCTGCTGGAAAAGCAGAAGAAAGGCAAAAAACGCATGCGCCAGATCGGATCGGTTGAAGTGCCACAGCAAGCCTTCCTGGCCGTGCTGAAAATGAACGAGTAATCACCCATGCGCCTACTCGACGGAAAAGCCCTGGCCGAAACCATCAAAGGCGAGCTCGCTGAACAGGTAGCTGCCATGGTGGCAGACGGGGAGCGCAAACCGCACCTGGCTGCCGTGCTGGTGGGCCATGACGGCGCCAGCGAAACGTATGTGCGCAGCAAAGTCCAGTCCTGCAAAAAAGTTGGGTTCAACTCCACGCTCCTTCGCCTGCCCGAAACGGTTGCGGAAGCCGAGCTGCTGAAAACTATCCACAGGCTCAACAATGACCCCGACATTGACGGTTATATCGTGCAACTGCCCCTGCCCCGCCACATCCGCGACCAGGCCGTGCTACAAGCCATAGACCCGCGCAAAGATGTGGACGGCTTTCACCCGGTAAACGTAGGCCGCATGACCCTCGGGTTGCCCACCTACCTGCCCGCCACCCCCTACGGCATCATGACCCTGCTGGACCGCTACGGCGTGGAAACTGCCGGTGCGCATGCCGTCGTGCTCGGGCGCAGCGCCATTGTGGGCACGCCCATGAGCATTCTGCTGTCGCGCAACAGCAAACCCGGAAATTGCACCGTCACACTTTGCCACAGCCGCACGCGCAACCTCCCGGAACTCTGCCGCCAGGCCGACATCCTCATCGCCGCCCTCGGCATTCCCGGTTACGTAACCGCTGCTATGGTCCGCGAGGGCGCCACAGTGGTAGACGTCGGTATTACCCGAATTGCCGATGCGTCCCGACCCTCCGGATACCGCCTCAGCGGCGACGTAGACTTTGAGGCCGTAGCCCCGCGCTGTTCCTGGATCACCCCCGTGCCCGGCGGCGTCGGCCCAATGACTGTCACAAGCCTGTTGCTCAATACTTTACAAGCCAGCAAGCGCGAAGTATATTCCTGAAAGAAGCCGCAAACCGGCTCTTTTACTATGATTACAGCGCTGCTCCTCATTTTAGGTCGAAAGGTGTATTTGGTGTGGCGGGAGAAGCGGGTAAAGCCACAGTTTTTGGAACAGTAAGTTAAGCCAAGCTGAAAGGCCGGCACGGTGTTGCGAAAAGCCGGCTTCCGGATCACTTTTATGCCCATAGCCGACATGATTCTTGCCGTCCTCTGCCGCGAGATCTTCATTCCTCTGGGCTGCAAGTCCGCGGCAATTCATGGCGACCCATAGGTCATTTTGCTGGCCACAGGTCTGTTTTATCTCAGCTCCTACCATCAGATTTCGTTGCTCCCAAATCATAATAGGCTAAGCTAACCAGCGGTAATAGGAGGTTTTAGACACTTCAAAGACCCTGCACCTCCTCTCAACAGAAAACTTGTCTTCGTGGCTGCTCATGAGCCCATAGATTTTCCGTCGCTCTTGGAGAAGATGCTGATCGCCTTCTTTAAGATGTCCCTTTCCATAGCGATGTTCCGCAATTCAGCTTTGACCCGACTAAGCTCCTTTTCTGTATCGGTCTGGAGTGCGCGGCCATTGCCAGGAAAACTATTGATCCCGTATTATATCTGTGCTCTACGCCAGCGGTACAATAGCGCTGGTTGGATGCCTGGTTCTTCTGCTACAGCACGGGCATTACCCCGCACTTGGCTCAGTTCAACAGCTTTTGCTTTGAACCTGGCATCGTAACTGACTCTTATTGTTGCCATGATGGTAAGTTAGTAAATCTTGTACTTAACTTATCGTTCCAAATGCTATGGCACCCGCACCATAATTGTGTCTGATTATTTAAGGGGCTAACCACACTACCAAGAAGAGCTGAGATGCTCCTTTAGTTTGCGGTTGCCAAAGTTTTATGTATTTTTATAAAGTGGGGTTAACAATACCTTCCAAAAAAGTATAAAAGACACTCGCTAAAAGCGCTCGACCTTCGTTTATTTCCATTTATGACGATTAAAGTGCAATAATAGAGGCGTACAAAGCTGATATAAAGGAAATTGAGCCAGTGCAGGGTGTTCTTTAATCGAATTGTTATCGGTCAGTGTAAAAAGACAGACGAACCAACAATATGACAAAGGAATTTTTGCTGCATAAAGACATAAAAGAAATAGCCAACGCACAAATGGCACATTTGGTTTTGCCCGACACACAAGCCAACGCTTCGCAAAACCAAAAGAGCCATTTTTTGCCAACGCACCACAGAACGACAATGATATGACAATAGATAAAAATCAAAATCCTGAACAAATTGCCCGTGACAAAATCGACTTTATGTTGAAAGAAGCGGGTTGGATTGTTCAATCAAACAACGAAGTTGACTTAGGAGCTGGCAGAGGTGTGGCGTTAAGAGAATACCAAGCTGAAACCAAGTTTGCGGACTATGTGCTTTTTGTGGACAAGAAACCGGTTGGAATTATTGAAGCAAAAAAAGAAGACGAAGGACATAAATTAACTGTTGCCGAAGACCAAGCCAAAGAATATTCTAATGCCAAACTTAAATATTTAGACAACGACCCTTTGCCTTTCGTTTTTGAAAGTACTGGAACAATTACACGCTTTAGAGATACAAGAGACCCAAAACCAAGAGGAAGAACTATTTTCTGGTTTTACAGACCTGAAACTTTGGCGGATTGGTTGCAAAAAGATAAAAGTTTAAGAAGTAGATTATTAGATATTCCACAATTGAATGAAACAGGGCTGCGCCCTGCTCAAATAAAAGCGATTAAAAATCTTGAGCAATCTTTTAAAAAGAATAAGCCTAAAGCATTAATACAAATGGCAACGGGAGCAGGTAAAACATTTACTGCGGCTACTTTTGTTTATCGTTTGTTGGAACACGCCAAAGCCAAACGCATTTTATTTTTGGTGGACACCAAAAATTTAGGCGAACAAGCCGAGCAAGAATTTATGGCTTTTCAGCCCAACGACAGCAACCGTAAGTTTACAGAATTTTATAATGTTCAGCGTTTGACTTCAAGCTATATCGCTTCTGACAGTCAGGTTTGCATTTCTACCATTCAACGAATGTATGCCATACTAAAAGGCGAAGAATTGGACGAAGGTGCAGAAGACACCAACCCGAATGAATCAACTTGGATGGAGCAACAGAAAAATAAAAAACAGGCAATCCCTGTTGAATATTCTGCAAAAGTTCCTATTGAGCAATTTGATTTTATTGTCATTGACGAATGCCACCGTTCTATCTACAATCTTTGGAAACAAGTATTAGATTATTTTGATGCCTTTCAAATTGGCTTAACTGCCACACCCGACAAAAGAACTTTTGGCTATTTTGAAGAAAATGTAGTAAGTGAATACACTTATGAAGAATCGGTAATTGATGGCGTGAATGTGCCTTATGATGTGTACAATATTGAAACAGAAATTTCGCAAAAAGGTAGTGTGATAAAAGCAGGTTGGTTTGTGGACAGACGAGACAAACTCACCCGCAAAAACCGTTGGACACAAGAAGATGAAGACACCGAATACCTGAAAAACGATTTGGATAAAAAGGTGGTAAATCCAAGCCAAATTCGCAATATCATAAAGCAATATTACAAAGCATTGCAAAATGAAATTTTTCCGAATAGGAAAGATGAAAACGGAGAATATGAAGTGCCTAAAACATTGGTATTTGCCAAAACCGACAGCCACGCAGATGACATTATAAAAATTATTCGGGAAGAGTTTAACGAAGGTGATGATTTTTGTAAAAAACTAACTTACAAAATAAAAGAAGACCCAAAATCGGTATTGAACCGTTTCCGAAATTCTTATTATCCACGAATTGCCGTTACAGTTGATATGATTGCAACTGGTACAGATGTAAAACCTTTGGAAGTGTTGCTCTTTATGCGTGATGTAAAAAGCGTAAACTACTTTGAGCAAATGAAAGGCAGAGGTACAAGAACCATTAGCAAAGATGCTTTACAATTGGTTTCTAAAACGGCAAAAGCCAAAACCCATTTTATTATTGTAGATGCCGTAGGTGTAACCAAATCTAAGAAAACCGACAGCCGACCATTGGAACGTAAACCAACCGTTGGACTAAAAGATTTGTTGGGAGCAGTTACAATGGGCGTTGCCGAAGAAGATTTGTTTCTCTCATTGGCTAACCGCTTAATTCGTTTGGAAAAAGAAATTACCGACAAGGAAAAGGAAAAATTGTTGGAACATTCCAAAGGCAAAAACTTGAAACAAATTTCAAAGGAATTGCTATCGGCTTTTGATAAAGATGAAATTGAAGAAAAAGCAAAACCAATCATTGAGGCAATTCCTGTACAAGACCGTACACCCGAAAAGGAAGAACAAGCAAGAAAAGAAGCACAAAAAGAATTGATAAACCAAGCCGTTTCCACTTTTAATGGAAAGCTAAACGACTATATCGAAAAGGTGCGGATAGAACACGACCAAATTATTGACAGCCATAATATTGACAAAGTAACCAAAGCCGAATGGGATACTACTTCGGTGGATAAAGCCAAAGAAATTGTAAAAGATTTTAGCGAATATCTCGAAGCAAATAAAGATGAAATTGCAGCCCTTACTATTTTTTACAAACAACCTTATAACCGCAGAAACATTACCTTTAAAATGATAAAGGAAGTTTTTGATAAACTGAAATTAGATAAACCAATGCTTGCCCCCGATTATGTTTGGGCGGCATTCAGCCAATTGGAAGCTGTGAAAAGCAAACAAGCTATTGATGAACTCACTTCTTTGGTTTCACTTATTCGCAGAGCTTGCGGAATAGACAGCGAACTAAAACCTTTTGACAAAACCATTGACGACAATTTTAAAAACTGGATTTTTAAACAGAATGCAGGAAAACACAACCGCTTTACAACAGAACAAATGGACTGGTTACGTGACCTAAAAAACCACGTTGTAAACTCTTACCATATTGAAGTGGAAGACCTCGATTATACACCATTTGACGAAAAAGGCGGACGAGGAAAAATGTTCCAACTTTTTGGTGCTGAAATGAACGACATTATTAACGAACTTAACGAGGCATTAGCAGCATAAATAGTTAATTTTGCCAAAAACTTATATAATCTTAATGAATGTATTACAGACGAAAAATCATACTGGGACTAATTGAAACTTTTGGGGGAGAACTTGAAAAATTTCAACTTCAAAAACTATTGATGCTTTTTTCTTTTTATCAGAAAAATCCAAGCTATCACTTTGTGCCCTACAAATATGGTTGCTTTTCCTTTCAAGCCAATGCAGATTTAGCTACAATGAGAAAATATGAATGGGTAGAGGAAGGAGAAAAATATTGGAAAAAAACAACTAATCAATCTTATATAAGTGAATTAACGGAGAGTGATAAAAAAGCATTACTTGACCTGAAAAATAATTTTAACGATAAATCATCAGAATATTTAATTAAACATACCTACAGAAATTATCCTTATTATGCCATTAATAGTAAAATAGCTTCTCAATTATTAAGCAATGAAGAACTTGAAAAAGTAATAAAACAAAAGCCAATTTCTACTAAAAATGCATTATTTACAATTGGTTATGAGGGAATAACTATAGAACAATACATCAATAAATTAATTAAAGCGGATGTAAAAGTATTGTGTGATGTGCGAAAAAATTCTTACAGCATGAAATATGGCTTCAGTAAATCACAATTAAAAATGGCTTGCGAGGGCGTAGGAATTCAATTTTTACACATCCCAGAAGTAGGTATTGTGTCCGACAAAAGAAAAGAGTTGAACACACAAAAAGATTATGATGTATTGTTTGAAGATTACAAAAAAACAGTTATTCCAAAAACAGTAAGTGAACAGGAAATGATTCTTAGCTTAATTAACAAAAATCAACGTGTTGCTATTACTTGTTTTGAAAAAGATATTTGCCAATGCCACCGCAAACACTTAGCCGAGGCAATATGCGAATTACCCCAATTTAATTATGAACTCATTCATTTATAATAATGCCTCGTAAAAAAGTCTTACTTACAGTTACCACATATCCACTTCCCTCTAGAAGTTATGATGAATTAGTTTGCACTGCAGGTGTTTTGGAAAACGGAGAATGGCTACGAATTTACCCCATGCCTTTAAGTTTTTTGAAAGGATTAAAATCATTGGGAAAAGTAAAACAAACCAAATATACTTGGATTGAGCTCGATTTAGAAAAAAGGACAGACGATTTTAGACCCGAAAGTTATTCGCCTCAAGATTATGAGTTTAAGAATTTGGTCATTGGTGAAACCATAAATACGGATAGCAATTGGTGCCTTAGAAAGCAATTTTGCTTAAACAATGTTTTTACCAATTTGCAAACATTGATTGAAGAAAGCAAAGCCCCAAAAAACAAATCTTTAGCGACTTTTAAACCCACCAAAATTCATAAGCTAATTATAGAAAAAGACGAAGACGATTGGAAACCCGTGTGGAAAGCATTGCAAAACCAAATGACCTTATTCCCTAAAGAAAAATCAATTGATAAAGACGCTTTTCCAAAAGTTCCTTATAAGTTTAAGTACAAATTTGAAGACGAAACAGGTAAAATTAGCAACCTCATGATAGAAGATTGGGAAATAGGACAGCTTTATTGGAACTGTTTAAAAAGTACTGATGGAGATGTAACACTTGCTCTTGAAAAAGTAAGACAACAATACGAAACCAACTTCATCAACAACAAAGACCTCTACTTTTTTTTGGGCACAACCAAAGAATGGCATACTCGCAGGTCTAGAAATCCATTCGTAATTATAGGTGTGTTCTATCCAAAAAAAGAAACGCAAACCCAATTATTTTAATGAGCAACATAATGAAAGAAGATTGGATTGAAGTGGAATTGGGGGAGGTTTGTTTTACAACCTCGGGAGGTACGCCTTCTCGTAATAATCTTGAATTTTACCAAGGCTCAATTCCTTGGGTAAAATCTGGCGAATTAGATAAAGGGATTATTTATAATACAGAGGAGCACATTTCAGAAGAAGCAGTAAAAAAATCAAGTGCTAAAATTTTTCCAAAAGGTTCTTTATTGATTGCATTATATGGAGCGACAATTGGAAAACTTGCATTTTTAGGTGTTGAAGCAACTACAAATCAAGCAATTTGTGGAATTTACAAAAGTCAAGGGATTGAATCTAAATTTCTATACAATTTTCTTTTAAACAGAAAACAAAAGTTAATATCACAGGGTACTGGCGGTGCTCAACCAAATATTAGCCAAACAATTTTAAAAAAATTAATTGTTCCACTTGCACCGTTACCTATTCAAAGAGCAATAATCTCAAAAATAGAAGCATTATTTTCAGATTTAGACAATGGCATAGCCAATTTTAAAAAAGCTCAAGACCAATTAAAAATATACAGGCAAGCAGTTTTGAAAAAAGCATTTGAAGGCGAGCTCACAAAAGAATGGCGAGAAAAACAAACTAACCTACCAACAGCCGAACAACTTTTAAAACAAATAAAAGAAGAACGCCAAAACTACTATGACCAACAAATAGAAGTTTGGAAAAAAGCAGTTAAAGCTTGGGAGAAAAACGAAAAAAAGGGAAAGAAACCTGTCAGGATTTCAAAACCAAAAGAAGTACCAGATGTAAAGGATAATGATGTTGAAAGTTATGAAAATCTACCAACTGATTGGAAATGGTCAAGGTTTGGTAATGTAACCTATAAGATAGGAGACATTGACCATAAAATGCCAAAGACTGCTGATAATGGCTACCCTTACGTCTCAACTGGAGATATAAATAAAGATGGCACCATAGATTTTTTAAGTGCAAAAACAATTTTAAAGGAAGATTTTGACCGTTTAGCTTTAAAAATTAAACCAGAAAATGGAGATATAATTTTCCCAAGATATGGGACAATAGGAAGAAATATTTTAGTCAATTTTGACAAAGAATTTTTAGTTTCATATTCCTGTGCAATAATTAAAAATATTACAAGTTTGATGAGTGGTAAATTTGCTTTTTATTATTCATTATCACCAGTAATTAAAAAAGAGATTAGAAGATATACTGTTGAAACAACTCAAGCAAATATTGGAATTGCATCAATTGAAAGTTTTGTATTCCCTCTATGCTCAACCAAAGAGCAAAATCAAATCGTTCAAGAAATAGAAAGTCGTTTATCCGTTTGCGACAAAGTAGAGCAAAGCATAAAAGAAAGCATTTTAAAAGCCGAAGCACTTCGCCAAAGCATTCTTAAAAAAGCTTTTGAAGGAAGATTGTTAAGCAAAGCTGAAATTGAGCAATGCAAAAAGGAAGCAGATTACGAACCTGCAAGCGAACTGCTAAAAAAAATAAAAGCCGAGAAATTGGCAAAAGAAGAAGCCCTGAAAAAAGCACAGGGTAAAAAGAAAATAATTACTAAAAAGAAAAGCAAAAAATAATATGTCGGAAAGTGCAATCATATCAAAAGTTTGGAATTTCGCTAACGTACTAAGAGACGATGGTGTGGGTTATGGTGATTACTTAGAACAAATCACTTATTTGCTTTTCCTAAAAATGGCGGATGAGCTCAACAAACCGCCATACAATAAAGGCTTACCATTTCCCAAACTTAAAAACGCACAAGGCGAAGAAGACCCCAATGGCGAAACTTGCGACTGGCAAACTTTGTCGCAAAAAAGAGGCTTGGAATTAGAAACTTTTTACAACCAAATGCTTCGCAGTTTGGGAAGTGAAAAGGGAACTTTAGGACAAATATTTGTAAAGAGCCAAAACAAAATTCAAGATCCTTCCAAACTTTTAAAAATCATTGATATGATTGACAAAGAGCAATGGAGCTTAATGGGAACGGACATAAAAGGGAAAATATACGAAGGACTTTTAGAGAAAAATGCAGAAGATACCAAAAGCGGTGCAGGTCAGTATTTTACGCCTCGTTCTTTAATCAAAACAATGGTGGCTTGTATGCGTCCAAAACCAATGCGCTCCATTATCGATCCTGCTTGTGGCACTGGCGGTTTCTTTTTGGCGGCTTACGATTTTATAAAAGACCAAAACTTAGACCAAGAAGAAAAAGCATTTTTGAAAAACGAAACGTTTTACGGAAATGAAATTGTAGCCAATACCCGAAGAATGTGTTTGATGAATATGTTTTTGCACAACATTGGCGAAATAGATGGCGAAACATTAATTTCTTCGACAGATGCTTTGGTTTCAGACAATGGCAAACGCTACGATTATGTATTGGCAAATCCGCCTTTTGGTAAAAAAAGCAGTATGACCATTACCAATGAAGAAGGCAAGCAAGAAAAACAAGATTACATTATCAATCGTCAGGACTTTGTGGCAACAACCGCCAACAAGCAGTTGAACTTTATGCAACACATAAAAACACTTTTAAAACTCACAGGCGAAGCAGCAGTAGTGCTTCCCGACAATGTGTTGTTTGAAGGTGGTGCAGGTGAAACAGTTAGAAAGGAATTAATGAAAACAACCGAACTACATACAATTCTAAGACTGCCAACAGGTATATTTTATGCACAAGGTGTAAAAGCAAATGTTTTGTTTTTCGACAACAAACCCGCTTCAAAAGAGGCTTGGACAAAAGATGTTTGGATTTACGACTACCGCAGTAATATAAGCCATACGCTAAAGAAAAATCCATTGTCTATGGAGCATTTGCAAGACTTTATAAAACTATACAATCCCGAAAACAGAAACAAAAGAACTGAAACTTGGAGCGAAGAAAATCCTGAAGGCAGATGGAGAAAATTCACCTATTCCGAAATAATTGAAAGAGATAAAACAAACCTTGATATATTCTGGATTAAAGATAAAAGCTTAACCGACCTTGACAACTTACCCGACCCCGATGTTTTGGCGAATGAAATAATTGAAAACATTGAAGCAGGACTAAATAGTTTTAAAGAAATAATGGACACAATAAACGGAGACGAATAGCCAACGCAGTAGTCAAGCACATTTGCAGGTCGCACCAGCCAAGACACGACCAAAACCTGCAAAAGAGCTTGCCTACCCCAACGCACCGACAAAAGACAATGCAGGAAAAAATGAACCCAACGACAGACAGAAAAGAACACCGAACCGATAATCGAGTAGGCGGCTCCGCCACCTTGCGGTGACGGAGTGCGCCTCTCACACCACCGTGCGTACGGGTCTCGTACACGGCGGTTCATTAATGCACTTTCAGTTGTTCGTAGTAATTGAGCCAGTTCGTGTATCCGCGTTGTTCTAGGCGTTTCAGCGTGATCGTCGTGCCCAGTATCGGGCTTTGAGCCACTCGCCAGCCGCCCATGCGCGTTCTGCTCCATGCATAAGCCATGCCTTTCGCAACTCCCAGGCCGATCAGGCTGCGCCTTTTCTTCTCGGGTTTCTTCCAGTGGTGCCAAATACAATAGCGCAGGC
>Ga0163154_10003339_pt1 | contig 22346 bp, 26 predicted proteins | sample OliLakLV19MP9P1_FD_148649 | JGI IMG/M metagenome (GOLD analysis project Ga0163154, IMG submission 148649) | Freshwater microbial mat bacterial communities from Lake Vanda, McMurdo Dry Valleys, Antarctica - Oligotrophic Lake LV.19.MP9.P1 | ecosystem: Environmental > Aquatic > Freshwater > Lake >... | reverse complement strand
GCCATGAATATGCCTTCCCAGGCAAAGGTGGCGAGGGGCCGGTAAAGGACCTTCGCAAGCCGTTGGCAAAGGTGTTCGCGGCCGCGGGTTTCAAGGATGTTCGCCTCCACGACATCAGGAGAACCTTTGGTTCGTGGCAAGCGGCTCAGGGATCCTCCGAACTATTGATTGGGAAGTCCCTTGGTCATAAAAATACTCGTTCCACGGCCGTCTACGCTCGGCTGACCCTCGATCCTGTCCGCGAGTCGGTCGAGCGTGCCACAAGTGCGATGAGGAAGGTAGTCGAGGCTGATCGGGCAAAACGAAAAGCCGCAGCGAAGAACGGCAAAAGGATCGAGCCATGACCGACCGATCGGCAGCACTCAAAGAGCCAACGCCGTCCGAGCGTCGCGAATTCCTTATTGCCGTAATCGATGAGATTGAGACGCTCCTTGCAAGCCCTCTGACGCGTGGCGGAGAGTCCGCCGTGTCGAATGCGGCCGCCGACACTATCGGCTCGGTGATCCTAGCAACGAACTGGCCCCACGATCCGGAACGATCGACCGTCAAGCTACAAGGCCGCGCGGTCAGAGGCGAATGGATCCTCTCGATCTGCGAGCGCGACCTTGCAGCATTGTTGCGAGAGGCCGCACAGCGAGGATTCAACCAAGTGGCTGGAGTATTCAGGGCCGCCCTACAAAACCACGTTAAAACGCTAACAAAAGAGAAGAATGCGCTCGAAATCAGGCAACATCAGGGTGAACGCATCGCCGCGGTGGGCCGCCTGGCAAAAAAGCTTGGAACAGACGCCCTAGCCAAGCGAGTGTGCAAGGACTACGCCCGTGTTCGGCCAACTTGTCCCGGAGGCCGCCGCGGCAACGGGGAAGCGCTTCAAACGGTTGCCCTCAACATTGGTCCTCTTAGCAACGGGAGAAAGTGTATTTCGATTCCCGGGATCCGAAAAATCCTGAAGCGAGAGGGTGTCATATGCCAGTAGGAAACTTCTAGGCGCCCCCTAGCGCTTGGAAGTTGTCTGCTCGTCCATAAGCTTCACCTTAGTCGTGATCAATCGTCCGCGGTGGACGAGGTACGACGGGTACAAAGCGAAAGGATGAACGCGATGGCAACAGGCTCGGATGATCGGCTGCTTACCCGCAAGGAGGCAGCCCGGATGCTCGGTTTCCGGCCGCAAACTCTAGCCCGCTGGAAATGGGCGGGACGTGAGGATCGGCCCCCGGAAGTTGTGTTGGGTCGAGCAATCCGATACTCGTTGCGGGCGATCGCGGCTTGGCTCGAGAAACACAGCGAGACACCGCCGACGGGAAGGGAGGAGGCTCGATGAGTACCCCCCCCGACAAACCCAATGATGATGGCGACGCGGCGCTCGAGAGGCCACGACGACCAGTAGCCGACCGAGTCGCCCAGACGCCCGTTGACGGACCGTTGCCAGATGGCCAAGAACGGCCGCGGCCGACCCAAGAGGACATCTCCCGCGATATCTCAGTGGCCGAGGTGTTCAACGCGATCCAAGGGCGGATCGCTGCGGGGACGATCCGCGTTTACTCCTCCATGGGGGGAAACGTTTTTGCCCGGACGTCGGAGTCAGGCCTCGCCCAGATCGACGCCCGATGTCCCGGTAGTCGCTTCACTCAGTGGGTCATGGCCTTCGCGTGGGAGCGATTTGGTGTCGTCCTCAAAAAATCTCACGCGGATGCGGTGTGCATGATCCTCGCCGGTCGGGCGACGCCGGCGGTTCCAGGTGATCATTCCGAACGCGAAGTGCTGGACGCCCTCGAAACCAGTCCCTTGCTGGCGACTGTCGTCGAGTTTATGGCGTTCAGACAAGAGCCTCGCTACGAGGGCCTGATGGCGGGTGTATGGGGGGAGCTCACGAAGTTTGCGAACGAGCGAGGTCTCTATTGGCGAAACGGCAAGTCATTCCCCGGCGGGCCTTCAACCCTGAGCCGCCAGCTCAATGCCAACGCTTCGATGCTTCTTCGCTGCAGCATCAAGTACGAGACCAGCCGCAAAAAGGGCCGCGGCGCGAACGCCGTGCTCAGTCGTCTCCCTGACGACGTTGACGACGCTGACGAAATGCCGTCAGCAATGCCGTCAGCCCATAACCCCAACCCTGAACCAGTCTTTGACCCCGCTCTGACGACAGAACGGAAACTCATCGAATTTCGCGAGCGGCAGGCTCGAAGGGCATCAAACGTTGGTAACCCCCCAGTTTCAACTATTTCTCAAGGAGAAAGTCATCATGAGCACCAATGATTTACTGCGCCCCAATGATTTAATGCGTCAAATACCAACCAAATGGAAGGGCGTTGTCGGCAACAACCGACTCATTCGCTATGTCAAGAACGTGGTGACGAAGATTCGGACGGTCTACGAGAAGACCGGCACGTTTCCGTCGGCCGCGCTCCTACCGATCTTCGTGTTCGGGGACTCGCGAACGGGAAAGAGCGCAGTCATTAAACTGTTCCTGAGGTGCCTGGTGTGCCAGAGGCTTGATGCGGAGTTAGACCCGTGTGACGGAACTTGCCCGACCTGCTGCCAGCGACCCGAGGTTCTTGGCATGACCGGTCTGTTCACCGAAGTTATAACCGTGGAGCAGCGACTGCCTGTCCACATAACGACCATAGCCTGTCCTGACGTGGAGTCGCGCCAGGACCTGCAGGACCGTCTTCTGAGGGCCAGGGGCCTCGTAAATGGCCTTGTCGTGGTTTTTATGGACGAGGCGCATCGTCTCGCCAGGAACTTCTACGACGAGTCGCTTCTCATGCCCTTTGATGACGAAAACATTCTGTGGATCGTTGCCAGCGCAAAGCCAGGTGGCCTTGAAACCATGTTCCACAACCGGGCCATCAAGTTGAAGACCGAGCTTCCCAGTCCGCGGGAGCTCGCCGATTGGCTCGCTGCGAAAGGCGAGAAGCGGAAGATCGTCTACGAGGACAAGGCTATCCTCCGTTTGGTGGAGAAAAGCAATGGCGTTCCGGGGATAGCGCTCCAGGCACTCGCCATGGCTGAATTGGATCCCAACGGGCTTACCCTCGACCTTGTTGAGAACGACTGGATCGCGCAAATCGAGTAGAAGCCGTCGGGAAGGACACGCCGGGGCATGGGTTCAAGCGGGGTTTCGGCTTCGCTTCCCATGCTTCCGTGCATTTTAGGCCCTCTCTCTCTCTGAGTGGCCCTTGGGCGACACGGCGTCAGCCCACCCGCCTCCGCGTGGCCGTTCGCGCACGCTTCATAGACATCAGCCGAGGATCGGCGGTTGTGTGCGATGAAACCCCTTTAGACATCCATATTAATGCCAGTAAAGAACAAAGAGGAATCACTTCACAGTCACAATCCAGGAGTATCGTCATGAATCCCGATTCTGGTTCAGTAGCAGTCGCCGACACCCGCGCCGTTATCCCCCGTTGTCGAATCTCGACACGTGTGTACAAGAAAATCGGCGACATCGAGGTTCACGTGCGGCATTTCGAGATTGGTGATTGTGGCCCCGGCCTGGGGAAAATTGCCATGATCACCCTATCCGACGTGGCAACGAGGATCGAGAGCGTCACACGCCATCGTCGTCACTATTACGCAAACCCGGCGTGGACGGTGATCGCCCCCGGCACAGTGAATGAGCTGGAGTTTATCAAAGAAGCCGAGCGAGCCTGCATCCACTGGATGACCAGGCTCCGCCATACCCTCCGCCCTGGCACGGTCCACAGAATGCTGCGAGCCGTGGCCCCTGATCCGAGGTCATGCTCGTCATCCGGCATCCTGTTCATTGCCGGCAGGGAGGCCCACATCAAGCGTCTCAATTGGAGGCCCGCCAAGCAAACGCGATGAGTCTGCGTCAGTGACCATGCAGTGCGTCAAGCACTCGCGGCAGCAGGTGTGCCCCGTTCACTCTCTCGTAGAGTCGGTGACCGTGACAAACCGAGCGAGCCAGCCGTAAAAAAAGAATAAGAAGAAGAAAAAGAAGAACATACAGAACACAACAAACTCACATAAAAGAAAACAACTCAAACTTAAAAACCAAACACAAAAACACAACAACAAAAACAAAAATCCTTCAGATCAAAGAACACACATATACTTATTTATATATAGAAGAACTCCTAATGACCTGCCGGGGTAAAGAACTAAGGTTATGTTGAACAAGGCAACCATTGAAAGGGAGAATAGTGAAGAAGAAAGAGAAGACCCATGCCGTTCCGACTGATTGCAGTTCTGGCAACCATGCCCTGGTGGATAGTGGCCACGTGGCTGACGCCACGCACGGCCACGCATCGGGCCAGAGCGACCAGAGAACTACGCCAGCCCTCTTGGGGAAACATGGTGGCCAGGACGGGCAACGTCCAAGCCTCGATGAAAAACCGAAGCGGCGAAAGTTGTCGAGTCTGGAGCGCCTGAAGGCGTCCCTGATATCACGAGAAGGGTTTCGAGACGAGCCCAGGAAACGACGAGCCCAGGATGGCCAAACACCACCCCCGGAGGGCATGCAATGAGCGAGAATCAAAATGAGAGTCTTGGCGGGGAACCCCAGACGGGCCGAGCGAGAATCCTGAATATCTCTGGAGTGCCCTTCCATATCTGGCAGAGGGCAAGGACCAACGCCCTTGTGTCGGACATGCCCTTTCGGGACTACGTCATCAAGCTCTTGGAGGAGTGTCGCCCTATCGAGCATCCGAAAGGAATGGAGTAGCAGGCCATGCCGATCCCACCCTGTGTGCAGTCGCGTCCGCCACATCTTCAGCCCTTGGGTACCGATGTCAGAGCGACACCCTCGAAGGCGTCCCCACTTTCATCTCGCCCCCAGGTCGCAGCTCCACTTTGGAGGCGAGGACAACGGTTCGCCCTGCTCGCGGACCTGCCAGCACTGCTTGGTGTGGATGTCCATCGCGGTCAGAACCCCGCCAAGACCGCAGCCGGTGTCGATGCAGCGGCAAAAGCCGTAGTCACGGACCGGGCCCGGGGTGTGCCCGAGAACAACGGTTTTGCCGCTGATGTGGGCTTTCGGCGCGCACTCCTCAATGGAAATCCAACGGAGATCTCCCGAGGATTGCCGGTCGAGCGGCGAATGCCAAGAGTAGTTGGCGTGAACAAAGAGATGGTCTGCCGTTTCAAAACTAGGGTGGCACGCCTGCAAAAACTCCCAGTGTGCGGCGGGGATGTTGTCCAGCGACAGGTCGTCCCCGTACGAGGCGAGTGTTGCGTCGCCCCCATCATGCCGCCAGCGGTTTTCTGCATGCACGTCGTGGCGGCTGTCCAGCATCATTTCCTCATGGTTTCCCAGCAGCGGCACCAGGCAGCATCGCTTCTGAAGCTGGAGCAGAATCTCGATGACACCACGGCTGTCCGGACCGCGGTTGATGTAATCGCCCAGCATGACGACGGTGTCCCGATCCGTCGGCTCAATAACCTCCACGAGCCGACCCAAGGCCAGCGAGTGGCCATGAACGTCTCCAATCGCAAGGAGGCGGCCGGAAGTCGTCACTCTTGTGTTCCCTTCCATCGTTGATATCCGTCCGTCATGCTCAACCCAATGCTCGACCATTGCGGTGCTTCATTCACTGCCGCGGTCGAATCGGAGAGTCCCACCAAATGATACGGGTGGAAGCTTCTGACGGAAGAATACGTCGAGCCTCTGCCATCTCCGGGTCAGACCAACCGGCATCATCAGGGAATGCCACTGACGGCGGTCGAAAATATCGACGCGGGGCGGTCGAGAACGACAGCGCCCGGCAGTGTTGATCCCCCATCGTTCTTGGGGATGTCGAACCGGACGTGCTTTTGCGGGACTACGTCATCAAGCTCCTGAAAGATTGCCGCCCGTTTGAGCCTCGCAAGGCATGCGAATGACAGGGCGATGTGGTCAGGCGTTCGGGTCCGCCACATCTTCGTCCCTTGGGTACAGATGTCATAGAGACACCTACTCAACGGGAGAAGATCCGTGGCACACAACCTTTCAACTACCAACGGCAAGACAGCAATGGCCTATGCGGGCGAAGTCCCGTGGCACCGCCTTGGAACCCGCCTCGAACAGCCGTTCACGGCACGCGAAGCGATCGATGCAGCGGGCTTGGGATACGAAGTCGAGCTCAAACCGCTCCAGACCATAGATGGCACCGCAGTGCCCATGAGAAAAGCGGTGATCCGAACAGATTCAGGAATAGCCTTGGGCGCGGTGGGCAACGCCTATGTTCCCGTTCAGAACCGCCAGGCGTTTGGATTCTTGGACGCAGTCGTCGCCGATGGCGGCCTTCGCTACCACACCGCCGGAGCCTTGGGTCACGGGGAACGAATCTGGCTCTTGGCCAAACTGCCCGAAACCATCCGGGTGCGAAACACCGACGACATCGTCGAAAAGTTCTTGCTGCTCAGCAACACGCATGACGGCAGCACGGCGTTGCGGGTGTATTTCACACCGATTCGGGTGGTGTGTCAGAACACACTGAACGTCGCTGAACGCCGAAGCGTGGACCAGGGCATCGCCATCATGCACAAGGGAGACCTGTGCACAAAGATCGCAGAAGCTCAGCGGGTTCTTGGTCTGGCGTCTCGCTTCTTCGATGACGCTGCCACGAAGATCGATTTTCTAGCGGGTCATTCACCGACTCCGGCTCAGCTCGAAACCTTCTTCCAGACGGTGTATCCGAATCCAGAGAATGCAGATCCAACACGGGCTCAGAACGTCCGCGAAACGTTTCATCGGATCTTCGAGACGGGTATTGGTCTCGATATGCCTGGCGTGAAGAGCACAACATGGGCGGCCTACAACGCCATCACGGAATGGGTCGACCATCATCGGCCGACCCGGGCCAAGACCCCGGAGGCCAGAACCAGCCGACGTTTGCAATCATCCTGGTTTGGCTCCGGGGCTTCCCTGAAATCTCGTGCCTGGAATCTGGCCGTCGACATGGCCCTCACGAACTGACGAGTCATCCGGGTACTCAAGTCATCAAACGTTTCTTTCCCCCTCAAATAGGAGCACATTTCTCATGTTACGCGCCAATGTCGGAGTTTCTCGCAAGGTCTCGAAGGATTACCAATCCACCGGCTACACGGTGAACCTGGACGGTGAAATCCCCTTCAACCCGGATGATGCCGAGGGAGTCCTGGAAAAGATCCGGGAGCTGTTTGATCTCGCCCAGGAGGCCGTTCGCCAAGAGATCGATCGAGATCATGGCCCAACCACGATCGAGCACCAGCCTGCCCCAACTCGGCCTCAGCCTCCGATCGAAAAGTCTCGAACGAACGCTCGAATCCAAACTCCGCCAACGGTGATCGACGGATCTGTTTCGCCGGCCCCATCCCGGATGAACGGCAACGGTTCCACCAACGGCCATGGAAACGGCACCGCGGAACAGGCGACGAACAAGCAGATTCAGTTTCTGCTGACGATTGGCAAGCGGCTCAAGCTGACGCCAATCCAGATCGGAGAAGAGATCAAAAAGATCGTCGGCCGGGAGTGTGGGGTCTACGACCTCACCAAGAAGGAAGCCGGGCAGATTCTGGATTTCTGGACCACTCAGGTGACGGCCTGAAGGCTTCGTCCAGGAAGGTGGTCATCCATTCCGAGGGAGTTGAAGCGACCGCTGCCTCTGGTGACGGTGCTGAAGTTCTGGAGAGAGGTCCGAGGTTTGGGAGACAACGAGAACAGCATTCGAGGGTGAACCCGCTTGGTCTCCTGTGTGGAGACGTTTCATACGGAGTGCTGGACGTGACCAACCCCTTCTACGCAGTGGCACAGGTGAGGCATGACGATCGGGGTTGGCGAAATGGCATCACCGACTATCCGACCCACATATGGCAGCGGGCCAGCCGAAGCTACTTCCGTCGCGACTCCCGACAATCACCTACGAGGAACACATCCATGAGCACGTCACTCCGCCACCGCAACTCCCCGATCAATCCGGTGCCCACGATCGAAGCATCCGCTTTGACGAACGTGGTCTTTATTCAGGCGGCTGACCCCAAGTCGTCTCGAACGGGGCACGACGCGTTTCAGACAACTCCCCTCGCTGTCGCCAATGGGGTGAACCTGCTGCTGCTCTCACAGATGATCACGGAGCCGCTTCCCGACACGGCGATGACAGTCGCAGCGTGCGGGTGTGCCGTGAGCATACCGCTGCTGATGTTGAGCTGGTTTGTGAACAAGTCCAGGTGGAACTGGCCGATGAGGGACGTCCCTCTCACGCTCGGATACCTTGGCATGGTGGTGGGAATCGCCGCGTGCGTATTTCACGTTTCACTTGGAGCGGGCATCGCTTTTGTGATCATGACAGTGGCCGTGCTGACGACGGTCGCAGTGCTCGAGCACAGAGTGAGCGGATACCAGGAGCCGTCCACGCCCGCCGTGAGGGCACTCTCGTGAGCAGTCATTCGTTTGCTGGACGTGGGCCGTGGTGTTCAGCGAGTTGTGCATTCAGTTGAACGTGAAGCACTCTCCTGGGAACGCTTGGGCAGGCACGTCCTGGTGGCGTCCGAGTGCGTGGAGGCAGGGCACCGATGAGCCTGGACAAGTCACCACAGGCGCCGTCCTTGCAGCAGCCGGTTGTTGCCTTGGAGCCATCTGCAGATCTGGTGCCGGAGCCTTGGGATTCTGATGCCCGCCATGAAAGGCAGGTGGCGCGTGGGCAACCGTCCCCTACATCGCGGCTCCGCTGCTATGCAGAAGAACCCTCTTGATAGCAGCGGATGAGGTGTCTTCAAATTGAGACGCAAGCCCTTGCTGGTCAGGAAGTTGCGTCGCCAAGGCCAGCGGTGCCATCCTCCGCTACGAAGAAAAAGCGGACCGCTATGAGGTTCCGCATAATTAAGAGTTCGGCGGCGAGGAAATCCTCAAGGCATCCGACAGCTTCGCCAAGAACACCAAAGGGGCCGCCGGCGTTCACCTGGTCGTCGCGGAGTGGAGCTTGCGCGGCTATGTGGCGCTCCCGACAACACGCAACCTAAAGTCTGTGGATATTGTTGCCTTCAACGAGAATCTCGATCGGTTCGCATTCATTTAAGTCAAGACGACAGACAAACCAAAAGGCGGGTGGCCTGTTCACACGATCCGCAAAGAGGATGGCTGGGATTTGGATGTGCGCCGAGCGCTTGCCCGAAGCAGTCAATTCTTTTACGTGTGTGTCGCCCTACCGACAAAAATGCAGCCCGTGCCGGCGTTTTACATCGTCCCTTCAGAAGACGTCGCAGAGATGATCATCTGCGGCACCAGAAAGTGGTTGCAGGGCAAGGCGGGACGCAAGGCAGAACGTCAACTCTTCGCTTGGGAATATGGTGGACCGCATGCAGAAATCGTCGCGAAGTATCAAAATAAGTGGGAGCTGTTGGCGCTAGATCCCCCGGGGGTTGCGGCTTCCGGGTAGGCCGGATAACCAGCCGCTGCAATGGACCGGCACCGCGTTGCACGTTCTGGTCACATAAAAGCTATCCGGCGCAGTACCGGCCATTGAACGTCGATCCGTTATCAGCCTGTGGAAAAAGTCGGCTCCACAGCCACCCTTGACGGTCGCGATAGCCTCACGGGTTGATCTTGTTCACCCCGTTTCTGAGGAGGAGTTTCGTGGCGCGGCAGATGAATCGACGGAAGTTCTCGGAGTGGCATGACCGGCTGGAGCGATTCAGCAACTCTGGACTGACGGTGGCTCGACTCTGCACCCGTGAACGGGTGACGGCGCCGACGTTCTGGGCGATGCTTGGCTGAGCCTCTGCTTAATGGCTTTGGCCATTAAGGACGGATGTTGAGATCGGCCGGCCCCAGAATCATTACCACCCTCCGTTCCCGCGGGTACTCCCAGAAGAAGGGAGTCTCGCATGCACCGCCGACCGCATTGGAGCTACAGCTCCATCACCCAGTACCTCACCTGCCCGCTCCGCTACTACTTCCAGCGGATTCTCTGCCTGCCGCAGCCGACCGTAAGCAGCGGCCTCGTCCTCGGCTCGGCCGTCCATGCCGCCCTCGCGGAGTACCACCGTGACCTGAAAGACGGCAAAGTTCCCCGACGCGATCGATTGATGCAGGCCTACATCCATGAGTGGGATCGCCGAGACGGCACCGAAGTCACCTTCAAGGACAGTGAGACTCGACAAGACCTCATGGATCAAGGGCTCGCCCTCGTCGAGCTCTATCTCAAAGAACCTCCGCCCGAGCGAATCGTGGCCATCGAGGAAGAGATCATCGCCCCGGTCCACAACAGCCGCGGTGAATATCTAGAGACTCCGATCGTTGCCATCGCCGATCTGATCGTCGCCACAGACGACGGACTCGTGGTGCGGGAGCTCAAGACCGCAGCACGGGCCTATTCTGAGTCCGAAACCACTTCCTCCCTCCAGCCCACCTGCTACGTCAACGCGGTTCAGGAGGTGTATGGGGAGCCGACCTCGGTCGAGTACACCGTCCTCGTCAAGACCAAGACTCCCAAACTCCAACACCTAGATACCACCCGTTCCTCAGAAGACCTCGGTCGCCTAGGCGACATCGTCGAAGCGGTCGAGCGGGCGGTGCAAGCCAACATCTACTACCCCGTCGAGACCCCGATGAACTGCTCCACTTGCCCGTATCGCACGCCATGCCGGGAATGGGGACGGTCCAAGTCCCTGCTCACAACATCGCTCGTTGCCACTGACGTGGAGGCATGAGTGCTCACCGAGTTACACGGCAAGGGAGGGCAGGTCTGCGAACCCGCCCGACTCCAGCAGTTGCGATGCCCGCTTCTCATCCGAAGCTCGTCCGAGGACGTGATCACCGGCGAGCTCGTGCAGGTGATGCGGACGATCAATCCCCGCTGGTGGCTTGCGGAGTTCCTCAACACCGCCGTGGGAGCCGATCGGTTCCCAGTGCAGGTTTACAGGGGGCTCCGAATCGAACCCTGGATCAATCATGTTCCATACCCCAAGGAGCTTCTACCGTGGAGCGAGGGAAGCACCCAGGTGGACGTTGAGATTTCGTGGGAGAACCCACCGACCACGGTGTTCATCGAGGCCAAGTACCAAGCCGAACTCTCCTGGAAAACCTCCAACAGCGGCACGTCCCGCACGTATCCCGGTGACCAGCTCATCCGAAACATCCGGGTGGGCCTCCACCACTGCGGCTATTTTCGGGGGAACCAACTGTTTGAGTGGGGTCCGCGGGATCTTGTGGTGATCGTCCTGAGTCCCTTCGCGAAGCATTCCCTTGTCCATCGATACCGGAGCGTCCCGACCCTCCAGAAATCCATTCCACGAAGCGAGCTGCTGGTCGGGCTGCCGCGGACTCCGTTCGTGGGCGAGATCGGCTACACGGAGATTCGGGCCATCTTCCGGAACAAAAGCCGGTTCGTGACCCGAGCGGAAAGGGTCGTGGTCGAAGCTCTCGACCGGTATCTCCAGATCAAGAAGCGGATGGCGTGAGCGGGCCTTACGCGAGAGCCGTTACTCGCCAACGACAGCCATGAACGGCTCGCAAGTGCGAGTCTTCTGATTCAGGGGCGGGGGTCCTCATAGACGTTCGTCCGATCGCCGAGATCGGCCTTCCGAAACGCCTGGGCACCAACGGGGAGCGACTTCGGCTCGTCGTAGATCGCTGCAAACTCCTCCGTGAACTTCTGAAACGCAAACTCCATGGTCGCTCCATCCCCAGCTCCATCCCCAGCTCCATCCCCAGGTGGGAGCGAGGCAAGGCCCTTGTTGATCGCCTGTCCGAGCCATCCCAGCTCAAACGGCGCGGCTAGTCCACCGGGTTGGCTGTATCGGTAGTAGCCTTCGGGGGCCAGCACGACCAAGTGAACCTTCTTGGCCTTGAGCAAGGGTTTCGAGTCGTCTCCATCCAGATGGAGGCGTGCGTAGGTGTAGAGCAGGCCGTAGAGGACGATCTCCCACGCGGCAAAGAGCGGATGGTTTGACCCAAACCCTTGCTCCGCGGTGCCGTACTTCAGTTCGATGAACTCAAAGGCACCGTCTCCACGGTCATGGACGAGGTCGATGTTGCGATGGGTGTCTGCCCCGGGCATCATTCCGCTCGCGGTCACGAGCTGGTTGCTCCAATGGTCGCCCAGAAGCTGGACCACGAGCCTTTCGAGTATTACCTCGGAACTCGGATTCTCTGCATTGAGTGTGAGCGCCTTCCGGAGCTTCCACACCATGGCCGACGGCTCCGCTCCACCACCTGCCGCATGATTCTTCTTGATCTGCTCAAGGATCTGCTTGAACAAGTCCGTAGCATCGGGGGCGTCCGGGGATGCTCCGAGCGGCTTTCCATGTCCTGACAGATCGATTGCAGCCTGCTTGGAGACATAGCGGGGTTCGCCCGCTTCTCCATAGCGAGTGGCGTCCGTGAGTCCGCACCACGCGTCAATCATCTCGGGAACGCCGGACAGAATGCTTGTCGGAGTGGCCATCGTTGGTCCCCTGGGCCTTCAAGAACTTCAAGAACACAGATCGGATGGAGACTGTCCCAGGAGCTTCCGTCACCAGTGGGTCAGTCCTCGTTAGAAGGGCTTTTGTGGGCTCGCTCGTCTGCTTGCCGTGTGAGGAGACCCATCGAAGAACTTCCGGTTCGGTCCACCACGAATGTGGACGAGCAATGATCCCCGGGAGAACGAATCATGCGACGAACGTGGACTGCGAACGAACGTATCCAGGTGATTGAGAACTACGCCGAGCGGGGTGCGGTGGCACTTGCCGCCACGCTCGGGAGAAGTGCCGACTCCGTCAGCAGCCAGGCCCGCCGGCATGGTGTCGTGAGTTGCGACTACCGGCATCGGCAGGGTCGTACCCGAGCCGCCAAGTCATCGACCGTAAATACCCGGTTCTTCGAGACAACGACGCCCGCGACTGCGTTCGTGGTGGGGTATATCTGGGCATGTGGCAGCGTCAAACACAAGCATCGCAAGGTTCTGCGGATCGCCTGCCCCTACGGCAACACCAAACAACTCCGGCGGATCCGAGACCTCATGGGAAGCCGCCATGAGATCCAAACCTATGAATACCGACACGTCCTCGAACTGTGCAACAGCCGGCTCACGGAGTCGCTCGTCGAGCGGTTTGGGTGGCCACCCGGCCGCCAGCGGGATGGGAATCCCCCGTATCTTGCCGACGCCTTCATGGCACGGTTTGCGGCGGGGCACTTGGCCGCCACAGGAACCCAGGGCGACGAGTACGTCCGATGGAACGGTCACCCTTCCGTCATCGCCAGGATCGCCAGCGTGATCACGGCACAGCTCAAAGTCCCTCCGCCAGCCATCTTGAACGATCGGGTACGTAGAGCACTCCTCTGGCGCGGAGCACCCAGCGTGCGTGCCATCAGGGCATGGCTTGAATCTGAAGAGTGACCCACACTCGGCAGTGGCAGTCGGTACCCTGCTGGCCTGAGAAGTGGAGTAACCGATGCCGTCCCCCCGAAAACCTACGCCCAAACCGCTGCCCGTGACCAACCGCTCCGATGCCGACCGGCGGGTGCGGCAGGCAGACAGAATCGCCCGGGTGCTGCGGGTGCTCCAGCTCATTCAGCGGCCGGGCCGTTGGGATGCAGAGCTGATCGCCAGCGAACTGGAGTGCTCGATCCGAACCGTGTACCGGGACTTGGCAGTTCTCGAACTGGCCGGCGTTCCGTGGGCATTCGACAAGGAGACTTCCACCTACAAGGTCCGGCCGGACTTTCAGTTTCCGGTGCTGCATCTGACGGACGACGAACTTCTTGGGCAGGCGACTGCCACAGCCGCCATGAAGGCGACCGGTCTCGACGTCACGCTTGGGGCTAAGCCAACCACCGAGAAGCTCATCTCCGGGGCAGACAACCGGACTGAGTCGCTGCTCCGCGAGGCCCAGCAGTTCACCGAGATCCTCGATCTCAAGCTCGTGGACCACAGTCGTCATGCCAGCGACATCCGCACCGTGCAGTGGGCGCTCCTCCACAAGAAGCAGCTCACTGGCCAGTACGAAAGCCCCTACGAGGGCAAGTCCCTCAAACTCACGCTTCACCCATACCGGCTGTGCCTCATCAAGAGTGCCTGGTACCTGATCGGCAAGGCCCGAGACGCTGACCAGCCACGAACCTATCGGATCGTGCGGTTCAAGTCGCTTCGCATGACGGACCAGTCGGCCGTCGTGCCACAGCATTTTGACCTGCGGGAGTACCTGGGGAACGCATGGGGCGTGTACCGGGGTGCGGACACACACGCAGTCGAGCTCGTGTTCAGCAAGGATGCCGCGGGCATCGTTACCGAAACCATCTGGCATCCCACCCAAACCTCCTGTCGGAACAAGGATGGCACCGTGACCATGTCGTTCACGGTAGACGGCCTCGACGAGATCGTCCGCTGGATCGTCGGATGGGCCGGTCGTGTGAGGGTGGTCGCCCCCGACGAACTTCGGGCCAAGGTCGTGGACCAGCACAGAAAGGCGATTGCCCTCAATGGCTAAACCAGACGTCTTCTACCTCAACTCATTCGCGACGTATTCCCAATCGCCTTCGGGGACGGCCATGTTCCCCGGCACAGGAGCAGTTTTATGGATGTGACGATTCACCGGGGGACTGACGAGATCGGCGGGAGCTGTGTCGAAGTGTCGACCGAGAAGACACGGCTCATCATTGATACGGGCTTGCCGCTGGTGACGCCGGAGCGAGAGCCGTTTGATTCGGGGCTTATGAGGGGCAAGAGTGTCGAGCAGCTCATTGAGGCAGGCGTCATTCCAAAGGTGCCAGGGCTCTACGTGGATGGAGATCGTCCCGATGCGATTCTCCTGTCACATAGCCACATGGACCACACAGGGCTTCTCCACCTCACTGCCCCCGAAATCCCTGTCTACGCCACAAGCGGCACAAGCAAGATGATGAGTGCCGGGGCCATCTTCGGTGGGCAGAAGAGCCTCGATCGCAACCGCCACGTCGAGGTTTGCTCGACAACATCAAAAACGATTGGCGACATCACCGTGACGCCATATGCAGTCGACCACTCGGCGTATGGCAGCGTGGCCTTCTTGCTCGAGGCGGATGGCAAGACCGTGCTCTATTCCGGTGACCTGCGATGGCATGGACGCAAGCCAGGGATGATCAACGACCTTGTGACTGCCATGCAGGTGAGGAACGTTGACGCTCTCATCATGGAAGGAACGCACGTCGGGGCTGGTCGAGAAAGGGGAGGCACGGAATACGAACTCGAAGAGAAGATCCTTGCGACGATCAAGGAGTCCAAGGGACTTGTCCTCGGGAGCTTCTCGCCGATCGACGTGGATCGGGTCGTCACCTACTACAAGGCCACGGTGAGAGCAGGAAGAGTGTTCGTGGCGGACGCCTACACGGCGTACGTGATGCATCTCGTGCAAAGCGAGATCAACACCCCTCATCCGGCACAGGCGAAAGACATCAGGATCTACGTGAACGTCCTGGCTGCCCGCAAACGCATTGAGAAGATCACGAATATCTTCGAGGGGGCCACGATCACGCTTGATGAGATTCTTCGCGAGCCTCAGAAGTACGTGATGATGTTTCGGCCATCAATGGTCGATCTGGATTTTGGGGGGAAGATTCCGCAGGGGAGTCGCTGCATCTACTCCTGCTGGAAGGGCTACCTGGATAGGCCAGCCTGGCAGGAGTGCCAGAAGCACCTTGAGGACGCTCAAGGCGATCTTGTGCCCCGTCATGCTTCCGGGCACATCTACGAGCAGGATCTGGTGAAGTTCGTGGAGGGAGTCGCTCCAAAAACCATAATCCCGATTCACACGTTCGAGCCGGCTGGGTTCCACAAGCATTTTGGGAACGTCACGCGTCTCACGAACGGCGAGCGGTTTCGGGTGAAGTGATCTCTGACGGTGCATGTTCCTCCGGCCGGGTACTTGTGATAGAGACCCAGTGACAGGGAGGCCAACATGGTCAGTGCAGTTCTTGACTCCTCGGTAGACGCTCCGCTCCTGACCGTGACCCTGTCGGGGAACGCTCGTGACTGGGTGACTGCTCGCTCCGCGAGCGACGAAGCCAGCAGCACCAAGCGGCCTCACTCAGAGCTGATCGATCGCTTCGACCTGGAATGCCGGGCTATGCGGAGAGGGGGCTATAACCCTGCAGTCGCCGAGCTCATTCGCCTCTGCCTCGAGATCGGGCGACGAGGCCACACGATCTTCCTGGAAGGTGCGGCAGCCGGTTCAACGCTGTTTTCCATTGTGGGGCTGACGCCTCTGAACCCCCTTGAGCATGGGCTGTTCACCGAGCGGTTCGTGGATACTGGGATGGCTCGTGACTGGCCGCTCGACGAGACGAGCGACTCGCCGTTTGAGTTCATGGTGGCACAGGTCAGCATGAGCCGGACGGATCTGGTGACGCTTTTGAGGCAGCGTGGGTACAGCCTTGGTGTGGAGAGCGATTCCATCCCTGGCTATCCGTCACGCACCGTCACTGCCGAGATGCGGGAGCATGGTGCCCCGGGGCCACGCATTCAACTGGCTATGGACACGTCGACCCTGGCGGTTCTCTCGAACTGTGCGGGGAAGATCGACTCGGGCCAACTTCTGGGCGACGTGCAGACCTGGCACCTGCTTGCCGCGGGTGCGACCGAGGGGATCGACTCGCTTGAATCGCTCACAGCTCAGTCGGCGCTTCGGTCCCGGAAGCCACGGTCATTGCTCGCACTCGCAGATGTGCTGGCGGTGAGTCGGCCACACGGTCTTGGGAGCCCGGAGTGCCCCGTCATCTATCAGGAAGATCTGATGGAGTTTCTGGGGGACCGGCTCGGGATTGGTCTGCGAACAGCCTGGAATCTCATCAGGGTGCTCTCGGCATCGCATTCGCATCGGCAGACCCAAGCAAGGGAGTGGTTCTCAGGGGTCATTCCGCCGGAGCCGCTTTCAGCCCATGCAAGGGATCGACTCTGGGAACAGTTGAGCGAGCAGTGTCCCGGTGCCGCCTGCAAGGCCCACTATCTGGTGACGGCATACCACTGCCTGAGGGCCGCGTTTCTCAAGGCCCATTACCCGGAAGACTTCAAGGGAGTGCATGCGGCGGTAAGCCACCGTAGCGCCCTCAGCATCTATCGTGGTGATCGCTGACTCTGGCATGGTTCCGGAGTCTGGCGAACCAGGAAGCCGATCTCACTCTTTTTTCGATCTCGGGCCTGCACCTCCCACTGGACTGCTCGCTCGAAATCGGCATTCGACAGTCTCGGATCCACGTCATCGCGTGCAGCCGCAAAACGGGCTGCGTTGAGCATGACGTTCTTCATATCACCTCCGGCTAGGTCCTCTTCTGCGAGCCTGGCCAGGTCCACATCGCCAGCAAGGGGTAGCTGTGGTGGAAGAATGGCCTTCCAGATACGGAGTCGTTCATCCGCAGTCTGTGGTCGCTGAAACTCCACCTGCATCGAGATTCTTCTCGAGAGAGCTTTGTCGAGGTTCTGCCGACGGTTGGTTGCCAGAATGCAGACACCGTGAAACCGTTCGATCTCTTGGAGAATGACGTTCACCTCACGGACCTCCCAGCTTCGGGTGGCGTTGTCGCGATCGAAGAGCATTGCGTCGGCCTCGTCCCAGAGCAGGACAGCCTTCTTGCGCTGGGCCTCCCTGAAGACGCGGACGATGTTCTTCTCGGACACACCGACGTAACAGCTTTGAATCTTGGAGTAGTCGGCCACCATCAAGGGTCGTCCAAGCTCGTGTGCCAGTGCCTCCGCCGTTGCAGTCTTGCCGGTCCCTGGCGGACCGTAAAAGAGCAAGACGGGGTGCAATCCATACTGAACTCGCTCGGCAATACCCCAGTCCTTGAGCAGCCGGTCTTCCGATCGGGCATGGACGAGCGTCAGTTGCACGGCTTCCGCGATGCTTGGCAAGAGAGATACCTGATCGAGTGTGATGCGAGGGTCGCGAAGAGTGACTCCAGCAACCGTATCGCCCTTCGACCGTTTCAGATTCAGCGTCTCATACGCACGATCATCAAGCTCGAACCTGGTCTGCTCGATCTCTGATGGCTGCCCTGAATAGTGCTCCGCATTCTCTCCGACAGGCCGAATCCAGTTCTCGCTCAGCAGAGTGCGGTCTGGCCGAAACAACCTGTAACGCATCGCGTAGTTCATCAGGTCCGACGACGCGACAGCTGCAAGGCCCTGGCCACTGAAGAGCGGCTCCTGCTCCGGCAGAACGTCGAGCGCGCGAGCGGTGAGAAGAACGAGAACCTTGAGCACATCGGGAGGCAGCGCACGAACCTCAGGCCGATTCCACGACCAAGTGGGATGGTGCTTGAGGGTCAGTTCCAGTTTCGTCCATTCCCGCTCAAGGCGATTCAGTTGTCGAGCGACGGCAGCCCGGTCGCGGAAATATCCCCGACCCCTCGCGACGTCATCGGAGATTTGTTCCGCCAGTCGATAGAGCGGGCGAAGCGCGACGTAGAGTTCTTCCTCATGCTCGAGATCCCAGTAGTCCAATCGGGACTCACCTGTTTGCAGAACCTCGCGCACGAGGCCTGAGTCAGGGATGATCTCGCTCTCGAGTGGGTCACCGTCCTCGTTGCCCGCAATCATGATGAGCTTGTGAACGGAAAGTGTTCCTTCGGGAGTCAGGCATGTGAGCGCCGTGATCCGGTCAGTGGGCTCGATCGCGATGCAAGCAAGAAGGGAGAGGACATTGATGGTGGTCTTATCATCTCTCACTTCGCCGAGATGGTGACACATCACGCCCCACAGAAGTTCACGTTCGAGATCACTCAACTGGAGATCGTTGTCCTGACGGCAGAACGGGAGCGCCGAAGTTTTGAAACGGTGGTGCCATTCGCTCCGGAGGGCCCGATACCGCAGCTCTTTGTGGTCAATGATCTCCGGAGGCTTGTCCTCCTTGATCGCGTCCCGCCATAGGGCACGCGACTGAAAGAGTGCACTCGCTTGGGCCAACAGCTCGTTGTATGCGGTGAAGGGGCTCAGTGCGGACGCGATGACTGCGTCGCACGCGTCCTCAGTATCCATGGAAGGGGTGGCGGAGATCATCGTAAGCCTCGGGAGTGAGTGAGCAGGCAGGCATCCAAGCCTGCCAAATCATTGCTCCTAGGGCGGACTCCTTCGTCGCAGGGATTTCACGATGGGAGGCTGCGTTCGGTCTCGTCCGCCAGCAACGATTCACCGAGATGATGCAAAGCTCTGCTGCCATCTGTGGGCCAGAGCGAAGTTCAGCCAGACCGCAGACCCGAGCGAAGCCAGGCGCGACTCAAAGGCTCGCTGAGGCAGATCTGTGAAGGTGGCCCGCAGAGAGTGTGCGGGTGTATTCGCCGACTGCACACCGCGTCTTTGCGCCTTCATTGAACACGGGACGGCAAGACTCGACCGGAAGACTGAGGCAGCCAAAGGGTCTGCTTGAATCAACGTGGGATGAACCACTCCGTTTTCAGTGAATCACTGAAAACGGATTTCTTCTCGTCAATCGTGCAGGAAAGGCAGGCTATGTTTCCGACGACACGGGCGGCCTTTTTGAACGGATCTAGCTTCAAGCACTCAGCGAAGCCCTTCGCCAACTTGACGGTGTCGTCGGCTAGCGATTGCTTCTTTCCCGCATGTTTGGAATTGGCCAACAAGATCACGAGGTCATGTTGGGCACAATTCCCGTCCCAATTCCCGAACAACTTGGCCTTCTGGGATCGACTCATCTGGTTCTTGGTGGCTAACTCCGAAAGGTAGGTCAGCAACTGGATGAACCCATAGAAGACGTTCTTGTCAGCTTTCCACTTGATCTCAAAGACAACGGGGCGATTCTTATCAGAGATGCCAACGCAATCGATCCATGCTTTCCCCTCTGCCTCATCGGCCGTGGCCGTACGCAGATGTGGGATTTCACGGTTCAGGTACTGAAAGCTGTAGGTCTCAAAGTGCCCGACCTTCACCTCGATCTGTTGTTGGGTGGACATCACAGTTGTGACTGGATTTGTGCCCTTGGTGTTCTTGCGGGACTCCGGCACATACAGAACTCCCCCTGCGTCAAAGGCCTGCATCTGCTTTAAGGCGTCCTGAAACAGCCTCGCCACCTTGATGCCCCTCGGATCGGATTTCTTCGCCCGAAGAAGATCCGTACAGATGGCTTGCTGGGTATCGGTCGAGCACCAGCCGAGCACATGGTAGAGCTCGCGCAGTTTTGTGGTGGCCATCGCGTTTCCCCGGAGGAGAGTCACCACGGTTGGACGATCGGCGCCGGCCGGAGACTGGTGATTGCTCGCGGAAAGGTTCGCGGATGCCATCGCCACATATGGGGCGGTGATGCAAGAAGCCCTTTATTCGCATAGCCTTGAAAGGCTTGAGCGATTCAGAGGCCGACCCATATGTGGCAGCGGCCATCCCTACGTTTCAGGGCATGGCCAAGAAGCGAAAAGCCGAGGTGTTTCGACGGACTGACGCCGAGCGACGTGTCCGTCAGGGCGAACGTCTCAGCAGACTCCTGCGAGTGCTGCACTGCATCATGGGGCCGGGCCGTTGGGATGCCGATGCGCTTGCCAGCGAGATCGAGGTCAGTCCGCGGACGATTCACCGCATCATGCAGACCCTGTCCATGGCCAACGTGCCCTGGTACTTCTGCAAAGAGGAGGGCTGCTATCGGGTCCGTCCAGGTTTCCGGCTTCCGGGCTCCGATGGCGCAGAGTCCGGGGCACCGATCATCGACCGCAAGGCTCTGAAGCACACCGTCGATACGCTGCTTGCGGAACTGAATCGCGCAGTGGGGCTGCTCTCGCACTTGAGCGAGGAGCTGACGCGGAGCTCCAAGCAAGGGTGAGCAACGCTCGGGATCATGGGAACCGTCGCATGCCCGCCACAGAGCTCACCGCCATCCGACCACAGCCCCTTTAGAACTCGATTCCCATGAGTTGCGTGGTCGACGACACAAACCACAACCCTCGTTGATCCTGCGCGATCACGACATGACCGACGCGGTCATTCACGAAGCCACCCTTGCCGACGTACCGGCACTGGTAGAAGGCCATCGTGTCCTCTGAGGGCGGGCCGTGTGTGAGCTGAAACGGCCGCCTACCTGTGCGAGTGGCTGTGTCGAGCACACCTTGTTCTTCCCCGTATGTCGGATCCCCTGGCAGCGGATGCTCCGGGATGGCCCGTCTTCGATCCTGCTATTCGGCAAGCTGTTCTCGCTCTGCGATCGTCAAGGAATGACAGTTCCGTCATCTTGGACCGTCACGATCATCGTGTCGCGAACCGTGGCACCGAAGCTGTTTGGAGCCTCGAAGACAACCTCAACATGGGTGCCGTGTTCGTCGCTCTTGACGACGCGAGTCGAGATGAACTTTGCTTGCGAAGGAGATTTCAGGACGCTTCGGACGTACACCCGGGCGAGGGTTTCCGGCGAGCGGATCTCGTTGTACGTACACCGTCCAACCTGGAGCAGCAGGAGCATCACGCCCAGTACCCCCCACCAAAGCCCCTTCTTCCGTTCTGCGCGAGTTTTCAGTCGGTACTCATGCTGCCGAACCGTCGGCACGAGAATGGGTTCACCGCACTCGGCGCACTCGCCGATCTTCCCCGCGGCCGATGGGGGGAACTCGCTTACGGTCCCACACTTGCGGCAGCGGTCGGTCGTGATGCGGACATCGTCCGAAATCTTGTCGCCGGTCACGTCCCAGGCATTCACTGCAGATGGTGCGACGGGGCTCGGGGTCGTGCGTTCTATGACCTCCAGCGGGGCGTTGCTCATAAACGGCACCGTGATCGGCCGTTTGCAACCGGGGCACGACGACGACTTTCCTGCTTTGTCCTCAGCGCACTTGAGCGGCTGCTGGCATGAGGGGCACGTGAACCGCAACATCTCGGGTGACTCCTGTTCCTGCTCCCCATACCTGCGGGGAGCAGTCGGAGAGCACGTTAGAAGTCGCTACTGCCAGCTCTGGGACAGCGAGAGAAATTGTTTCGCTGGGGTGGGTGTGGTCGGGAGTGAGCAGCAGATGGCGGGAATCGCCGCCGGCTGGGGAGCGGTTCAGTTGGCTTGTGGCCGACCCGGTGCGTACGACCCTCAGGCCGGTGGACAGAATTCGGCTCCATGCCGTGTATTTCGGGTCTTTTGACCAGCGAAACCTACTATCCACCGGTCTTTCGTCGCTGCCGCTGGAGGCTCAACGCGAAAACCCGACAAGGGTGAGGAGTCGGCGCACCCAAGCGGTGGCCGGCCAGGGTAGCGACGGAAGCCGCACGCTCTCCGTTGGTTCCGGCTGCTGGCGATGTGGCTTCTGGTATCGCGACTCTTGGCCTACCCGACCAGCAATGCGATAGGCGAGCTGTTCGTACGGGAGCAGGGCATCGTCTTCATCCTCGATCGTCAGGATGACGGTTGCCGAGTCCGAATCTGCCTCGCTTGAGTGGCTTGAAGGTTCCGAGGCCGAGACAGCGGCAAATGATGGCCGTGCGGTGGTGAGTCCGCAC
>Ga0163154_10003335_pt1 | contig 22382 bp, 10 predicted proteins | sample OliLakLV19MP9P1_FD_148649 | JGI IMG/M metagenome (GOLD analysis project Ga0163154, IMG submission 148649) | Freshwater microbial mat bacterial communities from Lake Vanda, McMurdo Dry Valleys, Antarctica - Oligotrophic Lake LV.19.MP9.P1 | ecosystem: Environmental > Aquatic > Freshwater > Lake >... | reverse complement strand
CGACTGACCTTCCGTGATGCTAACTGGTCTCCCGATCATGCAACATCAGCGGAGCAGGCACTTATGCTGTATCGCTTAGATCAGGGTAGTGCTACGCATGTCGATGGGCTGATCACGGTCAATATGACAGCGTTGCCAACGCTGATAGCCAGTCTGCCGCCACTTTCAATTGATGGTGAAACGCTCACCCCGGAAGATAGTCTCATGCTCATCCGCGAGGCGTGGAATACTGATGCGCAGGCACTCAATTCTGATGCCACAGATCGTAAGGATTTCATCCTCGATCTCGTTCCCAGTCTCGCATCTGCCTTCAGTAGCGCGTCGGCGTTGGAACTGGCGGCAGCAGGCGCAGCGCTGGAGCGGATCATCGCACGACGGGATGTGATGGCTTATGCGGTTGATCCCGCTGTGCAGCAAGGATTTGTCACACGCGGGCTAGCTGGAGATCTTGCGACCGAGCGCGGGGATTTCCTAATGCCAGTCGATGCCAATCTGGGCTACAACAAGGTATCCCCGCTGGTAGCGCGCAACCTGCATTACCGCGTCGATTTGGGCGCAGACCCGCCGGTCGCGGAAGTCACGCTGACCTACACCAACAGGGGCGAGTCCGGTGTGCCATGCACGGTGATCCATCGCAACTGGCAGCGCGTACCGACATCTGATGCCCCCGTGCCAACGTACATAGATCGGATGAACGGCTGCTATTGGGTCTATGCCCGCGTGTTTACACCGCCGACAGCGGGGGGTCTTGACTTTCGTGCAGACGACATTCCCGTCAATCAGTTCATCTTCAGTCCAGACGCCCATCGCGCGACCCTTGATGCGTGGAGTGAGGAAAGGGCGCACGGTTTCGGAACCATGCTAGTCGTGCCGCCGAGCGAGGAACGCCGCTTTTCAGTGCGCTATACACTGCCCGGCGTGGTACGTCTTAGCGAGGGACGCCGAAGTTATCATCTCACTTTGCAGCGGCAGGCAGGCGCAAGTGATCTGACGTATATCGTCGAAATCATACTGCCACAGGATGCGCGTGATGTGACATCATCCCCACTCGCGGCTATGACGGTTGATGCTCTTCATACATTCAGTGGTACTCTTGCAGAAGATGCTTTTTTCGATGTTGCATTCAACTAGGGGTAAATCGGAATGTCTGTCATCTGCGTGAAACAGGTCTCTAAATATTTTCCACTTCAGCGGTACCGCCCCAGCTTGCGCCATGAAGCGTTGAAATTGATGCGCCAGTCGGGCAGGCTGTCTGGGGAAAGTGAACCGGGCTACTGGGCGCTGCGTGATATTTCCTTCGATGTTGAGCAGGGCGAAAGTGTGGCGATCATCGGGCGCAACGGTGCGGGAAAAACCACACTGCTGCGTATCCTGTCAGGGATCACCACACCGACTGCCGGAACGGTGCAGGTGAAAGGGCGTTCTGCCAGCCTAATCGGGTTAAGTGCCGGATTCGATATGCAACACAGTGGACGGGACAACATCCTGCTGAATGCCGCCATTTTCGGTGTACCGCCGCGACAGGCACGCAATCTTATGGACACTATAATCGCCTTCGCAGAACTGGAAGCATTTATCGATCTGCCGGTCAAGACCTACTCAAGCGGGATGATCGCACGACTCGGTTTTAGTATTGCTATGCATATTCTGCCAAGTATCGTCTTTCTTGATGAGATTCTCTCGGTTGGCGATGTCGGTTTTCAGCAGAAATGTTCGGCACTACTGCGGCAGATGCGCTCGGAAGATCGCTCCTTCGTCATCGTCTCTCACTCGGTCGATCAGATTGATCAGATATGTAGCCGGACGATTTGGCTGGAGAATGGACAGGTACGCATGGATGGTGATAGCCGCAGTGTGGTGAGCCGCTATCGCACTGAAACATTGGTTCAGACGTAGTCCGAAAGATAGCGTTCGCGGCGCTTGAAATACCGATAGCCCGCAAACAGCATAACCATACTGAGCAGTAGCGGATAAAACAGCGTAATCCAGTCCGGCGCACGATAGTACAGGATGATCTCTCGGTAGGCGTCGATGATGGCGACCAGCGGATTGGGCAGCACAAGAAACTGAAATTCTGCCGGAATACTGATCGCTCGGTAAAAAACCGGCGTCAGGTAAAACATGATTTGAAGAACCACCCCGACGAACTGCGGAATATCCCTAATGAACACGCTCAAGCTGGCGATGAAAAACATCAGCCCCAGCGTGAGGGCACTTTGAATAAGCAGCACTGGAATCAATAGGATGTAAATTGGTGCCGGGGGATACCCGAGCAGCAGATTAACCACTAGAAGTAGCGCGAACGTGAAGAGCGCATCGACCATCGCCTCAAAAAAACGTACCACTACTAGCACTTCTCGCGGGAAGTACACCTGATTCATCAGCCCCAACTGCCCCGTCAGACTGGAGCTGCCGTTGTTCAAGGACTGGCTGAAAAGGTTCCAGAAGGTAAGCCCAGTCAGGAAAAATGTGAGAAACGGGATATTGTCCAGCGGTGAAGTTTGGAGGATGCGCGAAAACACGAAAGCAAACACGCTTGCAGTAGCGAGTGGTAGCAGCACAATCCATGTGATCCCGAGGATCGTCTGGCTGTAGCGCGAGGCAATATTGAGCCGTGCCCACAGCAGGATTAGCGCGCGATTGCGGTACAATGCCAATAGATCGTTCTCGACTGTGCCATCAGGACGATAGGGAAGTAGAACGATGAGTCCGCTGATGATCGCCGTGATGATGAAGTAAAGCACTTGAAGCAGCGAAAAATCGGGAAGCAGCGTTACAATGGCGAAGAAAGTCACCAGCAAGCCAATGCTGTATTGGGCGCGCAGAGAAAGACGAGGGGCGAGTGACCCAATCGATGCCCCCAGAAGGGCACCAGTAGCGATCAGTGGAAAGATCAGTAGCGGCGTGGCGATATATCCTTCCCCAAGCGGCTCACCATAAAAAATGCGCAGACGCATCTGCGCAGACACCAGCACGGCACCACTGGCAAGTAAACTAAACAGTAGCGCACGAAGCGCCACCCGCCAGAGGAGATTGGCAATCATAACCGTTCCTTTGCGACGAGAAAGACTCTTCCGATTTTACAGGATGAGTTAAGCACAAAGTAGGGGTGACATCATTTGAGCAAGACACACAGCCCGTTGGCGCATCGACTTTACCGCCGTATTCGCCCGTTCATGACAGACGTAGGTGTGACGCGACTGGCGCGGCGAGTGCTGCCTGCATCGCTCCGCAACAAGCTTGCTGCCCGCATGGGATTATCGGGGTTTGATCCGGCTTCCGCACCGGGGCGGATACCGCGCTGGTTGACCATAAACTCACCCACAGCGCGCAACACCGAGCCGCTGCGAGGGATCAATTATGTCGGTGATTTGCGCGCTGACATCGGGATCAGCGAACACGGGCGACTGATGGTGCGTGCGCTGCATCATGCTGGGTTGAATGTGGCGCTAACCGAAAGCGCCTATAATTTTCCGGGACGCACCCAACCACTCCCTCATTTTCTGGAGACGGGTTCCCCATATCCTGTCACGATCCTTGACCAGAACTTTCCCCAGTTGCGGGATGCGCTGAATGTCATCCCGCGTGAAGCGCTTTTTGGACATTACCGTATCGGTTTATGGGCTTGGGAATTGGATCGCTTTCCCAATACCGTGAATTCCCTGTTCCCGTTTCTCAATGAAATTTGGGTCGCGAGTCGTTTCACTCAGGATGCGCTGGCGCTGGCTGCCCCGATCCCAGTGGTGCGGATGCCTTTTCCAGTGACAGCGCGCATCAGTGCAACTGCGTCGCGCGCACCCTTCCATCTGCCTGATGACCGGTTCATTTTTCTCTTCGCCTTTAGCGGTTCATCAAGCGCAGCGCGCAAGAACCCGTTCGCAGTCATTGACGCCTTCGAACGGGCTTTCGGCAGCACCTCGCCTAATGTGCAGCTTGTAATCAAGGCGCACCATCTTGATCTACCCGATAGCGCTACCCTTGCACCTCGACTGCGTGAGCGCCTCGCTTCGGTCGGCGGCAGGTTGATCGAGGCGAATTTCGACCGCCAGACAATGTATGACTTGATCGGCGTGTGTGATTGCTTCGTATCGCTGCATCGCGCCGAGGGGTTCGGGCTGGCAATCGCCGAGGCGATGGCGCTTGGCAAACCCGTGATTGCTACTGCATACTCAGGCAATCTCGATTTTATGAGACCCTCCAACAGCTTTGGTGTGCGTTACAGTGTGCGCCCAATTCATGAGCGCGATCATGCCGATCAGCCGCAGCTTTTACATCTCTACCCGCCTGACAGCGGCATGTGGGCAGAACCGGATATCGACCATGCTGCTGCCCTGATGCATACCGTCGCCGCCGATCCCGATCTCGCGCGCGCCGTTGGCGCACAGGCAGCACATGATATGCACGCCGAGTTCAGTTTGGAGGCAGTGGCACGTCGGGTGAGGATACGTACAAATCTAAATTATATCCCTCCAGGTGAGATATAAATCAATCTAAATAGTAAAAGAGCCAATTCAGGTATCATACTAGAACACCTGAAAAGGCTCATTACTCTGAGATGCAAGGAATCTGATAGTCTTGTTTAGTTTCCTCCACAACTCAACTTTTGTTAATAACCTACCCTCATACCCCCGGTTTTTGAAGGACACAAACACGTAGTGAGAGCCACGGAATAGGTTTGATGATTCGATCAAATGTGACCCCTAGGTCGGTCAACTCGACTGGTGTTTTGTAGCTTGCATCGGTCAAAATAATCGTTCTCCCGTAGGCAGCAGGTTTACTGAGCGCATTACTTATTGTTGTACTCGCTAACCAGTTTTCAGAAAAGTCGATCACGAGCCAGACCTCGGGTTGAGAAATACGATGCCGTTGCCCAATATACTGTAAACACTCGCTCAGCAATGCATCTGATCCGCTTCCCTCAATGCTTATATCGAGGGATGTATTTGCGTCAAAAAGATGCAGATGATGCTCAAGGTGGTTTAAGATACGCTCCAACGCGCCTGACTCGAGCGAGGGGCGAGTGTCGGCGATAGTCTGAATGGGTCGATCGATCGTGTGCGATAAAGCTAACTGTTGTTCAAGTAGCCGTAAATTGCTGGTCGTTAGTCGCAGGCGGCGCTCCATGTGCTGCTGAGCAAGCAAGCTGTTCTGGTGTAATTGGGAAAGAGTGTCATTTGCCATCTGGTTTTCGTTTACATGAGTAGCAAGCATCCCTTGCCATGTGGTCTGGTTTTCGTTTGCATGAGTAGCAAGCATCCCTTGCCACGCCGTCTGGGCTGTTTCCAAGGAGTCATGTAATTTATGCTTAACAGCGGAAACCTGTTCCGCCGCTGCAATCGACAGGGCATCTAAACGATGGTTGACCTCACTTCGAAACAAAGTGATTTCTGCATTTAAATTGTCACGTACCTCGCCAGTATTTTGCTGCATGACTTGCATATTCTCGGCAAGACGACGTTCCCACTCCTCTAGCCATGAGACAACAGTCGCACGACTTTGTTCTATATCGCTAATAAGCGCGCTTTCAATGTTCCCAATTTGTTGATGAAACTGAGCCATCTCGGCTTCAAATCGCACCGTTGCTGCCTCTGTACGGCTATCATAGTCTGCCAATTTGTTGCGAACATCATCAATCTGTATAGCCATCAGCAGTTCATCGACCAATGTTGCCAAACGCTGTTCAACTGCTGATTCGCTGGTGACTTTCATTTCCGCAAATCGTAAATCAATGGTGGTGTTTATCGATGCAAAATGCGCATCAGATTGTGTGGAGATTCGATTGACGAGTGTGGTAACTTCACGGAATTGTTCCACAACATGGGCTTCGACTTCTGCAATTACTCCATCTAACGCATCGTAATGTCGTTTGATTTCTCTTTGAAGCTGTTCAAGATTACTTTCAAAGTCGAAGAAGCGATTTTGAACAAAAGTGCGATAGTCCGCGTGTTGATCTCGCAGATGAGCAACATCTTTATCGATCTGATCGAAATACACTTTATGCTGATGCTCAATATCCTTTATCCGATTGGACATATGGGCTTCATTATGAGCGAACTGTTGCCCAAAATCGCGTAGCAAATCCTCAACAAGGCGCATATGTTCAGCGTGTGCCCGAAACAGATACATCTCTCGAGCTTCTAGATGCCCTAGATTACCAATTCTCACCAAAGTACGGTAAAGATATCCTAGTAGAGGAATACGCCGCATAAAGCGACTAAGTCGCGTGTTTGTATCGCGCAAACGGATGGCGTCCCATTGCGCAAAAGCGGAATCAACTTCTTGACCCTTTGCATAAATTTGATGTAGATTAGCCAATCCTGTAGACTCCTGGGAATATGTCTCTTTTGCGGTCATGAATTCTATTCGGCGCGACGGGCGATTCAATCGTGAAGATGTGATCGACTCTAGCCGAGTGCGGAGGGCTGCGCCGCGCTTATACCTGTTGAAGTGACTCGCCATAAATCGTGCAGCCTGCATTCCTCGCAGAGCAGCTTCATTAGGATTTAATAATACTTCTTTAATCCTCTCAGCAGCATGATCAATATCTGGTTCTGCCCAATGATTTGTTCCGGGCACATACAAGACTTTATGGGACTCTTGAAACTTATGATGGTCGTCACTGATTGGAATAATCTGAAAGTTGACCGGATAACAATGTTCGGAAGACATAAAATCAACATTTCCCGACCAATTAGTGGCAATGACTGGCTTTCCAAAGCTCAGCGCCTCTGCAATTCCCAACCCCAACCCCTCAGAGCGATGAAGTGAGATATAAGCATCGCTTAACCTAATTAAAGCATCGGTTTTCTCGCGCGACATATTTTCGGTGATCAGCAGCACAGGTAGACCGGCAATAGCATCTGTCAACGCATGATGCAATTGTGGATAATCTAGTAGAAAGTGTGCTTTGAGTATGAGCATAGGTAATTGAGAAGGTTCGAGGTTTACACATGCCTTACGAAAAGCTTCAATAACACCAAATGGGTTTTTGCGGGCACTGGACGCCAAAACACTAAATGAGAACAAGAAAGTAAATCGATTCTCATCCCATCCTGGAAAATCACGACGCGAGAATGTGCCAACGTGGGATACTTCAATTGGGGGTGGCAGGACATAAACGGGAATTGAAGATGATTGAACGGTAAGGTCGTGTACGAACCGTGTTGAGACCCAGACCTCGTCAAGTAGATCGAATGCAGGCAACCAATCGTCGGGAAGCCTAGGGAGTTCATAAAACCAGTAACCAATATTATATTTTCCTTTAAAAAAATCAGCTCCAAAGCGGTTTTGCGCTTCCAAAACCTGTGGGGCATTGCACACAAACAGCTGAATCGGATAATGTGCCCCATGAGGAGGATCATCAAATGGCGTAGTGCGCGAACTAGTGTCGTAAGCAAACTCTATATAGCTTAACGCTATGCCCGCTTCGCGCATGGCAGATACAAGACTGCGGGAGACTTGGCTATGTCCGTAATCGCCATGCAGGTCGCCAATCAGCGTGACCCCAATGGAAGTGTCTTTTAGGGTTTCTGGTTTAGGAGAGATATTTTCAATTCGTGACACTCGGCGGGTAACACGATCTATTACTTCATTCACACGGCTTGCGGCAATCGCCCAAGTGGCATGATGCTCCACAAATTCCCGCGCTTTTGCTGATGCGATAGCCAGTGCATCTCGATCTTCAAGTGCATCAGACACCCGTGTGATCAATGCACTCATTTCAGCATCTTCAGGGTGATACGGAATACGCCAGCAGAACTCGCTCGAAAATTCGGCAAACTGCGGCAGGTCGCTCGTAATTACGACTTTACCCATGCCCAGCGCTCGCATAAACGTACCCGACATTTCGCCGTTGTTTGGAAAACGGAGATTGACCACCAAATCGCAAGCACGCATCGTGTTCTCGAATTGTTCAAGACCTACCTCTCCGATCCATAGTACTTGCTCCGCGATATCAGACTCAAGAACCGACCGGTGCAGCGCCTGTGCGTAGGACGATCCCTCAAATCCACTAACGATCAATCGCAGAAACGGATAGGTTGGCAGCAACTGCGTTATAGCCTTCAGGACAATTTCGACACGCTTGCTAGGGACGATGCTGCCAAACACACCAATAACGAAGTGTGATGCGTCGAGATTGAGGCTTTTGCGCATCGCGCTGCACAAATCGGGCGCATCATCCAATACAACCGCACCATGAGGTATCGTGACAATTGGAGATTTGCGCACTTCATATTTCTGTTTGATGAATGTGTGTGCAAACTGGCTATGTACAATAAGAGTAGGGCTTGTGTCAAGAATAGGGCGAAGCATAGTGACGTCGAGGAGATCGAAAGGAATAGTTCCTTTCAGAAACCCTTCTGTTTGGCGAGCCACCTTGTCCCCATGAGAATATCCGACATCACGGATCATCTGGCGATGATCATCGCGATGCCAGTAAAGAAATGAGAAAAAGCCGAACAGCGACAGATCATGCAGCACTACAATACCGGGTTCTTGCTGAAACTGCCTATAAATTTCCTCGTGGAAGTTAGTATTATTCCCCATATGATAGAGATGAACGCTGGTTTGATGAAGATGGATCTGTTGATTGATGAAATAGGCACCGTAAGCGCACACAGGAAGATCTAGTTGTCGGGCAAGTCGTTCCCGATCTGCATCACTACCTGTATATACCACTGCTATTCTGTGTCCAGCGGACATCTCGACAAGCAAAGATTCTGAATAGTATCCCACCCCGCTTTCCTGTCGAGGCAACGGTGTCCACATAGCGGCACCTGCTGAAGTTGCAGGTAGATCCAATGGAGTCGCAGGCGCTCTGACTGCTGTTTCATAAGCTGCCAAACCTGCCTGAGCCATGTGGGTCGGATTAAATCGCGCCGCTTGGGTAAACCCGGCGCGCACAAACTCCCCTTTATCTGAGTTTGCTAGAAACTGACTAATTTGTATTGCAGCCTCGACTGGACGAAGCGGATCGATCAGCAGCGCAGCGGTGCCCCCAGCCTCGATCATGGCACCACGTGCTGATGCAATCACAGGCGTCCCGATTTGCATCGCCTCAACAATTGGTAAACCGAAGCCTTCTTCCAGAGAAGCATGAACATAGGCACGTGCTCCTTGATAGAATTCTCGGATCATTGCATCATCAACATAGCCTGTCCAGACGATTTGACTATCTATCCCCAAACTCCGACATAGGTCGAGAATATTTGCTGGCACCTGCTCACGTGTCAGGTTTGCGCTGATGACCAGTTGGAGGGGGGATATAATATTCTCAATAAGATTAGCAAAAATTCTGAGTAGTCCCACGATATTCTTGCTGTGGTGCATCCCCGTAATGGTGTATAGATAGTCCCCCCGAATTCCGATTTCTTGAAGATTGCTGCGCTGCAATCTGGCGCGAAAAAATGGTTCAGCATAGGGTGGTGCTGCGAAAATTCGGTCAGGCGGAATATTCAAATAACGAATAAACTCATCGCGTGTTGTTTCCGAGTTTGCGATCAACGCACCTGCTTGCCTGACCAAGCTGAGGCATTGCACATAACGATCGCGCGCAACGGTATCGGTCAGATAGCGCTCTGGGTAATGGTAAGGAATCAGGTCATATACTGACATGACGAGCGGACACCCTTCCCATTTCAGAGGAGTGTAATAATAAGCGGAGTCATCGAAGCATGGGAGATGAAGTAGATCGAAATGCTCATCAGCGGCAAAGCGTGAAAGAGATCGAGTATACGCCCGTTCTTTGCGTGTGTCGTATGGACGTTCCAGTAAACCGGCTTCCTGAAACGGCAGCGCAATCATACGGCTCTTATCGTTCAACCGAACTGCTTCCAGCATCGGGAATTTCTGTGATACGGGCTGATGAAAAAGCGTATAATAATTGTCGTGATCGTATGAAAGCAATGCATTGACAAGCTGAAGGGTATTACGTCCCATACCACGAAATGCTGATCCACCCTGAAGCACCGATAAATCGATCCCTATATGCATTGTTGTTAATTATCTCCCTAGTATTCAGGTTTGGATTCGCGCCACAATTCCGGCGACAGCACCTGCTCCGTGACTATAATCGTAATCGAATGTTGTAACCTGATCTTCATTGACGGATTGGTAGCGCCCCTGAATGAATCCCCAGTATACGATCTCGGTCATCCAACCTCGAAACAGTCGATGAAGATCATCAGGGCTATACTGGCGATACCAAGATGTAATCCGACTACGCCCTACAGGAACGGTCACAATGAGCTTACCATGTGGCTTGAGTAGATTCCGCGCTTCTGCCAACGCTAGGTGATCTCCAGCAGGCACGCTTGATGAGCCATAATGCGGTAGCCCAATATGCTCCAAAGTTGACAATATTAGAACGGCATCATAACTGTGAGGAGGCAGATCGTTCCCAAGTAAGTCCTGTGCATGAAAAACTGTATTAGATGGAAGCGATAGTTCACATGGTCGTATATCCATGCAATGCAGAATGCGATCTGGCATTGGAATATTGTGCAGGTAAGTCGTTTCGCAGCTGCCCACATCCAACACGATACCTGATTGTGGAAGCTGGGCGAGCGCCCATGGGATTTCGATAACTCGTTCGTTGGGCATTGACCATTCCTTGTTTACACACGGTTCAATAATAACACACTGTACTGCTGCGCCTATCATGCGATCGTCATGGATACCAGCACGAATGCAGGCAGGTACTACAAATTCTAGGATTAGACGTGAGGTTGAAACAAGGTTGGCAGGGATGTTTCCATGCAACCGCATTAACTCACCTTCAATTGTTCTTACCAACTTGAGCGGTGTATTCTCGACCAGAATCTGTAACGACTCAGCCTGTTTTTGCTGAAACCCGGCAACTATGGTAATAGTGACTTCAAGTACCTTTTTTAACGGTATGATAAATTCAAGGGTCGATATATTGCGGGGACCCATCCATCGAAACCACCCATACTTCGGATGATGTTCACGTCCGTGCCAACCGTCTCCTGGAAGCGGCTGGTCGAAGTGATAAACTATCCTTTGGGCACGCTTTACTGTATGTTTACCAATGTATGTCATTGCGCTAGTGTAACGGCGGTTAAAACTCTCCTGCGCGTGTTTGAACAGCTCCCAGTCAACAGCATTATTGGCCATAATGCTTTTTCGCACAGCAGATGGCAATTCCGCATCATCTGTGCGTTTCCTGCCTATATTTTTGATGGAATACACGGATGCAGGTTTCCACCCCATAATCCTGCAAAGTGTTTTATACGTTTTATCTAGCTCTTCCGTGATGCCAACTAAAATGAATGAGTCAAGATGAACTTTGGCAACTGAGTAAAGGCGTTCATCGCTCCAGCCAATGGTATCTTCGATGGGTGCGCACAGCCGACGTGCCTGACCATTGCATGTCTCAAGTTGAATGCGAATATCTTGGTGTAACGCAAATTCTTTAAAGCCAGCGTTGCTTCTTGCTAGACGATGAAAATGATTCCACTCTGTGTTTTTCCATTCGGGTGTACAAGCATGATTGTAAAATGATATTAATCTTTCTAAAGGATTTCTAAGCACCGTAATAGTCTGAATCGGTTGTTGCACAATCGAATCGATTCCGTAATCCAGATGACCTCTAAATAGCAGAAAACGGGCGAGCTGAGAAGTTGTATATTGGTTTAAGTCTTTTCTGAGGATTGCAGGGCAGATAGTTTGTTGATGATATTGAGCATCCAACAAGTCAGTCAGCGTCGATCCGGCTGTTTTTGGGAGATGTAGAAAATATAGCCTATTCTTTTCCATGGCGCAGTTAAGGCTCCCAGAAACCGAATTGATTTACAGCAAGTGCATCGCCGATTGCGCTAGAAAATCGTGCAACAGCATAAACATCCAATGTATAGATATTGTAACGCCCGTTTCGATTTGAATGGTAAATGATCTGACTAGCGTCTGTAGACCATTCTGGTCTTATATTTTCAACTGGAACACGATCTTCTTGGCTTAAGCGCTGAAGTATCGACTCAAGGTCAATGAGTTGGTTAGTCAAGAGCCGCTGAACATCAACGATATACAGTTGAAAATCGTTTGTCAAAAATGTGCCGTTGTCCTGTTCAGCGTGACGATTTGTGCTAAATACGATAAAGCGACCATCGGGCGACCATGCCGCACCGCGATCAATTGCTGGATGCGAGGTTACCCTAGTGATTTCTTCTGTACCAAAGTTGTAGAGATAAACATCCGTGTTTTCATTCACATTCGCGTGAAATGCCAGCAAGCCATTATCTGCCGACCAAGTAGGCTTAAGCTCATCCACAATACCAAATCCTTGACGATCGTCAATGGGAATCACATTCAGACTCTTGCCATCAATAACAAGGCGTCCAGCACCATCTCTCACTAAAGCGGCTACATAAATATCATAATCTCCATTACACCCGGATACGAACGCGATTCGTCGACCATCACGTGTCACAGCAGGCTGTGCAGCGGGAACACGATCTCCGGCACGGCATTCATCCGTAAAGGCGGACAAGCTGCTCGTCAGTTCTTGAGGAAAAGCACCCGGTTGGTTTGCCAGCGTATACAACTGCTGCGGCACTCCTTCAGAGCGCGATTGAAAGATGATAGTCGATCCATCCGGTACGATAACTGGGTTGTCATTGATTGCACCATCGAAGGTTTCAATTTTTTGCAGCGAGTTACCATTTGCTAAATTGGCCCAATACAGATCGGAAGAACCGGAGTCGTCCGAAGAAGAAAAAATGATGCGTCCGCTTCCGCCGCCACTGGGCGTAGGAACGAGCGTAACCGTTTCGGTAGGTGTAAGCGATGGTGGCAACAGGGTCGGAGTAAATGTCGACGTGAGCGTTGGAAGTGGGGTAAGGGTAGGAGTCTGGGTTAATGTAAATGATGGTGTCGGAGTTGATGATAGAGCAATCTGAGTTAGCCCGATAGCGACTGCTGATGCTTCAGCATTTTGCGCCACTGCCTGTCTGAAGATCGCTGTAGCACTGCCCCCAATAATCGCCTCGAGTGTGACTAAAATCTCGGTTTCCGATAGTGTCGGGGTATGCGTTACGCTCGGAATCAATGTCGAAGTCGGGGGCGGTGTGTCACTGGGCGTAAAAGTATCGGATGGCGTCTCGCTAAGCGTTTGAGAGGGAGTGAGGGTCGCTGTATCAGCATCGGTCGGAAACGGAGTCAGCGTCAATGTATTGGATGGGAGCACTATGATCGACGGCACGGTTACAAGCGACGGCGAAGTGGTACTTACCGGATCGCAAAATATCATGCAATTATCGTTATTTATCGTAAATAACGTAAAGATACCGCCGAGCAACACAAGGACAAGAACCGCAACCGCCGTTGGAAGGAACCGGGCGCGTCGAACACGTCTTGACTTATCGATTGCTTCAACGAAAGCATGCACAAATAATTGGATCGAGTCATACCGTTTGCTCCGATCCTTAGCCATACCTTTACTTAACACCCGCCAGACATCCGGATGCAGATCAGAACGACGATCCGTGATCGGGATCGGTAAAATACCGGGATCGGTATGCAGCTTTTTAAAGTCGCGTGGTGTCTGGGTATTCGTGACCGATGTCCGCGTTTTGTTGTTCGAAGTAGTGCTGCCAGAATAAGGAGAAACCCCATTAGCCAAAAGCTCATATAGTACGATTGCAAAGGAATATTGGTCACTTAGCTCATTGACCTCACTCGGGAAAAGGAAATGCTCCATCGACATGTAGCGTGGAGTACCTATGCTTGCGCTATCATTCATGTCTAGTACGCGCTTACTACTATCCCGTGCTACACCAGTGAGATCATCTTCCATATCACTTTGTGCGCTAGTGACTTCATTATATTTCTGCAGTGGTGAATTTTCGAGCAGGAGGGCAATACCTAAGTCGATGAGGACGGCTGTCTTTCCGTCGTATAGGATGTTTGAAGGCTTAATGTCTCGATGGATGACTCCCTGCATCTCGTGCAGATAGGTGAGCGCTTCACCGATCTGTTTTGCAATCCGGCGCACGTGTTGTATTTCCTGCACAGGCAGCAGACTTGCAGGATCAATATTTAAATTTTTTTCAGGTTTCAAGTGCGTCTTGAGGCTCTGCCCTTCAATCCATTTCATGACAACGTAATAAAGCGAATCCTGTATGAGCGCTCCTTCTGTCTGACGAGATCTAAATACATCTTCCCCAATACTGACGTATTCGTATAAGTCAGGATCCTCTTCATTCTTCAGATCCTGTCGCGGCTGCTCACGCAAAAATACGGATTCGCCATCATTGACCCGATGATCGATGACGGCAACAATATATTGATGATGCATGTGATAGCTGATATTCGCCTCAAACTGAAAGCGAGGCAGAGCATCAACGTCATTGGTAACCTTCAGTACCTTTAATGCCACCCGTTCACGGGAGCTTTCATCTTTTGCTTCATAAACACGTGACATGTTTGTGTTCATCAGATGTGCGACGATGCGATAACGATTTCTGACTTTGGTGTTGGCAGCAAGGCGTCGGTTAGTCATGGTAAACATTCGTCCCCTAATAGAACTGGCATCGGCGCACACCGTTCTGAAAACGACACTTATGCTGAAGACCACGCACATGACGATAAGCAGTGCCCTTGCTGTCGATTTAACACCGCCCCTCATGTGCTGGGCTGTTCGGCGCTGGCAGTGGCGCGGGAGTCCTCGAAACGCAAGCGCAGCCCTGCCAGTTGAATGACATCACCGTTTTTGAGCGGGTGGAGGGTATCAGGCGCGATTTGTGAATTGTTGATTAGGGTCTTAGGTCCCTTAGCCAGATCTTCCATCATAACCACCTCCGACTCCATCGACAGACGAATATGGCGGCGCGAAATTTCAGTAATCAGGTCAGGCGATAGATCATCGGCAAGCATACTCTTATCGAGTATCACCTTGTACTCCTCTGCTTCCTGCTTGGCAGATGGGCGACCGAGTACACATGGCAAAAAGCGAATCGGCACGACACGCCCCCCCTGTTCGAACACTAGCGAGAGGTGTTCAATGCTATAACGGCTGTAATCCAACACCGGCGTTGCCGCCAGATCAGCAATTTTGCCGTGTTCGCTGATGCGTTTCTGCTCGGCATACAAGGCATAATGTTCTGCCTTTTCGCCGCGCCCTTTCAGTACCAATCGTGCCAGTTCGTCGGTCAGCGCGCGGATTGGCTGATTGCGCCGTGCCACCACCTGAAGCGACACCTGCCTGTCACTCAAAATCACCTGAATTTTCAACGTCAGATGGCTCGTGTCTAGACGTTGACCGAGGCGATTGAATTCGTTCATCAGATTTGTCCTTCGTCTAGGCATTCAGCTAAATTCACATCGGTTCGGCTGGCGATCAGATCGCGGAAGGTTTGTTCGTCGTCCTGCATAGTAACAGCCACTGTGGATTTATACGGTTCCAAATCCGTTATGTTGGGATACATTTGCTGTGCCAGTTTGGTGATGATACAGTCTTTCTGTGCATCGGTGAGCGGTTGCACTTTGGGCGGTTCCGCCTCTTCTGCAATGCTCGGCCATTCTCTGCGCTGTGTGTATTGATTTTTCAGACGAAGTATCTCGTTATCGAGGCGTTTGAAACGCATCAACTCTTCATTGTCGCCATCTTCTTCAGCATCTATCATCGGCACCGCTACCTGCACCACATCAATTTTGCCGGGGCGAACAATAAAGCCGCGTCCGCGTGGAAGCTCGATATTGCGGTAAGCACGAGGGATATTGAATGCGTAGAAGGGCGAACTTTCGGCACTGTCGATGTCGAGTGCCAGACCGAAGCGATTGGCGCTCGCCTGTTTAAAGAGTGTATCCTGCTGTTTCATCGCCTCTTTGGTGCCGGCGATAATGAAATGCAGTCCCTGTTTGCGATAGGTAGTCGCCAGATTGCCGAGCTTATCTAGTACTTCGGGAAATTCTTTGGCGATGCGCTCCATATTTTCGTAGGAGTCAAAAAAGACGAAAATCTCACGGCTCATGTCATCCGACGAGGTATAGATTGCCCGCAGATATTTTTCCAACCGCACGAGATCGGCTCCGCTGATGAGCGTCTCTTGACCATACACATGTGGCATTTCATGCAGCATCACCTGCCCGCCATGCTCGTTGAGCAGCAGTTGATCATCCACCAAGATAATCCCGATTTCCTGTGGCGTGTAATTCTTCGCCAGCGCCATAATCATGGTTTGCAGGGTGGTTGTGCGACCGGATGCAGGGGGGCCGGTGACGATCATGTGGGCGGTACGACCGGTGAGTGTGACCGTATAGGCGCTGAGGTCAAGGTCATTTCTGCCAAGCACAATGACTGGTTGCGGTGCTTTGAAGCCAAAGGGTTGCACAGATCGGAAGTCTTCGATCAGCGTATCGAGACCGATGAGCGTTTCCAGTTCTTGGATGGCTTCGGGCAGCATTTCAGCAAACTTGGCGTGTTTTCCAGCAGTGGTTATTCGATTGACAAAAGTGTCAAGGGTTGTTGCATCCGTCTGATCTTCCACATCCCCAGTCGACACGCCAATCGGAATCGCTGTCTGAAAGTCCAAAACATTGCGACCCATACGCTGTAAACCGCGTCCCGGAATCGGTTCAGGTGGACGCGCGCCGCGCCCGATGATGGTGGCATAGTCGTTTTCATCGGACAGGCGCAGTGTCAGCCGTTCCGGGATCAAGCTGAGATGCTTGCCGACCGCATTGGTCAGCTCACCCGTGACCACAAAATAAAGCCCGACGCTGGTTCCCTCGCGCAGGAGCGCGGCAAGCTGATCGTACTGAAGCTCGAAGCTACTCCGAAATTCCGCCATGTTATCGATGATGACCACGACGGACGGCAGCTGCTCATGCAATCGGCTCTGGTTATACTGAAGATAGGTCATCGCGCCGCCGATTTTCTTTTTCCGCTCTGCCACAAGCGCATCCAGCTTACGGAAAAGCCGTGCGACGCGCTCATTTTCTCTCGACAGGATGTATGCGCCGACGTGCTTCAATCCCTTGAATAGAGCGAGAGACTGCGAGCCAAAGTCGAGGATGTAGAGATGCAGATCGGCGGGCGAATGCGACGCCACCAGCGCGGTGATCATGCTTCGTAGCATCCAGCTTTTCCCGTAATTGGCAGCGCCAAAAATGGCGTAATGCCCGCGCGTGAGATCGATCTGAAGCGTGCGGAGTTGAGCATTGCTAGGATCATCCAGCAGCCCGATCACCGCCTTGAGCGGACGTTTTGACCAGTCAAAAGTTTTCCAAGTATGCGATTCACTTTCCAGCCAAGGCTGAACAGCAGGGGCAAGCGAAAAGGCTTCATCGCGCGCGTCGATTTCGTCGCGATCGTCTTCCTCAATGTAGCGGACTTCGATCCCTTCGGCGGTATTTAATGTAAGGCGTGTAGGCAGCTTGGCAGGCCACGGTTTGCGCCAAGGCCATACCACCCGATCCCGCCCATGAACTTGTTCCGCTTCCTTGCGGATGCGCCGCACCAGAACTTCGTACAACTTTTCCGGTTCTTGATCGTCAAGCTGGCTCTTCCAGATGAAAGGGCGTTCATCGTAACGCTCCAGCGGATCATAGGTCTCGTCTTTAAAGGACGCTTGCGTATAAGGCTGTCCGGTGTAGCCCACTTGGATAAGCTGAAGGCTCTCACTACCGATTTGGAGATACCCGCGTCCCGGTATCGACGGGAGATAACTGGCATCCGGCAGACGCAGCATCTCGTTGCTTTCGTCTTTGGTTTCAACGCGCAGACACAGCTTCATCTTGATGTTGGCGCGCATCTGATCGGTGACGCCAGTCGGGCGCTGCGCCGCCAACAGCAGTGATACGCCTAGCGCGCGCCCTAAGCGGGTGATACTGTCCAACTGCTGTTTATACTCGGCATTGAGTGCGATCATCTCGGCGAATTCGTCGATTATAATGAATAAATGAGGATAATTATCTTGACGTGTATGATGATAGTTGCGCTCCCGATAGCCGACAATATCCTTGACATCAGTGTCTTGATTGATTCGCTGGCGGCGTTCGAGTTCAGCACGGATTGAGGCAAACATACGATCAACCTCGGTGCCACCTAGATTGGTCAGCACCTCAACGACGTGCGGTAGCGTGCGAAACGGCTCAAACGCGCCACCGCCCTTGAAGTCGATCAGTACAAAATTCACGATGCGCGGATCGTATTTCATGGCAAGGCTGAGGATGATCGTCATCAGTAGCTCGGATTTGCCCGATCCGGTAGCCCCAGCGATCATCCCATGCACACCATCGGCATCCGCAAAAAAATGCAACTCACGCGGTTCACTACCAGCCATCATGCCAACAGGCATTTGGGGCCAGTCGGCTTTTTTCGGGTTAAAACTGTCTGCCCACATCGTTTCAAGGCGCACCGCCGCCGCATTCGGGGTCTTGTCGAACAGGTCGAGCAAAGCCACTCGTGAGGGAATGTCGGCACCATATGGACGGCGCACTTTCCATTTTGCTAACTCGGCTGCAAAATTTTCGATAGGGGCTTTTGATTCCTCTGTCTGTTTCCCGTTTTTAACGGCGTCGTTGGCGGCTTTACTATACTGCTGTTGGTTTGCTGTGCTGCTCTGAACGACGACTTTGTCTGCCTGACCGACATAGCGACCATCCGAACCACTGGTCGCACCTGTTTCGGCATACAGAAACTTCAGCGCATTATTGGCATCGCGCGTCAGCTCGATCACGACTTGGCACGCGCTTGGTATTTTGCCACGTGATGGAGCGAGAAAGATGATCGCCCCGCCTAACTGTTGCCCCTGACCGATCAACAGTGAATGCGCCGCCTCGCTTTCCAGATCGTCCAGCCATGACTTGCTCATCTCGCCGCCAAGCAGATCGACTACCGTCAGCATGAAGGGGAGCGTGACATCGAAGCTATCATTTTCGCCGCGATCACGCAGCCGCCGAGAACGCCTGTCAAGATCGCTCCACACCTGTTCACGCCAAAAGCGCGGCACACCTGCCATCTCGCGCTTGCGCTGCTTGCCGAGATTGTCCCTCAAGCTGTTCTTGCCCAAGTCTTCCAGCTGCTGATCGGTCAGTTTATAACTGTCGATGCGAGCCAGCAAGGTTCCGTCCTCCACTTCACCTTCTTTGACCAAAATTTTCTGCACCACACCGCTGAATGGAGCGCAGATATTGATCGGCTTTTTGCTGTTGGTGGGCATGAATCGCGCGAGCAGATGACCGCTACTTACATGCTCCTCTTCTTTCACCAGCCATTCCGTCACCTTACCCTTTTCAGCCGTGATGATCAGTTCCATATCTTCAAAATATAGCCGCGTATATCCTTTGCCCGGATTTATCTGCACATGCGGCAGCGCATAAGCCCATGTCCAGTGCGATGCGCTTGACTTTACCCCGACTACGCCCAGCGTGGCATCGTTTGCCGAATGAAAGGCAGCAAACTGAACCAATAATGCTTGAATGAACTCGTATATATCGCTAGGCGTGCCCGAAATGCCGACAAGATGATGCACTGAGCTAGGCTGACCACTTTCCACCTTATCACCCGCGCGGCGGTAAAGCGATAACCCAATTGGTACATCCGAGACAAATTCCGAATCTTTTTTCAGGCGTTCCGCTTCTTTGAAAAGCGGGCTACCGACGCCCTCACCCTCAGCCTTTAGTACATAGTCGACAGTCGAGCGCCGCGTGCCAATGCCGAGCCGGATCATTCCGAAATCAGAGTCATGCGGACGGCGCTCCCAAATGCGCGTCCCACTGCGGTTGTCCGAGCGATCCCCCTTCATTTCCATGATGGTCGGTATGGGCGGGTAGTTGTAGGCGTAGAAACTGCGCTGACGGTTATGCGACAGCACCATTTCGTGGCGCAAATCCTTCAGTGCGCGCTGATAATCGATGCGCGCTTGACGGCGTTCACGAGTATCACGGATCGTATTCGAGATCGCGATGCCGGTCGAGATGACCACAGTGAGCAGCATCGGCAGGAGGAACGCAACATTGGCGCTACTCCCAAAAGCGCTCACCAGCAGATAACCGATGATTGTCACCACCGGGACTGCCACCTGCCAGAGCGGCGTAGTGCGTTCATCGCGCGGGGGAGATGGGATTTCCACTTTGCCAGAAGGCAATTCAGGCTGAATGCGTGGGGGACGATCGATGTACTCCGGTTTATTCATTGCCATACTGATCCCGATGTCAATCCTATCAAAATGATATCCTGCGCGAGTAATTGTGACAAAATAGTGGTCAGCTGTCAAAAAGAGACTCTAACCGTTTAGAGGTGAAAGAAATTTTTATGAAAGGTTGCTGCAACTGCTCACAGGATTCCTTTATTCCCTCTTTTTACTCTATTTTTTATTTTGCGCTATACTATCATTAAACAGTCACAAGATACAGCCTTGCTAAGGTACACACATAGAGGATGCTTATGAGGAATATTTGTATTCGCTGCAAATCGACATCGCGCGACGGCAACCTCTGGTGTCAGGAAATTGAATGTCCGGCGGGAACACTCCCTCTGTTACTTCAATATGGGGATTATCTGGGCGATATTAAAGTATTGAGCTTAGTTTGTGTACTCCGTACTGCCGTGATTTATAAAGCGGAACAGAACGGGAAAACTTATCTGCTCAAGGTAGCGAATCCCGGACTTGTCAACGAAACTCTGCTGAAGCAGGAAGCCGAAATCTTACGTGCGCTTGGAAAACGGATGAAAGCGCAGCGGAAACGCAACGTCACAGGACTACCTGAGTGGGTGATGCCGAACGCACTTTCAGGGAAAAAAGCGTCTGGTATCGTGCCATTTCGCGGGCAGATGCGGGTGTTTATGTTGATGCAGGCACCCGACGGTGATCTGTTGAGTAATTTTTTGCTCGACAATCCCCAACCTTGGCAGCAACACATTGCATGGTTCATTATGAGTATAGCGGAAGCCATTCGTGAGATTCAAACCGAATTTAAGGCAGAAGAAGTCAAGGACTTTGAAGATCCCGAATTAAAACAGCGCGCCTTGGCGGGATTATTACATCTGAACCTTCAGCCCGACTCCATCCTCGTCTGGCGCAACTCTGCTGGGGTGCCACAGCCCACACTGCTGCATCTTGGTCTACTCAGGAACCATGGCGAGAGTCTAAGCGAGGCGATGCGCAAGCAGGCACTCAGCCTGATTGGGGCGACTGGCTATGTGCCTCCCCGCCTGATCTCCGGTCATGCCCTTGTTCGGGGGGACGATGTGTTTGGCTTGGGCGTCATCTTATATGAAATGCTGACCGGGCATCCGGCATTCACTGAAGCACTCCGTCAAGATGAGGCGATTCGAACTGCTTTGTTGGAAGCGCGTTATGATCCGGTCAATCGTACTGATCTGGCTACTATTATGCACAAGGATGGCAAATCTCAGACGCCCAAATTACTTATAATCCTGCAAGCGGCACTTGTGAAACCATCCGAAAACCGGGAAATAACGCGAGCGGCGGCAACACGACCGATGTGCGCTTCGGCACTTGTGAAACCATCCGAAAACCGGGAAATAACCGTTAGCCAAGTACGTAAAGATCTGGAAATAGTCTACAAACGAACGCCGATACGACGAGTCATCCCGTGGCAGCGCATCGGAGAATATGCTGCCATCCTGATCATCGCAGTAGCCCTTGCTAGTTTCGGCGTCCTGCTGCTGCTTGAGTTGAGTAGCCCGCTGTCACTGGTAGCGACGCCTGTCCCATAAATAAAAAAGGCACGGGATCGCTCCACGCGCCTTTTTGTTGATATCAATAATGAATCGGGCGTTAGCCCTGTTGCGCTGTTGCTTTCCATGCGGCGACAGACTTGCGTGCGTCGTCTGACATCTCTTTCGTCTTGTTCATCATGCGTTCGATCTCCGGTTGGATGAGCGAAAGGTAGCGCTCAACCGCCAGACCACCGACTGCCCCGATAAACGCCGTTGATTTTAGTAGCGCCATCTGCGCTTCCATAATGGAATTCACCACCTTGAGAACGCCACTAATGGTCTCAAGACCATTGGCGATCCCCTCAACTTTATCCGTGTCCATAAAACGAGTTGCCACATCACCCTCCCGCTGGTGTGAGAAAGACCAAATGCTGTTTTAGTAGATTTTTGCAAACTCACTCTTGAGATTATCGACAAGCTGGCTGACGCGCTTGTCGGCAGCATCGATGACTTCGGACGCTGCGACAATGCCTTCATGGGTGCGCTTCGTCACATTAGTAACGGCTTCCATCGTCGGCTTGACGACTTGCTGCAATTCCGCTTTAAAAGCATCAGCATCTTCGCCCTCCCACACTTCATCAACGATTGAATTAATGTAGGAATTAATCGGGTCGTTGACTTCCTTGATGAGACGCTGGAGCTGCTGTGCGATGGTGTTCAGGATGTTGTTAAGGAC
>Ga0163154_10003334_pt1 | contig 22389 bp, 19 predicted proteins | sample OliLakLV19MP9P1_FD_148649 | JGI IMG/M metagenome (GOLD analysis project Ga0163154, IMG submission 148649) | Freshwater microbial mat bacterial communities from Lake Vanda, McMurdo Dry Valleys, Antarctica - Oligotrophic Lake LV.19.MP9.P1 | ecosystem: Environmental > Aquatic > Freshwater > Lake >... | reverse complement strand
GCATAGCCGGCGTTGCCCTCGCGCACGTAGATTTCGCCCATCGTCCCCATCGCGCGCCCCTCCGCGCCAGGCACGTTGAGCGCCTTCGCCAGATCGATGGCGCGCTCGGCGTTCGTGCGCGCGGCGCTGGATCGCGCGTATGAGATCGCCGTGCGCGCCGTCGGGTAATCTTCGTTGAATTTGGCGCGCCGTCCGGCATCGACCGCTTCGCGCAGCGCGGGGTGTCCGGGCGTGAGCGGGGCGGGGCGGGACGGGTTGATCAATTGGGTGAGGCGGGTTCGCCATGTCACGGGGATTTGCGTGTCCTGCTGTGCGAGAGTATGGGATAGTTTTAGCGCGTTTGTGGCGAATTGGGTAGGGGCGCGTTGGTGAATGCGCACAAAGCGGGCTACAATCGCGCGGGGTTGTGGGGGGAGCGAAAATTATGGTACAGCGTGGAATAATCATCGGCGTCATTGGGCTTCTGTTCGGCGCGCTCGTTGTCGGCGTCGGCGCGCAAGCGGACGTGTCCATCATCGTGTTCACCGATAGCAACAGCCTGACGGTTTACGTGCCGGGCAATCAGGTCGTCTCGCTGGCACAGATCGGCTTCGAGATCACCTACAGTCAGACGCGCGTCGAAATCTACTACTTGGAAGATTATTTCGAGACGCGGTTCGACCTGCTGCGCGCGCCGCTGTGCCTGCGTTTGGTCTATCCCAACGATGGTGATGTGCGCGAGACCGAATGTCCATCGGATCGGACGATCTCGCGCGACATGGCAGCGGCAAATGTGTTCTGGTACGACCGCAGCGGCGGCAACGCGCGCATCGTCACGCTGTTTCAGGGCGGGAATTATCTCGATCTGTGCGCCAACGGCGCGCAGGGCTGTGCGATGACCTACATCCCGCCGTCGTGGACGCCGACGCTGACGCCCGCGTCGACTTCCGCGCCGAGCGCCACTGCACTCCCGACCGATAAGCCGACGGATGCGCCCGTGTTCGTGCCAACGGACACACCGCCGAGCGCAGCGACACTCGATATCCGCGCGGCGGCGGTCGCCAGCGTGACAGCGGCAAGCGCACAAACCTTAACCGCCCTGCCGACAGCGACGCCGACCCCGACATTCACGCTCACGCCGTCACCAGACCTCCCGGCGACGCAAGCCGCGATCAGCACCGAAATTGTGGCGACGGCGCAAGCGCAAGACCGACTGATCGCGCAAGAAGCGTACATCGCGGGCTTGCCGTTCACCGGGGCGAACGCCGATTGGCTGCCGATCATCCGCGCGTTCGACGGCGTGGAGATGGCGCTCGTCCCGGTCGGCTGCTTCCTGATGGGCAGCGCTGCCCCCGAAGCGAACGATAATGAACAACCCGTCCACGAGGTGTGCATCGATACGCCGTTCTGGATCGACGTGACCGAAGTCACGCAAGCGCAGTTTGCGGCATTCGGCGGGGTGGCGGCGAATGACAGCTATTTCACGGGCGATCAGCGCCCGGTTGAAACCATTAGCTGGTACGAGGCATACCGCTACTGCGATGAACAGCGCGGGATGCGCCTGCCCTCCGAAGCGGTGTGGGAATACGCGGCGCGCGGACCCGATGCGCTGATCTATCCATGGGGCAACGAATTCATTGCCGCGAACGTAGTTTACAGCGGCAGTTCGGGCGATCAAACCGCGAACGTCGGCAGCCTTCCGGCGGGGGCGTCGTGGGTCGGCGCGCTCGATCTGAGCGGGAACGTCTTGGAGTGGGTCAGCACGATTTACGATCAAGATCGCTATCCATACCCGTATCGCGCCGATGATGGACGAGAGGATATTCAGGACGCTAATAATGCGCGCGTTGTGCGTGGCGGCTCGTGGAACAACTCAGTTACTTATCTCCGCGGTGCGTCTCGTAACAGGAGGTACGCTGTCAACGAGTATAATTACTACGGTTTTCGTTGTGCCCGCTCTTCCTGAGCGAAGCGAGGGATAGCTCTGTTTTCTGTTCTCTGGGTTTCTGTTTTCTGATTCTTGATTGTCAAGGCGGGATAATGTTCTTGTCCTGCCCCCCTTCCACCTCCGGCGGATCAAATTTTTTTAGGATTTGGGGTTCTGCGCGTCCACCGACGCTGAGGGCGACCCGCCGGATCGCCCCTACCCCCCCTTCTTTGCTGGTGACTGGTATCAAAAAAGGGCGGCATACTGCCGCCCCTACCGTATTTCTATTCACGCTCTCGTTGAAAATCCCTACGGGTACACCCCGCGCGTCTCGAACGCCTCTGCCACGCGCCGGATCCCCAGCATTTGCGCGGCGGTGCGCATATCGACGTTGTATTCTTCCGCCGTCGCTTCGGTCGAACGATAGGCGTGCTGCATCTGCTTTTCGAGCCGCGTGTAAATATCGCCCACGTCCCAGAAGAACGCCTGCAAGTCCTGTACCCACTCGAAGTAGGATACGATCACGCCGCCCGCGTTCGCCAGAATGTCCGGCACGATGTGGACGCCGCGATCATTTAGAATGTCGTCGGCTTCGGGCGTCGTGGGCCCGTTCGCGCCCTCAACGATGATTTCTGCGCGGATGTAGGGCGCATTTTCTTCGCTGATCTGCCCCTCCATCGCCGCCGGAATCAGCACATCGCACGAGAGCGTCAGCAGGTTATCGTTGCTGATGTCGTCCGCGCCGCCGAAGCCGCGCACGCCGCCCGTTTCCGCGACGTAATTGCGCAGCGCCGGAATATCCAACCCGTGCGGATTGTGGATGCCGCCATAAACGTCGCTGACGCCCACGATCTTGAAGCCGAGCGAATGCGCGTATGCCGCCGCGTTGCTGCCGACGTTGCCGAAGCCCTGAATGACGAGGCTAACGTCTTCAGGATCGTTCATGTCGTGCCGCTTGAGCGCCTCGATCATGCACGCGATCACGCCGCGTCCGGTCGCCTCGTTGCGTCCGAGACTGCCGCCGATGTTGAGCGGCTTGCCCGTGACGACGGCGGGGACGGAATAGCCCATCGTCATGCTGTAAGTGTCCATGATCCACGCCATGATTTGCGCGTTCGTCCCCATGTCAGGCGCGGGGATATCGCTCTTGGGCCCGATGAACGGCACGAGTTCGGCGGCGTAGCGGCGGGTGAGGGCTTCGAGTTCGCGCAGACTGAGCGTCTTGGGATCGACGACGACGCCGCCTTTCGCGCCGCCGTAGGGGATGCCCGCCAGCGCGCATTTCCACGTCATCCACATTGGCGAGGCGCGAATTTCATCGAGTGAGACAGCGGTGCTGTAACGAATGCCGCCTTTGGAGGGGCCCAAGACGGTGCTGTGATGCACGCGGTAGCCGGTGAACATCTCCAGCTTGCCGTTGTCGCGCACGACTGGGAAATTGACGGTGAATTCCCGATGGGGATAGCGCATATATTCGACGGTGTTGTCTTTCAGATTTAAGTACCGCACCGCGCGGTCATACTGCGTGAGCGCGACGTGATACGGATTTTGATCGGGCGCGCCGCTGCCATTTGCCGTGTGCGAGGCGCTCATTGTCGGCGGGGGATGATACGCAACCACCATGATCGAGGTACTCCTAGCGTTTCAGAAATATCAAATTGACTGTTTATCTTGTTGGTCATTGTAGACGAAAAAGGCGCTGTCGGAACATTAAGAATTAAAAGACTGTGCAGATTGCACATTTTAACCTCGATCAGCCTTTGTGCAATTTATTGAAAATTTAAAGTCGGGGACGAGTCTCACTCGTCCCCGACCGAAAAATCAGCCCTGATGTGATTATTTGTTACGCTTGGTCGTGTCGCCAACCGTCTCGACATCGACATCTTTGCGACGCACGGTGTCGCGGATGGTTTCGGTGTGTTCGGTCACTTCTTTACCCAACACGACTTCTTCGACCACGCGCACTTGATCGACAGTCTTGCGCTCCGTCTTGACTGTTTTTCGCAGTCGAACTTTGCCGCTCACAAAGCGACGCACCCCTACTTCAGCTTCCTCAATTGCCAGCGGGATACGCCATCGAATAGAACAAGGTCATTCTTTCCGCGCCGCTCAATCCGCGGCGGCTGTCAGTTCCGTGTGCAAAATCCGGCTGAGGTACTGTCCGGTATAACTGCTGGGTACGCGCGCGACTTCTTCGGGTGTTCCCGTTGCAATCACGTAGCCGCCCGCGTCACCGCCTTCGGGTCCCATGTCGATCAGGTGATCCGCCACCTTGATGATGTCCAAGTTATGTTCGATTACCAGCACCGTGTTGCCGTTATCGACCAACTGCTGCAAGACGCCGATCAGCCGCTTGACATCGGCTGCGTGCAAACCCGTCGATGGCTCGTCCAAAATATACAGCGTTTGCCCCGTCGCGCGGCGCGACAGTTCGCGGCTGAGTTTGATACGTTGCGCCTCGCCGCCGCTAAGGGTCGTCGCAGGTTGCCCGATCTTGATGTAGCCCAAGCCGACTTCATCGAGCGTAAGCAGTTTCGGATAGATCGCGGGGATGTTGTGGAAGAACTCGATGCCTTCCCCGACCGTCATATCCAACACTTCCGCGATGCTCTTGGTTTTCCATTTGACTTGCAGCGTTTCGCGGTTGTAGCGCGCGCCGTGACAGACATCACACGGCACGTACACATCGGGGAGGAACTGCATTTCGATTTGCAGGACGCCTTGCCCCTCGCATTTCTCGCAGCGTCCGCCCTTGACGTTGAAGCTGTAGCGTCCGGCGGTATAGCCGCGCATCTTGCTTTCGGGCATCTCTGCAAACAGCGTGCGGATCGCGTCGAACATCTTGGTATAGGTGCCGGGATTGCTGCGCGGTGTGCGTCCGATGGGCGACTGATCGATGTTGATGATCTTGTCGATATGTTCCAAGCCTTCGATCCGGTCGTGTAAGCCGGGTTTTTCGCGCGTGCCGTTCAAGACTTGGGCGATTTTCTTGTACAACACATCGACCATCAGCGAACTTTTGCCGCTCCCGCTCACGCCCGTGACACATACCATCTTGCCGAGCGGGAACTCGACATCGACACCTTTCAAATTGTTCTCGCGCGCGCCGCGCACGGTGATGGATTTACCGTTGCCGGGACGCCGCACGTCGGGAATTTCGATGCGTAACCGCCCAGACAGATAATCGCCCGTCAGGCTGCCAACCGTTTGCATAACTTGTTCGGGCGTGCCTTGCGCGACGATGTGTCCGCCGTGCGCGCCCGCGCCGGGTCCGAGATCGATCAACCAATCCGCCATCCGCATCGTCTCTTCATCGTGTTCGACGACGAGCAGCGTATTGCCGAGATCGCGCAGTTCCATCAAGGTGTGGATCAGCTTGGCGTTGTCACGCTGATGCAAGCCGATGCTCGGTTCGTCCAAGACGTACAGCACGCCGGTCAGCCGACTGCCGATTTGGGTGGCAAGCCGGATGCGCTGTGCCTCGCCGCCGCTCAAAGTCGCCGCTGCGCGTGCCAAGCTCAGATAACCCAAGCCGACGTTGACCAAAAAAGTCACGCGCGACTCGATCTCGTTCAAAATCTGATGCGCGATCTGTTGATCGCGCGCGTTGAGCGCGCCGTTTTCGCCGCGCAGCGACTTCACCCAATTGGCGAGTTCATTCACGGGGAGCGCCGTGATCTGGTGGATGCCCGATCCCGCCGTTGTCACTGCCAACGCTTCGGGGCGTAAACGATGTCCCTTGCAGGTGTCGCACGGGACTTGCGCCATGTACTGCTCGATCTGTTCGCGGATGTACTCCGACTCGGTCTCACGATAGCGGCGACGCAGATTGGTCACGACGCCCTCGAAGTTGGTTTGATACTCGCGCCAATTGCCTTGATTGTTCTCGTAGCGGACGGTGACTTTTTTCGTCCCCGATCCGTTCAAGAACACATCTTGCTGTTCGGTCGTCAGATCGCGCCACGCCACATCGAACGGAATTTTGAGTGTATCCGCGACGGCGCGCATCAGGTTCATGCCCCAACTGTTTTCTTCGCCCGTGTTCCAGCCATTCGCCTGAATCGCGCCTTCTGCGAGGCTCAGATCAGGATTAGGGACGATCAGCGTCGGATCGAACTCCAACCGGAAGCCGAGTCCCTGACAATCGGGACAGGCACCTTTCGGCGTGTTGAACGAAAACGTGCGCGGCTCGAAGTCGGGCAAACTGCCGTGTCCGTTGATACACGCGAATTGTTCGCTGTAGAGCGTGTCCGCAGGTGGCTCGCTGTTGAGGTTGCTCAACGTCATGATGCCGCCGCCGAGTTTGAGCGCCGTCTCGACGCCTTCGGTCAAGCGCGTCTCGAAACTGCGCGCCTCGTCGGATTGTTTGTCGGCGTGTGCGCGGATGATCAGGCGGTCTACAACCACTTCAATCGTGTGATTGTTGTAGCGGTCGAGCTTGATTTCCTCATCGAGATCGCGCACGTCACCATCGACACGCACGCGCTGAAAGCCCGCTTTGCGCACATCCTCGAAAACCTTTTCGTGCTGTCCCTTACGCCCCTTGATCACAGGCGCGAGGATTTGCATCCGCGTCCCGTCGGGCAGGGCGAGAATCTCATCGACGATCTGCTGAAGCGTCTGCGCGACGACTTCGGTTCCGCAGACGGGACAGTGCGGGACGCCGACGCGCGCATAAAGCAAGCGCATGTAATCGTAGATTTCCGTGACCGTGCCGACGGTCGAGCGCGGATTGTGGCTGACGCCCTTCTGATCGATGGACACGGCAGGGCTGAGTCCTTCGATCTGATCCACGTCGGGCTTTTCCATTTGTCCCAGAAACTGGCGCGCATAGGCGCTCAGACTCTCGACATAGCGGCGTTGTCCCTCCGCGAAGATGGTGTCGAACGCCAGCGACGACTTGCCCGACCCGGACAATCCGGTAATCACGACCAGTTTGTTACGCGGAATCTCGACATCGATATTCTTCAGGTTATGTTCGCGCGCGCCGCGCACGATGATCTTATCCTGAGCCATGGGCAGTCTGCACCTAACGCAAAGACATTTGTTCGGAACGTCATTATAGACCCGAACGGAGGGGCTGACAACCGACGAAAGGCGGATGTTGTCGCACAGTAGATGAGACGAATCTAAGCGTTCGTTCGGCTACACTGTGAACAAAGTGAGATGGAGATTGAGGGTATGACAGTTGCAAATCCGACGCCGTATTATCGCACGGTTGCCGGATCGGCTGTGGGATCGCTTGCTGGCGTCGCGGTGAGAGAAAGAGAAAAGGACTGAGGACGGAGTGCAGACATTATTTTACGCCGTCCTCAGTTCTGTTCTACGCCCCCGCCGTTGCCGTCCACGTCGGTTCTGGGCGTCCCCACGGTGTCGCGGTCGGCGTCTGCGTGATCACGTTCGACGTTGCCATCAAATCGGGCGCATCTGCCGACACCGTGACGTAATTCAGCCAGCGCGTCACCATGACCCATGAGCGTCCCGGCTTCATCATCATCGGCGTGTTGTCACCGTAGAACAGGCGCAGCGCCGTTCCCGGATTGCTGTAGCATTCGCGCAGTGGCGCTTCGGGCGGCGGCGTGGGTGTCGCGGTTGCCTCTGGGTAGGTGCGGAAGTCGCACGCGCGCTCCCAATAGCCATTGTGCGCCACGCCGTCGCGGATCAGGATCGCGCGCCCTGTCTCCCACAATTTGATGTGATGCGATGCCGAACGGCTCTCCGGCTCGAATAAATCGGGGCGGTCGATGTGTTCCGCCTCGATGATCACGACGTTATCCGCCCATAGTTGTTGATTTTCGGCGGCGTCGAAGTGCGCGAGCCCATCGGTGAAGCGGATATAGCGCCCCGTCTCCGGTTGAAACTGCCAATCGGCGGTGATTTGTCCGTAGTATTCGATTTTTACCGCTTCAGCGGGATCGCCGCCCGCGTCCTGCACGTCCGAGAACGCGAAGCCGCGCGCGCGATAGCCCGTATTGACGCCGCGCGCCGTCGCTCGCGCCCACGCCAAATTGGTATCGAGATAGAGGGTATGCTCGAAAGCGATGCCCGCGCGCTCGAAGCGGCAGAAGCCCGCTTCTTCACAGTTATCGCCGCGGGACGGCGTGATCGCGTTCAAGCCCCACCAATCGGTTTGGCGGAACAACTGCGTGACCGGATCGCTTGCGCCGGAATAGGCGAACAATGCTTGGTACATCGGCACAAGTTCCAGATCGGTCAAGCGTCCGCTGCGGACGGGTCCCACATGATCGGGCGCGTTGCTGCGGAAGATCGCCGCGAGGCGGGTCACACCGCCCTCGACCTCATATTCGTAGACGACATCCGCCGCATTGATGCCGCTCTGCGGGCGAACGACGGGGGGGTAATTCGAGATTTTGACCAGCAAATTCCGCCGATCCGCTGCCGCTTGATTTGGATACGGCAGCCCGGTCAGCGGATTATAGCCATCGGGATACTGGGCGGGTCCGACGACAGTGGGCGACGGCGACGGTGTGAACGTCGGACTGGGCGTAATCGTTGGCGTTGGAGTCGGCGTGGCGCTTGGCGACGGTGTGACCGATGGCGTGTGCGACGCGGGGCGTGCGGTGGCGCTTGGCGCGCTGGTGTTGGTGGCAAAGGCTGGCGGCGGAAGCGGCGTATTGGTGCTGAACGCTTGGGCATTCACTTGGCTTGATCCGCTTGCCATGATGCGAACCGAGAGCAGCAGCGCCGCGATGAACACGACTGCGCTGGATGCCCGTCGTAGAAAGCGAAAAGGGAATAGACGCATATCAACCTCATTCTGTACCAACCCAAAAGTATAGGGGCGCGGCGGTGGGTTTGGATAGGGCTTTTCGCGTTCCCCCACACGGGATTATAATCAGGCAACCTTGAAGCGGTATGGATATCAACCTAGATGAATGCAACGCCTCGCCTCCTAATCGCCTACGCGCACCCGGATGACGAAAGTTTTGGTTTGGGCGGCTTGATCGCCAAATATGTCGCACGCGGCGTCGAAGTCGATTTGATCTGCGCCACCAACGGCGACGTTGGCACGATTGCGCCGGAAATGATGAACGGTCACGCTACGATTGCCGATGTGCGCCTCGCGGAATTGGATTGTGCCGCCGCCAAACTTGGTTTGCACGAGGTGATCAAGCTCGGTTACAAGGACAGCGGCATGATGGGATCACCGGACAACGCGGCTTCGTCGTCTTTGTGGAGCGCCCCCGTCGCGGATGTGACGCGGCGCGTGGTGGAGGTGATCCGCCGGACGCAGCCGCAAGTCGTGATCACGTTCAACAAGTATGGCGGCTATGGACACCCCGATCACATTGCTATTCAGCGCGCGACAACGCAAGCGTTCACGCTGGCGGGCGACTCGACTTACGCCACTGGACAAGCACCGTATCGCCCGCAAAAGCTGTATTACTCCAACATCCTGAAGCGAATGCTGCAAGTCAACATTTTGCGGCTGCGCGCTCAACGCAAAGACCCGCGCCGTCTCGGACGCAATCAAGATATCGACATGATGGCGATTCTCGATCACTGCGAACCGATTCATGCCGCAATCAACATCAGCGCATATCATGAAGCGTGGGATGAAGCCAGCGCATGTCATGCCAGCCAACTGGGCGGCGGCTTTCCGCGCTTGCCGATGCGCTTGCGTAAACGGTTGCTCCCTTGGCAGGGCTTCACGCGCGTTTATCCCGCGCCAAAGCACAACCGCCTCGATGAGCGCGATTTGTTCGCAGGCGTGACGCTGGACACGCCCGTAACGGCATGAGCGAACCCACATTGGGCGTATCGCCGGATGAACCCATCGCGGAGTCCGACACGGATTCCGCTTCTGACTCCGCGCCGCCATCGAGCGGCAGCCGCGACGCCAGAGAACCTGCGCCTGACCATACGGCGCGGATCGACCGCTTGATCGATGCTATCGATCTGATCAAGGAAAATCGAATGCGCGAGGCGCAAGGCATCCTCCGCGAGTTGATTGGACAGGATGCCGACTTCGAGGATGCGTGGTTGTGGATGAGCGTCACCGTCGAAAACATGGATCAGGCGTCGTTATGCCTCGATAACGTGCTGCGTGTCAATCCTGGCAACAGCGCGGCGGCGGGCGCGCTGTATCGGCTGCGTATCCCCGAAATGGAGCTGGAGCGGCGGCGCGCACGGCTGCATTTTTGGCGCGATATGGCGCTGATTGTGATGTGGGTGCTGATTATGGGCTGTTTGTACGCGGTGTTCGCTACGTATTCGCGGATGGGCGGGTAAAGACAGGACTGAGAAAGTACAAAATCAGGTTTTTGCTTTCACCTCAGTTTTGATTATCTAACCTCAGTGAATCACGGATTGGATTCACCTCACCCCCCAACCCCCTCTCCATTGCATGGAGAGGGGGAGTTTCCCCATCGTCTTCCCCCTCTCCACGCAGTGGAGAGGGGGCTAGGGGGTGAGGTTCCTGAAAATGTTTCCTCTGCTCAGGCAAGGGATGAGGGCTAAAGCAACAATCCGTGATTCACTGAACCTGAGTTTTGGATCGGCGCTAAACCGTTCACCTCACCCCCCAACCCCCTTTCCACAGCGTGGAGCGGGGGAGCAAAGCGCAGCGCAGCGGGGTGAGGTCGAACAAAACAAGCGAAAAATCGAGTTTGCAGACACGCTCTAGTTCAGCGGCGCATAATGCCGCGCAACGACCGCTTGCCCCGCTGGACTCTGTACCCAAGCGATGAAGGCGCGATAATTCGTCTCCGGTTCACGCCGTCCGACAATGAACAGGGTTGAACGGAGTGGATAGGCATTCTCGGTCACGTTCGCCAGCGTCGGATCGATCCCATCAATCGACAGCGCGCGCACGGTCTCATCCAAATAACTCATCGACACATAGCCAATGCCGTTCACTGTGCGCGCCACGCTCAGGCGCATCGCGGCGCTGGACGGCGCGATCTGGGCGCTGCGTGTGGTGCGTCGTTCGCCCATGATCAGGCTCTCGAACTCGGCGCGCGTGCCAGCACCATCCTCACGGCTGAAGACCGTGATTTCCGCGTCCGCCCCGCCGAGCGCGTTCCAATTGGCGATCCGCCCTTGAAAAACATCGCGGAGTTGTTCGCTCGTTAATTCATGGATGGGATTGTCGGGATGGACGATCACGGCGATGCCATCTTGTCCAACGGGTGCAGCCCACAGCCCGCGCGACTCGGCATCCACGGGTAGATGATTGCTGAAAAAATAAGGCGCATCACCGCGTTCCACCCGTTCGATCATCGCATCGTAGCTGCCGCTGGCAACTTCAAAGCGCACAGCAGGATTGACGGCGGCGTAGGCGGTTGTGAGATCATCCATCAATGGGATCGCGGGCGTCGTGGCATAAATGCGCAGCGTGGTCGTTGGCGTGGTCGGTGTGGCAGCCGGCACAAGCTGATTGCTACATCCAACCAGCGTAAATGCCACAACGATCAATGACCGCCCGCTGTGTCGAATCGTGCGGGTCGTGCGGGTCATGACACGGGCGAACGATTGCCACGATGCCACGCCGCGCACGCTGGAGACAAGGCGCGGGGCAATGACGCTCAAATCGATGGACTTGAGCGCGATCATTTTCACCGCGAATCGACCGGTCAGCGTCCCCAACATACGAGACGGCAATCATCCTTACGTGGATTGCAAATATCGTTCTAGAAACGAACTCACATACGCTTCTAGATTACCGTCAAGAATAGCTTGGCGCATCTTTTCGACATGACGAATCAAAAATCGGATATTATGAATGCTCAACAGCGTGTGCGCCAACAGTTCTTTCGCCTTGACGAGGTGGCGTAGATAGGCACGGCTGGCGGTTTGACAGCACAGACAATCGCATTCGTCGTCGATGGGTCGGTCGTCGCGCGCGAATTGGAGTCTGCCGATGTTGACGGTGCCAGTCGGGGTGAATACCGCGCCATGTCGAGCAATGCGCGTGGGCAGCACACAGTCGAAAATGTCGATCCCGCGCAGAATTGCGTTGGCGAGGTCGTCAGGCGCGCCAACGCCCATCAGGTAGCGCGGCTTGTCGGCGGGGAGCAGCGGCACGCAGCTATCGAGCGTGTTGATCATCTCCGCCTTGCTCTCGCCCACTGCCAGTCCGCCAACGGCATAACCGGGAAAGCCAATCTCAAGCAGATCGGCGCTGGAACGCGCGCGCAAATCCGCAAAGACGCCGCCCTGCTGGATGCCGAACAATGCCTGCGTCGTATCATCGGGGTGCGCAGCACGACAGCGCGCCGCCCATCGGCTGGTGCGCTCGACCGCTTTTTCGACAATCGCGCGGTCGGTTGGCGGCGGACACTGATCGAAGCACATCATGATGTCCGCGCCCAAATTTTCTTGGATCGCCATCGCGCTTTCGGGCGTCAAACGGTGTTTGCTGCCATCGAGATGGCTGCGGAAGGTCACACCATCCTCGTCAATCTTGTTTATCTGCGTGAGGCTGAACACCTGAAAGCCGCCGGAATCGGTTAAGATCGGTTGTGACCAGTTCATGAAGCGATGCAGTCCGCCCATCTCGCGCACGAGATCGTCGCCGGGACGCAAATGCAGATGATACGTGTTGGCGAGGACGAGCGATGCCCCAACATCGACAAGATCGCGGGGCAGCACGGCTTTGACCGTCGCTTGGGTGCCGACGGGCGCGAATACGGGCGTGAGAATATCGCCGTGCGGGGTGTGGAAGATGCCCGCGCGGGCGCGATGAATGGGGACGCTGCTCTCGTCCGCTTGCTTTTTGACGATCTCAAAATAGAATGACATAAGGAACGATTTTATCAGATATTCCATCGAGACTCTAGACGGGCGCATGTACCGATGATCAGCCTCTACGATTTGTTGGACGCCGGAAACGGACAGTTGTTTGGTGAACCGAGCGCGCAGTTGTTCAGCGATTTCTGCTTCGATGCGCGTCGGGCGAAAGAGAACGATCTGTTCGTCGGCATCAAGACGGATAGTGGTGATACGCATGCGCAAATGGCGGAGGCGGTCGAACGTCGCGTTGGGGGATTGTTATGTACGCATCCGCCAGACTTCGACACGACGGGCGTGTCTGTCATTTTGGTCAAAGAGTCGGGCGCGGCGCTGCGCAGTTGGGCGCAGCATGTCCTCCGTAAATACGGAACGACGGTCATCGGCGTGTGCGCTTCATCGGGTGCGCGTTCGGTCGTTGAGGCGATTGGGCATGTGCTGGCGGCGCGCCATAACGTGCTGAAAGCCACCTCAACGGATGTCAGCGCAATTTTGCCGTCCGTTGAGGTCGCGGATGCGCTGGCGATTCCATTGGCGCTGGCGAAGATCACGCCGGAACACAAAATGGCGATCTTGGAACTCAAGGCGAATCGTCCGGGCGAGATGGCGGCGCTGGTGAGCATGGTTGCGCCCCAAGTCGGCGTCATTTCGCGCTTGGGCGAGGCGCGTACCGAGTTGTTCGATACGCCGGAGCAGCTTGCGGAGGAATACGCGCATCTCATCGAAGCGCTGACGCCCACGGGATTGGCTGTCCTGAATTATGACGACGACCGCGCCCGCGAGTTCGCACGTAAATGCCGCGCGCCGCTGACAACAGTGGGCATCGATGGGTTCGGCGCGGATATGCTGGCGTACAACGTCGTCTTGAGCGCGACGCGCACAGGTTTCGATGTGCGCTATGCGGGACAGCGCTTTGTTGGGCGTTGGACGCCGCTGTTGGGCAAGCAAGCGTTGATCGGGGCGCTGATCGGGTTGGCGGTGGGCGAGCATTTCGGGGTGCCGCTGGCGGACGGACTCAAGGCGCTGACCGACATTCAATCGCTGCCCGGCTGCATGAACTCGTTCAATGGCATCAACGGCGCGCTGATCGTGGACGAAAGTGCCGACGCCGATCCACAATCGACGCTTGACGCGCTTGATTGGTTGCAAGCCGTTTGCGACAGTGGACAACGTGCGATCTTCGTCTTGGGCGACATGGATCACTTGGGCGAACACAGTCAGCGCGGACATCGCCAAGTCGGACAGCGCGCGGCGGCGTTCGTCGATGTGCTGATCGCGGAGGGAACAGAGGCAGCGGCAGCGGGGCGTGCCGCGCTCGATCAGGGCATGGGGCGCAAGCAGGTGCAAATCACCTACAGTCCGCAAGATACGATTGCGCTGCTAAAATCCGGCGAATCGCTGTCTGATAACGACATCGTACTGATCAAGGGCGGTGCTGCCGCGCGCATGGAGTGGGTGACGCGCGCGCTGTTGGTCGATGCGAGCGACAAGACGATGCTGCCGCGCGCCGAGCGGCTGACTGATGCAGCGCTGCTGACGCGCCCGACGCGCCCCAGTTGGATCGAGATCGATCTCGATGCTATCGCGGGCAATGTGCGGGCAATCAAGCGTATTGTTGGGGATGCGGTGACGCTGTTCGCGGTTGTAAAAGCCGATGCCTATGGACACGGCGCGGTCGCGGTCGCGCGGACGGCACTGCTCAACGGTGCTGAGTTTCTGGCGGTCGCCAATGTCCAAGAGGCGATGGAACTGCGCGATGCGGGTATCGAACCGCCAATCTTGGTCATGAGCTATACGCCCGAACACGCGATCCGCCAAGCGGTGCGCCAGAATATCACGGTCACGCTTTACGATCTCGATTTGGCGCGCGCCTTTGACCGCGCAGCGCGCGACGCGGGCGGCATCTTGCGCGCGCACGTCAAGATCGACACGGGTATGGGACGGTTGGGGTTCTTATCAAGCGAGACGGTCGGATTTTTCCGGCATTTGCGCAACTTGAAGAACATCCATGTCGAGGGCATCTACACGCATTTCTCGACCGCCGATGAAGACCCCAGCTACGTTCAAGAACAACTGCGCGTGTTTCGCAGCGTGCTGACTCCACTTCGCGCGGCGCAATATACGTTCAAGTATATTCACGCAGCGAACAGCGCGGCGGCGCTGGCATATCCCGATGCCCACTTCAACGCCGTGCGCGTCGGCTTGGCACTCTATGGGCTGAAGCCGTCGGAGACGGTGCCGCTTGCGTCGGGCTTTGAAGCGGCGATGACATGGAAAACGACGATTGCCAGTATCAAGACGCTGCCACCCGGACACGCGGTCGGCTATGGCAACACGTATCGCACGACCAAACAAGAGCGCGTCGCCGTCATCCCGATTGGTTTTGCCGATGGCTTTCGGCGCGCGCCCCACGCGACGCCAAGCGTGTTGGTGAAGGGGCAGATCGCACCCGTCGTCGGACGGATCAGCATGGAAAAGACGATCATCCGCGTCGATCATATCCCCGATGTGGCGATTGGCGATGAAGTCGTGCTGATGGGGCGGCAGGGCGACACGACGATTAGCGCCGATGATATCGCGGCGCGCTGGGGGACGAGCAATTACGAGGTCGTGTGCGCGGCACTGGCGCGCGTGCCGCGCCGGTGAGCGTGTTATGCACCTTGCTCCCCTTCTGCCTCAGGGAGAAGGGGCGTTCGATTTGAACACCCCTGTTAAGTCTTACGCTTTCCACCCCGTGATTAGCACATGCAGCCGCTCTGATCCCGATTTATAGGGGTGCTGGCGCGCGTACCAGCACTGGTAATTTCGAGTATAATTCAGATGATGTTTACCTTGTTTAAGGGTATCTCATGGCGCTTCCCATTCATGCAATCTATGAAGACGGACAACTTCGTCTGCTTGATCCGGTTAATTTAGCGCAAGGGCAACGGGTCGCCGTCATGATCGTGCCTGAAATCAATTCGGTTCGGGATGCGCTGAGTCATATGGTGGTAGCGCAAGCGCGCGTTGACGAAAATATCGATGAAGATGAGTTGATGCAGCTTATCGAAGCTGAACTAAGCGCCTATCCAAAAACATCGTTGTCGGAACAGGTCATTCAAGAACGCCTTGATGGACGATGAGCGCCTACTTTTTTGATACGAGCGCACTGGTCAAACGATATATTCCAGAAAAAGGCACGCGGTGGGTGCGTTCGATTCTGGCGACGAGTGCGAACAACGATATTATTGTGGCACAAATCACATCAGTTGAGGTCATTTCGGCGGTTTCTGCCCGGAAACGCGCTGGACTGTTTCCCACAAAGGCGGCGTCGGCAGTTCGGACGCTGCTCGACTTACATTTTCGAGCGCAATATGTTGTGATCGACCTCAGCCCGACGATTGTAGACCGTGCGAAGGACTTACTCGAAAATCACCTTTTGCGCGCTTACGACTCCATTCAGTTGTCCACTGCTGCGGAGTCGAATGATGCGCTTGTCAATCGTGGGTTACCCGCCCTCACGTTCGTTTGCGCCGATCAACGGTTACTTTCGGTTGCCAGCACGATTGGATTGATCATCGTCGATCCTGAAACGTATGTTTAGTGAATAAAAAGAGGTAAAAACGAAAATACAAGTTACTCGGTCGAAAATCAAGATATATCACCTTAAAAATGATTAACAACAGAATATTTGGTGATGATTCTGACGAGCGTAAACTGATGAATGATGATCAAGCTACTGAGCGATTTGACTCAATATGGGAATACATATCTTGAAAGACGATTTTTGGAGCGGTATGAAAATGTTCCCCATGATGAAGCGCGAAAAGATTTGGGCGAAAAGATGCGTGTGCGAGTAAACAACGATTGTGAATTACGAAAGATTCGAATCAGTAATGCTGTATATATCGCGCAACTTAAAAAAGTGGACTCTGAATCCTTTGAACTCGACGAATGATGGGCTGTAAAATTGGGTAACTACAACCCTTCGATCCTGAGAATCGACTTTGGGACAGTGGATTTAAAAGATCGTTTCTCAGAAATGGCACGACGTAAAGGTAAAAAGCCAGCAGCGTTGGGAAAAGAGATTTTAATAAGGTTTTTAGAAGAAGGAACTAAAAATATAATTAATTCTATGTAAAAAGGGTGTTCGATTTGAACACCCCCGTTAAGTCTTACGCCTTCCGTCCCGTGATCAGCACATACACATGATCGAACATCGCGTCGTCCGTCCCGACGCACGTCATGTTGTGCCATGCTTTCACACTGTCCGACGCTTGCACCATCAGCACATGCAGCCGCTCGATCACCTCTGGCGTGCAGCCTTGGCGTTCCGCCCATGGCAGCATTTTGGCAGCGCGTGCCAAGCGTTCGACGTGTTCAACGTTCAGATCGGCGTCGAGCAGCAGCCCACGCCATTCGTACTCGTTGAAAGCGCGATGATGCGATGGATCGCGCAGCGTCTCGAACGCCTCGATATATTCGGCGTCCTTTTTATCCTCCGGCAGCAGGTGATCCTGAATCGCCAGCACGCCGCCCGGCTTCAGCACGCGCGCCGACTCGCGCACGAAGGCGAACGTATCCGGGAAGTGATGCGCGGCGACGCGGCATGTCACCAGATCGAATGTATTGTCTGCGAATGGCAGCTTTTCGGCGTCGGCTTCGGTGTAAATCACATTATGTGCGCCCTGTGCGCGGATGAACGCTTGTGCTTCTGCCAGCATCGCCTTCGAGAAATCCGACGCGACCATCGTATGCACATGCGGCGCGAACTTGAGCGCAGTATGCCCGCCGCCCGTCGCCACATCGAGCGCCAGCCAATCAGTTTGCGGCGCGACGACTTCGAGCAGCCGATCTAGATCGTGACCCTTCGCGTGGGTGTCGCTGTTGACGTAGTTGGCGGCGTATTGACTGAAGCGTTCGTTGACGTGGTTTTTCACGTCGTCGGGGGTGTTGGACATGGTGGGTTGTTTCTCCGTGCGCGCTGCGATACTGCATTATAATCCTGTCCATAGAGCGCCATCGAGTACCGGAGTAGACCTATTTTGAACTTCAGCGCCGATACCATGAAAGCGAGTGCCCTCGCCCTCGGCTTCGACCTCGTGGGTATTGTGCGCGCTGTGCCGTCGCCGCGCCTCGATGCGTATTTGCGCTGGATCGATGCGCAGATGCACGGGACGATGGGTTATATGGCGCGCCCAGATCGCGTCGCGCGGCGGCGCGATCTCGATGTGATTCTGCCCGGCGTGCAATCGCTGGTCGTTGTCGGTCTGCATTACGGCGCATCGATCCCCGCCGCGATTTTGGGCGATCCCACGCGCGGACGGATCGCGGCGTATGCGTGGGGCGTCGATTATCACGACTGGATCGCGCCGCGCTTAAGTGCGCTGGCGGGGATGCTGACCGATGGCGCGCACAAAGTCTACGTCGATACGGGCGCGATCTTGGAGCGCAGTCATGCGCAAGCCGCCGGACTCGGCTTCATTGGCAAGAATACGATGCTGATCCACCCGCGCGCGGGCAGTCAATTCTTTCTCGGCGTCGTACTGACAACCGCTGAGTTCGATGAATATGACGCGCCCATGCGTGAGACAATGTGCGGCTCGTGTACGCGCTGTCTGAATGCGTGTCCGACGGATGCGTTCCCTGCGCCGCATGTGCTGGACGCGCGCCGCTGCATCAGCTATTTGACCATCGAACACAAAGACGCGATTGATCCCGAACTGCGTCCACGCATGGGCAATTGGGTCTTTGGCTGCGATGTGTGCCAAGATGTGTGTCCGTTTCAGCGGTTCGCGCTGGGCGCGTCAGTCGAGGCGCTGCGTCCCGTCGATCTGGATCGCGCCGCGCCACCGCTGATCGATTTGCTGGCGCTGGATGATGAGGGCTTTCGAGCGCGCTTCGCCGGATCGCCGCTGGAACGGATCGGACGGGATCGACTCGTGCGGAATGCGTGCATTGCCGCCGGAAACAGCCGCGCTTCCGTGTTCATTTCGGCATTGTCCGCGCTGACGCACGATGCCAGCGCGCTCGTCTGCGATCATGCGGCGTGGGGAGTGGCGCGGATCGCGGGGGCAACATAAGATTTGCGGTCGTCAGCGCGTCAAAGCAAGAGATTGATGTATTCGGGAGCGATATCGATGCAGACTAAAACGTTCAGCGTGCCGAATATTGGTTGTGACGGCTGTGTACGCACGATTGTCAACGAACTGAGCCAGCAGCCGGGCGTGGTGACGGTAGCGGGCGATAAAGACTCGAAGATTGTGACCGTGCAGTGGGACGCGCCCGCAACATGGGCGGGCATTCAAGCGACGCTGACGGAGATCGACTACGCGCCGGCGCTGAATTAAGGTGTGGTTTGTGGGGTATGGATCGTCCTTTCATACCCCATTTTCGTCATCAATTTCGTCTGGCGTTAGCTTGAGTTCATCAGGCAACGCGCGCACTTGCTCCGCTAACTGTTTAAGGCTTTGCGGCGCTCTATCTGCGTTTCAACCCAATCACTCAACAGGTGCGCCCTTTTTCTAGGCTGAAGCCAACCGCTTCAGCGCGGTCAAGTACGGCTTTCGGCAGCCGGATTGTCAGCTCGACCATTTCCAGCTTGATTCCTTTCATTTCACGCTCCGTTGTAGCAGAAATCGATCCGGCGACACGCCAGTGACCACGCGCCGCCATCCCGTGATCGCTACACGCGCTCCCCTAGCGTCGCCTCCACGCGCAGCGCGATCTCTTCCCATTCGATGCTCGTCTGCCGCCCCGCGTCGAATTGCGCCATCATCCACGCATAAATCTGCGCCAGTGCTGGATCGTCCTTTGCCAGATCGAAGCCGAGATGCTGCCGAATCAGGAAGATCAGCCCGCCAAGCCCGCTGTCTTTCGTCAGCGACACTTCGAGCGCGCGACCGAGCAAGCGCGGTACATCGAATGGGGCGTACATCCACCAAAATTTGTTCAGCCCGTCGGCGTGGACGCCTGCGCGCGTGCGATGCGCGTCCCGACCGTACAGGGGATACTTCGGCGGGATCGGCTCATTCATGTCCGCATATACGTCAACCAAATCGTTGAGTGCGGTGAAATCTGGCGGCGCGTCCGCGAAATAGCCCATGCCGATCAGGTGTAGCGCGACTTGTTCCAATGGCGCGTTGCCCGTGCGTTCGCCTTTGCCCAAACACGTCCCGTTGATCACGGCACAGCCCGCGCGCACCGCTGCGAGGCAGTTGGCGACGACCAGCCCGGTATCGTTGTGCGGATGGAACTCCAAATCTTCTGAGCGAAAGCCCGCGTCCAACAGCGCGCGGATCAGGCGCGGCACGCTGCGCGGCGCTTCCACATCCTCATACGGCAGCCCCAACCCCATCGTATCGCAGACGCGGATTTTCGGACGCAGCGCGTCGCCAAACGGCGCAGCCATTTTCAGAACGGCATCCACGAACGGCAGCATGAAATCCATCGGCGCGCGCGTTGCGTCTTCGAGATGCAAGCGCGGACGGATGCCCGCGTCGAGCGTCATTTGCACAGCGTCGAGATACGTTTGCGCCGCTTGCACGCGCCCGCCCGGCTTGAACTTGTGGAACGTGTGATAATCCGATGCCGACGCCAGCATTCCCGTCTCGCGGACGCCCAACGCCTTGATCAGCGCCACATCTTTCACCGACGCGCGAATCCACGTCGTCGGCTCGATGGGCGCTCCCGTGTGCCAGCGTTCCAACGCGCCTTCGAGTGCGGCGCGGTCGCTCTCGCGGTAGACGAAAAATTCGGCTTGGCGGATCGCACTGGAGGCGCGCGTGAACGCGCACAAGATATCGTAGATGCGCAGACTCTGCGCTGTGGTTAGCGGCAGTCCGCCTTGCTGTCCGTCACGGTGGGTCGTCTCAGTCAGCCACGCCGACGCGGGCAGCGCTGGCGGCGCTGTCCAGACGTAGCGCGGGAACGAGTCGCGCGGGAACGCGCTAGGGATGTAATCGGGTTCGGGCGGGTCAGTCATGGTGAGCATAATTTTGTCTCCACTAGGGTTTGGATTTGACCCTTATCATAAGATCGAGTAGAATATAATGCAATCTTTATTAATAAATCAACTACCCGGATGGTATTATGAAAAATCCTCGCTATTTGACTGCAAAAGAAGCTGCGCTGCTACTTGGCGTATCAACCCTGACTTTATATGCTTATGTCAGTCGTGGTTTAATTCGTTCCGAAGATTTAGGAGCAAAAACTCGCATACATCGCTATTATTACGAAGATGTAGAACGATTGTTGAGGAAGAAGGAAATTTATCGTAAACCTGACAAAGCGGCAATGTATGCATTAAATTGGGGAAGACCTGTTCTCGAATCATCACTAACCTTGATTCAGAATCAAAGATTGTACTATCGAGGTCAAGATGCAATACAACTTGCGCAAACCGAGACGTTTGAGCGGGTAGCGGCGCTGTTATGGACGGGGAATATGCATGATGCCGTGTCATTCGATCCGCCATCGGAGGCGATTCGGATGGTCGAACGCGCGCGGCGGGTGTCATCCGATACGCTCACGCTGCTCGGACGGTTGATCGTCACGCTGACCCAGATGAACGATCTCGATGCGCGTGCCTTCGATCTTGATCCGGCGCATCTCGCGGTGCAGGGCGGACGCATGGTGTCTGCTATGACGTATGCGCTCGTCGCTGCGCTGTCGAATGACCGGATTGCGGCACAGGTGGCGGCGCGATGGTGTGCCGATCCGGCGCACGCCGCTCCTCTGATCGACGCGGCGCTGATTCTGTGCGCGGATCACGAATTGAACGCCTCATCATTCGCGGCGCGCGTGGCGGCATCGACGGGCGCAACGTTGTATATGGTGGTGACGGCAGGCTTGGCGACGTTGAGCGGCGGCAAGCATGGCGGCGCAACCCTGCGCACAGCGGCACTGCTGAACGATCTGGCGCGCGATTGCAATGTGGAACGGCACACTGCGTCATTGTTCGATGTGCGTTCGCTGCTGTTGGAACGCTTGCGCCGCGGTGAACATCTGCACGGTTTCGGGCATCGGTTGTATCCCGACGGCGACCCGCGCGCGGCGCAACTGCTCAAGCTCTTGGCGGCGACGTTTCCCGACTCCCCGACTCTTGCATTCGGACGCACGGTGATCGACGTGGCGCGCGAACTGACCGATCATGAGCCAAACATCGATTTCGCGCTGGCGCTGTTGGGATTCATGCTGGGGCTGCCCAAAGATGCGCCGTTTGCGTTGTTCGCGTTGGGGCGTTCGGCGGGCTGGATCGCGCACGCCATCGAGCAGTACAGCGCCGACACACTGATCCGCCCGCGCGCGCGTTACGTCGGCGTGCTGCCCGACACCCCACCATCTGACGCCGACGATTTGTAAATCGTGCGACTGCATCAGGCGCATGAGCGCGGACGGGAGCAACGGCGGACGATATCACGGCGGCATTGGCGGCGCACTATCCCGACTATGGCGCGGGCTTCATCCTGACATTCTGGGCGCAGTTTTTTGCAGCCCGCCTAATATAACCTGAGTTTCGGATAGGTTCTAAACCGTTCACCTCACCTCCCAACCCAAGGGCGGACGCATGAGATAGAATTGTGGGAGAATAAAGAAAAGAAACAAGGGCAGAGAAAATCAAGGGGAAATGAAAATGGAAGTAGCCTATGATTTGGTTCATCATTTTGGGGATTTACCAGAACCGAGGATGATTAACAAATGTCGGCACAAATTATTGGATATCGTCATGATCGCCATTTGTGCGGTGCTTG
>Ga0163154_10003323_pt1 | contig 22417 bp, 24 predicted proteins | sample OliLakLV19MP9P1_FD_148649 | JGI IMG/M metagenome (GOLD analysis project Ga0163154, IMG submission 148649) | Freshwater microbial mat bacterial communities from Lake Vanda, McMurdo Dry Valleys, Antarctica - Oligotrophic Lake LV.19.MP9.P1 | ecosystem: Environmental > Aquatic > Freshwater > Lake >... | reverse complement strand
GGCCATCTGAACACTTCGTGGCAGGCGGCGGGTTTCTTCGCGGCCGAGCCTGACCGGCCATCCAGGACATCGTGAGGTTCATCGCCCAGCCCGTTCACCCGCGCACGGTGGACGTGCTGGGCGATGGCGATGGCGAGCCGGGCCGAGCCTGGCTCGAGGAGGACATGCTGCGGGTGATGAATGCGCGGAGGATGTAGCTATGGATTTCACCCCGGACACCGCCCTCGTTGTCGTGGGACCTACAGAACGACTTCGCGCTGCCGACGGGCGGGTTGTACGTCCGCGGTGGTGAGGAGGTCATCAGCATCGTCAACGAGTACGTGGCCGTCGCCGAGGCCGGGGGCAGCGCGGTGTTCCACACCCAGGACTGGCATCCGCCGACCACCGCCTACTTCGCCAAGGACGGTGGCGTCTGGCCGGTGCACTGCGTGGCGGGAACCTGGGGGCCGAGCTGGTGGATGGGCTAAGGATCGTCGGCCCCATGGTGCGCAAGGGCCTGGACGGTGAGGACGGCTACTCCGGCTACTCCGGCTTCTCCGTCCGCGACCCGCAGTCGGGCGAGACCCACGCCAACCGCGCTCGGGTCACTGCTGGACGAGATGGGCCTTCGACGCCTGATCGTCACCGGGCTCGCCGGAGACGTCTGCGTCGCAGAGACTGCACTGGACGGGGTGCAGCTAGGGTATGAGGTCGTGGTCCCGCTCGCGGCGACACGCTTCGTCGAGCGGAAGCCGGGTGACAGTCAGCGGGCCGTGTCGTGAATGGCGGCGACGGGAGTCCTAAACTGACCGATGAGGGGTGGGGCGTGTCTCTAGAGGTGTTTGAGCCAGGTGGTGATCGTTTGGAGGACGGCGGCTGCGCGGTAGACGACGGCGAGCTTGTCCTAGCGGGTGAGGAGCCCGCGCCACTGCTTGACGGTGTTGAAGGCCCGTTCGACGACATTGCGACCGCGGTGAGCCTCGGCGTCGAAGGCAGGTCGCCGACCACCGCGTGAGCCGCGCCGCTTGCGGTTGCGGACCTGGTCCGAAGGCTCAGGGATCACCGCCGTGATGTTGCGGGAGCGCAGCAGCCGGCGGTGGGCGCCGCAGGAGTAGGCCATGTCACCGAGGACCGCGTCAGGGGTGGTGCGGGGCCGTCCCGGGCCGCAGCGGGCGACGCGCAGATGGCTCGTCAGGACGGGGAACATGGGTGAGTCGTTGGCCTGCCCGGGCCCGATCAGGACGACCAGGGGGCGACCGCGGCCGTCGACGAGCTGGCGAATCTTCGTGGACAACCCGCCCCCGGGAAGGGCCGACGCCGTGGTGGACCGGCTCGTCGTAGATCCCGGCCAGCAGATCGACCGCGCGCCCGCCGACAGCGGCCCCATGGGGAGCGAGATTGGGAGCGGAAGCGGGTTGACCTGGGCTTTCACTGCGAATCCTTGTGATTCGACCGAGCCCCCGGTGAGGCCATCCCGCGCAACATGAAGCGAGCCGCCGAGCAGGTCCGCGACCTGCTCGGCGGCGGCGGCCCCCGCCGTTGCCGTGCGCCGCTCGCGAGGCAGGTTGGTGCCGTGCTGGTGGGCCCGGTTGATCGTGGAGTCCACGCTGACCGTCCAGTCGATCCCCAGGTCCGCGTCGGCCCGGGCGAGCAGCGCAGCGTGGATCTTGGTTTAGGTCCCGGCGCCGCTGAAGCGTCGATGCCGCGTCCAGACCGTCTGCCACGGACCGAACGCCGCCGGCAGGCCCCGGTCCTTGGTGTCGGCGTACGGCCCGTCCTGAACCAGCAGGGAGTCATCGATCATTCGCAGCGTGGTGCTGGACGCACGGGGCTGCAGAACCTCCGCGCTCAGCAGCACTCCGGCCTCATGCAGCAGGGCGGTTAGCTGGCGAACGCCCGCTGGCCCTCCTCTATCGCCTCGGCGCCCGCGGAGTTCACGTTCTCCTCCGAGTAGTGCAGCAGCAGCGTGTCGCATCGGTCTTCTCCACTTGTCGAGCCGCTCAGGTCGCCTGCCCCACGACCGTCTTCCCCACCACGTACTGGGCGATCATGACACCGGTCGTAGTCGTCATCGTGCGGGTCAGCGTGAGGTCGGTACGGGCCCCCTCGCCGAACAGCCGCGTTCCGGAGCCGAGGACGATCGGGTGGATCTGCAAGATGTACTCATCCACCAGCCCGGCCGCGTGCAGCGACCGGATCAGCTCGCCGCTGCCCATCACTGTCAGCGCGCCGTCTACCTGCGGCTTCAGCGCGGCAACAGTCTCAACGGCGTCGCCGACGAGCAGGGTGGTGTTCGGGTACGCCGTCGAGGTCCCCGCCGAGCGGGAGGCGACCCACTTCGGCGCGTTGACCAGCACCTCGGTGAACGGGTTGGGGTCGGGGGTGGTGGTCCAGTAGCCGAGCAGGTCCTCATACGTGCGGCGGCCGAACAGCAACCCGGCCGTGCTCGCCATTCCCTCGCCCACGAACTGCATCGCGACCTCGTCGGAATAGCCGTCGCCCCATCCGCCGTGGGCGAAGCCGCCGCGGGAGTCTTCGTCCGCGCGGCCGACCCCCTGCATGATCCCGTCGAGGGTGACGCTCTGGAAGGCGCTGACCGTGCCCATGATAATTCTCCTTCGTCTCGGCCCCGGCGACAGGCGTCGCCGCTCGGTCCGTGACGAGCTGAGCACCCGCCGATCGACAGGTCGGTCGTGAATTCCTCCAAGAGCCCCCGCAACGCTGCTCGAGCTGCAACAGAACGGCACGTTCCAGGCCGCATTATGACAGGAGCGCACGGCTGACCCACCGATGTACACACACCCGGGTTGAGCACGTCCTAGCCACCTCGCTTGGGGCTGCGGTCACGAGGGACACCGTCTCGACGAAGCACCACAGGAGACGTCCCGGTAGCCGATCGACGACCAGCCCGAAACCGAGAGGGCAAGGCAGCGGTAGCAGCAAGGCCTCACCACTCGCGCCACTCGCCGGGCGCCGGCAGCCACGTCGCCGTGTCCGGCGCGCCGGCGAATGCACCGCCGAACTCCTCGTAGTTGCTGTCGTCGGCGTAGAAGCGGTCCATCCCGTCGATGTCGAACCACGACTCGATGCTGAGCAGCTCCGTGGCCTCGGCCGACCCGGGCCCGGCCAGCCGCAGGTACGTCTGGCGCGAGACCTGCCCATGCTTGCGTGCTTCGGCGATGACCCGGGCGCCCTGGGTGCGGAACGCCTTGGCGGCGGCTTCGGCTGAGATCACGGGCACGCGCAGAATCCCGAGCGCGGCCACTGGGCGCAACGCCGGTGTCGGCAAGTGGTGATCGCCACATCCGGGCGCCGGGGCCCACACCGTTGCCTCACGCTCGGTGAACAGCTGGCCCGCGGCCTGCGCCACGTGCGGATCGGAGAAGAAGCTGCCGATCCCCTCGGCGCTGGTCCAGGTGTCGAGGAACAGCACCTCCCGGGAGCCCGCCATGCGGGGGACGTAGACGTTGTGGCTCAGATCCCCGAGCGCGCGGGCCCCGGCCACCGACGCCTCGGCACCCGCCGTCTGGTTGTGCAGTTCGCGTACCTCCTCGGCGTTCGCCCCGGTCACGGTGCCGCTGACAGTGAGCAGGAACAGGTTGACGCCATCGGTGTGCTGCATGATCGCTCTCCTCGATTCGGTCGTCCGCCGCCCCCATGGGCGGTCGGCACCCGTATCGACCGGCAGGAGGCCGCAAAGTGTGCGCGCCGAGGCGGATCCGTCCCGGCCGAGTGCTGGGATGCTGTCTCGATGACCGGGACGGTGGCGCACGACGTGCTGATCGACGAGACCCAGGCAGACCGGTTCGGCGAGCTCGTCGATGCGCATCGCCGGGAGCTCACGGTCTACTGCTACCGGATGCTCGGGTCCTACCACGATGCCGGGGACGTGGTGCAGGAGACGTCGCTGCGCGCCTGGCGGTCGCGAGGCTCCTTCGAGGGTCGCGCGTCGCTGCGGACCTGGCTGTACCGCATTGCGACCAACGCCTGCCTCGATGCCCTGTCCGCTCGGGCTCGCCGCGCCCTGCCGGTATCGGCAGGCCCGGCCGCGGACCCAGCGACCGGTCTCGGTCCACCGGTGGAACAGGTGCTGTGGCTGCAGCCGCTGCCCTACTCGACCGGCGGGGACGCGGTCGAGGACCCGGCCGCCCGCTACGACCGGACCGAGAGCGTGACGCTGGCATTCACGGCAGCGCTGCAGTTGCTGTCCCCGCGGCAGCGCGCGGTGCTCATCCTGCGCGACGTCCTCGCCTGGCGGGCCCGGGAGGTCGGCGACCTGCTGGAGGAGTCCCTGCCCACCGTCAACAGCCTGTTGTTCCGGGCGCGCCGGGTGATGGAGCGCTCGCAGCGCGGTCCGCAGGGCCTGACCGACATCGACGGTTCCGTCCTGCGCCGGTACATCGTGGCCTGGGAGGCGGCCGACGTGGCGGCCCTGGTGGCCTTGCTGCGGGAGGACGTTCGGCTGTCCATGCCGCCGCTGGGTGCCTGGTTCGCCGGTCGGGAGGCCGTCGCGGCAGTCGTCGCCGCAGGCATCCTGCCGCCCGGGTCCGCCGGTCAGTGGCGCTTGGTGCCGACCTGGGCGAACGGCGAAGCGGCGCTGGCCGTCTACGCCCGAGCCCCCGAGGCCGACCGCTATGACGCATTCGCGCTGAGCGTGGTGGCGGTGCGGGACGGGCTCGTCGCCGAGATCACGACTTTCCTGGATGCGAGCCTGGTGGCAGCATTCGGGTGCCCGCCGCACCTGTCGTCGAGGGGGTGATCCCGGGTGCCCAGCAGCCCCGACCTGTCGCAGCGCCTGCGCGACCTGGCGCGACTGCGCGGGGTACGTGACAGGATCGACCGGGACTACGCACAGCCGCTGGACGTCGAGGCGCTGGCCCTTGGCGCGCACATGTCGGCCGGGCACCTCAGCCGCGAGTTCCGGCGCGTCTACGGCGAGTCCCCGTACGCCTACCTCATGACCCGGCGAATCGAGCGGGCGATGGCGCTGCTGCGCCGTGGCGACCTCAGCGTCACCGAGGTCTGTTTCGCGGTGGGTTGCTCGTCGCTGGGCACCTTCAGCACTCGCTTCACCGAGTTGGTCGGTGTGCCGCCGAGCACGTACCGCGCCCAGGCCTCTCGCGCGACGGCGGAGATGCCACCGTGCCTCGCGAAGCAGGTGACAAGACCGATCAGGAATCGAGAAGCACGAGGCGGGCGGCCACACCTAGCGTGACCGCCATGGACATCACCATTCACTACGCCTTCCTGCCGCAGACCGACCCGGACGCCGCCCTGACGTTCTATCGCGACACCCTCGGCTTCGAAGTCCGCAACGACGTCGGGTACGAGGGGATGCGCTGGCTCACGGTCGGGCCCGCCAACCAGCCGGGCACCTCCATCGTGCTTCACCCGCCGGCCGCCGATCCCGGCATCACCGACGATGAGCGCCGGACCATTCTCGAGCTGATCGCCAAGGGCAGCTACACCGCCCTCACCCTCGCCACCGACGACCTCGACGGCGTCTTCGAGAAGCTGCAGGGCAGCGGCGCCGATGTCGTCCAGGAGCCCACCGAGCAGCCGTATGGCGTCCGCGACTGCGCCTTCCGCGACCCCACCGGCAACCTGATCCGCATCAACCAATTGCGCTGAGGACGATTCCTGTCGTATCCAATCAGGGCAGCGCCGACCCGGGCGCAGCACTGACGGACAATGGGACGACCGCCCGCACGAGCCCGCCGTCCCGGCCGCCTGAGACGGCGAGGTGACCGCCGACCTGCTCGATCCGTTCCCTCATGGCCGAGAGCCCGACGCCGGGCGTCCATGGCCTCTCGGAGCTACCGGGGTCGGACACGGTGACGGTGAGGGTGTCCTCAGAGATCCCCAGTTCGACGGTGGCGCGATCGACGCCGGCATGGCGGGCGACGTTCGTCACCGCCTCGGTGGCGGCACGATAGGCGGCGACCTCGACGGCGGCGAGCAGTGGCGGCAGCGCCGCAGGGCACCGCACCTCCACGGACATCGGCCGCCCGTCGGCACTCAGCAGGCGACTGGCGTGCAATCGGACGGCACCGGCCAGGCCGAGCTCGTCCAGCGCCCTGGGCCGCAGCCCGTAGACGATACGGCGGATCTCGGCGATGGCCTCCGCAGAATCGGCGCGGAGCTCACGCAGCAGTGCCGCCACCGCGACGGAGTCGGACGGCAGCAGGTTCGCGGCGGCGTCCGCGGTGTACGCGATCCCGGTCAGGGTGGGGCCCAGCCCGTCGTGCAGGTCACGACGGACCCTGCGACGTTCCTCTTCCAGGACGGCCACTACTCGGCCGCGTGACGCCTTGAGCTCATCGGCCAGGCGTGTGGCATGCAGGGCCTGCGCCAGTGGGCCGGCAACCAACCGCAGGACCGACTGGGTGGCCGCCGGAAGCCGCAGCTGGTCGGCCGGCGTGGCCACTACCAGGTCTCCCACGTGCTGCGACCCGACACGCAGCGCCGTGACACTGACCTCGACCGGCATCAGGGGACCGGACCGTGCGAGGACGGCGCCGTCGACCCGCATCTCCACCGCCGGGACGCCGAGGGTCAGCCGCAGGGCATTGAGCCAGTCCTGCGGCGACGATCCGGCCGACAGTTCCGAGCCGAGACGCATCAGCGTCCCGATGGGGTCTACTCGGCCACCGAAGAGGAGTTCGTCCACGATGGATCTGACCCGCACCAGCACCGGGTGGAACCCCGCCGCGAGCAGGGCGACGACCGCTCCCTGCACACCGAGGCTCGGCACCTGGTCGGTGACCGCACGAAAGGCCGTGTGAACGAGAGCGACCACAGCCACGGTCAACGACAACATCACGGCGGAGACGACCGTCCCGCTGATCACCGCGCGAACCTCCACCATCGTCGGGTCCAGCACCGCCACCGCGATGCACAGTGGCAGCAGCATGGACAGCAGCGCGATGACGACACCTCCGACGACCGGACCGATGGCGAAGCGCTCGGCAGCGAACAGGAACACGGTCGTCGGCACGACCGATGTCGCGACGCCGAGGACGAGCCACAGCACCCGTCGGCGCTCGGCGCCGACGGACAGTTCGAAGTGCAGCGACCCCGCGACCAGCAGCACGCCACCGACCACCGTGCCCGCCACGGCGGCGACGGTCGAGGAGCCGGATGCCTGGGCCGCGACGGCCGCCCCGCCGGCCAGCACGACGAGCACGTCGAGTCCTCGTAGCAACCGCACCGCGCGGGTCCGGGCGGGGATGGCCAGGAGCCCCAGCGGGACCAGGAGGGCGCAGACCAAGACGGTCGCCACCCCGCTCGCCCACACTGATCCACCTGCTGCCGCCGCGGGTGCGGCCAGCAACACTGTGCCGGCCACGAGCAGCAGCACACTCGCACGGCCGCCTCGCCAGAGCGCGCCGGCGATGCCCGCGGCAGCCAGGGCCAGGCCCGAGCCGACCTGCCAGATCGCCAGCCAGGTCCAGAACGGGGAGAGCGGGACCAGCCAGAGGGACGCCAGGTCCACCACTGCCAGGGCCGCTACAGGAAGGACCGCCCACGCTGGCCACCGCGGTCCGTGCCGCCGCCGTACTCCGGTCGCGGCGAGCGTCACCGCCCACCGTCCCGCGGGACCAACGGCAGATTCGGCGACTGTCCGATCCCGTTCTGGCGGGCCACGAGAACAGCCTCGGCCCGGCTCGTGACCCCCAGCTTCACGAGGATGGCCGACATGTTGTTGGCGACGGTCTTGGGTGCCAAGCCCAACCTCGCAGCCATGGCGGCATTGCCGAGGCCCGCCTCGGCGAGTGTCAGTACTTCGCGCTCGCGACTGGTCAGCTGGGGCAACGGATCCGTAGCGGGCCCGCGGCCGGCCAACTCGACCAGCCGTTGCGCGACGACAGGCCCGATCACGAGTTGCCCGGCATGAACCGCGCGGATCGCGGCGTGGATGGCCTCGGAATCGGTGCCCTTGAGCAGGTATCCCCTGGCACCGGCACGAATGGCCGACAGCACCGTCTCGTCGTCCTCGAACATCGTCAGGACCAGGACCGCGATCTGGGGCATCGTCGCCTGCAGCCGGGCGGTCGCCTCGACACCGTTCATCGAGGGCATCTGCAGGTCCATCACCACGACGTCCGGACGCAGCAGCTGGGCCTCGCGCACCGCCTCGGACCCCGTCGTGGCCTCGCCGACCACCTCGATGCCGACGAGGGAACCGAGGAGTGCGGTCATCCCCCGCCGAACGACGGGGTGGTCGTCGGCGAGCAGGACACGCAGCGGTCTCGAGGCTTCCTCGTGCTCGCCCACGGCACAATGATGGCCCGCAACGGTCGAGTGCTGTCTCGTCGGACTCCCGGGAGACCGGGTGATGTCCCCGGGTGACCCGGGACGGCGCCCCATGCGGGCGGGAAGTCAGGGAGGCCAGGGTCGTGGCATCCGCAGTCGCACCGCGGCTGCACTCCACGACGAGAGGAATCATCATGTCAATGAGCTCGACGACGACCCGGACACCGACCCAACGCCCCCGGCTGAGCATCAAGAACCGGGTCGGCCTGATACTGGCGGTCGTCTCAGGTGTCATCGCCATCGGCAGCATCTTCCTGGTCCCGGAGCCGGCACCGGGCGAGGCCGGACCACCGCTCGCCATCCTCCTGGCGGGGGCGATCCTCGGGGTGATCGGGATCGCTGCGGCGGCCTACACCTGGGTCACCCACCGCCGACTGGGCTCAAGGATCGCGGCGGGCACCCTCATCATCTCGGCCCTGACGGCCGTCCCGGCCTTCTTCGAGGAGGGGGTCCCCGCCTTCCTGATCGCCTACGCGGCGGGCAGCATCCTGCTGACGGCTGTCAACGTCTACCTGCTGCTCAGCCGCCCGGCGTCCGACGAATGACGGCTATGGCACGCGGCCGCGGCTATGCGCTGACCGCCGTGGCATCAGCAGTTCTGACCATATCCACCCTTGCCCCGGCGAGGGTGCGCTGCACCGCGACACAGCTCGCAGCGAGCGTGAGGAACGCGGCCACCATCAGCCAGCCGTAGCGGCCGATCTCGTACTTGCTGATCATCCGCCACGACGGGTCGAAATCGGACTTGACGACATGCAACACGGTCAACAGTCCGATGGACGATCCGGCCGCACCGCCGCGACCATCGCGGCGGTCGGTCGTGTGGCGGTGCGAGTGTCCCGCGCCGAGGGAAGCGTTGTGGCCATCGTGAACTCCTTCGGTTCGAGCCGGGCGCGAGGCCCGCTGGGTTCGCGCCGGGCGCGAGGCCCGCTGGGTTCGCGCCGGGCGCGAGGCCCGCCGGGTTCGCGCCGGGCGCGAGGCCCGCCGGGTTCGCGCCGGGCGCGAGGCCCGCCGGGTTCGACTCCTAGAGGCTGCGACACATCGACTTCGCGCCGGTAGCGCTCGGATTGCCGACGACGACCCCGGTCGCAGGAAGTCGTCTCTCATTGCGGAGTCAAGGTGAGTACTCGAGAGTTGGTGCTGTTTCGACCGTCGCTGCTGGCCGCCACGCCAGCCAGCGCGGCCTCCTGGATCCTTAGCCTGGTCAGTCTTGGGTGAGTGTGATGGCGAGGATCACCGACGTGACGAGGGGTGCGACGGTGCGTACGTGGTTCATTCTGACCCACTCGTTGAGGTAGGTCGCCCAGTAGGCGATGCCTTCGTTGCTGTTCGGGTCGACCGCAGCGAGTAGGTCGTTGCGGGGTACGTGGTAGCCGATCGTGAGTGCGACGACACCGACGAGGTAGATCGCCGATGCGATGAGTCGGTGCTTGGCGAACACCTCGTCGAGGTTTCGCACGGAGTCGACGCCCAGCAGGAGGCAGGCGACGCCGGTGCCGAACAACACCAGCATGAACACCGGGGTCAGGGCTTGTCGATTGATCGACTGCATCGCTGCGGCCCCTTGGGATGGGGGGAGTCGCTTGAGTCCGCCAATGGTGAAGGTCGAGAAGGTCAAGAACGCGCCGGCGGCCGTGGCGGCGCCGACTGCGGTGATGATGGTGAGCGCCCGGGTGTAGGTGGTCATGACGCTTCCTCCAGGTTCCAGATTCCGGTTGCGGCGGTCCGCACGACGTAGTCGGTGAGGTCCCGGGGTGGGCGTCCGAGCGCTTGGTCGACCCCGTCGGTGAGGTATGAGTTGCGTCCGTCGAGTACCTCGACGAAGAGCTCCGCGATCGGTGTCGCGTCGTCAACGGGGATTCCGGATGCGACGAGGTCGCGAGCGAACTCCCCGGCGCTCACGGCTCGGTAGGTGACGCCCCGGCCGATGGCCGAAGCGAGCTCGGATGCGACATCGGCGAATGTCAGCAGCCGCGGCCCGGTCAGTTCGTAGAGGCAGCCGATGTGACGGGGATCGGTGAGCGCCGCGGCGACGACGTCGGCGATGTCGTCGGCGTCGACGAACGGTTCGAGGGTGTTGCCACCGGGGAAGGCGAGGTCTCCGTAGCGCACGGCGTCGACGAGTGCATCGTCGAAGTTCTGGTTGAAGAACGCGCAGCGGACGATGGTCCAGTCGGCCCCGGAGTCCTCGAGTCGGACTTCAGCGCGCCGGGCACCGGGTTCGCCGCGGCCCGACAGCAGCACCAGCCGGCGCACTCCGTTGGCGAGGGCGAGGTCGGCGAGCTGGGCGATGGTGTCATCGGCGCCGGGGAAGGCGATGTCGGGCGCATAGGTGATGTACGCGGCCGATGCACCCGACAGGGCCGGCCTCCAGGTGGTGGGGTCGTTCCAGTCGAACACGGTGTCGCTCGAACGTGACGCGGCGCGCACGTGATGACCGGCGCTGCGGAGCCGGTCGACGACTCGGCGACCGGTCTTGCCGGTCCCACCGATCACGAGAATGGGACGGTCGATGGTGGTGAGGATGGGGTTGTCGTTGTCCATGGCGACCACGATGACCGGCGACGAGTGGACCTTCCATGGTTCAACGGCTTACTTTCATGTTTCATCGTCTATCCTCGGTCAGTGTGGATGACCTGACCGGACTGCTCGACGGCCCACGAGCGCGCGCCGCGTTCCTGCTCCGCTGTGTGATGAACCCGCCGTGGTCGGTGCGGATCGTCGACGAGGCACCGCTCACCCTGCTGGCGGTGGCCCGTGGTTCGGCGTCGGTGACCACCGACGGTGGCCAGTGCATGCGGCTGGGCGCCGGCGACGTGGCGATCGTGCGTGGCCCCGATCACTACACCGTCGGAGACGGCCCGACCAGCCCTCCCGACGTGGTGATCCACCCAGGCCAGCACTGCGTGTCACGCGAGGGCGTGCCGATGGCCGACGCGATGTCGATCGGGGTTCGCACGTGGGGAAACGATCCGGAGGGCTCCACGGTGATGCTCGTCGGCACCTATGAGGCCGCGGGCAGCGTGAGCGAGCCCCTGTTGCGTTCGTTGCCAACAATGCTCTCGTTGGCGAACGATCAATGGGATTGTCCGCTCATCCCGATCCTGAGCGACGAAGTCGTCAAGGACGAACCCGGACAGCCCGCGGTGCTCGACCGCCTCCTGGATCTGCTGGTCATCGCCACACTGCGGGCCTGGTTCGCGCGGCCAGACGCCGACACGCCACTGTGGTATCGGGCCCAGCGCGATCCCATTGTCGGTCGAGCGCTCAGCCTGCTCAACAACAACCCCGGCCATTCCTGGACCGTCGCCGAGCTCGCCGCGGCGATCGGCCTGTCGCGAGCAGCGTTCGCCCGGCGCTTCAACGAACAGGTCGGCGAACCCCCGATGAATTACCTGACCAAGCGGCGCCTCAGCCTCGCAGCCGACCTGCTGCTCGACCGTGACACCACCCTGGGCGCAGTCGCCCGACAGGTCGGCTACGGCGGCCCGTTCGCACTCAGCGCCGCGTTCAAGCGTCAACGCGGCGTCAGCCCACGCGACTATCGATCACGTGCTTCAGAGCAACCGGGTTCCTACCGTCAAGAACGGTGAGGGCCGCCAGAGCATCGCGGTGGACTCACCGGCCGCCGTCGAGCAACGCGGTGACCACCTCTACGTGACTGCGGGTGTCTTCGGACCGAACGGCCAGGTGCTGCGATACGACCTGGACGACCAGCACGAGACAACCGAGGCACACGTGCCGGCGCGCGGACGGCCAAGCCGTCCGCGCCCCGGTCGAGAGCACCATCGTGGGAGGCGAATCAGCGAGACAAGGTGTGACGTTCCACGTTTACCGCGGCCGTCGTGAGCCGCTCCAGAGTCGTGACGATGCCCTGCTCCAGGTGGGCGGACCTGTCGGTGACACCGGCCTTTCGCTGCAGCAACCGGATGATCAGCGGCGACGGCCGGCCCTGGCTGACTGACTCGACCACCCGCGTGCCGCCGGGAACCTGCTCGAACTCATACCTCCACTTGCCGCCGCAGGCGCCCGGAACCTCGAAGGCGAAGAGTTCGCCGGGCACAGCAGCGGTGATCGTGGGCTTGGTCGCCCAGCGCGTGCTGCCGATGACGTTGGTGCCCTTGAACCGAACTCCGACCGCGGCACGGTCGGCTCCGCCGAGCCATTCGGCGCTGACGGTCTCGGGGCTCCACTCCCCCATCCGCGTGATGTCGGTGACCAGGTCGTAGACGGTGGCTGGCTGGGCGGGGATGATCGCGGACGCCTCGGCGTGCACGGGCTTGGCTGTGCTCATGGTCGTTCTCCTTCTCGGGTGCAGCGAGGCGGTTCCTCGCCCTGCACCGTGATGACGAAGCACGACGCCCGGATCGACAGCGACAGGTCGACCAGTTCCGGCAGGCCCGTCATCTCATTGGCGCTCATCGTTTCGCCCCGGCCATCGCCTGATCCATCAGGCGTTGAGCCAGGTGCTGCCCGGTCAGCGAAGCCCCGGCCTCGGCGAGAGCTGCCGGTGGGCCCTCGAAGACCACCCGGCCACCGTCGTGCCCGGCGCCGGGCCCCATGTCGATCACCCAGTCGGCCCGGGCGATCACATCGAGGTTGTGCTCGATGACGATGACGCTGCGGCCCCGGTCGACCATCCGGTCAAGCAGCGCGATCAACCCGTCGACGTCGGCCATATGCAGCCCCGTCGTCGGCTCGTCCAGCACGTAGGCGTCGATCGCCGTGCCCGCCAGGTGGATCGCCAGCTTCAACCGCTGCCGCTCCCCACCCGACAGCGACGTCAACGGCTGGCCGAGCGAGATGTAGCCCAGCCCAACATCGGCGAGTGAGTCGAGCATGCCGAGCACGGCCTTCTCGGCGGGTGGGGCACCGAAGAAGTCCCGCGCCTGCGTCACCGACATCGCCAGCACCTCGCTGATGTCCGCGCCGCGCAGCCGGTAACCCAGCACCTCCGCGGTGAATCGCTTGCCCTCGCACACCTCGCACACGCTGGACACCCCGGCCATGAACGCCAGGTCGGTAAAGATGAGCCCGATGCCCTTGCACTCCGGGCAGGCACCGGCGGAGTTCGCGCTGAACAGGGCGGGCTTGACGCTGTTGGCCTTCGCGAACGCCTTGCGGATCGGCTCCAGCACGCCGGAATAGGTCGCCGGATTCGACCGCCTCGAACCGCGGATCGAGGACTGGTCGACGATCTCCAGCCCCGCTCGGCGCGGCAGGCAGCCGTGGATCAGCGAGCTCTTGCCCGACCCGGCCACCCCCGTCACCGCGGTCAGCACGCCGAGTGGGATGTCCACGGTGACGTCGGCCAGGTTGTGCAGCCGGGCTCCCACGATGCGCAGGTGCCCGGTGGGGGTACGGACCTCACGCTTGACCTGCTGCCTCTGCTCCAGGTGTCGGCCCGTGACGCTGCCCGACGCCCGCAGCCCGACGAGGTCACCGGCGTAGACGACCGTCCCGCCCGCCGACCCCGCCCCTGGCCCCATGTCCACAACGTGGTCGGCGATCGCCATGACCTCGGGCTTGTGCTCGACGACCAGAACGGTGTTGCCCTTGTCGCGCAACCGCAGCAGCAGCTCGTTCATCCGCTGCACGTCGTGCGGGTGCAGACCGGCCGTGGGCTCGTCGAAGACGTAGGTGATGTCGGTCAGCGCCGAGGAGAGGTGGCGCACCATCTTGACCCGCTGCGCCTCGCCACCGGACAGCGTCGAGGACTCCCGATCCAGGCTCAGGTAGCCCAGCCCGATCTCCACCAGGCTGTCCAGCGTCGCTCGCAACATCGTCACCAGCGGCGCCACCGACGGCTCGTCGATCCCTGCCAACCACGCCGCCAGGTCACTGACCTGCATTGCCGAGCACCCCGCGATGCTGCGCCCGGCCACCAGACTCGCCAGGGCACGGGCGTTGAGCCGGGCACCGCCGCACACCGGGCAGGTCGCGAAGGTGGCGACGCGCTCGACGGCGGCGCGGGACGGCGCGTTGAGCGAGTCGATGTCCTTGGTCAGCAGCGATCGACGAAAACGGTTCTCCAGGCCCTCGTAGGTCATGTTGATCCCGTTGACCTTGACCTTGAGGTCCTTGCCGCGCAGGAACAGCTCCCACTGATCGGCCGGCCAGGCACGCAGCTTGGCGTCCGGGTCGAAGAACCCGGACTCCGCGTAGACCTGCCACAACCACCCGCCGACGTTGTGGTTGGGCAGCAGGATCGCGCCCTCGTTCAGTGACAGGTCGCGGTCGACCATGCCGGCGACGTCCAGCGTCGAGACCCGGCCGGCGCCCTCGCACTCCAGGCACATGCCGTTGGGGTCGTTGAACGAGAAGGCACCCGACGGTCCCGCGTGCGGCCGGCCCGCCCTGCTGTAAATGGTCCGCAGCATCGTGTAGGCGTCCGTGGCCGTGCCGAGGGTCGAGCGCGAGTTGGCCCCCATCCGCTCCTGATCGATGACGATCGCCGCGCTGAGGTTGCGGAGTCCCTCGACGTCCGGGCGGGCCTGGGTGGGCATGAACGACTGCAGGAACGTCGAGTAGGTCTCGTTGATGAGGCGTTGCGACTCCGCCGCGACGGTGCCGAAGACCAGCGACGACTTGCCCGACCCCGACACCCCCGTGAACACGGTCAGCGCCCGCTTGGGAATGTCGACGTCCACGCCCCGCAGATTGTTCTCCCGGGCCCCCCGGACCTCGATGTACTCGTGCCCGCTCATCGGCCCAGCCTCCCGAACGCGCGAACCGACAACGGCAGGAACACAGCGGTGATCACGATCGGCCAGGCCACGGCCGACATCATGGCGTGCTCACCCGCCCACGTGGTGGCGGCCCCCACCGGGTTGCCGAACAACTCCCGAGTCGCGGTGATCGTTGCCGACAGCGGGTTCCACTCCACGATCGTCGCCAGCCAGGCCGACACAACGTGCCACAACCGCAGGTGCGGTTGGCGCGTCATCACCCAACGTGCAGACGCGGTCACAAAATGTGATCTGGGCCACATTGGATGATCGGCGTTGGGTGACGCCTAGTCAACATCGGGTAAAACGGACACAGTACGCCGTAACCGGCCCACCCCCGCCGGACCACGAGAGAGGTGTTCAGTGCTGAAAACTCCTTCCCGGCCGCTACGGCAGACGACCTGGGCCACGAGCCTGGCCGTCGGCGTCATGATCGTGGGCGCCCTGCCCGCAGCCGCAGATACCGAGCCACCCCTGGATCCCGCCCCGACCCAATCTGCCGCCCCGGGTACCGATGACACCGCCGCCGCCGCGAAGGCCGCCCAGGACGACGTGCTCGGGGCCCACGACGAGGAACTGCTGGCCCAGGCCCGCGCAGACGGCGACGACTCCGTGACCGTGTTGGTCGTCACCGACGAAGATGCTATCGGCGCCGTGGCCGCCGACATCACGGCTGGCGGCGGCCAGCTGGTCAATGTCGTCGAGGAGGTCGGCTACATCCGCGCGAGCGTGCCCACCGCTACGGTCGAGCGCCTGGCAAAGCTGCCGGGAATCGCAGCCATCGACCTCAACGAGACGATTCCGCTGCCGGACCCGCGGCCCGACATCACCGCAGCCGACGCCGCCGCCACTCCGCAGACGGCCGTAGCCGGCCCTGGACCCGGCACCCCGGCCGCCAACCCCTATATGCCGACGAACGAGACCGGCTCGGTCCGCTTCAAGCAGCGCAACCCCGAATGGGACGGCCGGGGCGTGACCATCGGCATCGTCGACTCCGGCGTCAGCCTGGACAACCCCGCGCTGCAGACCACCTCCACCGGCGAGCGGAAGATCGTCGACTGGGTGACGGGTACCGACCCGATCTTCGACGGCGACCCGACCTGGCGGGCGATGCTCACGACCGTGACCGGCCCGACGTTCGTCGCCTCCGGCCAGACCTGGACCGCTCCCGCGGGCTCCTACCGCTTCAACCGGTTCAGCGAGTCGATCACCGCGGCCTCCGAACTGGCCGGCGACGCCAACCGGGACGGCGACACCACCGACCGGTGGGGAATCCTGTACGACACGGTGACCAACGACATCTGGGTCGACGTCAACCAGAACAACGACTTCACCGACGATGCCGTGATGCGACCGTACCGGGAGCGCTACGACGTCGGTCATTTCGGGGTGGACGACCCGGCCACGGAGGTGCGCGACCAGGTCCCGTTCGTCGTGGAGTTCCGCGAGGACGTCGATCTCAGCCCGTTCGGTGACCCGAACCTGCCCGCCACGGTGGACTACGTCAACATCGGAATCAGCGAGGACGCGCACGGCTCGCACGTCGCGGGTATCACCGCGGCCAACGACATGCTGGGCAACGCCGACTTCGACGGTCAGGCCCCCGGCGCCAAGCTGGTCTCGACGCGGGCGTGCTCCTGGGGCGGTGGCTGCACGGCGGCCGCCCTTAACGACGGTGTCGTCGACCTCGTCGTCAACCGCGGCGTCGACGTCGTCAACATCTCCATCGGGGGCCTACCCGCGCTGAACGACGGCAACAACGCCCGGGCTCAGCTCTACGACCGGCTGATCAACACCTACGGGGTGCAGATCTTCATCTCGGCCGGCAACAGCGGCCCAGGTGGCAACACGGTCGGCGACCCGTCCGTCGCCACCGACGCGGTGTCCGTCGCAGCGGCCGTCAGCCGCGATACCTGGCTGGCGAACTACGGCTCGGTGGTGCAGCGGCGAAACAACGTGTTCCCGTTCTCCTCACGCGGTCCGCGCGAGGACGGCGGCTTCAAGCCCAACATCGCCGCACCGGGCTCGGCGATCTCGACGATCGAGTCGTGGCAGCCGGGCTCGCCGGTGGCGCAAGCCGGCTACTCGCTGCCCGCCGGTTACGCCATGTTCAACGGGACGTCGATGTCCTCACCGCAGGCGACCGGGGCTGCAGCGCTGCTGCTCTCGGCGGCCAGGGCCAACGACGTCGCGGTGACGCCGGCCCAGCTGCGGCGCGCGATGTACAGCTCCGCCAGGTTCGACGAGACCCTGCCCGCGATCGCCCAGGGCAGCGGCTTCCTCGACGTGAACGGGGCCTGGCGGCAGTTGCGGCGCGAGCCCGAGACGAGGTCCTACACCTCCTCGGCACCGGTGTGCACCGTCCTCTCGGACTTCCTGGCGACACCGGACCAAGGCGTCGGGTTGTTCAACAACTGCCCGGCCGCTGATGGTGGGCAACGACCGGACGAGTCGCGTTCGTACGCCGTCACGCTGACCCGCACCAGTGGGCCTGCCCGCGCCGTCAGGCACGACATCGAATGGCTGGGCAACGACGGCACCTTCCGGTCGCCCCGGCGGGTCAGTCTGCCGCTGGGTCAGCCGGTCACGATCAACGTCACCGCACGGGCCGGCGTCGGCTCGCACAGCGCCGTGATGCGCGTCGACGACCCGGAGACCGAGGTCGTGGACTACGAGCTGATGGCCGCCGTCGTCGTCTCCAACGACCCGGCCGCGCCGGACTACGCCGTCAGTGCGTCAGGCTCGGTGCAGCGCAACAGCACGACCTCGTACTTCGTCACCGTCCCGCCTGGCACCAAGGCCTTGCAGGTGAATCTGGCAGGAATCGCCAGCGGTTCCCAGGTGCGGTGGATCGCGTTCAGCCCGTACGGGGTGCCGGTCGACTCGACGGCAACTGCCGACTGCTACCCCAACTACTCCGACTACGCGGTCTGCGACCCGTTCTCGCGGGCGTACGAGAACCCCTTGCCAGGCGTGTGGGAACTGGAGGTCGAAGCGCGGCGCACGTCACCGTCGCTGAACAACCCCTTCCGGCTCACGGCGCAGTTGCAAGGCGTCACCGTCACCCCGGAGCTCGTCGAGCTGCCATCGGTCGCCGCCGGGGTCCCCACGCCGGTGCAGTGGTCGGTCACCAACGACCTGGCCCCGGTCAGCGTCCGCGGGGTCGGCGGTTTCCTGGGCAGTTCGCTGTCCCAGCGGCCCACGATCGCCGACCTCGGCCAGTTGACCTACACCGTCGACGTCCCGGCCGGGGCGACCCGGTTGGACGTCTCGATCGGCAACCCGAGCGACCCTGCCGCCGACCTCGACCTGTACGTCAACAAGGACGGCGTGGTCGTCGGTCAGGACGCCGACGGTGACTCCGAGGAGTCCGTGTCGATCGACGACCCCGCACCCGGCGTCTACGAGGTGACGGTCGACGGGTATGCCGTGCCTTCTGGCACGACGGAGTTCGACTACCTGGACGTCTTCTTCTCACCCGCGCTGGGTTCGTTGGATGTGCCCGGCTCCGCTGTTCTGCTCGGCAATGGTGAATCGACGACGATCAGCGGGTCGGTGACGGCGCTCACCGCTCCCGCTGCGGGCCGGCAGTTGTTCGGTGACATGTCCATGGTCACCGATGCGGGCGCGACCACCGGACGCGGCTCCGTGAGGATCGCCGCCGTCAACTGATCAGCTCTGCCTCGCGAGGTGAGGCCGGTCCCCGTCGGGGGCCGGCCTCACACGGCTTCGGCCGGCGTCACCACCGGACGGTCCCTTCGACGGTGACAGTGCGCGGGTCAGCGGAAGGCGCTGATCCCGGTCAGCGCCTGGCCGAGAACCAGGGAGTGCACTTCGCTGGTGCCCTCGTACGTCAGCACCGATTCCAGGTTGTTCATGTGGCGGATCACCGGGTAATCCAACGTGATGCCGCTTGCCCCGAGGATCGTCCGGGCCTCGCGGGCGATCTCCAGTGCCTCGCGAACACTGTTGAGCTTCGCCGCGCTGACCTGCTCCGGCCGCGCCTTTCCGTCGTCCTTCAAGCGCCCCAGGTTCATCGCCAGCAGATAGCCCTTGACCAGTTCCAGCGCCATGTTGGCCAGTTTCTGCTGGGTCAGCTGGAATCCTGCGATCGGCCGGTCGAACTGCTCCCTGGTGGTGGCGTAGTCGATCGCCGTCGTCAGGCAGTCCCGGCCTGCCCCCAACGCGCCGAAGACGATGCCGAAGCGCGCCTCGCTTAGACACGACAGCGGCCCCTTCAAGCCGCGGACCTCCGGGAACACCGCGCTCTCCGGAAGTCGGCAATTGTCCAGGACGAGTTCCGACGTCACCGAAGCCCGCAGCGACATCTTCCGCTTGACGTCGTTGGTGGTGAACCCGGGTGTGCCCTGCGGTACCAGGAAGCCGCGGATGCCGTCATCGGTCTGCGCCCACACCGTGGCGACGTCGGCGACGGACCCGTTAGTGATCCACAGCTTGGAGCCGTCCAGCACCCAGTCCGTGCCGGCCCGCTTGGCGGCGGTGCGCATTCCGGAGGGGTTGGACCCGAAGTCGGCCTCGGTCAGGCCGAAGCAGCCGATCGCCTCGCCGGTCGCGAGCCGGGGCAGCCACTCCTGCTTCTGCTCCTCCGAACCCCACTTCCAGATCGAGAACATCGACAACGAGCCCTGCACCGACACGAAACTGCGCAGTCCGGAATCCGCGGCCTCCAGTTCCATGCAGGCGACGCCGTAGCTCACCGCGTTCGTCCCGGCGCAGCCATACCCGTCCAGGTGCATCCCCAGCACGCCCAGCTTGCCGAGTTCGCGGCCGAGTTCGCGGGCGGGGACCTCGCCGCTTTCGAACCATTCCGCGAGGTGCGGCCTGATCCGGTCGTCACAGAAGGCGCGCACCGTGTCGCGGATGTCGGTCTCGACGTCGTCGAGCAGGCTCGACCCCAGCAACAGCTCGATCGGGTCGGTACTCACGAGGTCCTCCACCGGCACCGGACGAAGGGCATCGCGGCCGGTCGCGACGCTCGCCCACGGTACCTCGCGTGGGTCGGGGGACGTCGGGCCCTCACGAGCCTGGGGCGAGCAGCAGCACCTGCCCGTCGCGGACCTCGACGGGGTGGGTCCGGGTGTCCTTGACCGCTGGCATGCACATCACCTTGCCATCGGTCAGACAGAACCTGGCGGCATGCAGCGGGCACTCGACCTCGCCGTCCTCCACCCACCCCTCCGACAGCGACGCCCGGTCGTGTGTACAGGTGTCATCGAGGGCGTAGTAGCGGCCCGCCTCGAAGAACACGGCGATGTCGTCCTCGTGTCCGGTCTGGGACCGGCCGACGACCGTCGACCCGCCATCACTGATGTCGCCGTCCTTGCACACCGTCACCCAGTCCATACGTCCTCCTTGCCGAGGTGGCTATCCTGCCGTGCGGCGACATGACGGTGGCGCAGGGGCACCCCACGGGCATGTGGCACGTTGTCAGTGTGACCCGGGCTGTCGTTCGGGGTGTTCGACGAGGAGAGGGACCGCTCCATGGCACTGTGGAACCAGCTCAAGGAACGTGTCGGGGACATGTCCGTCCAGGCGAAGACACAAGCGGGCAAGTTCAAGAACAAGGATTTCGCCAACGCCAGCATGGCGATGTGCGCGCTGATCGCCGCCGCGGACGGGACCATCGACGCCGAGGAACGCCGCAAGATGGCCGGCCTCATCACCAGCAACGACGTGTTGTCGGTCTTCCCGGCCGCCGAGTTGCAGGAAAAGTTCAACCACTACGGCGGCAAGCTGCAGGCCGACTACGACTTCGGCAAGGTCGAGGCGATCCAGGCGATCGCCAAGCTGAAGTCGAAGCCCGATGCCGCCCGGGCCGTGATCCAGATCGGCATCATCATCGGCGGCGCGGACGGCACGTTCGACGACCACGAGAAGAAGGCCGTTCGCGAGGCGTGCAACGCAGCGGGCATCCCGCCCGCCGACTTCGACCTATAGGCCACGTTGATGCACATCGGGTGACCGCCGTTGCCCGCGGAGCCCGGACCTCCGTGACGTGTCACCAAGGTCCGGGCACGGTTCGTCGCTGGCGGGCGCGGGCCCACGTATCGCGATCGGTGAAGATCCCGAGGCGGCTCGCGCAGAACTGGTACGGCTGTGTCGGGCACGAAGGACCCGTGGCTGATGATTTGCGCGCCGACCGTCCGCTGGCACGGGGTTCGTCAACGGTCGGGTCGCCAGGTGGCGGCTGCTCGCTGCAGTCGGTCGTTGATCGCCTGCCCCAGGCCGGTGTCCGGTACCCGTTCGGCGAGGATCTGGGTCAGACCGGCGGCGTCGAGGCGGTGCAGAGCGTCGAACAGACCGGCGGCGGCCCGCGTCAGGTCCCCGTCGGGTGCGAGCACCTCGATGGCGGCGTACTCCTCTCGGGGCCGATCCCGGAAGGCGAGGTAGCCGAGACTGCCACCGTGGTGCGGCACCGACGTCGAATCGGACAGCACCCGTAAGGGGGTGCTCGGTGCGTAGTGCGCCGCCAACGCGCCTGGAGCAGCCGGCCGACCGTGGCCACCCAGGGCGATCTTCAGCGGTCCCACCACCTCGGCGATCGCCTCCACCGGCAGTGCGCCGAGTCGTCGCACCACTGGGTGGCCCGCGCGGGCGTCGACGATGGTGGATTCGACTCCATACCGTGTTGGGCCACCGTCGAGGATCAGGTCCACGGCGTCGCCCAGCCCCGCCACGACATGCTCGGCCCGCGTCGGGCTCAGTCGCCCGAACCGGTTCGCGCTCGGAGCCGCCACCGCGACGCCCGCCTGGGCAATCAACGCCCGCGCGACGCAATGGTCGGGCACCCGGACCGCCATCGTGTCCAGACCCGAGGTCACGATCGGCGGGATCGCCAAGGGCCGTTCGACAATCAGGGTCAGTGGCCCCGGCCAGAAGCGCTCAGCCAACACAGACACCATCTCCGGTACCCGGCCCACAAGCCTGGGGAGGTCGGCCGCGTCGGCAAGGTGTGTGATCAGCGGGTCGAATCCTGGCCTGGCCTTTGCCTGGAACACTCGCGCCACGGCCCGCGCGTCCAACGCGTTCGCACCGAGTCCGTAGACCGTTTCAGTCGGGAACGCCACCAACCCACCGCCACGCAGGACTGCCGCCGCCACTGACACACCATGGGCATCCGCCGGAAGAACCGAACCCGACATCACGCTCACGACCCCGCAGTGCGCGCCTCGGTGGAGCGCACCCCGGCGACTGAAGCGCTGACCGCATAGACGCCCATCACACCGGGCATGGCGCCACCGTCCCCGATGGTGGTGCCACGGGTGCGCCCGACCACCCGCCACCGTCCCGCTGCGTCCTGGCAGCGGACGCGGTACTCGACGTCGCCGGTGGCCGAGAGCGGCGGGGACCACGTCACCACCACGGACCACCAG
>Ga0163154_10003317_pt1 | contig 22443 bp, 21 predicted proteins | sample OliLakLV19MP9P1_FD_148649 | JGI IMG/M metagenome (GOLD analysis project Ga0163154, IMG submission 148649) | Freshwater microbial mat bacterial communities from Lake Vanda, McMurdo Dry Valleys, Antarctica - Oligotrophic Lake LV.19.MP9.P1 | ecosystem: Environmental > Aquatic > Freshwater > Lake >... | reverse complement strand
CAGTACCCGACGACGGGGTATTTTCAGTACCCGACAACGGGGTATTTTCAATGCCCGCACACCCGGCAAACTCTCAGCAACGAGACCTGCACGAGAAATTCATTTCGCCGGACTAGGGCAAGAGGTCTATTGCTTTACCATCCTAATCTTTCGACGATCCACAAAACTAACTGCGCGACGGTGAAGACAAGCAGAGTACCGATAAGCGTTTGGAGCAAGCCCATATTCCAAATTCGGCGTGTCCACTTAAGGCGTGTCGGCGGCAGAGTGTGGTACTTGTGGAGCAACTCTTTGCCCGCCGCAATGCCGCTTGCCAGCTCTTTTGGGCGAGCAGGGCGCGTTGTAAACCGCTCCTGCAAAAATGTGCCGACAGGTCTCCAGACGAACATCGTGACCAGTGCCGCCAAAACCGAAGCGTCTTCCATTCCCAAAATCGGCACATACCGCAGCGCACTCGACAGCATGAAGAACACGATTCCCGCCGCCATGAGATTGGTTCCACAGCGCGGATGGGCGCGAGGCATTCGGGCGACGACTTCGGGAACAAGCGGCTCATTGCGCTCAATGGCGTGAACGGTTTGATGCTCGGCGGCATGAAACCCGGCGATACGAGTAAAACGCATGAGAAGCAGAAAAATTGCCAGCAACGCGAATCGCAGCCCAATATGGGCGAAACCCGCCAGCGGTTGATCAGCAGGAGGCTCGACATCGAGCTGCCACATGGCGGTATTGGCAAGCAATCCCAGTTGCTGTAACCCGTAAACGGCACGGTCTAAGATGAGGTAGGAGAAAAAGAGAAGTCCGCCGATTGCCGCTCCAGTAGCGATCAACGCCCCGCTGCCGACGCCCGCCTGATGCACGCCATCTGTGAGATAGACACCAAAGGGAGTCGCCATTCCACCGACGCGGCTCGGTGTCGGCAGGGGAACATCGGGAACCAGTAAATCCATCGCCAGCACCATGCCCAAACAATAACCCTCACTGTCCACTACAGGAACTGCCCCGACGTGCCGATTCGCCATCAGTGCGCCGACCTCATCGGGCGTCATGTCGGGGCGGGCAATGGTTTCAGCAGGACGCATAGCGCGGGCAACCGGCAGACGCAATGCCTCTTCGCGGTCACGTTCATCATGTGAGGCAAGGATCGGCAGAACGTCCTCCTGCCAGATAATGCCGCACAGTTTGCCGTCGCGCTGAACAGGCAAGCCGTCTGCGCCGAGATAACGCAGCATCTGCACAAACCGCCCGATGCTGTCGTCAGGCGAGAGTGCGGGGGCGGGGCGCATCACCTTGCGGAGCGTGCGTTGAGATTGTCTTTCGGTGTCGTACATTCGGGTAAATCGTGCTTTCTTTCGTGTCAGATTATACACGGATAACGAAGTCTTTGCAATGTTATTCTACAGGGGAAGGAAAGGAATTGGCTGGATTTCGCGACGACTCATATCAGGCGCAATGCCTCGTCCGTAGGATAGCGTCCGATGTCTCTTAAAATCTCACGCTCTTCCAATCGTTCGGGATCATTGAAGCCAAGAATACGAGAGGTTGCTTCGCCGCTGCCGGTTTTGGTTGTAATCGTGATGCCGTCCGGTGCAAGAGCGAAATGATCGCGCCATTTATCTCGTCGCGGATTGTAAAATGGCACGACCTCATGTGTTCCCGGAATAACAGAAGCAATATCGCTGCCTTTGCGAAGATTGCAGTAAGTACAGGTAGAAGCCAAATTCTGTGCAGAGGTTTCGCCGCCATGCTTCTCGCTGATAATATGATCGACCTGACTTCCAAGAGCAGAGTCGTCTTCGTGAATCAGGCAGTATTCGCAGAGAAATTGGGCGCGATTTTTGACAAGCCGACGTAATTCTGCGGAAATGTGGGTTCGGCTCATCTGTACGCTTATTTGCCCTGTTTATCTTGGAGATATTTTTTTGCGCGTGCCTTCGCCAATCGCATAATATGCTCGAAGTGAAGATAATGCTCTAACTCTGACCTTTCATCGTCGCTGAGTCCTTCATTTTTGGAGCGTGCGATGAGATAGGCAACGCGATCTTTTGTGGCTTGCGATGCTTGAAATTGACTAACATGAAGCGTATCACTTCCTGCCGCGATAAAATCGACAAATTCATCGTATGCTTTTGTTGCTACCATTATCCTCTTCCTTGCTCTGTCGTACCGTCTGTCAAATTATACACGGATACCGAAGTCTTTGCAATGTCGGCACAATGGAAATTTTACAGTGGATTTTCAGCGTGACGACGTAACTGTCTCGGGTTGTTGTAGTCAACTGCCAAAACTGCCCTCTGACCTTCTCCTTCGAGAGGGGAGCATAGAGCCGCAAAGCGTTTTTGAGCGCAAATTCCAACAACCCTCAACAGTTACGTGACGACAGGGGGCTTGATACGTTCTCTAGAATCGTGTAGAATAGAGAGAGGAGAAATGCGATAAAAAAACACGGTATCGAAATTCCTGACGAGCGTCTGCGTGAGTTTTGCCGCCGTTGGCAAATCACAGAACTTGCCCTCTTCGGCTCAATCCTTCGCGGCGATTTCCAACCGGAAAGCGATGTGGATTTTCTTGTCACCTACGCACCTGACAAACGCCGCGAGGCGTGGGGCTATTTTCCTGAACAGGATGAGATGGAGCAGTTGCTTGGCAGAAAAGTGGATTGGATCACGCGCAAGTCGGTAGAGCAGGGCAGAAATCCGCTCTTCAGGCGCGAAGTGCTTGGTACGGCGAAGGTCATCTATAGCGGCAAACAAATAGACTGCCTCAGATTATTTCTCTTTCGTCTCATAACGATGGCGCAAATCAAAAAAGTAGAGCATTCCAAGAATAGCCCCGGTCACGATAGCAGCGACAGTGTCCAAGGTACTGGAAAAAGCAGAGTAAACTGTAGGACCTGCCAGCAAATCAAGCAAAATAGCACCAACGCAACCGAAAGTGTAAAGCCGCCGACCACAACGCCAATTCTTCCAAAGAGCGACTCATGCGACCACACACAAAATCAACAACGGCACTCCAAAACCGAGGAACAATCCATCTGCAACCGCAAGAGGGGCTTCCTGTTCGTTCCGCAGATATTGTTGAAGCAAGGGAGGGAGAGAACCGAGACAGGTATACTCCAAAATAAGACCAAACAAAGGCAGCGCGATCTCCAAGAGGATAAGTCTCCGCAAGATCAACCACTGCGGCGTTTGTATCGGTAGTAAATTTTCCATCGGTTCGTGTCCTTTCTTATCTTTCCCTTCCTCTATTACTTAATCTTCGGGGCAGAATCCTTCGCATCTGCTGACTTATCGCTTCTGTACATCCTTTTCCTCTTAATTTCTGCAACGAATCTTCTCGCTCTGCGTCCATTAGAATACGCGCTGCTCTCTTCAACGCAAAGGTTTTCGCTCTTGAAGCAGGAACTTTTGCGCCGACAGCGAAGTCAAAAGAGACAGCCATTAATAGCCCCCATGAGAGGGTTGCGTCCTGCCGCGCACATATCAGGCTGTGTGAGTACTACCGAGAAATGAAGGATGTCCCATGTTCAGTATCCATGACCTTCTGGAAACCGCTATCAAAAAACGCGCTTCCGATGTCATTATCAAGTCGGGTGCGCCGCCCGCCCTCCGCGTGGACGGCAAAATGCAAGCGACGGAATTGCCCGCGCTCCCCGCCACAGCCGCCCGTGACCTCGCCTATGAGATTTTATTCAGTGCGTCCCGCGATAAGATGCTTCACGATTCCTGTTTCGAGAGCGAAGATGATGTGGATGACGCCGATACGCTGATGAAAGAGTTGCACCAGAAGCAGGAACTCGATACTGTTTTCACCATTCCCAATATGGCGCGAGTGCGTGCCAATCTGTTCCTACAGCGCGGAACCGTTGGAGCCGTTCTGCGCCTGATTCCGCTTCACCCGTTTACTATCGATGAATTGGGATTGCCGCCCATCCTCAAGAAAATGGCACTGGAGCCACAAGGTTTAATCATCATTACGGGACCGACGGGAAGCGGCAAAACCACCACGCTCGCCGCGATTATCGAAGAGATCAATCGCCAAAAGCACGCGAATGTCTTCACCATCGAAGACCCCATCGAATATGTGTTTCAAGACAAGAAAAGCGTGGTGCATCAGCGCGAAATCGGGCAGGATACCAAATCGTTCAAGTCGGCACTCCATAGCGTTACGCGCCAAAGCCCCGACGTGATCGCTATCGGCGAACTTCGTGATCGCGAAACGATGGATGTTGCCATGACCGCCGCCGAAATTGGGCATCTTGTCGTTACAACGCTTCATACCACTTCTGCCGCCGCAACGGTGGATCGAATCGTCAACAGTTATCCTGATCATCTCAAAAGGCAAGTGTGCCAGCAGTTAGCCGCGTCTCTGCTCTGCGTGACCTCTCAGCGGTTGGTGCATCGCGCAGCAGGACACGGACGCCTTCCGGCAGTCGAAGTGATGACAATGTCGCCGTTGATTCGCAAACATCTGGAGGACGGCGACACCACGGAACTCTATGGCTGCATTCGCGACGGCGGGCATTTCCACATGAACACCATGAATCAAGCCCTCGAAAAGCTCCATCAGGCAAAATCCATTGCCTACGAAGAAGCCATGCAATTCGCCGGCAACCCTGCGGAACTCAAGCAACTTCTGCGCCGTCAATGAACGCACAATCCGACGCAACTATGATCTCACCCTACGCACCGGAGGTTGAAAACCCCCGGTGCGAGAGGTGAGTTATGATGTTCCGTTTCTCTCTTAGGGACTTTCAATGATTAAACCGTTCCATCGCATTGTCGGGTACTGAAAGTACCCGCCTCTGTGTCCTTCGGACGAGCGTCCTGCCGGACGCACCATGCAAGAACGGAACGGTTTAATCTTTGAGAGTCCATTAGGGACTTTCAAGAAAATAAGCGTTCCACTTCTGCAAGTCCCGCATTGAGTCCGCGAAGGCGGACTTCGTGCTTTTGTGGTATCGGTTTTAACTGCCCGCCAAGCATGGAACGATTTAATTTTTGAGAGTCCCTTAATCGGATTTTAATGTAGACAACGGTTGCGGCTTTTTTGCCGAATATGCTATACTTTTTTCCCCGTAGAGCAGAGCGTTCTGCGGTTGCATCACCGACGATGGGGCAACTCTCGTCGTGTCTGCCGCGAAATGAGCCTGATCTCTTCTCGGCACAAAGGACGCCGCATATCGTGTTCGATGGCATACGGGAAGATATTCGCACGGTTTTTGCCAAAGACCCTGCCGCCCGCAGTGTGCTGGAGGTTTTGACCTATCAAGGCTTGCACGCGCTGTGGCTGCATCGGGTCGCACACGGACTCTGGCGGCACAATCTGAAACTGCTGGCACGAATCGTCTCGCAGTTCAGCCGCTTTGTGACGCATATCGAAATCCATCCCGGCGCACAGATCGGCAGACGGTTTTTCATAGACCACGGCGACGGCGTTGTCATTGGCGAGACAACGATTATCGGCGACGACGTTCTGCTGTACCATCAAGTGACGCTTGGCGGAACCAGTCTGCATAAACACAAACGCCATCCAACGCTTGGCAACAATGTTTTGGTGGGAATGGGCGCGGCAATTTTGGGCGCGGTAACGATTGGCGACAATTGTAAAATCGGAGCCAATGCCGTCGTCAACAAAGATATTCCGCCGAATTGTACGGTAGTCGGTATTCCGGGTCGCATTGTGCGGCGCGACGGCGCACGTACTGACAGCGACGTTCCAGTCATGGACGATGTGATCAACCGCGTCGATCCGCAAGATGTGACGATCAGCGAATTGCGGGACAAAATCGAAGCCCTCGAACGCCATACCCAAAAATTAGAAGCGATGATCTGTCGCGAAGACGACTCAGAACAATACGAGGATTATCCTTTAACAAGCCCATGAGTAACACTGTTTCAGCAACACAACCGCTCCCACATACTCGCACGCGCCGCAATACGACGCGCCGAATTTTGACCCTTTTCGGCATTGGAATCGCCGTGCTTATTGCGGCAGGTTTGGGCGTCGTTGCAGCAGTTTCGCGTCCTGATGGCACAATTGCGTCTGGTGTGCGGCTGGCAGGGCAGGATTTGGGCGGTAAAACACCGACACAAGCCAAGCAGCAGATCACGCAATGGGCGGAACAGTTCGACAAGGTAAAATTCACGCTCAAGTTTGCGCCGGAAACGGGAATCAAGCGCGTTTGGAAATCTACGGCGGGCGAATTGGGCTTGAAAGTGGAGACGCAAGCGACCTTGAACAAAGTGACAAGCGCGGCACTGCCGGGCGTTTTGGCGCGTATCGCGGCATTTGTTTCCCCTTCTAAGCAGACCCAAGATATTCCGCCCATCGTGACTGTTGATGAGCAAAAAATACGGGCTGTTCTAGGACAAATCGGGCTGAAAATCAACCGCCGAGCCAAAAACGCGAAAGTCAAATTTGTGTCCGGCGGCTTCAATGTAACGAAAGAGACTCTCGGCGTGGTGATGGACATCGAAGAGTCGGTCAAAGCCGTCAATGCGCGTTGGCAGGAGTTCGAGCAGACTCTGACAAAGCCATCTGACACGCCGAATGAGGAACCCCTCGCTCCGTCGCTTGACCCGCCAGCAGAGAGAACCGCCAAAGCATCGGAAGAGATGCAGGGCATACCCAAATCGTCCATCAAAACGCAGCTCGTCGCCAATATCACACAGCCCAAAATCACGGCGGCGTTGTTCAAACAGATGGATACGCAGCCCATCGGTTCGTTTTCGACGCACTTCGGAGGAACCGGCGCGAGTCGGGGCAGCAATATCGCCCTTGCCACTGGGAAAATTGACGGCACGGTTCTCGCTCCCGGTGAAATCTTTTCTTACAACGGGACGGTGGGTTCGCGTACTGCCCGTGCCGGATTCAAGAACGCGCCGGTGATCGTCAAGGGCGAACTGGTTCCGGGCATCGGCGGCGGCATCTGTCAAGTCTCGACAACGCTGTACAATGCGGTTTTGCTCTCCGACCTCAAAATTGTGCGGCGTTCGCATCATGCGTTTCCCGTCCATTATGTTCCTGCGGGACGCGACGCGACGGTTGTTGACGGCGCGATTGACTTTCAATTCCAGAACAGCACCGAAGCCCCAATTGTGATTGTGGCGTCATCACGCGGCGGACGATTATCTTTCCGCATTTTGGGCAAGCGCGTGCCGGGCAAATCGGTGAGTATCGGGCTTGCAGGGCATACAGTTCAAGCCGCTCCCGTTCGTACCATTCCCGATAAACGACTGCCCGCCGGAAAAACTGTTGTGGAAGATAAAGGGCATCGCGGGCATCGCGTGACAGTCTATCGCATTGTCAAGCAAGACGGCGAAGTTGTCAAGCGAGAACGAATTGCCAGCGACGTTTATCGCACATTTCCGCGTGTGGTGCGTGTCGGAACCGGCGTGTCGGCAAAACCCAAAGACGCCGCCTCAGCAACCAAAACCCCGCTCACAGAGGACGTCAATACTCCCACGGAAACCCCGTCGCTCCCGCCGGACAGCGCGGCAACAGAGATACCGCCCCAATAGATCGAGAGCCGCACAATGATTCTTTCGTACAGAGAATATGAGATAGACGAAGACCGCAGTCGGCTCGATTTTGCATTGGTACACGGCTGGCTTTCCCAAACCTACTGGCATACTGATTTGACTCAAGAAACTGTTGAGAAAACAGCAAAGCACTCTTCGCTTGTCGTCGGTTGCTATCGCGACGGCGTTCAAACCGGGTATCTGCGCGTGGTTTCGGATACGGTACGATTTGCCTATCTCGCCGATGTCATTGTTGATGAGGCATATCGGGGCAAGGGAATCGGGCGGGCAATGGTGAAATACGCCCTTGAGCATCCCGATTATGCAACGGTCTCGCGCTGGATGCTGGCGACCCGCGACGCGCACGGCGTTTACGAAGGCTTCGGTTTCAAGCCGCTCGAAAAGCCTGAGAGCTGGATGATCTACGTTCCCAATTTGGGAAAACAAAATTTTTGACAAGGAGAAAACTAATGTCTGTTCAACAAAACATCAAGGACAAAGAGTACGTTTCACAAAAAGGCAATGAGATTTACAATCAAAGCGTTTTGCCTACACTTGATATTGATGAGATGAAGGGAAAAATCGTCGCTATTGATATTGATTCAGGAGAGCATACAATTGCTGAGACCACTCTTGAAGCAGGAAATCGAATGTTCCAAAAACATCCTCAAGCCCGAATATTGTACAAGCGCATTGGCTTCCCTTATATGCGACGGATGGCAACAATGGTGAATTATTCATGATCACAGGATACATTGATGAGGATTTTGTTCCTTTAATTCGCCTATTTGTTCACGGAACGCAGGGACAATTTCACGAAATCGAAGCCGTTTTCGACACAGGTTACAACAGTTATCTTACAATACCACCTGCATTGATCGAAGCTTTGGGACTGCCTTATAAGGGCGAGCAAGAGGTTATGCTTGCTGACGGAAAAATCCATACGGCACTCACTTATTATGGCACAGTGAAGACAGACAAAACACTTGTCAATGTAGAAATCGAAGCCGCAGAGGGAATACCAATAGCAGGAATGAGACTCTTTGACGGCTATCGCGCCGCAATGGATATTGAGACAAACGGCAGTTTGTCTTTGGAAGAGAAATAGCCCGTGCTGACTCTTGTTGCAACTCCAATAGGAAATTTGAGCGACATCACGCTACGGGCGTTAGAAACGCTGCGTGCCGCCGATTTTATTGCCAGCGAAGACACGCGCAAAACCGGATTCCTCCTCAAACACTACGAAATTTCCAAGCCGCAAATCGCCTTTCATGAGCATAACGAAGGCAGAGCGGGCGGGCGTATTCTCGCCTTGCTGCAAGAGGGTAAACATATTGCTCTTGTGACCGATGCCGGAACGCCCGGTATCGCCGATCCCGGATATACACTCGTGCGAAAAGCGATAGACGCCGGTCTGCCTGTGAGCATGATGCCGGGAGCCGCCGGATTAATAATGGCGGTGGTTCTCTCTGGCTTGGCGGTTCACAGTTTCACGTTTCGCGGGTTTCCGCCGCGCAAATCGGGACAACGCCAACGCTTCTTCGCCCTCGATAAATTCTCCGCGCATACTCTCATTTTTTATGAAAGCCCGCATCGCCTCGATCCATTTTTGGCAGACGCCATCGCTGTCTATGGCGACAGGCAAGCCGCTCTCGCCAACGACCTCACCAAGAAATTCGAGACGATAGATCGCGGCACACTCTCCGAACTGCGCGAAGTTCTCATAAAGACGCCGCCGCGTGGCGAGTATATCGTCGTCATCGCCGGAATTGACCGCAAAGAGGCGGAAGCAGCACTTGCCGAAACCGAAGAGGAAGACGAAGAAGAATTGGATGAGCAAGATGAGCAGGACGAGGACGGCAGCGAATGAACAAAACGCTGGTGACCCTCCACGGCGCGATTCCTCTCCCCGCGTTTCTGCCGGATGCGACGCTCGGCGTCGTGCGCTCGCTCGATGCAGGTGATTTGGAAACCGTTGGCATTCAGGCACTGGTCATGAACGCCTATCACCTCATGCAGAAGCCCGGAACCTCGACAGTTCACGCACTCGGCGGCATCCATACTATGGCGGGTTGGAACCGTCCCATTTTGACCGATTCGGGCGGATTTCAAGCGTATTCTCTCATTCGCCAAAATGCGAAATTCGGCAAATTGACCGATCAAGGCATACGGTTCAAGCCCGAAGGAGCGGAGCGCGAATTTCTGCTGACTCCCGAAAAGTGCGTCCAAGTTCAGTTGGCGTATGGCGCGGATATTGTCGTCTGCCTCGACGAATGCACGCACGTAGATGATCCCGCTTCGGAGCAGGAACTTTCCGTTACGCGCACGATTCAATGGGCGAAGCGGTGCAAAGAGGAATTTGTTCGCATTCTTAAACAGCGCAAAATCGTCCTGACCGATGCGCCGCGTCCCTTGTTATTCGGCGTGGTGCAGGGCGGAGGCGATGCGGCATTGCGGCAGCGTTGTGCGGACGCTTTGCTTGAGATCGGATTCGACGGCTTCGGGTATGGCGGCTGGCCCCTCAACGCGCAGAACAATTTGCTGACCGAAATGCTTCAAGCGACCCGCGAGGCGATTCCTCTCGAATTTCCCTTGCACGCGCTTGGTGTCGGACATCCGGCGAGTATGGCGGCGTGCGCGAAAATGGGTTATTCGACGTTCGACAGTGCGCTCCCGACACGCGACGCCCGCACCGGCAGACTTTATATTTGGCAGACCGATCCGCACAAGGCGGAATTCGACTTTGCTGGCAATTGGCTCAAAACGCTGTATATTGACGATGAGAAGCACCGCAAGAGCGATAAGCCGATCTCCCCTTTTTGCGATTGCCCGACGTGTACGCGCTACTCCGTCGGCTACCTGCGTCATCTCCACAAATCGGGCGAAACCCTGTATTTTCGCTTAGCGACCCTTCACAATCTGCGATTCATCATGCAACTCATGCAGATTCTCCGAACAAACTGATTCTCAGGAACAATTTGGCGGGTTTTTGCATTTATACGGTATGAGACATATCCTATCGAAGTGATATGACATTCTCATGCAAGGAAACAAACCATGAAACGCTTGAACACAGTTCATTCTACGCTGGCAGTCTTGACGCTCGCCGCGCTCGCTGTTCCAGCATCGGCACAATTCGGCGGCAATTTCGGAACGCCTTACGGCAGAAATGCAGGGGCATATTTTGGCGGATTTCAGTCTTATGGAAATCCTTTTGCGAATTTCTACTACGGACAGGTTTCGCCTAATCTCTATTATGGTCAAGGTATGTCTAACGTAATTTTGCAAGGGGGCGCAAACTTCCCCTACTATGGCTGGAACCAAAACACGGTTGTCAATCCTGATGGCTCGCTCGATCTGCCGCCCTACTCAGAAGTCTATGGTGCAAACGGCAACTTCACTCAGACTGAGCCAAATGCGGAAGCAGTTCCTGCGCGGAACCGCTCCAATACTTTACCGCGTGCATCGGATTCGATTCAAGTCAGTAAAGACCGCAATCGCATCTCTTTTGCATGGCAGGGCAATTCCGATTCTGTCCGAAGAATCACGTTCACTCTCTTGGATCGGGCAAAGCAGCCGCTTCGGCAACAGGTCATCACCAAGTTGCCTGCCGAGGCATACTTGACGCGCAATAGCCGAACAGCGTACTATCGTGTTGCCGTCGAATACATCAATGGAACGACAAACACAATCGTTGCTCCGCTCTGACATCAGTCGTTTTGGGCGGGGGTTGAAAACCCCCGCAGAAACAACGAAATGCCGGAATGAGTTTTCGCTCATTCCGGCATTTTTTGTCACAACAGACTTCTTGCAAGAGTCGGGTACAAGAACGTACCCGCCTGAAAAACAGACGTCCTGCGGACGAAATCCCAATTTGAGAGTGTTACCCTCTGGATTGGGATTGAGTGCGAAGCACGGCACGGCGAAACGCCCCTATCGGAGGAATTTATTCCGCCGTGTCACGCACGGCGGAACGAGACCTGCACAGCAACAATTCCTTTCGCTGGACTGATGCAATAGGTCTAATCACAAGAGACAAATCCTCTATTAGACTTCTTGCAAGAGTGTTCGGGTACAGGAACGTACCCGCCTGAAAAACAGGCGTCCTGCGGACGCAAATCCTCTCTTGAGAGTGATCACGTTGTAGGGGAGGGTTTCGTCCGTAGGACGACTGTACTTGAGTCGGGTACGTTCCTGTACCCGAACACTCTTGCAAGAGGTCTATTGTGTCACTCTTCGTCGCTGATTCTGTCCGGCGCACTTCCGACTTGGGTAATATGATATGTCTCGTCCTCACGCTCCAAGACGTAATTGATGTAGACGGTGCGCTCCTGATCGTCGTTGTTGCGATAGGTATGACGCCCGCTGACAAGATAGACGCCACGCTCTTTGCGCTCGATCTGCTCCAACTTGAACCGAACCGTTTTGGAGGCGCGAAACGCATCGCGGGTCATATCCAGATAGTCCACGCTCGACAACGAATACTGATATTTGCCGCGTAGATAGACTGCTATCGGCGATTCACTGCGCGTATGCTTCGCCAATGCTTGAATGTCGCGGAACCGCCACGCTTCTGTGATATCGTTGACCGCCGATTCGAGCGAACGATCACTGCGAAGGATACGCTCGAAACTCCGGTCTTCTTGAGGACGCTGGCTCAAGTCACGCTCACGTTGATTGAGTTCGCGTTCCCTTTGGTTGAGGTTACGTTCACGCTGATTCAGATAATACTCGTCCCCGTTATCGTATTGGTTGCCATTGTCGTAGCGGTAGCCGCTCCAAACACCAACAGTGTCATACACGGGATGAGGCACATAAACGACGGGCGGCGGCGAGAAAAAGACACTGTTCAAGTTGATATACGTCGGAAAGATTCCGTCATAATACGCGAACGGTGAATAGCACGTCACACCGGCAACAAACGCGGGACGATAGTAGGGATAATAGGCGGCGTTGTTGACGAAAACACGGTTGTTCCAATAGCCCCCATTATAGGCGTGCAATTCATTGCGCCCAAACGTGCCATTGTTGTAGCGGTAGTTCTGCCCTTCGCGGGATTGAGTGAATCGCTGTACGCTCGACGGGAAATTCGTGCGTGTGCGTGCCTCTTTGTTATAACTGAACGGAGCCAAACGCCCGCTTGCCGCTTCCCGTGAATTCGACCAGTTTCCCCGTGTATTGGAACCATAATTATTGTACGTCGAGCCGGAACCCGAACGGTTGCCGCTGTTGGGGCGTGTCGAACCGCCGCTGCCTGTATTCGGGCGCGAGCGATTAAAAATGCCGCCTAACCCGCTGGAACTCGAACCGGAGTTAGATGATTTGCTTCCCCGATCCGACCGCGAACCGGAACCCGACGAACCGCCCGAATCATTGGGCGTGCGTGTGCGTTCGGAACCGCCCGACGATGATCCTCCGCCGGAACTTCCCTTCTCCGAACCGGAACGCGAAGAGCCGCCGGAACTTCCTTTGTCCGAACCTCCGCTCGACTTATCGCTTGAGCCTCCGCTCGATCCGCCACTGGAACCGCCGGAAGGCTGCGACGGCGGACGCGAACGATTGATTTGCGCCTCTGCCGACACCGTTGCAAACAGCAGCCCCGTCGCCAAACTCAGCCCCAATGTCATGCGCCCTAACAGCCGCGCCTTTTGAGTATTTTCAGCCTTTCGTTTCATTGCTTTTTTCCTTTGTGTCCCCTGCAAGACACGCATTCTCCCCACTTTTCTATACGACTTATGTTTTCCTTACGTCGTCGGCGTAGAATTGTGACACCAATGTACAGAGAATTTTTGTTTCCTCTGGGCAAAGTCTGTTCCTTTTCCCAAAAAAAAGGTGGAATCACGAGGATTGCAAAAATTTGGCGGAGGAAAGAGGGATTCGGAACAACTCCCGCGAATAGTCCATCAAACTGTTCGTAATTTCAGGCTACTATTGCCTTTATTAGACCTCTTGCCCTAGTCCAGCGAAAGGAATTTCTCGTGCAGGTCTCGTTGCTGCTCTTAACCGGGGGTTGAAAACCCCCGTCTGTATAGCCTGCGGCTAAGCGTCCTTCGGACGCACTCCTCATCGGAAGCTGTCGCGTCCGAAGGACGCTTGGCGGAACGCCACAGTGCCGGGTATTTTCAATGCCCGCACAAGAGCGAACAACAGCCAGCAACGAGATTTGGACAGCAACAAGGAATTTCTCGTGCAGGTCTCGTTCCGCCGTGCTTGACACGGCGGAATAAATTCCTCCGATAGGGGCGTTTCGCCGTGCCATGCTTCGCACTCAATCCCAATCCAGAGGGTCACACTCTCAAATTGGGATTTCGTCCGCAGGACGTCTGTTTTTCAGGCGGGTACGTTCTTGTACCCGACTCTTGCAAGAAGTCTGTTGTCTGCCTGTCCTCTCGATTCGGGGCTGCTCTGCACACCAGAAGCAACCTCGGTATTTGAGAATCAAGGCGCGTCACTTTTTATTTTTTCGGGAGGGTTCTATGTCTTCCAAATCGCGCCGCACAAATTGGCGGCGGCATTTGCGTTCTTTGGCTTTGTCTGTCTCTGCACTGCTCGCTATCAGTGCGCTTGCTCTTCCTGCCACCGCACAACTCTATTATCCGCCTCTTATGAGGAAAGTGATTCCGGGCTTGGCGGCGGCACAGCAACAAGCCGACACGCTGCCGAAACCGACTCAGCAGGTGATGGTCAAGTTCCGCAGGGAGACCTCACCCGCAGAATTTGCCCGTGTGTTCTCGGCAACATTTTCTGCAAGAGACGCTCAAGCAAAATTGGCACGGCGCGGGATCGCCAAATCCCCGATGCAGCCCAACGCCCCTGCACTCAGCCATAAATTTTCCTTGCAAGAGATCGGCTGGCACGTTTATCGTTTGCCTTCGTCCGATGTTGTGGGCGAAACGCTCGAAGCCCTCCGCAAACGCCCCGAAGTCCTGCTCGCCGTGCCGGACAATCCGACCCAACTGCTGATCGATCCCCCGCCCAATCCGCAATGGAACGACTGGGCAGACGAATTTATTTTCAGCCTCCTGCTCCAGAATTACGGCGGCTACAACGGCTCCGACTCCAATCCCTTTTTGCCGCCGGGTGGCGGCGGGGTGGGAGGAGACGGCGGCTTCAGTTCGATTTTCACGCGAGCGGCACGCTATTACGATTCATCTACTTGGAAATATCGCTGGCATCACGATATGATCAAATCGCTCGATGGGTGGGGCGTCTATCCCGGCTACTATCCTTCTGCCGCGCAGATGCAAGCCCTGCCCCTCTCACAGCGTCCACTTGTCGCTGTCATTGATACCGGCGTGGATATGAACCATCCCGCGTTCCGCGCTCCCGGCAGCAACAGCACTCACGCCAATGATGGCGGCATGATTCAGCGCAACCTTGCCCGCAGTTTCCATCTCGGCAACAACGGCGACGACCCCAATGCAGCAGGATATGATCCCGATCCGGAAAAAGCGATGGACTCGTTCGGGCATGGAACCAGCGTGGCAGGTCTTATCGGAGCCGCCGCAAACTCCGAGTTCGGCATTCCCGGCGTAGGCATCACCTGCCGCATTGTGCCTGTCCGCATTTATGGAGCCAACGGCGACGGCAACGACTCCGATCTGCTGCGCGGCATTCGTTATGCGGTGAATGCGGGCTGTGTTGTCATCAATGTCAGTGCACGCACCAATTTCGGCTACTCGCCCGCCTTCCAAGATGCGGTCAATTATGCGTGGGACAGAAATGCACTCGTCGTCGCTGCCATCGGCAACGACGCCAAAGACACGGTTCAGGAGCCGACATTCCGGCGGTATCCTGCCTCCCTCTCCCGCGTTCTGGCGGTGGGAGGTACGATCTATGCGGGCGTTTCCGGCAGAGGAACTTATCCGCTCACATGGGAAGAGACAGACGAAGAAGGCAGTACGGTGACGCGCTCCGAAGATACTCCTTATACCGACTCGTACTTTTTCCCCAGTACACAAACACCCGTAAATAAAGAGAATCTCGCCTCGTATTCCAATTTCGGATTGGAATCGGGAGTTGTGGCTCCTGCGGGCGACGGAATGTTTTTTGCCAATGCCGCCCCTGCCAATACCGGCGACACTTCGGAACCGGATAACCTGATCTGGCAGTATCTGATGCAGAACCTTGCCAGCCCGCCGCCCAACGGAATCGGTTTGCCGCTGGGAGCCGTGCCGGAATACGTCTGCAACTATACGACCGCTCCGACCTATCTTGTGCCGATGAACGACAATACGCATCCCTCGTTCGGGGGCTATGCGGCGTTCAATCTCTATCATCTCGGCTATGGAACGGTTCCGGGAACTTCGTTTTCGGCTCCGGTTGTCGCGGGGCTTGCCGCCTTGTATTGTGCCAAAAACGGGATCACGCAAGCGACGCCGGGCGCACCGCAGCAGATCATTGCGGCGATTCAGCGCGGCAGCAACGATCTGTTCCAAACCAACGACGAGTATCGTCCCGACAACTCTCAGGATGGGGCAGGACACTTCTTTACGGGCGGATGGAGTCAGCGATTCGGGTATGGGCGCGTCAATGTCAATGCGACGCTTCGCAGCTTGAACACGCGGAACGCGACTGTTGGCGGCGTCGTCGGTGTCATCACCAACAACGGCGTTCCGTCGTCAGACAAAATCGTGGAGGCGATTCGCGCCGGTTACGGTTCGCCGGTTGCTGTCCAAACGGGCGCAGACGGCGTATATCGTCTGCGAAACTTAACACAGGGCGTGTGGCAGATCAAGGTGACGGGGCTTGCTCCCAATCCTATTACGCGCAATGTGACGGTGGGCGCGGGCTACGATATGCACGCGGTGGACTTCGGCGATATTCGAGTCAATGTGACGCCCAAAGACATTCTCCTGCCGTTTGGAGCCACTCAGCAATTCGCGGCGACAGTAGGAGGAACCGACGATGCGCGAGTGACATGGAGTCTGCCCGATGCGGCGGGCGCGACAATCAATTCGACGGGCTTGTTCCGCGCTCCGAACGCGCTGGTCGGTTCCAATGTCGCCCTTGTGCAAGCCCGCAGCCGTGCCGATACGACGAAAACGGATGTGACGACGGTAACACTGGTTTCGCGTATCTCAGGAACAGTCAACTTGCAGAACACCGTTGAGAAGAATCAGCCGATGACCTTCGTTTTCAAGGCGGTCAATGGCGGAACCGATGCGACCTTTACGCAGACACTGGATACCAGCGGCAATTTCTCGATTGTCGGCGTGGAACCCGGAGAGTATCGCCTTGCGATCAAAGGCGCGAAATGGCTTCGCAAAGTCGTTGATATGAATGCGGCGGCGGGCAATGTCAGCGGTGTCAGTGTTTCGCTTCTTGGCGGCGACGGCAATAACGACAACGCGGCAGATATCATGGACTTGACTCTACTCATTGCCCACTACAATAAGACACGCGGCAATACGGGGTATCTCGACGCGGCAGACTTCAATTGCGATGGAGCCAACGATATCAACGATCTCTTGATTCTCATCAGCAACTACAACCGTATCGGGCAGCCGCTGCCGTAGAAAGAAGAAGGGGAGAAGGGGAGAAAGAGAGAGGGAGACCACTTCCACAACAAAGAAGCAAAGAACAATTCAAGAGAGATTTCGGATAGAATTCTTTGCGTGTTGTTTTTGTCTTTCTTTCGTGTGTTTTGTGGATTCAGATTGCATTGGTTTGTCTCCTCTTCTCCTTTTCTCCTCTTCTAAACAAAGAGGAGGAATTGTGAAAGGCATTATTATTGCGGGTGGATTTGGGACGCGCTTGCGCCCCCTGACTTTCCATCGCCCCAAGCCCCTTGTGCCCGTCGCCAATCGCCCGTTTTTGGAGTACCAGATCGCACTGTTAAGCAAACACGGCATCAACGATATAGTCCTTGCAACAAACTATATGGCGGAGCAGATCGAAGAGCATTTCGGCGACGGATCGCGTTTTGGGGTGCAAATGCGTTACGCTTTGGAGGATAAACCACTGGGAACGGGAGGCGCGATTCGGAATGCCGCCGAGATGTTTCCGGGAGAAACCGTAGTGGTTTTCAACGGTGACGTGCTGACCGATTTCGACATTACCAAGATTCTCACCTACCACAATACCAAGCGGGCAACAGCGACCATCACGCTTTCAGAAGTGCCAAGCCCGCATCCGTTCGGCGTATTGCTTTTGAACCCGGAGGGCAAGGTTGTCGAGTGGCTCGAACCAAGCGAGGAAACCAAAAAGAATCTGGCATTGGATCAAGACATCGTGCCGACCGGCAAAGACTTGATTAACGCGGGGTTTTATGTGCTTAGCCCTGAGTTTATCGCTCGGATTCCACAGGGCGTGCCGTCCTCCGTCGAGCGCGATATTTATCCGCGTCTGCTGGCGGAACAGGCTCCCGTCTATGGGATCGCTCCCGGAGGCTTTTGGATGGATGTGGGGCGTGCCGAGCAGTTGCTGGTAGCGACTCAGGCGGTTTTGTCGGGTATGGTGAAGACGGCAATCGGCGGCATGGCAGTCGGAGAGGGAACAACTATTGCCCCAAGCACATGGATCAACGGCATGACTTCGATTGGGCGAAATTGCCGTATTGGAAACGAATGCCGCCTTGAAAACTGCATCATCATGGACGATGTGAGCATCGGCAATCAGGTGCGTTTGAGCGGCGTAATTGTGGACAAGGGCGTACTCGTAGAAGATGAAGTGGTCATCGGGGTGCGCGGCGGCGGCGGAACTCCCGTCATTGCCGCGAACAGCAGACTGATGCGCGGCACACGTCTTCATCTCTGAGTACGTGCAAATTCTTGTGTCAATCCCTCAGTCGAGGGATTGACGCTTTTACTCGATGATATTCTCTCCTTCGTTTTCTTCGGAAGAGAGTTCTTTTGTTTCTTCATTGATATCATCTTGAATGTTGAATTCGATTTTACTTTGTAAAACTATCTCATCCATTATCGAAAACAAATTTTGCTTTGCAACAACGGTATGGAAATGTTGCAGTAGAATGGGGATATTGATGATCTCCTCAATACACTCCATATATTGATCGACAAGGACTCGAATAGAGTCATGCTTCTCCGCTTGTTGACGAATTTTTGTGGAAAGTGCCTCTGGCGTTTCTTGAGACTTGATCACGAAGGTTAATGGAAAATGTTGTATTTTGTCAATATCTAAAAAATACTTTCTGACATCGACAGTTTCTGTCACTTGAAAAAATCTACCCAACGGACGCATCACGAAATCTATACCTCCATCGTTGGCATTTGTACGTCCGGTTTTATAAAGTGTCAGCACTTCTTCGCCAATCGCTTCTCTTTCAAAACCCCAAAAGATAGACTGCGTCCCATAATACGCTTTCAATATCGCGAAACTTACGATTTCGAAGAGTCTGGCATCAATATTGGGTTGAAGCAGACTTTCAATAAATTTCGCAGTTTCTGGAGATTCTGCGAGTGGAGCAGATTGAATTTTTTGACAAGCGTCAATGAAAAGGTTAAAAGCGTCGCGCTTCGCAGCGATATAGGCATCAATGATCTCTATAACTGCTATCGCTGTATTTATTTGCTGTCCACTGCAAACCACCTTGAGAAGATTTTCATTGATCCAATAGCGTTTGGTTCGGCTATTTCGGAGAATAGGCTTTTGCTCAGATGTCGGAAAAAACTTCATGAATTCGTCGTTCATTCGCCCATTGAGCGCGTGATTTTGCAGTTTGCTCCCAAACGGAAGTTCATGTTGACGCCGCATCAATTCAGTGAATATTGCGCCTTCATAATCTTTATAGGTCTCTTTGCCAAGAAAATTCTTTTGGATATAGTCTTCGATAAGGGAGTAAAGTGCGTAGTGATTCGCAAAATTAGCGCGGGATTTCGAGCCTTGTGTTGCTGATCTTGTCTTGAAATTGATGTATTGAAGCAGAGTGCTTTTATCGTAGACATCCTGTGCCAAGTCTCCGAAATGATGGCGCAAAATTTCAAATATTTTTGGAGTAAAAGAGTGTTCCATCAAATCTCCTCGAAGAGTGTCGCTTGTTCTCGGTGTGTCGCTTGATAGGATTTTGCAGGCTTTATAAGCGGTTCTCCATTGAGACTATTTTGTATCCCAAGACGTCTCAATCCGATTTTCACATAGTCTGTCTCTTGCTCGATACCAATAGAGACACGACAGAGCTTTTGTGCAACCGCGCACGTTGTGAAAGTTCCCGCAAAAGGATCGAGAACGACATCTCCCTTGTTACTGCTCGCCAAAATGATTCGTTCGAGTAATGCTTCGGGTTTTTGTGAGGGGTGGTTTTCGTACTCATCCATTCGATAACGGACACGATTGAAGTTCCAAACATTGCCCGGAACTTTCAGCGTGTTATATTGTGCTGGAGTAGGCTTACGATAATCAATCAATTTACGCTTTGCCCCCGTTTTTGCCTCGACAAGTATGTCTTCTGTGTTAAACGTATAGTTATTTTGATCTTTCACACAGAATAAAATTGGTTCGTAAAGCGAGCCATACAGTGACTTGGCTTGAACCCCTGAACTGTCATATGTCCAAACAATTCTCGACAAGATTGTCAACTTGGGACGCAGGTAAATATCCAAATAAGGCATACATTGAGTACTCGCCATGATATAAATGCTTCCATTGCTCTTTAATTTTCTTATACATAAATCCAACCACTGACAGCACCACCGGATATATTCCTCGTCCGATGACCACTTGTCTCTAAATTTCCCGAAAGTTTTCCCGATATTATAAGGAGGGTCTACAAAAATGAGATCGATGGATTCATCAGGAATAGTTGATTGGAGTATCCTTAGAGAATCGCCCGCCAAAATTGTCTCTGTGTCTTTGGAAAAAATTGATATTGCGTCATCTCGTGTTGCATCCATTATCGTGTTTCCACTTAAGATTTTTCTCACTATTCGCCTCCACAATCGAAAAACTAATCCTGTTTAATAGTAAAAAAAACGTCCGAAGCAAACATTTTATAAATAGGAGCCGCCCCGAAAGGCGGCTCGAATTCTTTTTTGTTCTTGCGATTATTTTTTTGTTTTCCACAGGGGATGATTCATATCCATCATCACCTTTTGGAGTTGCTCGGTTCCAACGCACGGCACAACAATGTCGCCGTTAATCAAGAAAGAGGTCGGGGTTGAGTCCACTTTGTTCTTCAAGCCCAACGCCTCATCTGCATCAACGATCTCTGCCATGCGCGGATTGGCAAAGTCTTTGCGAAATTTCGTCATATCCAATTTGATCTCTTCGGCGAATTGACTGAATTTTTCGGCGGTGAACGTCGGGTCTTTCATCTCGTCCTGATGTTCGAAGAGATAATCGTGCATCTCCCAGAATTTGCCCTGCTGTCCTGCCGCTTCCGCCGCCGCCGCCGCTTGTCGCGACCATCTATGAGCCGCCATCGGAATTGGGAAGTTGAAGAAGCCGAGGCGAAGGGCTTCGGGGCGCATCTTCATATAATTCTTGACGTTTTCATGCACGACTTTGCACGTTGGACACATATAATCGGCGAATTCAATCATATTGACAGTCGCGTTTTTGTCGCCGCGCCACCATCGTGTCTTGGCAATCAGCTCTTTGGGGTTGACCTGCGAAGGCATAATTCGAGGAGGTTCTATATTGCCCGCCTTGATAAACTGATACCGTGCAGCGATTTCGGGGGCGTTCATTAGGATGAGGAGACCCGCAATGAAAATCGTGATGCCCGCCAGCATTTTCTTCTCGCCCGTCCCCTCTTTGCCCGCAAAATGGAAATCATACGAGGTCAAAATGAACAGCAGTGTCACCAAAATCGCGGAAGAAAGACACCAAGGACATAACGCGATGAGAATATAAATGGAAGCGTATTGGAGCCACCACGAGATTCCAAAGGCGGCGGCAGCCATCACCCACAGAAACTGATCCAATTTGTGGATTTGTGGGCGTAATCCTGTGGCGGCAGGGTTCTCTTCGCCCTCCGCGTATGCTTGCGCCCGCTGGGCTTCAAACTGTCCTTGCCTCTTGAGGAGTTTGCCGCGCACGCTGCCGAGATAAAGGAACGTCAAATACATTCCCAAGCCGAGAATAGCAATGGGAATTCCGGCAACTGCCCCATATTGGCTTTTGAGAACGCCCTCGCAGCTGTTCATGCCCGCTTTGCAGAGTCCGCCGGCTCCGGGCTTGAAATGCTGGACGGTCAGAACGGCGGCGACGAAAATGCCGATGACCGCGATGAGCATAAGAAATTTGTTGGTGAGTGTTCGACTCATGATAATTGATGACTCCCGAATGAGATATTGGCATTATACCCTAACCTGCTGTGCCAATTTCGGCAGGAAAAGCCCGCCTCAAAGGTGAATTGCCCCGATGCTATTTGGAAACCTCCTCTGTATCAGAAAATTTGACATCAATAAGTTGAGTGCTTCACTGTTCCTCGAAAATCACACTGGCAAAGCGGGACGTTTCAGTGTACAATGAAATTTGGAGAAAGACTATGACTGTGACTTTAGAATTAAAACCAGAAATCGCTGCCCGTGTAGAAACCGCACAGGCACAGGGAGTCGATATGAATGCCGTTCTCGAAAAAGGGCTGCCAGCCGCATCGGAACAAGCCCATTTTTTGCGCGAACAGGCAAAACAGCAGATACCACGCCCGACACCGGAACAACTCAAGTCTGCATTGAAAGCCATCGCTCAAGCAGGACAAGGACAGCACTATTTGCCCGCAGAGGCGTTTGATCGTGAAAATCTCTATGAGGATCGTCTCTGATGTCGGACTATTTCGCAGATACCCACTTTCGCCGCTTCAATACCATTACTGTCGTTTCACCCCAAGAAGTAACCTCGTTACCTCCTTAATCTCTGCCACAAACCTTCTTAATTGACTCACGTTACGCACCGGAGGTTTTAAACCCCCGTCTGGAAAAAACAAGCATCTTTCAGACGCACCCATCCGTGTATGGAC
>Ga0163154_10003312_pt1 | contig 22451 bp, 23 predicted proteins | sample OliLakLV19MP9P1_FD_148649 | JGI IMG/M metagenome (GOLD analysis project Ga0163154, IMG submission 148649) | Freshwater microbial mat bacterial communities from Lake Vanda, McMurdo Dry Valleys, Antarctica - Oligotrophic Lake LV.19.MP9.P1 | ecosystem: Environmental > Aquatic > Freshwater > Lake >... | reverse complement strand
GAATCATCCGATCAACCGTAGCAATCCCAATTAAAACCCCCGTTTTCTGGTGAAGTCGTTCCTGGAATTCTGCTAAGGTGGCATCGGGTTGGGCTTCGACCAGTTGTCTGAGGACATCAAGTTGTTCAGCATTCAGCTTGGTCGGGGTCTGCTCAGTTCGGACTTTGGGCGCAATCGTTCCCGATTCACGCTTTTGTTTCAGTAAGTCTTGGACAAAACTAACGGTCACTCGAAAGGTTTTAGCCAGCTTACGTTGTGAAATGCCACCTGCCTCATATGTCTCGACAACTTTCTGACGCAAGTCTAGGGAATAGGGTTTCATATGGGTGATACTCTGAACACTCAAGATTATATAAATCGTACTGCATCAGGCTGATAAGCGCTATATATGCCTCCAGCACTGTGCGATCGCTCGTAATCATCAACAGCAAAATCACTCGGACTTCAGTCTTACGAGTCAAACGTTTACCAATAGAGCCGTTCCATACATCACGACTAGCCCGACACCAAACCCAGCTAAGCTAACCCTAGAGAGCCAGGTTTCCCCTAACCGATGGGCAGTTCGCATTAGGGATGAGCCAACTTCTACCATTACTTGCAGAATCGCGCCTGTTGGCACTGGTTCTGTTGGATAAGGAAGGCTGAATGCTTTCATACATATGGGTTAGAAGGCATAACGAATTGAGAATAGTAAAGTGTACCCATCTGTCTAGACAATTATTGGAGAAGTTTAAGATAGAATCCTAAAAACTCGTTTCGATTCATCTCTGGTTCGATTTGATACAACTACCCCTGGTATCCGAAATGGATTGTAGCTGGGGTTTTATAGTCCAACGATTGGTGTAATCGTCGATTGTTGTAGAACTGAAAGTAGGCTCCTAGGTTTTCGATAGCGATCGCCACCGACCCATAATCTTTGAGATAGACCTCCTCATATTTAACAGAACGCCATAACCGTTCCACAAAGATATTGCCCAAGGCACGGCCTTTACCGTCGTGGCTGATAGCAATACCCGCCCACCTCAATGGGCAAGACCTGATTTTTTTAAGCCCGTCCAGTTCCACCTTCAGTTGTCCAATTTGTTGGTATAACGTTCCTGTCAAGTCCTCCTGTTCCTTCTGGCTTTGACCCCGTCGGCTGGAAAACACGTCCGGCAATGATTCTAGCGCTTGCTTTTTCCATTGCGTCACTTGGGTCGGGTGAACCCCCATCTCGCTGGCGATCGCGTTGACGGTTTTCAATCCCTTGACCGCTTCGATCACAACTTTAGATTTGAATTCCGCGCTGTGCTGCTTTCTCTGTATGATGACTCTCTTCTCTGTATATCTACTGTAGATGAGTCTTGAGAGCCTATCTTATTCCTCTGTCCAGTTTATAGGTAGCACTATAGTCGATGATGTTATTAATCTAAAGATTGATTTTGGTCGCTTGCTACTCGAGATTTACCCCAAAACACCTTACCTGAAAGACTCTGAAAATACACCGTGCCGATCGTGACTAGAAATAGAACGTAGGCGATCGCCTGCACTTGGTAAAGCCGCTGCGTGTAACCAAACAGCGCACTGAGCAGCAACCCTGGAAACTGATCTTCCGGCAAAACTTTGGACAAATCCCACACACCAGAACCCAATACACAGGAGTGAACTTTGGAAAAATGCTCATAGTAAAAACACAGCGATTCTGAAGCGCGATTTTGACCCGCCAAGGTTTGCATTACCTTGTCAAAGTGCCCTAATGCTGTGACCACTAAGCCTGCCACAATCAGCAGTAGCAAGACACCCATGACTTTAAAAAACTGCCGCAGGTTGAGCTTAACGCCCCACTTAAACAACAGCACTCCGACCGACGCAGAAACCAGCAACCCTGCCAACGCCCCCATTGCAGGCAGCAGCCCCTGCTGAAACTTGGCAGCAATAAAGACGACTGTCTCAAACCCTTCCCGCAGCACCGCAAAAAAGATTAGGCTAAACACGCCCCATCCTGCTGCTGTAGGTTGATCCCGTCTGAGAGCAGCCGATAGTTCTCCTTCAACCATGCCTTTCATCGAGCGCGCCTGTTGAGTCATCCAGATCAGCATCCAACTGAGCAGGGCGATCGCCACAACGCTAAAAATACCTTCCATCAAAAATTCAGCCACTGGACTCAGAGCACCCAATGACTGAAGCAGCCAGCTAAACAGTACCCCAACTAACACGCTTGCCCCAATTCCGGCAATTACGCCCAAATAAACCCATCCATTCAGGCGCGATTGCTTGGCTTTTCGCAGACACGCCAACACAATGCCGACGACCAAAGCCGCTTCAACTCCTTCGCGGAGCGTAATCACAAAGGTAGGTAAAACAGAGCTAAAGTTCATTAATTTTGAGGTTCTGAGTAAGTGGGCGTAATCAAAGACAAGATCACTTAAACCCCTGTGCCCCTGCTGCACAGGCCGCACAGGGGTTTAGGGTTTGGTAAGGCATCAGCCCGTTCATTCTGCTGGCTACTTGAGCGCAGCAACCGCTTGCTCAATTGCTTTGACTTGATTGGCAACTTCGTCAGCAGACACAGTAGGAGCAGAGGGCGGCACAGGTTGGGTCCAAGCCTTGGCTAGGGTGTCTAGCTTCGATCGCAGGTCTTTAGCAAGGGGGGCATTTTGCTGAGTCAGCTTGACCTCAATGCTCTTAAATAGTGTGTCTTTGACATAATTGACAAACCCCATTGAATCCTGATATTCAATTGCGGCTGTAATCTTGCCGTTGCTAATAGATGCTGTGTATTCTGCCGCAGCCGTATCCAACATTTCAGTGATAGCTTGCAGCACAAACTCAGGAGATTGAATCTGAGCCACAGGCAGAGCGCCGATCGCCTGATCAATTCCACCCATTGCCGCATCGTACTCAGTTGCAACATCTGGATCGTTTGGCTTAGACTTCACCAAGTCCTGCACATCTGTTAAAGATCCGCTAAATTCTGGGACTTTACGTTCTGCAAGCTGATCTTGAATATCTACATAAATTTCTTCTACAGGGTGCCCCAAGTGCGGCTCTGCTTGATCGGGCAAGTTCAACTTCAGCAGTTGCCCTGCAATCAGCATATGTCCCTTCATCAGCCCTAATTTTGTCAAATAATCGACATCTTTGGCTTCTCCAGTCAGCACGATGTCTTCGACGGTAACCTGGTTTTTAACTTGGTCAAACTGCTCTTGCTTCAGAACGCCCTTACTGACCAAATCGTCAATGCTGCCATAGGGACGGCTGGCTTGAATCTGGTGCGACAAGGCTGGAATACCCAGTTCTGCTTCTAACTTGTCTAGTTCTGACAGGATAGAGGAATTGATATTAATCTTGCGATCGCCATTTGCAGTGTTCGTCATAGCGGTGCTAGTTGGAGCGGGGCTGGTCGAGGCTGAAGGTGCAGAGCCAAACGATGACGGCGGTTGGGTGCAATTGTTGAGACCCACTACCAAGCAGAGCATAGCAACCGCCGTTAGCAAAGGTCGAAGCAGCGAGCGAAGCGTGAACATAGTTGAATTCCTGGCAAATCTAATGAAGCTAAGTTACAGCTCTAGGCAAGAAGGTTTGTTGGCAACTATGACGCGCTGTCATAATTACTTGAAGCTCTATCATCTTCTTATATAGGAATTAATGTCAACTATATTAATATACTTTCTCAGTAAGGATCGCAAATTAAATAAAACCTATATAGCCTTTCTCACTTCGGGGCAGTACAGACAAGGGGCTTAAGCCCCTTGTTTTGGAGCCTGTGATGTACTTCATTTATCTGAGAACTGCTATAGGACTGACGCACAGTACAAGAAAACCAACAATTGAGTCATGTGACGGGCGCGCCGCGCTTGCCACATTACTCAACTGCACCAGTCCTACGGGCTAATTTTTCCCCAATCCTAGGCATTGGCTCAGTTCTGATCTCAGGAGCGCAGAACGCTAGGGCTTGGAATCACGTCAAACCTCCCCATACAGCCTGCTTCAGCGATCGCATCTTGATGGGGGTGAAACATGAACTTTCCAGGATAAGGGTAGGCAAATTCCAAGATATGTCGTTCGGCAGTGCCCATGGTCACTACATCCGTGGTCATCGTTGGGGATAGCGTCATGCCTGTAGGAAACAGCTTAAAGAAGTTGGCGTGCAGATGAAAAGTAACCACCGGATCAAATTCAATCAGGTTCAACACATACAGACGTACTAATTGATTTTGATAAATGGGAATTGGATTTTGCCTGTAGTAATTGGGCAGTCCATTAAAGGCGTAAAGCTCATTCTTATTCTCTTCGTTGACGTCATAGCCCTGCATCACCAACACCATTTCGTCAGCCGGGGCTCGCCCTGCTTTAGGGTCAATGATAAACATGCCGTGTAGCCCTTTGCTGATGTGGCGGGTCACAGGGGCAATGTGGCAGTGGTAGAGATGAACACCGTAAGGAACGGCATCAAATTCATAGATGAATGCCGTATCGTTTTGAACAGGCTTAATTCCATCTACTTCAGCGGGATGGATGCCGTGAAAATGCATTGTGTGGGCATGTCCTCCTTTGTTAAGGAAAACGACCCGAACGCGATCGCCTTCTCTAGCGCGTAGCGTTGGCCCTGGTACCCGTCCATTGTAGTTCCAAGTCACGTAGGAAATGGCTTCATTCAACTGCAATGTCGTGGTTTGAGCCGTAATTTGAAATTCTCGAATGGTACGCCCGTTTTCTTGTTTTAGCGTGCCATAATCAAATTCTCGACAGATCTGCATCGGGTTGATGCCGTTGCCATAAGTCGGCGTGCCGTCTGGAATGGGAGGGATCTGAACCGTGGACATTGCAGAAGAGTGCTTCAACTGCTGTACTACTAACGCTGTCCCCGCAACACTCATGCCCGCTAAGCCCAACTTCAGAAGTTGGCGTCGATTTAGAGATTTTAGAAATTTGTTTGGCTCAATCGGCATGTTTGTTGAGAAGCATCTTGATTCCACCTATAAAATTTATCATTGCTTTGTTGAAAAAAGATAGCAATAACTTAGACAAACCAGCTCAATTGAAAAAATCGTTAGGAGCCTTGTAAAGATAACTTAATCAAGCAAGGGGCTTAAGCCCCTTGTGTGGGAGGCTAGAGCGATCTAAACCAAGTCCATATTGAGAACTGTAGTTTTAGCCCTCACCCCCAGCCCCTCTCCCAAAGGGCGAGGGGAGCCGGAAAAGCTTTCAAAGTCCCTCTCCCTGGGGAGAGGGATTTAGGGTGAGGGAAACCCTGGGTTTCAAGTTAGACGAGGTTTAGAGATGCTCAGTTTCACCATTGAACAGGATGTTTGAGCAGTCATATTTGCTCTGAGCTTTTGTATCTGACATTAGAAATCTGACGTTTGACAAACCAAATAGTTAAGGGTGGCATCAGCAACCACATGAATAATGGCACTAGCCCAGTGCCTAAGAAAGGAATTGTTGGCATGAACTCAGCGTATGCCCACCTGTCAAGCGGTCCAGTCGCCAAGGCTTCAAAAACAATTGTTATAACAACTCCCACAAGTGTAAAAAGGCTTATCTGCTTGCGGCTTGGTCGATGCACCCATTGACGTGACTTTGATAGAGCTGCAACCACCCAAAAAGAGGTCAGCGAAATCCCAACATCTCCAACTGTAGCGAGGGTGCAGTTTCTAGTTCTGTCAAAGCAAGAGATCGCATTTGAAACTTGGTAAAACGGCATTTGCTGAACTTCCCAAAAGAAAGATAACAGAAATGAGAATATACCCACATTCCATTCGGGTGAGTTTAGCCAGCGCAAAGAGCAAATGATGTTCTGACGATTTGACATAAGATTACTAATCCACTGAGTAACCTGCGGCGACGATCGCATTCTTCACCGCTATTTTAGTCTGTTGAGTTTCGATTTTGACCTGCTTCATGCACTGCCAAAATATCTTGAATCTCCCGCAGGCTGAAACCCAAGGACTGCGATCGTTTAATAAATGCCAACCGACTCAGTACCGTTGGCTTAAATAGACGGTAGTTCGATTCTGAGCGGCTAATCGTTGGGGCGAGCAAGCCAATCTCCTCGTAATAGCGAATTGTTTTGATGGGTAAATCGCTACTGGCGGCAACTTCGCCAATCTTCAACGAACTTTCTGTCTCCGCTGTAATCATTCTGGGCGCCTCGCTCATAACAAATTAATTTCTATCTTTATCTCGGAGTCTCTAGTTGACTGGAGGGTCAAGGCGTGCAGTAAAAAAAGAATTCAATGCTTAAAACAGTGATGCCTTTTAGTTCTAAATTTCTTGAGTTTGGAGGAAGGCAGAAATCGGCAATTTTACTGCCAAGCCCTAGCTTAACTGCACTCGACGCAGCAGTATCGCGTTAATCGATACAACTACTGTAGAAACCGTCATGAATACGGCTGCAAGCGCAGGGGAGACCATAATTCCTAAAGGGTACGCCACTCCAGCCGCTAACGGAATGCCAATGACGTTATAGCCAGCTGCCCAGACCAAGTTTTGAACCATTTTGTTGTAGGTGGCTTTTGCCAGTTTGAGGGCATAAGTCACGTCTAGCAGGTCATTTTTAACCAGTGGCATCGAAAGATCTTTTAGATCCTCTATCACTTTAGGCTTCGTTATAGAAGCCTTAGATCGATGAGCGATGGATTTCATTATCAACATTCCTTCTATTTTTGTTATGTCACAGATTCCGTAAGTTTCAGGATGCCAGCGAGCCTACCCTTGCCCTATTTCTCGCTCTCAAGTATTGCCTTTGCTTGCAAAAGTTCCTGGTGCTTTTCTTCGCTGATCCGGGGATAGTGGAGATTGAGTTCCTTCAATTGGGAATAAATAATGCCTGCTACAGCAAGGCGAGTGAACCATTTATGATCGGCTGAGATAATGTGCCAGGGTGCCCACTCTGTACTGGTGTGATTGAACATGTCTTCGTAGACCGTCATGTAGTCATCCCAAAAGACACGTTCCTTTACATCATTAGCGGAGAATTTCCAGTTTTTCTCACGGCAATCAATTCGTTCTAAAAAGCGTTGCTTTTGTTCTTCTTTAGACGCATTCAGGAAAAATTTCAGGATCACTGTCCCGTTCTTGACGAGATAGTTCTCGAAGTGATTGATTTCCTCAAAACGCTGCTTCCAAAGGTGTGGGTTGATTAGGCTAGGCGGAAGTTGCCGTTGCTCTATGATTTCTGGATGGACTCGTGTGATCAAGATTTCCTCGTAATAAGAGCGGTTAAAAATGCCAATTCGTCCTCGTTCCGGTAGCGCTTTGGAACATCGCCATAGATAGTCATGATCCAACTCTTCTGTAGACGGAGCTTTGAAGCTATGCACTTGACATCCCTGGGGATTAATTCCGGACATTACATGCTTGATGGTGCTGTCTTTACCCGCAGCATCCATTGCCTGAAAAATGATGAGTACGGCATAGGTGTTTTGGGCATAAAGCTTATCTTGACATTGTGCTAAAGCCTTGATCACTTCGCGTAAATCACGTTTAGCATCCGATTTCTTCAGATAATGGGCTTTGTAATCTGGGTCATAGTCTTTGGTAAGGGAAATTTTCTGCCCTGGCAGTACCATAAAGGGACGCATAAATTCGGTATGACTTTTGCTGTCAAATAGATTTAACGATGAATCTTTCTGGTTATGGTGTTTGGTCATCTTTTTGCGCCTCTCCTATCAAGGTAATGTGTTGAGATATGCGAACGGGCAGAATTAACAATTGCTACTTTTGAGGTTGGAAAGAATTAATTGGTGAATTGACTGGTTGAGGACGAGAACGACCCCACCGCCAACCTAAACCTCCTCCTGCAAATAAGGAAAAAGCAAACACCGCAAGACAACAAACTATCATCATGCCCATCATCATATTCATCCCAGACATTCCAGATGTTTGCGGACGATCTTCCAATTCTCCTGGTTCTTTCTTATTCATTTTTTTAATTCTCCGTATTTATTTATTTATTTGGTTGATTTGATGTGTGGGTTAACGATTGGGATAACTACTCCTAGCGATCAAACGGATTTTTATACATTGTAAATTCTGATTTTAAATGCCAAATTCTTGCTTGAGTTGGGCAACCCAGTTTTCAATCCGTTTATCAGTCAAATCAGACTGGTTATCTTCGTCCAGCGCAAGACCGACAAATTTACCATCCCTGACCCCTTTAGATTCATTAAATTCGTAGCCTTCAGTAGACCAGTAGCCGACGGTCGTACCACCTCGCTCGGAAATTTTTTCCTCTAATATGCCGATCGCATCTTGAAAACTATCGGCATAGTTAACCTGGTCTCCGAGTCCAAAATAGGCAACTTTTTTGCCAGTAAAATCAAGGTTGTCAAGTTCCTCATAAAAGACATCCCAGTCCGCTTGTAATTCGCCAACGTTCCAGGTGGGACAGCCAATAATGATGTTTTCACGATCGAAATCACTCGCTGCTGCCTTCGAAATATCTATGATTTCAACGACAGTATCCCCGCCAAACTCTGTTTGAATTGTCTCTGCGTCGGTTTCGGTATAACCTGTTTGTGTGCCGTAAAATAAGCCAATCTTAGTCATGATTATTTCCTCTGTAATAAAGAATGCTGGATTACCTTTGACAAAGTAGTTTAACTAGCAGCAGGATAGCCAACTTTGGCGATCGCTTCTTTAATTGCTGTCTCGGAAGCTTTCGTTTCTACTGACACGCTCTTGGTCTGCGGATCGGCTTGAACGATCGCGTGAGCATCGACGGCCTGAATTGCTTGAGTGATAGTGCTTACACAACCACCACAGGAAATCTTGGGAACTTTTAGTTGGACTGTCATAGTTTTGAGTGGTTACTCTTCGGTAATTTAGTAATCGAACAGAAGTAAATCGAAGGGTGAGAGAATGCGCATCTCGCACATCACAGGCTGCCTCTAATTCAATTGATAATACTGTTTGCTATTTTTCAAACGGTTCCGCCATACTACCCGAATGGTAATCTCGACAATCGACGGCTTGCTCAGTTAGCACGCTTTCTGGATGGAGGGCACACTTGAGGTAGGGATTATGGCTAAAATACTGACAGTGGTGACACGGGACTTTGGCACGCGATTTGAGGCTGAATGGACGCTGTACTGCCTTGGGAAGGTGAGCATAGATGCAAGCAGCGATCGCCCAGCTAATCATAAAGCTGCCCATAACCAGGAAGCCCACATTTGGCTCAGATGCAGTTGTAGCCCCCTGATAGCCTGGAGGAAGTGAATTAGATGGCGGAGTTGCTATCGTTCTTGCTTCCATTGACATTGCTTTCACGACTTCATTTGTGTTCTAAACTCTGTTCTCAATAACTTGGACAATGATGCGCTGCCATTCCATCAATATGGAACAGTGTGTGCAAATGCTTCGCTTTGAGCGAGAGCAATTCCTGGAAGCTAGGCGGCTTTAGCCATTTCGATTTTCGTTAAAGCCACCTGAAGCTTTGCCTCATCCTCATGGGATAACGAAGTTTGCAGTACCTTACCCTCAAACTTGCTTAAATCTTCTAACACCTTGTCAGGCGTAGATTGTCTCACTAAGACAAAAATGGCAGAGGTGCCAGGCTCGATCGTGTTGCCCAACTCCCGAATGAAATTGTCGTCAATCCCAATATCAGTTAACGCGCCTGAGAGGGCACCAATGGCTGCGCCAAAAATGGCCAGCAGTGGTTGTAAGAAAATCAAGCCGATTAACAGTCCCCAAAAGCCGCCACTTAAGGCACCAGAAGCGACGAGTTCTTGCGTTTGTTTGAGTCTAACCTTGCCGTCCTTGTTTCTGACGACGATCGCGGCATCTTCCAAATCGAGCAGATGGCTCCGCTCTAGTTTTCTCAAATCGAGTAGCACTTCATCTGCCTTAAATTCACCCGAAAAGCCAATCACAATTAAGTCACTCATATTTCTTACCTGTTGGAATAAACGTCAATCTTTGCTTGAAAGTGGAAAGAATCTGAACGCAAGACAGTGTTTTCTATCTAAACGAAAATCTGTTGTAAAGTCGGGCAAGCAAAGCAGCAGACAACCCAGTACCGATTGACCAAAAGAGAAGACCTGTAACAAAGTTTTCCCAAGTCACAATTAGGGTCATGCCAGTTAAACTTGTATGAACGATAGAGCTGAAGAACGCCATTGCTAATTGAGGTGACAGAAGCACAAACAGGATGCAGAGGAGATAAATGGTTCCTGTCGTAATGGCTGTGGCAAGAAAGAGCGATCGCTCATTCAGCTTCATGCCAGAATAACTGCGAATATGGTTCTCTGCAACGTGATGAGTTCTGCGGGTCATGATGATACTCCTCTAAACGAGATAGTTTTTTCTGAGCAGAGCGACGACCCCACGGCCAAAAAGCAGGTGTCGCTGCGGCATAACGGGCATACTCGTCACCAAATTCTGCTAAGGCATCCCGTTCCTCTTGATGTGCTAAGCGAATGTACATTGTGACCAAGATCGGGAACATAATCAAAGTGATGAGCGTGGGCCATTCCACCAAAAGCCAAACATGATGCTAATGAAGCCGACATACTGCGGATGACGAATGGTGGCATAGGGTTCTGATATTGCCAAAGTATTGCTCCGCTGAGTTTTGTAGAGCACTTCCCAAGCCCTGCCCAAATAAATCAGCCCACCGAAAACCAACACGCTGCCTAGAATGTGAACGGGATTCCAATGCGGATCACCCTTCCACCCCAGCAGTGTCCACCAAAGATGTCCCGTGTCGTGGGAGAAAATGTTTAGTCCTGGAATGCGGGTTTGCAGCCACCCTGAGAATAGGAAAGCGTTAAGGGAAACCCATACATTTCGGTGAACAACGCCACGATGAACGCCGAGAAAGCTCCAAACGATCGCCAATCTTTAGGATTACGTGGCTCGGTGAAACTGAAGGCAAAAATGATAAAGATCAAAGAATTGATGATTACCAAAATCCAAAGTCCGTAAGCGGGAACGTTACTCATATCTCTCATGATTCGATCTCTTTTAAATAGATTGATTCACCAAGTTTAAGTAGCTGCTTTTAGTGTTGAGGATTGCGATCGCCACTGCCATCATTGCTACCGCCATGTCCTCCATGTGCTCCGTGCATAAACAGGTGCATGAATATACAGATAGACAGTATAGAGAATAAGGGAAAGAAGCCTATCAGATGTGCCAAATGTTCTGTAATCAGAAAGAATGCAATAATCCCAACCGTCGCATACAAAACAAGCTTAATCGGCAGGCTGAAACGAGTTTGCCCACGATTGGGTTGAGCGGGCTGGGGCTGATTTGATAAACCATGTTGATGCATAAAGACCTCCTCCTAAATAGAAATCGGGAGTAGAACAACACTCGATCACCGCTACGCTCTAGAGAGCCTGTGATCGAATGTTTCAGTGTTGGATAATTTCAAGCCTTTTAGCAGAGACGAGTTCAGAATTTCGCCCTAACGATCAGGTCTCTATTGGAACCACTCCTGATTCCACTGCTGCATTTGGCCAATTTCAGTCGTTTGAGTGGTAATGATGGTTTGAGCCAGTTCTTGAATTTCGGGTTTATTTCCAGTATTTAGCACCATCCGTGCCATCATGACTGCCATTTGGTGACGAGGAATCATCTGGCGAATAAATTCTTGATCAAAATCGTCCGCGTCGGTTAGGGTTTCCAGATCCCCAATCATCATCGAGTGCATGCCCATCATGCCTTGACCAGAATTGCCCCCCATCATGTCCTGGTTGCCCATCATGCCTTCACGGGAGCCAGCGGAATCTCCCATCATGCCCATCGGCATCATGTCTGGCACGTCGGTGCCGTACCATGCCTGATACCAGGTTTGCATTTGCTCAATTTCGCGGTTTTGATCTTGAATGATAGTTTCTGCTAATTGCTTGATTTCAGGATGCTGCGCCCGAGTTAATGCCAGTTCTGCCATGTCAACAGTTCCCTGGTGATGGGGAATCATCATGACAATGAAGTGTTGATCGATATCTCCCATCATCATCTGACCCGCCATTGGGGATGGAGATGATTGAGTTTGTGTTGGAGTTGTTGTCCTAGAAGAAGGAATATCTTGCGAGGATTTTTCCAATTGAGCGAATGAGTTGTTAATCGTAAAAAAGCCTACGATCGCCATACTATTGGCTACTGCGATCGTGCTGTAGATCCATACCTTTTTATTCATGATGTTGCTCCAAAAATTAATTCGTAAATTCAAACATTTCAATGACTGCTAGAAACGAAGCAAAGACTAGCGCTAACTAAACTTCATCTGTGCCGTAAATTCATTTTTGCTTAGGTCTCTATTTCTACTTTGACTCGGAATTATGAAGTCAGGATGAAATTCAATAAAACTTATGCATTGCCGATTAGGCAAATAACTATGAAAGTGAACGCTCGTCCAAAGTCCTTGTTTACTTTTAATTCCAATCTAAACCGTGTTCAGCTGCCATTAGACGATATTATTAAACGCCTAATGATGGCTGCTTATCCTGCCCCTACGATACAATCTGGATATTGCCCATCATGTCCGGGTCTTCGTAGTCGAGAATGTGGCATTGGTAATGAGGGCGAATATTAATTCACCCTTATTCGTACAAGATTGAAACTCTCGCTCAATTTTTCATGCGTCGGAGCAACATGGCATTCAGTGAAACAACGACCGTTGAAACGGCCATTAAAATTGCGCCTACTGCAGGTGTTAAGAGCGCGCCGAATGAGTAGCCAACTCCTGCCGCTAAGGGAATGGCAATGACGTTGTACCCGACTGCCCAAAACAAGTTCTGAACCATTTTGGTGTAGGTTGCTTTCGCAAGTTTAAGGGCGTAAGTGGCATCCAGCGGATCGCTTTTAACCAAGATTAGATCGGCAGACTCGATCGCGACATTGGTTCCAGCCCCGATCGCGAGTCCTAAATCGGACTCGCTTAAAGCAGGTGCATCATTGATCCCATCGCCCACAAAGGCGGTCGGCTTCTCAGCTTTGAGCTTATGAATCAGCGCCGCTTTGTCTTTAGGAAGCACACGAGCATAGTAGCGATCGATCTGCAAATCCCCAGCAACAGCCTTGGCAACCGCTTCGGCATCGCCTGTGATCATGACCACCTGCACGTCCATTTGCTGTAATTTTACAACCGCTTCTCGTGCCGATGGTCGCACTTGGTCTGCTAACCCAAATAGGGCGAGAACTTGCTTGTCGTCCATCAGGACGATTGCACTTTCACCCCGAGATTCACGTTCTTGTAGTCCCTTTTCCAACTCTGGAGGAAACTGCAATTTCAGTTCCTGAACCCATTCTGGTCTGCCGACCCGATAATGCTGACCGTCTACTACACCTTCAACGCCCTGACCAGGAACTGCTTTGAAGTCACTGGCTTTGGAAAGCTGGAGTTTTCGATGGTCGGCTTCTTCCACGATCGATTGTCCCAGCGGGTGTTCTGATAAAGATTCTAGGGAAGCAGAAATGCCCAACGCTTTTAACTCATCGATGCTATCCGTATAAATTCGTTGTACGCCAAAGTGTCCTGTCGTCAATGTCCCCGTCTTATCGAAGGCGATTGTTTTAATGCTTTTGGCTCGTTCAAACGCTTCTCGGTTTCTCACCAGGACGCCATTTTTAGCAGACATTGCTGTAGCATTGACCAGCACTAAGGGGACTGCTAGCCCTAACGCATGAGGACAAGCAATCACCAATACAGTCACCGCACGACTCACTGCAAAGGTTAGGTCATCGGGTTTAATCGATAGCCAAACGACGAAGGCTAGCGAAGCGATCCCGATCGCGATGAACGTGAGCCAATAGGCAAGTCGATCAGCGAGTGATTGAAATTTACTTTTAGAGGCTTGCGCTTCCTCAACCATACGCATAATCTGGCTTAAGGTTGTTTGATCGCCAGTGCGTATGACCTTGACTGTCAGCGCACCCTCTCCATTGATCGCTCCCGCGATCGCTTCATCAGGGGCTTTTTTGACCACCGGACGCGACTCTCCCGTCAGAAAGGATTCATTGACGTTGGAAGTACCGTCTACGATTTCACCATCAATTGGGACTTGTTCGCCCGGACGAATCAGAATGAGATCGCCCTCAACTAACGTACTTACTTGGACATCTTCTGTCTTCCCATTCACCTGCTTGTGAGCGACAGAAGGCACTAATTTTGCAAGTTCTCCTAGCGCATTGCTGGCTCCCTGCACAGAAGCCATTTCCATCCAGTGACCGAGCAACATAATATCGACTAAGGTTGCCAGTTCCCAGTAGAAAGAGTCTCCTTTCAATCCGAGAGTCACTGCCACACTATAGACAAACGACACAGTGATAGCTAGAGCAACCAGAGTCATCATGCCAATTTTACTGCGGAGTTCGTAATAGGATCCCTTCAGAAAAACCCAGCCACCATAGAAATAAATAATCGTTGCAAAAATGGGAATCACCCACTGCGCACCCGGAAACTGGATGGCTTGATAATTAAACCAAGTCTGAAAGATTGGCGAAAAATAGAGAATAGGCAGCGTTAGCACCAAGCAAACAAAGAAGCGTCGTTTGAAAATCTCTGGGGTGTGTCCAGCGTGTTTATCGTGACCTGCGTGTTGACTGTTACCGCCGTGTTGCTCATTTCCACCCTGTTGGCTATGGGAGGCAGCATCCATCTGAGCGTGGTCATGTTCTCTGTGAGTGGAATGCTGGGAATTAATTTTCATGGACCAAGGCTCCTAATTATTCACAAAATCGATTCTCCAGGGGAGACGCTACGCGAACGAGCTATACTTGCTGAACTGCCACTTTAGTTAAAACCGCCTGGAGCTTTGCTTCATCTTCTTTCGATAGAGATGTTCGCAGAACTTTACCCTCGTATTTACTCAGATCATCTAAAACTTTGTCAGGAGTAGACTTCCGTACCAGCACAAAAATTGCTGAGGTGCCTGGTTCGATCGTCTTACCTATTTCTCTAATGAAATTATCATCAATGCCAATATCTTGAATTGCTCCAGATAGTGCGCCAACTGCCAAACCAAATATTGCTAGCACTGGATGGAAAAAGATTATCCCTAGCAACAATCCCCAAAAACCGCCCTCGATCGCCCCATCAGCGACAAGTTCTTGAGTTTGCTTAATCTTGACTTCGCCATCTTTATTTCTGACGATGATCGCCGCATCTTCTAGATCGATCAGATAATCTCGTTCTAATTTTATCCGGTGCTTCGCCCTAAGCAATCACCCAATATGAATACTAATAATTAAATATTCCTGTCGATAGATAGAGATAATTTTTCAGGCATCGAACATCTCAACCACACCCATCATGCCTCGCTCTTCATGTTCCAAAATGTGGCAGTGATAAACTGTTATTCCAGCAAAATCGGTAAAAGGTACTAAAATTTGCACCGTTTCTTTGGATTTCACATTGACAACATCTTTCTAAGTCGGTTGAGCTTCTGTTCTACCATTGCGGGTGTAAATCTGAAATGAATTAGTGTGTAGATGAAACGGATGATCCATATCCGTTTCATTGACCAAATCCCACAGTTCCACCGTGCCTAGCTTGGCGCGAATATCCACTCGGGTAGGATCGAACTCTTTGTCATTAAAGGAAAATAACAACATTTGTATGACTTCAGCAAACTTAAGCGTTCGCTTTTGAGCGACAGTCTGAGGATTTAAAGCTTGAATAGAATTGATGCGAGGTGGAAGGCTAGCCATTTTAGGTGCGCCTGTGAACTTTAAGGTCACAATCCGACCTTCTCCAGTCGCTTGGGTTCTCATATTGCCCATCTCTGGCATATTCATCCCACCCATTGAGTCAGATGGCATATTATTTGGCATACCTGATCTATTCTCTGGGGATTTCATGCCATTCATCCCAGAATTACTACCCATCATCCCGCTCATGTTCATCGTATCGATCCCCATTCTGCCTCTGGGATAGGGCAGATTGACTAAAGCAACGTTTCTGATTTGCTTGAAATTAACCAACACCTCGTACCGTTCGCCGGGAACGAGTAGCAGCGTATCGACTGGCTAGGGAGTATTCACAAAACCGCCATCTGTGGCAATTACGGCCATTGGATGTCCCTCAAGTTGGAGGTTGTAGTAACGTGCCGAAGACTGGTTCACCAAGCGCAGGCGGATCAGTCCGGCATCGGTTTCAAACGTAGGATCGATCGCCCCATTAATTAACACCAAGCTCCCCTCGCGACCATTCATCCAATCTTGTTGGTTCAGCAGCGGGATTTTCCCGGTTGAATCTACGTCTAGATCTTTCAAGGCAATGAGATAATCTGGGATATTCCGCAGTTCGGCAATAGAGTTCAGCGCGCCATCAACCACGATCGTCCCTGCTAGCCCTGCAAATAACTGGGTGTTAACATTGCCATGATGATGCGGGTGATACCAGTAGGTGCCTGCTGAATCTTTTGGGATGGAAAACTCATACATTGCAGTTTCCCCTGGATTAATCACCCGCAGCGGGTTATCGCCTGGATCTTGAGGCGATGTATGCAGCCCATGAAAATGGAGGTTAGTGGGCTGATTGAGATCGTTTTGAAAGCGAATACGGACGAGATCTCCTTCTTTCACCCGTAATGTTGGTCCAGGATAAGTACCGTTATAAGTCATCAATTCAGCTTCGATGTCTTCCTTGCCTGTGAGCTTAACTTTGCTGGTATTAGCTGTAAGCGAAAACTCGACTACCCCAGCTTGCGTGCTTTCGTTTTTCAGGTCGAGTGGTTGTGAAAATTGGCTGTTAGACTCCGATGCCGTTCCAGAGATACTGTCTCCAGAGGAGGGATTATTTGTACCAGAGGTCGTCGATGTACGCGAACGCGCGATTAACTGAGATAACGTAGCTAGAGAAACACCTACCAATCCAAAACTGCTAAGGATCAAAACTCGCCGACGTGAGATTTTCATAAGACAAAATTCCTGTTACTTGGCTGAACTTTGCCGATTTGTGCTTCGATCGTTAAAATTTCTAGCCAGCGCAGGATGGCACAAACGGCTTGTCAATCGTTCAATGTTCAACATATATTGAACATATAATCTTGCTCATATACTACTTTGAACGACGACTGTTTAATCTGTGGGATGAACTGAGCGATTTAAACCGCTAGTGGACGACTGCTGACACCTTGAGTCGTGCGTCCGGTCATTTCACTCGGATGGATGCGATAAATTGCAACAACGTCTGCCCGTCCTCACGCATCGATCCAAGTGCGGTTGACTGCCGGAGAAAGCGTTGGATTCTGCTCTTTGATGAACTGCCTTGCCCGATCAATGTCTTGCTGCTGGGTAAGACGCTCGGCACGACCCGTTACCACGACGCTATGCCAATGCAGCAGATCATGCACTTCTTCAACCTGTAGGCAAACGTCTGGATTTGCGTCCATGTACTGCGTTTTCATGCCTTCGGTGGTGAAGAGATAGACATCTGAGTCTTCGAGATAATAGTGCATCGGCACGACGTAGGGTTTGCCTTCGTGTACACAGCCAAGGTGTCCATGCCCCACCTTTTGTAAGAGGTCTTGGCATTCCTTTAAACTCATTTCATCAATATCTAGCATCACAATCCTCCTCCTAAAACTCAGTAAAATGCACACGATTGAATTTATAAGCTAACTCGACCGCTTAAGGTATTCGACACTCTGATAGCAGGCTTTATATCCCCACTTTGACTCTAGGAAAACAATCTGAGAAACTTATGAGGAGGCAAGAAGGATTTGACTTTTCAGACTTAAGTTTTGAATTTAATCACGACTTAAGACCTCGCTGGTCTAAGAATCGCGCTGGAGGCTCCCGCCGAAAAAATGCAGTCACATCCAGCCACTTTAGAGCGATGCAACGCTTCGGCTGCCGCTTGATAAAGAGTGGGTAGATCTGTTCCGTCATCTGGGTATTGGGCAATGCCACCGCTAAAGGTGATCCGAAATTGAGTTTGGTCAGGTGCAACAAATCGTCGATGGCGGAGCGTTGTTAATAATCGAATGAAGCTTTGAATGCCATCGGCTCTGGTCATGCCATACAAAGCCACCACAAACTCATCTCCCTCCCAGCGAGCAACAACTGCATTCTGCTTAAATGTCTGCCGGAGCAACTGCCCCCACTGGCGCATCACAATGTCTCCCGTGCTATGCCCATGCCGATCGTTGACTTCTTTGAGATTGTCTAAGTCTAAGATTGCCAGACAGAGGGGCTGCTGCTGTTGACTTGCCAGTTGCAGGTATGCAGTTAAGTCTTGAGTTGACTTACGGCGGTTAGAGAGTTTAGTCAAACGATCGGTTTCAGCCGCTTCTTGAAGGAGTTTCAGCCGCTCCAGTCGATTGAAGATGCGAGTCACTAATTCTGGACCCACGATCGGTTTGTTCACAAAATCATCTGCACCCGCTGCAAACACTTGATGAATGATTGTAGCATCCGTATGCGCTGTTAGAAGAATGATGGGCAAGCTACTCCAGCGCAAGTCATGGCGAACCCGTTGGCAAAGCTCAATGCCATCCAAGATGGGCATTTCCACTGCTAGAATGAGCAGATCCGGTGAGCAGGATGCCAGCCTTTCCCAAAATTGTTGCGGATCCTCGAGCGTTGTAACGTTTAGTCCCCAAGGCTCCAGTAAGCCCTTCAGTATTACGAGAATCTGGGGATCATCGTCCACGATCATCACCCGTTGTTTTGCTGCCTCGGCTCGTTGCGCGGCTTGCGCGACTGCTGCCAATACTTGAGCCGCAGGCAAGGGCTTGTGCAGAAAGCCGTGTCCGCCGAGTTGGGCAACTTCCAGTCGGTCTGCTAGACGATCATGACTGGTGAAGACGAGGACTGGTATCGGAGGCGTTTGATGACTGAGTTCCGTCAGCAGGCTCAAGCTCTCTGTTGTGGGATGAGTCATATCGGGATCAAGTAGCACAACCGTAGGTGCATTCTGTTTGATTCTCATTTTGGCTTCAGCAAGGGTCGATGCGATCGCGACTCGAAAGCCCCAGTTGGCAGCTTCGTTCATCAACTGCTCTGCTAGATGAAGATCAAGATCAATGATCAATAACAGAGGGCGGTCATCCATGAACAGAAAATCCTCCTGCTCGACCAGTTCTGCCTTTAAGTCTGTCGAGGCGCGATCGATTTCTTGCCGCAGGTCTGTCACCAGTTCACAGAGACGAAGCGTTTGATCGGGCTTTAAGGCTTCGTTGGCTCGCAGTATTTGCTCGATTTTCTCAGCGAGTCGAGAGCCTTCAGGTAAGCCAAGCGTAGCGAGTGAACCTGATAAAGTATATGCTTCCTGAGATGCCTGTTGCTGAAGATCCGCATTTAGCATCTGTTGAACTAAAGCTATACTCGCTTGCTCTAGAATTCTGACCTGTTCATCGACTCTAGTTTTGAAGCGATGCCAAATCTTGGATGAAGGGCTGAATGATTGTTGCTGAAGCGGTTGTGCCGCGTCGCCGGATGTAGGTTGAGCGACGCTGATTGAATCGTCAAGCAATTCCCAAGGTTTAAGCCGATAACCCAGCCCATAAACCGTTTCAATCAAATCTGTGGGCGCGCCAGCCTTCCGCAGCTTTTGTCGTAGCCCCTTAATGTGAGTTCTGACGGCATCTTCGCTAGGAGTTTCCTCATACGCCCAGAGTTGATCCAGAATCACACTGTAGGTAAAGACGCGATGACCGTTTCGTAAAAAAAGCTCTAGAATCGAGAACTCTTTGGGACTCAAGGCTAGAGATTGTTCTGCGTAAGTGACCTCACGAGTGGTCGGATCAAGTTGCAAGCTGCCCCATTCCAATACAGATTGAAAAACCGTTCTACTTCGACGCAGCAACGCTCGAATGCGAGCGATTAGCTCCTCTTGATCGAGAGGTTTTACGATGTAGTCATCAGCACCTGCATCTAGCCCAATCACTTTATCATTGCTGGCTCCTATGCCCGTAATCAGCATGATTGGCATCTGATAATGATTTGCTCTTAGCTTACGACAGAGGCTAATGCCATCTAGCTTTGGGAGCATAACAGCCAACAGGAGTAAATCATAGTCATAAACTACAATCAACTCCCAAGCTTTCTCGCCATCGCTTGCAATTTCAACCGTGTAGTTTTGGCTGGAGAGAACAAGGGTAAGCACATTAGTAATTGCCGTATCGTTTTCTACAATCAAAATTTTCATCTGTCTATTTCCCTTGCAAACCAGTAGAGGTATCCGGTGCTCAGAACGCTCCTACACAATACAATACTGAGGAAGAATGAAATCAGGATGAAATTCGCGCTGCTCTAAGCGTGTTGATTCAGCTCTGAGCTTGTTTACTATCGACCAGATTTTAGGTGTTCCAGGCTTACAAATCATTGTTGTTGCACCTGTAGCAGCACTACCAAGCTTCAAGTATGGGTTCAATCTGAACTCCCTAAAATCTTCTGGGGCGCTGCTGAGACAAGGATGATTTACGATTCACACCATTACTATTCAGCTATTTAGCAACGTCAAATCTAGAAAATCTTTCTAAAGACATAAGCGAAGATCTTTCCAAAGACATAAGCTCTGAATCGCCCATAACTTTCTCACAAGTTAAATGTAACTTCAGAGAAGTAGAGCCAACTCAATAAACATTTTTCACAGAAAGCTTATTTTTTGATTTCGATACTCTGTAGAAAAAATCACACAACATCGGAGACTTAATTATGGCAACTGCAACAACTGCAACAACTGCAACATTAGAAGCCTGCATTCAAGATTGCTTAGCCTGCTTGAGAGAGTGCGAAATTTGCGCCGACATGTGCCTGAACAACAAGAATGTGTCCGCGATGGCGGAATGCATTCGGCTCTGTCGTGACTGCGCCGATCTGTGTGCGCTTTGTGTTCGATTCATGATGCGGGGATCAAGCCTCATGACTGAAGCTTGTCTTGCCTGTGCCAAAGCCTGTGAACTCTGTGCTCAAGAGTGCGAGAAGCATGCTGCCTCCGCTGCTTACTGCAAGAGTTGTGCTGAATCCTGCCGTCGTTGTACCAAAAGTTTGCATGAATTGGCACATGCAGCCTAAGAGGATGTTTTAAAAGGCTGATTGTTAGTAGCAAAACGTTTTAGATCCCCCTAAATCCCCCTTAAAAAGGGGGACTTTGAATTCAGTTCCCCCTTTTTAAGGGGGCTAGGGAGATCAACAGGTGCCTAAAACCACAGCAGACTACTTTTCAAACATCCTCTAAAGGCTAGGGATGATTGAAAGATTTGGCATGGGTAGATTGACTGTCTATTTTGTTCAAGTGAGGGCGTATAGTTAGTGCGCCCTCATCGCAGAGGCACGATGACCAAATTCTAGACTTTTGCAAAGAACGTTTGTAAATAAAGCTGAGGTTTTCACTCAACTTATACAAATCCAATATCTATGAATACTCGATTTTAAACCTCTGGTTTCTATCATTTTTAAATGAAGACTATTAGAGCAATCGTGAAAGATTTTAGGGCAGAGACTACACGATAACTCAATCAATTAAGAATTCAAGATGAATACGTTATTAACCAGTTCAATACCTTTGTCAAGGCACTTAAACCTCGATCGCAGTCAACAGCTTCTGGACATACTCGCGATCGAACACTCCATGAGTAGCCGTCATACATGTCCTTGCTGTGCCACTGTTTTACTGCGACATATGCGCTTGGGTGGGCTTTGCTGGCGTTGTTCCTCCTGCCGTGATGCCATGCCTGTTTAAACAATGCTGATCGACTGGGTGCGATCTTTCTGCAAGCGCAAGGAGCCAAAGCCAAAAAGCACTTTATAAAGCTGTCTGTTGATCAAAGATTTAGCGATCGCGAGTCTTATTCACAACGAGGTCTTTATGCATCAACATGGCTCATCAAATCAGCCTCAGTCCAATCAACCCAATCGTGGGCAAACTCGTTTCAGCCTGCCGATCAAGCTTGTTCTGTCTGCGACGGTTGGGATCATTGCATTCTTTCTGATTACAGAACATTTGGCACATCTGATAGGCTTCTTTCCCTTATTCTCTATACTGTCTATCTGTATATTCATGCACCTGTTTATGCACGGAGCACACGGAGGTCATGGCGGTAGCAATGATGGCAGTGGCGATCGCAATCATCAACACTAAAAGCAGCTACTCAAACTTGGTGAATCAATCTATTTAAATCTATTTACTATTTAAAGGAGATCGAATCATGAGAGATATGAGTAACGTTCCCGCCTACGGACTTTGGATTTTGGTAATCATCAATTCTTTGATCTTTATCATTTTTGCCTTCAGTTTCACCAAGCCACGTAATCCTAAAGATTGGCGATCGTTTGGAGCTTTCTCGGCGTTCATCGTGGCATTGTTCACCGAAATGTACGGGTTTCCCTTAACGCTTTCCTATTCTCAGGGTGGCTGCAAACCCGCATTCCAGGACTAAACATCTTCTCCCACGACACGGGACATCTTTGGTGGACACTGCTGGGGTGGAAGGGTGATCCGCATTGGAATCCCGTTCACATTCTAGGCAGCGTGTTGGTTTTCGGTGGGCTGATTTATTTGGGCAGGGCTT
>Ga0163154_10003311_pt1 | contig 22453 bp, 17 predicted proteins | sample OliLakLV19MP9P1_FD_148649 | JGI IMG/M metagenome (GOLD analysis project Ga0163154, IMG submission 148649) | Freshwater microbial mat bacterial communities from Lake Vanda, McMurdo Dry Valleys, Antarctica - Oligotrophic Lake LV.19.MP9.P1 | ecosystem: Environmental > Aquatic > Freshwater > Lake >... | reverse complement strand
GGTGGTGTGGGGGGGGGGGGGGGGGGAACCTGGGGACGACCTGCATGAGACCCTCCTGCTTGCGGCATCCTCGCGGTCTACACACGCCTGTTCGGGCCGAGGGGCTGTGCCCCGGCGGAGATCACAGAATCGGCCAGGAAAGTGTACTGCTCGCGGCCCGGCTACCGATAGCGAGCCTTGATCTCCCCCCAGCTCCGCTCTTCCGCCGGAGTCCCCACGCCGCAAGGCGACCCGTCACATGACGTCCCGTCCCCCTCGAACGCACCCCCACGCACGCCGCAGTTCAACGCCGTCGTGATCACGCACTCATTCCCCGCCAGACAACACGCCCCGATCGCCGAAGTCGTCCCACACCCCATCCCCAACGCCCCGATCTGCTCCCCACACAAGTTGTTCTCAGGAAGACACGACGAGTACGCCTCGAGCGAGTAGCTACCGAGGGGTCCGTATAGCCCACCTGCTGGGCAGCTCTCGGGATCGCAGAACCTCGGATCCGCGAACACATGGGGGCCGCCGACTTCGAGATCGACATCGCCCTCGATCCCGGAAGGGTCGAGTGCGCAGCACACGATCTCGAGCGATCCTGCAGACAGCCAGAGATCACCAGACTCACCGTCCACGTCACAGTTGCCGTATACGATACTTCGTACGATCGAAGCGTGCGCCCCTGCGAGTTCGAGCGCCGCGCTATTTGTGACGTTGGAAGCTACGGTGCTCTGCACGAGTTCGAGCGTCGCACCATGGCGAGCCCGGATCGCCCAATGCCCTCCGTTGTCGGCCACGACGCAGTTCTCCAGCCGCGCGTGTGACGACGCTCCGAGCCAGATGGTCCCGCTCCGACTATTGACGACCCAACACGACAGCATGTCCAGCCGCGCCGCACCCGTGACGTAGATGGCCTGTCCTTTGCCAGAGTTCGTTATCCAAGAGTCGACAATCGAGACCGACGGCGATCCTTCGAGATAGATCGCGCTACCGAAGAAATCGGTTGCGCTGCGATTGATCACGCAATCTCGAATCACGGGCGCTGCGGCATCCCGGATGCACAAGGCCCCCCCTCCGACTTGGGTGTCCAGGGGAGGGCCATCCCAGGGCTCGAAAGCAAAGTTATCGTCGAACTGACAGCTCTCGATCGTCGGACTCGCCGTGCCCGCGATCAAGATCGCGCCACCCTGGACGTGGCCGCCGAGTTCGATTCGCAGGCCATAGAGAGTCGCGGTGGGCGGCTCTCCCTGGTCGAAGACGAACCCGCGGTGAAGGTCGAGATCCGTCGCATTGACCTGCAATAGGACCGAATGAGGAGCGCCGGCGGGCTGCACCCGGAGCGACTTGCCATGGAACGAAATGTCGCGATTCCCATCGCCGGTGTAGGTCCCGGGCGCGATCTCGACGATGTCGCCGTCGCTCGCGAGATCGATCGCGGCTTGGATGGTCGGGGCGTCGTCCGGCACGCGGATCGATGCCGCCCTTGCCGTAGTAGCCGCCGCGAACAGAACGACAGGGAGCCCGACGGTGAGATATGACCAAAGCGAATGTCGGTTCATGGTGACCTTCAGCGGAGGAGGGTGAATCGAGAACTGAATTTCGCGTCTCTACCTGAGACTGTGACGAAGTACTGACCGCTAGCGGGTCGAACCCCCGAACTCGCCGTCCAATCCCAGAGAATCTCTGCGCGGCCTCGGCCTCCTCCCGAAACGGTTGTGGACCAAACGAGACGTCCAGACACGTCGTGGACTTGGAGCTCGTGCTCCGAGTTGTCCAATCCGCTGATTCGGAAGCGAGGAGACATCGACGTTGGCGTGCCGAGCGTGATAATGCTCGGGATCGGTCTGCCCGACTCCGAGCTCCCGAGTTCTGCGGAAGCTGGGTGCATCCTGGTGATAGTCGTGTATGCGACCTGGAGGTCTTCAGGCGCAACGACCCAGGAAATGTGTTGATGGCTGACCTCCGTCACTTGCTCGAGAGTGTAGGCTGTCAACGTCGCCTGACCGGTCTGCGCATTTATGACCGACATGTTGGCCGAAGTCGGGCCGTTCGTCGCAATGGCGACCACATCCGCGTTTGCTGTCATGGCCTCATCGCTGGTCCCGGACTGAATCTGTCCGTAGATCAGTGGGGCGGTTGTCTCCTCTCCCCACCAGGTTTGTGTGTGGTTGACCCAACCAACGAACTCTGGAACGTTGGGCCAAACTGAATTCGTGCGCGGCAGCGAGATTGTCTTCCGCATTCGCCAAAGTCGCCAAGTGCGCCTAAAATTGTTCGATTCGAAGGTGTAGAGCGGCGCCCAATCGACCCCGGCATCATCTGGCCGGACGGTGTACACCAGAAAGCTGCCCGTGAACATCTCGTAGTAGATGCTCATCATGATTCCCATGTCGAGAATGCCGCGACCGTAGTACTCCTTCGGGCAATGGCCGCAATCATTGCCTTCGGTCGGATCGTCCGCGTACTGCCGAGTGGCATTGAACAGAATGCCCATGGCGTCGTCCGCGCCAAGGCCGAAATTGCTATAATTGATATCGGCGCTGAATAGGTGTCCAGCGGCGCCGGCGACTGCGGCGGCTGCGCCAGAATTGAACATGCCCGTGTAGGAGTAGTCTGTGAGGGAATCCGGGCCGGTTGTAACCACTGGTCCGCACGCCGGGGCGGTGATATCGGGCGCGTTGGGACCGACAGGCGTGCCTGTGTTGAGGGGAAGAGTCGGATCGGAATTGCAAGTAGACGGTTCATTCCAGAAGAGGTCCTCCTGCGTTGACCCTCCGACTCCAATGAGGAAAGGAATATTGGCCGGTTCTACTTCGGCTGGGTTGTTGAACATTGTGTCGCGGAGCGGAGCGACAGACAGGATGCCCATGACGAAAGCATTCCAGAGAGTAAGAACCTTTGCCGGCGAGGAGTAGCCGGGCTCTTGTTCCTCGGAACTCGCTCCGCTGATCAGAAGAACACGGAGCTCGGGGAAGTGACTGACGGCATAGGGTACACGCGATTGCCACGAACCAATCGTGGAGCAAGCATTGGCGGCGCAATCTGCGGACGAGAAACAACTCTCGATGTCGAGAATTCGGCAACTCGAGCAGACGCCTGCTATTCCCTTTGCGTTGTTGGTGATTGCTCCCGCGATGCCGGACATCTTGGTGGCATGCGTGCCGCAGTAGTCGGGGTCGTTTGGATTGTTGTGCATCCCAGCACGATCCGCGGCGGAGAGCGGGATTATGTCCAGGTCCTCGTGGGCGTCAGGGAGTCCGGTGTCAACCATCCCGATCGTTACTTTGTCTGGGCATTCCACCGCGTCGCACGGCCAACCGGGACCAAAGTATGTGGTTTCGGGCCTCAGGTCAGCGTCTGCAGTCGATGCGCTTCGTTCTCCCAGGTTTTCGATGTGCCACTGAGGGTCATAGGGAAACCCCGGATGGTTGTACAGCTTGGGGTCGTCGGTAAGCGGTGTGGCGATATGAAGCAGCTCGACCACTGACGCGGTCTGTACGTACGGCACATCAACGACAAATGGCTGAGCAGCGATGGCGGCCTCTACGGACCCGAATCGGAGGAAGTAGAATGGACTTAGGTCGGTGATCCGTACCAGGCGCCCTGCGAAGTCCTGCGCAAGAGTGTCACCGGGGACCGCGGTCGGTATCGCCCGTCGGACCGACAAGGCGCCCAACTGCGCGAAAGGGGTTCGGACGTCGCTGACCAGAAACGTTGCCTCAGCGATTGGCAGTTCCGCGGACGAAAGCAGAGGAGTGTTCAGAGCGTCTGGAGCTAATTGGACTTCGATTTCGGGCGCGTAGTCAGTCAAGTTCGCATAGGAGTCGATAGGACTTGTTTCGCTTGAGCCATCCTCGGAATCGCCGTCGGCGCCATCCTGCTCTTCACTCCCGCCCTCGTCTCCCGCACCGTCGGGAGAGCCCGTGCCGCCCGATTCACCTGATGCGGGACAGCTCGACGATCCGGAAGATCCGAAACCCAGGACTCCGAAATCGGCTACGTCGTCGAGGATGGAGGGTACGGAGTCGTCCGCGAATGCGGCCCCCTGAGTTGGGTGCGCCACGAGCGAGAGTTCGGCAGGGTCTGTTTCCGGATCGGCGTATCCGGCGAACCAGTACAGCTCGGCCAGCGTCGCCTGAAGCGCCGTGTTCCAGGTGAGAGCGACCCCGGAATCTGGGGCCGGCCAGCCCGGCTCGGCTAACTCGAAGTCGGCGCAAGATCCCGAACTGATGATGTAGATCTTTTCAGGGTCGTAGGTTAGGCCGAATGTAACTCCCTTGAGCGCGGGGCTGGCGGACTCGGGGAACGCGGCGAGCGCGAAGAAAACCGTGAGGTCGGTACGATCGGGTGGCACGGAGGTGTTCACGGACTCGCAATCGGTGAGTCCAGCGAGGCCGCACCAGTCGCTCTCAGTAACGGTGTACGTCAGGTTGAGATTGGCGTGGAGAAGCAGCACACCGCCCTCATGAGGTCCGGCCGATGCCGATCGTGCGGTTAAAGCGAAGGCGAACGCCGCTCCGACGCCAGCCCATCCGAACTTCACGAAGCGCCGAGCGAATCTCCTAGTCGCAGCGAACTTCCATTGGGGGGGGGGGGGGGGGGGGCGATCCTCGGGACGACCTGCATGAGACCCCCCTGCTTGCGGCATCCTCGCGGTCTAAACACGCCTGTTTGGGCCGAGGGACTGTGCCCCGGAAGAGATCACAGAATCGGCCAGGAAAGTGTACTCCCCGCCGCGCCCAGTTGGCACGGCGAGATTCCGTGAGAGTCGTGGAGACGACCTCTCCGCCGCCGTCCGTCGGTTGCCGGAGGTCGCGCTCGCGCCCGGCTACCGATAGCGAGCCTTGATCTCCCCCCAGCTCCGCTCTTCCGCCGGAGTCCCCACGCCGCAAGTCGACCCGTCACAAGACGTCCCGTCCCCCTCGAACTCACCCCCGCGCACGCCACAGTTCAACGCCGTCGTGATCACGCACTCATTCCCCGCCAGACAACACGCCCCGAGCGCCGACTTATCGCCGTGTGGAGATCGACTGTCGTTGAGCGGAGTGCGGTTCGTCGGACGAGAGCCCTTCCTACCGCGGCCCCATGACACAGAAGTCGAAGTCGGAGTCGACGCCCGCGCCTGCTGCAGTCCTTACATGGACGACGAAGGTAGTCGCGCTGACAAGGTGGGTGTTGGTGAAATAGGGGATCGAGCCGGCCCCGGATCGCGCCGTCGCCGTCACGCTCGGGACGCCGGAAAATGCCGACGAGTAGTTCATGGTGTACCAGCCGGGAAGCACGCGTTGAGCCGTGAAGCCGACGCCGGCGATGATCGATCCGCTGCTACTTACGGTGCCGCGAACCAGGCGCAAGTTCTCGGCCCCGCCCGGCGCGAAAAACTGGCCGACGCTCCCGAGCTTCACGTCGCCGCGCACGTCGAGCTTTGCGGCGGGCGTCGTCGTGCCGACTCCCATCAAACCGTCGGTCTGGACGACGAAGTTCTTGTTCCCGCCACCGCCGATGTTCTGGAGCTTGAGCGCCGTTGCGGCGCCGGTCCCTTCCTGCCGGAACACCCAGGAGCGCTCACTCGCCAGCCAGAGGAGGTCGGCCTGATCGCCCAGGTTCTCGACCAAGATGGGGCCTCCGCGGACGTCCAACTTGAAGAGGGGCGCCGTCGTGCCGATGCCGACGTTGCCGATCGCGTCTACGAACACTGCGCTCGCGGGTGACCCATCCGCCGCATCGAGTGCGAAGGCGGAGTTGGCGTGGCTCGCCATCGGCGTGGGTGTGAGCGGCTGGCGCGGAGCCAGCACCGTAAATCCCGTCGCGTTGGCGCACCCGAGTCCGGTGTCGCTCCGGACCTCGATCTCCAGGTGACGCTCCGCCGTCGTGGCGTATTGCTGGCCGAAATCGAGCAGCGTGGTGAAGACACCTTCGACGACGCTCACGTTGTCGACGCAAAGCGTCGAGCCGATCTGCGCTCCACCCGAGGGGGTGTCGAACAGGCGGAAGCGCAGGTCGTGCAGCCCGCTGGCGGGGGCGCCGGCAACTTCCAGCGATCCCTGGTAGCTGAAGGCTGTGCTCTGGGCGCGGGCAGGGCCATGCGCCAGAACGAGTGCGAGTGCGAGTGCGAGTGCAAGTACGCCCAGAAGAACCAGCCGTCCCCGGAGGAGTCTTGTTATCACTGTGAGTGCTCCCTTCGTCCGGACCGACGGGACCCGGGTTGTCGCCCATCTATCACAGGGGACAACACGGCGGGAGGGAGGAAGCGCACACGGAATTGTTCGGCCGATCCGGCAAGACATGGCCGATGTCGGGCCGACATCCGGGGCTGCGAGCTCGGCTACTCCAACCCGCGCTCTTCCAGCTCTTCTTCTTCCAGTCCCAAGTAGTGCCCGAGCTCGTGGTGCAGCGTGAGCTGGATCTCGTGGACCAACTCTTCCTGCGTCTGGCAGAAGCGCTCGAGATTGCGCTGGAAGATGAAGATGGTGGGAGGGAAGCCGAGAGGGTCGGAGATGGAGCGCTCTTCGAGGCTCTGGCCGACGAAGAGACCGAGGACGCCGGGGGTGACGTTCTCTTCGTCTTCGGTTTCGGCGGCGAGCGTCTCGGGCGTCGGCATCGATTCGACGACGACGGAGACTTCGTCGGTGAGATGGGAGCGCAGCTCCTCGGGTAGATTCGCCGCCGCCTCTTCGACCACCGCTTCGAAGGCGTCGCGGGTCATCCGCACGGGGAGCGGGAAGTTCTCGGGCTCGAGGCGGTTCGCCTCTTCGTATTCGCGCTCGGCCTCGTTCCACTTGCCGAGGAACTCGAGGCATTGCGCCAGGCCGTAGTGGGGCGGCGCGGCCTCCTCTTCGTCGGTCATCACCTTGCGGAACAGCTCCATCGCGGGATCGATCTCGAGATTCTCGAACAGCGCCGAGGCGAGATAGAACTGGTGGACGATCGGATCCTCGACCATCCCGTCGCAGGCGCGCAGGTGCTCGAGCGCCTCACCGTGGATGCCGGTTTCCAAGAGCGCTGCGCCAAGGAGGAAGCGGACCTCGGGGTGCTGGTCGGTCTCTTCCATCATCTCTTCGGCTTCGAGGCCGGCCGCTTCGACGTCGCCGTCCTCGAGGGCATCCCAGGCGAGATCGACGCGATCCAGGAACTCCTTGGGAAGAGGCGGATAGACGCGCGGCGGGCGAGGCTTCTTCGACATGCAGGATGCTCCGGGGTGCGGGAGAGGGTGTCGCTTGTCCGTGGAGCCCGAGTCTAGGACAATCCCGCGCGGTCGCGAGCATGAAATGCGGCCGCAAAATCAGGCCGAGCGCCTCGAGCTCGTCGAGCGCCGCAGATGCGACCGGGAGGACGATGAGTCGAGTCGATGTAGCGCGTATGCCGACGTGGGCCGCCGTTCCTCTCGTCTTGATCTTCTGTCTCTCCGGCGCCAGCGGGCTCGCCTACGAGGTCCTCTGGACACGGCAACTCACGTTCGTGCTGGGCGGATCGGCCCTCGCGGTGAGCACGGTGCTGGCGATCTTCATGGGAGGTCTCGGGCTCGGCGGCCTGCTGGGCGGCCGGATCGCCGACCGCAGTCGGAACCCGCTGCTGCTCTACGCCGCGGCCGAACTCGGGATCGGGCTGATCGGACTGGCCACGCCCTGGCTGCTCTCGACTTCCGGCGCGATCTATCTGGGCCTGCATTCGCTCTTCTCGAACGTGCCGGGGATGGTGACCGGCAGTCGCGTCCTCGCCTCCGCCGCCATCCTGCTCGTGCCGACGACGCTGATGGGCGCGACGTTGCCGTTCGTAGTGCGCTTCTTCATCCGGCGGATCGATCGCTTCGGCCGCGGGCTGGGCCTGCTCTACGGCGTGAATATCTTCGGCGGGATCCTCGGCGCGGCGTACGTGGGCTACTTCGGCATCTTGGAGCACGGCGTCGCCTTCTCGATGCACCTCGCCGTGGCGGGGAATCTCTTGGCGGCGCTGGGCGCGACGGTCGTGGCGCTCTTGGCGCGAAAGCAGGGTCTCGCGAACGCGCGCGCCGACAGCGCGGACGCCCGTGATGTTGCTGGCGCGTCGCCCGTCGCTGGCTCGTCCGACTCCGCTCGCCCGATCGATCGCTCGTTGCTGCGCCTCTTGCTCTTGTCGTTCGCAGTCTCGGGCTTCGTTTCGATTGCGTATCAAGTGTTCTGGACTCGCGCGCTGAACTTCTCGATCGGGACGAGCATCTACGTCTTCACGACCATCCTCGTCGTGGTGCTGCTCGGTCTCTTCCTCGGGGCGCTGGTCGCTGGCTGGATCGCCGATCGGACGCGGCGACCGCTGCTCTGGTTGGGATGGATCCAGTGGGCGTCGACCGCGGCGGTCTTGCTCGTCTACTCGCAGGCGGCACACCTGCCGACGCTGGGGAAGACACTCTCCGAGAGATTCGGCAACGCCACCGTGGTGGCTGCCGTCCTCGGAAAACTACTGCCGGCGGCAATCGCGCTCTTGGTCCCGTGTTTTCTGCTCGGCCTCACCTTTCCGCTCACGTTGAAGGTGGCCACAACCCGGCTGGAAGACCTCGGCGAGCGGGTCGGACGGTTCTATGCGGTCAACACGGTCGGGGCGATCCTCGGCTCACTCGTGGCCGGATTCGTGCTTCTGCCGACAGTGGGCCTTCAGCGCGGGATCGTTCTCACCGCTCTCCTCAATGCCGCGCTCGGACTGGCGTTCTTCCGTCAGGCGGAGACGGTCGATCGCCGCCGCGCACTTGTCATGGCGAGCGGGATCGGGATGGCGGTGATCGCTTCTGTTCTCATTTTCGTACAGCCGCAACCGTTCCTCGCCTACACGCATGTCATGAAGGAAGGGAATCGCTCCATCCTGTTCCACGAAGAGGGGCGTGTCGCGAGCGTCGCGGTCACGGAGGCGATCGACAAGAACGGACTGCCCGAGAGCATCGATCTCCACATCAACCTGCTCGGCTCGAGCATCGTCGACCGGAAATACTTTCATCAGCAGTACTACGCCACGCTGGCGCTCCTCCCGACGGCGCTCCATCCGAGTCCGAAGAAAGTCTACGTCTCCGGGGTCGCTTCGGGAGTCACCACGGGCGCCGCCGCGCTCGATGAGCGGACCGAGCGAGTGGTGAGCGTGGAGATCTCGCCCGAGGTGCTCAGCGCGCTGAAGTTCTTCGACGACTGGAACTACCACGTCCTCGGGAACCCGAAGATCCAGTTGATCGCGGACGACGCGCGCGCGTGGCTGGCCACGACGGACGAGAGGTTCGACATCATCGTGACCGACGCCTTCATCTCCGCCATCACAGGCACCTGTGCGCTCTACAGTCGTGAGTACTTCGCCCTCTGCCGCTCGCGCCTGGCGCTCGGTGGGATGATGAGCGTGGGTTGCGGCTTCCTCACCGGCACCGATCGCACGGTGGCGCGCACGTTCATGGAGGAGTTCCCGTACGTCGCGGTCTTCGCCGTGCGGAAGCACGGGGTCTACAACACGACGTTCCTGATCGGATCGAACGAGCCGTTGTCTTTCTCGAAGGGAGACGTCGAAGCCGCCTACGCGCAGCCGCTCCTCCGACAGGAGCTGACGCGCTACTTCTTGCCCGATCCGGCGACCATCTACGACGTCTACGTCGGCGGGCGGGAAGACATCTTGCCGCATCTGCTCGATGCGCAGATCTGCACCGACGATCGCCCCGTGATCGACTTCGAGGCGGTCGCGGGCGCGGAGGGTCTGGGAGGGCGGCTCCATCAGAGCGGACCGGGCGTGCAGAGAATCCAGCGGTTGGTTGGGAAGAAGGCGTTTCCGAGCACCCCTTAGAGCCTCTACTCTGCGCGGCCAGTGTCGGCCTCCCGTCCACGATCGATCGAGAAAGAATCGAGAAAGAGACGAATGAGAGGACGTAGTCCCCGCCGGAAGGCTTCCATGTCGGTCAAGGTCTTCACGCTCGAGGAAGCGAATCGCCTGGTGCCCACCGTCGCCGAGTCGGTGCGGCGTTTCCGCGCGCTCTCGGCCGAGATCGTCCGCACGCAAGACGCGATCGCGGTCTTGCAGATGCTGGGCGCGGAGCAGGCCGGCTCGCCCGAGCAGAGCGACCTGGTCTCGAAGCGCGCCCAGGTCGAAGAGGTGGGGCAGGAATTCAGCGACCGACTCGACGAGTTCAATCGCCACGGCTGCCTCCTCAAGGATCTCGAGACCGGCCTGGTCGACTTCTACGGCCTCAAGGACGGCCGACTCATCTTCCTCTGTTGGCGTCTAGGCGAACGGGAGATCAAGTATTGGCATGAGATTTCGGCCGGCATCGCCGGCCGGAGATCGATAAAGGAATTAGAATCGTGACGTCGGCCCAGCCGACGGCACTCCGCATTCCGTATTCCGCACTCCGCATTCGTCTTCAACCCACACTGGAGTTCTCGAGGACCCACCCATGACTCCGCCCACTGACGCCACGACCCCTACTTCCACTCCACCTCCCACTCTCCCCCCCACCATCCGCCCCGAAGTCCGCGCCCGCATCGACTCAATGGTCGCCGTCCGCCGCGACCTCCACTGTCACCCCGAGCTCGGCCTGCGCGAGACCCGCACCTCAGGCGTGGTCCAAGACTTCCTCCGTCGCGCCGGCATCGAGTTCCGGTTTCCCTTGGCCACAACCGGGGTCGCCGCCCTCGTGCGCGCCGAGAAGCCGAGCGGCCGCGCGATCCTCTTGCGGGCCGACATGGACGGGCTGCCGCTGCAGGAAGAGAACACGACCGACTACGCGTCGCAGAACACCGGCGTGATGCACGCCTGCGGACACGATGGGCACACCTCCATCCTGCTGCACACGGCGGAACTCACGCAGCAGCGGCGCGCGACACTGGGAGGCGACGTCACCTTCGCGTTCCAACCGGCCGAAGAGGGTCCGGGCGGCGCGCTGCCGATGATCCAAGAAGGCGTGCTGGAGAATCCGAAGATCGAAGCGGCCTTCGGACTGCATCTCTGGAACATCTTTCCGGTCGGCAAGGTCGGCGTGCAGGCCGGGCCCGCCATGGCCGCGGCGGATGAGTTCGAATTGATCGTGGAAGGGAAGGGCGGCCACGGCGCGCATCCCGACAAGACGATCGACGCCGTCGTGGTCGCGAGTCACATCGTGACCGCGATGCAGACGCTGGTCTCGCGCAACGTCGATCCGTTCAAGACCGCGGTCATCACCGTCGGCACGTTCCGCGCGGGGAGCAACTTCAACATCATCGCCGAGCGCGCCTTCTTGACCGGCACGATGCGCACCTTCGATCCGGAAGTGCGCGCCGCGTTGATCGAACGGCTCGAAGTGGTCGTCTCCCGCACGGCGGAAGCGTTCGGCGCGAAGTGCAAGTTCGTCTTCAACGAGGTCTACCCCGTCACCGTGAACGACCCCGGGATGTCGGAGTTCGTCGCCGACGTGGTGGCCGAAGTCGTCGGGAAGGAGAACGTCCTGCGCGGCGCCATGTCGATGGGCGCCGAGGACATGTCGTACTTCCTCGAGGCCGTGCCCGGCTGCTTTCTCTTCTTGGGCTCGAACAATTCGGCGCGCGGCCTCGACGGACAGCACCACAGCCCGCGCTTCGATTTCGACGAAGCGTGTCTGCCGATCGGAACCGAGATCTTCCTGCGCATTCAAGAGCGCTACTTTCAGCGGTACTCGGCGGCGCCGGCGAAGAGCTTGTAGCGGGCTGACTGCGCGTGCACGTGCGCGTGCGCGGGTGCGCGGGTGCGCGGGGCGTGCCGGAGGGGATCCGCTCCGGCTCGGGCAGTCCTCGCGCGCCGCGACGGCGCACTGCGGAACTCGCCGGTGCGGATCCCCTCCGGCACGCCTTCGAAGACTCGGCGGGGCACCGGGCCGGACCGGGCCGGGCCGGCGCCACGAGAGGCTCTTCGCGGCTCCCCTTCGTCCCGAGGTGTGCGGCGAGCGCGCCCCGCACGTCGTGCGCGAGGACTCGCAGCCGACCTACCCGTCGCCCCCAACGCACCCCTTCACCTCCAACCCCCCCGAGCGCCGCATCCGCGCCTTCCGCCTCCGCGCTCCCGCCGCGCTCCCGCCGCGCGATGCCGCAGGCGAGCCCCCCAGGGGGTCCGCCCCACCGCTCGCCTGCCCGGGTTCGCGTCAGGAACTCGAAGGTCTCGGATCGCCAGCGAGGATCCCGTAGGAGTGGAGATCCATCGGCTCTCCCCACTTCAGGACGTGCGCCCGTAGGCATCCCTCGTAGAGCATGCCGATCTTCTGCAGGACGCGGCCTGACGCGGGATTGGTGTGGAAGTGGTGAGCGTAGACGCGCCGCAGTCCGAGCGGGCCGAAAGCGTACTGCAGCACCGTGCGGGCGCTTTCGGTGACGTAGCCGCGATTCCAGTACGGAGACGCGAGCCAGTAGCCCATCTCGGCGGCGGCGTGCTGCGGCTGGACGTGCAGGCCGATCATCCCCACGAAGTTTGCTTCGTCGCGCGGCGTGATACAGAAGACATGCCCTTCGCCCGCGGCTAGCTGTCGCTCGACTCGGGTCAGCCACTCGACGGCGGCTTCCGGAGGATAAGGATGCGGAATAAGCAGGGTCGTGGCGGCGACGTCCTTGGCGCCGGCGAGGAGGGCGACGTGCGGGGCGTCATCGAGAGTGGGAGGGCGCAGGAGGAGGCGCGGGGTTTCGAGGGTCATCGTGGGGCTCCCGGAGGCTCGACTGTGGACTGACCGAGGGACTCGCCGAGCAACATATGAAAGTGGTGCACGCCGTTCTCGCGTTTCACGGAGTAGCGGCCGGTGTCGTAGGTGCGCGAGCGCAATCCGCGTTGCACCGCTTCACAGATGTCGACGTCCTCTTGTTGGACCGAATCGCTGAAGGCGAACGTCGCGGCGAAGTTGGCGTCGCGTTCGGCGCGCTCGGGATCGAGCACGTACCACTCGAAGACCGTCCGCGTGCGTTCGGGGCCGAGCGGCAAGATCACGTTGATCTGCACGTTGTCGGGATAACAGTTGAGCATCAGATTCGGGAAGAGCCAGAAGTAGAGCGCCTGCGGCGCCTCGCCCTCCGCGAGATTCCGTCGATAGAGCGAGTCGCCCGTCTTGCGCACCGGTGCGTCCTGCCGCGAGTGAAAGCGCGAGGTGAGAACGCGATAGGCGCTGTAGTCCAACTCTTTGAACAGTCCCGGATGCACGATCGGGATGTGGTACCCCTCCAGGTAATTGTCGACGTAGACCTTCCAGTTGCAGTCGAGTTCGTAGTCGATCCGCTTCCAGAAGCGCATCTCCTCGAATCGGAGAGGACGGGTCTCTTCCGGGATCGAGCCGAGTGTCGCGGCGAGATCGGGGGCGGCGTCCGCACCGGCGTCCGCACCGGCGTCCGCACCGGCGTCGGAACCGACGTTGACGAAGACGAGCGGTCCCCAGGTGTCGACGCGGAACTGCGGCAAGACGACCTGTGAGCGATCGAAGTCCTGCACTCCGTCGAACTCCGGCGAGGTGAGGAGGCGACCGTCGAGGCCGTACGTCCATCCGTGGTACGCGCATTGGAACGAGCGCCTTCGACCGGCGCCGCACGCCACCGGCCCCGCGCGGTGTCGGCAAACGTTCGAGAGGGCGCGCAAGACGCCGTCCAGATCGCGCACCACGATGACCTGCTCCCCCGCGATCTCGCAGGTGAAATGATCGCCCGGTTCGCGCACATCTTCCGTGTGACCCACCACTTGCCAGGTGCGACCGAAGACGCGCTCTCGCTCCAGGCGCAGGCGCGCGGGGTCCAGGTACCACTCGGACGGGAGCGTGCGCGCCGAGGCGAGGCGCGGATCGTCGGAATAGGGGGATTTCATGCGCGGCATCGTACCTGACGGTCTCAGAGAGCAGGTAAATCCATCGCTGGCCGATCCCGGCCTCGATCTCTACTATCGCAGGCTGTTCGTGCCCGATTTCGGGGCCTCCGCGTCAGAGCTCAGTCAGGCCCTTCTTCGGGAGTTCGAGATGGAACAACGTTCAGGTATCCGCAATCTCGCGATCATCGCGCACGTCGACCACGGCAAGACCACCCTGGTCGACGCGATGCTCCGGCAGTCGGGTCTCTTCCGCTCCAACGAGGCCACGCGGGACCGGATGATGGACTCGATCGACCTGGAGCGTGAGCGCGGCATCACGATCATGGCGAAGAACACCGCGCTGACCTACCACGGCACGCGGATCAACGTCGTCGATACGCCCGGGCACGCTGACTTCGGCTCCGAGGTGGAGCGCACGCTCACGTTGGTCGACGGCGTTCTCCTGCTCGTGGACGCGGCCGAGGGCCCGCTGCCGCAGACGCGCTTCGTCCTGAAGAAGGCGTTGGAGGCGGGACTGACGCCCATCGTCGCGATCAACAAGATCGACCGAGGCGACGCGCGGCCCGAAGACGTCCTCAATATGATTCACGATCTCTTCATCGATCTCGATGCGGCGATAGAGCAGTTGGACTTCCCGGTGTTGTACACGAACGCGCGCGCCGGCACCGCCACGCTGAATCTGGCGGAGCCGGGTGAGACGTTGGAGCCGCTCTTCGAGACGATCGTGAAGACGGTCCCGCCGCCGCAGTTCGATCCCGAGAAGAAGCTGCAGTTCCGCGCCGTCATGCTCGACTGGGACGACTACGTCGGGCGGCTCATCGTCGGCCGCGTCTACAACGGCCTGATGCGCAAGGGAGATCGAGTCGCCATCGCACATCGCGACGGCACGGTCGGGACGGCCAAGATCACCATGCTCTACGGCTACGACGGACTGAAGCGGATCGAGATCGAAGAGGCCTCCGCAGGCGACATCGTCGCGCTGGCCGGCATCGACGCCGTCGAAATCGGCGAGACCGTGACCGACATCGACGCGCCCGATCCGATGGAGCTGATCCGCATCGACGAGCCGACCGTCTCGATGCTGTTCTATTCGAGCACCTCGCCGTTCTCCGGACGCGAAGGGAAGTACGTCACCTCGACGCAGCTCCGCGAGCGGCTCTGGAAGGAGCGTCGGATCAACGTCGGCATCCGCGTGGAAGAGACCGAGTCGCCCGACACGTTCCGCGTTTCGGGACGCGGCGAGCTCCAGCTCGCGATCCTCATCGAGATGATGCGCCGCGAGAACTTCGAGCTCGAGGTCGGCAAGCCCCAGATCATCACCAAGGTGGAAGACGGCGTGACGCTCGAGCCGATGGAAGCGCTCGTCATCGACATCCCCGAGGAGTTCATCGGCGCCGTCACCCAGAAACTGGGCCCGCGCAAGGCGCTCATGACCAACATGGTCAACCACGGCAGCGGCCGCGTGCGCCTCGAGTACCGCATCCCCGCGCGCGGCCTGATCGGCTATCGCTCGGAATTCCTCACCGACACGCGCGGCACCGGCCTCTTGAACCACCTCTTCGACGGCTGGGACACCTGGCAGGGAGAGATCGAGCATCGCCAGAACGGCGCCTTGGTCGCCGACCGCGCCGGCCGCACCACCGGCTACGCCATCGAGCACCTCGAGCCCCGCGGCGTCATGTTCGTCTCCCCCGCAGATCCCGTTTACTTCGGCCAGGTCGTCGGCGAGCACAACCGAGACAACGATCTCGATGTGAACATCACGAAAGAGAAGAAGCTGACGAACATGCGCGCCGCCAGCGCGGATGACACGGTCAAGCTGACGCCCCCACGCCTGATGTCCCTAGAACAGTGCATCGAGTGGATCCGCGAGGACGAGCTGCTAGAGGTGACCCCCAAGTCGCTGCGGATCCGAAAGCTCCCGGTGCGGGGCCCGAAGAAGTCATGAAGAGCGGCGACCCGGTCGCCGCTCTCCGCTAACCCTCCCGAGCCCCGCGCTCGAGTCTCCCCGCCGTTATAACCACACCCCTCCCGGCACGGCGCCCACGATCCGACGGTTCACCCATCTCGACGACCGTGGCACGCGAAGCGCAGCTACCGAGCCGTCGTCACAACGCGATGTGGGCCGGGTGCTCAGGCCAAAACGTTTCGAAACGTGTAGCCCACAGGCTACAGGGAACGCGAACAACCCGCCTCTCTCACTCCACCACCACCCGCCCGTCGACGGATCGGCTCTTTCTCCAGGTAAAACCAACCCGCGAACGCCATCGCGCCAGCCATCGCTCCCCACCAACGCCGGTCTCCACTCCGAATCGACATCGAAGCCCACGCGATGTCGCCTCGGGACCAACCCGCCGACTCACGCAGCGACACGCGACCGTCCTCGCGGCGGAGCCATCCCCGAAGTCGATCGGTGTCCTTACGATTCTCGACGCGATTCTCGACGCGATTCTCGACACGTCGGAGATGGATGCGAGCCGCGACGCTGTCGGCTTTGGTGCCTGGGAAACCCCACTCGCGCGCCAACGGTCGGAGGACCGTGCTCGCCGCGCGGAGAGGCGACGGGCCGGTGAGAAGGCAGGGCAGCGAGAGAGCGATGCTCAGCTTCCTCCAGATGCTTCGGAGCCTCGGCGGGCGGATGTCAGCCGGTCGTCTCATAGCCGGACGATGTTCGCACAGGGCGCGGATGCAGGCGCGGATCTGTTTGTCCCCCGAGTGTCCGGGCAGTCGCGCCAACTCGTTTCGAAACGTGTAGCCCACAGGCTACAAGCAATGGGTGGCGGGAACGGACGGCGCAGCGACACGCTCGACCTGACCTCGACCTGACCTCGACCTGACCATCACGAAAGTAAAGCAGCTGCCGAACATGAGCGCCGCCAGTGCGGGTGACACCGGGAAGCTGACGCCGCCACGCCTGATGTCGCTCGAACAGTGCATCGAGTGGATCCGCGAGGATGAGCTGCTGGAGGTGACCCCGAGGCCGCTCTCCGCCAATCCTCCCGAGCCCCGCGCTCGAGCTCCCCCGCCGTTGTGACCACACCCCCCCGACGCATCCCCGCGCCCCTCTCTTCGCCACCGTCATCGCCACCGAGATCGCCGCCATCGCCGCCGCTGCCATCGCCATCGCCGTGTAACCCATTCAAGCCCAGTGCTTTCGTCCGCTCACAAAACAAATCCAAACCAGCGCTATCTACCGCCGCCTCCACTCTCGCTCTCCCAGCTAGAGATCGAAACGGCTCGGCCGCTCGGTCTGATCCATCCCCCAAATCGCACCCAACCCGGTCCGTATTCTTTGGCGTCCTTTGGGAATTCTTTGGGAGCCGGTTGCGATGCTGTCCCCGTCGTGAATGAGCCGAGGCGCCTGAAGACCTGAGGCTCGAGAGCAGGAAAAGCGGGCCCGCGGAGACGGGACCAGAAACCAGGAGGAACCCGAAATGACCCAGCGAATGACCCAGCGAATGACCCAGCGCACCTCGATTCTCGCCGCCGCCACCCTCGCTTTCGCCATCGGCGCCTTCGCCATCAGCGCCTCGCCCAGCCTCGCGTTCAATGAAAGCGAACTCGATCCCAACGGACACGACCCCAACGCGCCCGGCCTGGTCCTCTCCGGCGGCGGAAATGGCGGAAACGGCGGAAACGGCGGCGGCGGTGTCCCGGCCAGCGATCCGATGGGGCGAAACGACGACCGCAGCGGACGGAACCTCGGCTACGCGCAAATCGGCCGCCAGCAAAGCAGCGCCGCCGGCCCGCTCAACGAACTGTTCGGGACCGTCGCCTTCCTGCTTCCCTACCTGATCCGCCGGTAACCGGTAACCGGTGGAACGCGCCGACGGGCCCCGGCAGGAGCACTATGCTTCTGCCCTCAACCCACCGAGAACGAGTGTGAGCCGTGAGAAGACTGGCGGACATCAGAGCGAGCGAACTCGAGTGGAGCCAGCCGAGCGCCTGGAAGATGGAATACGAGTTGCGCGCGGGAGATGAACTCGTCGCGACCACGAGGTTCAGGAGCTCGTTCGGGTCATTCGCCGAGGCCGAAAGCGCGGAGGGACGTTGGACCTTCAAACGCGTCGGCTTCTGGCGGACGAAGGCGACGATCCGCGTCTCCGACTCCGACGTCGATCTCGCCACGTTCAAGAACAACACGTGGAGCGGTGGCGGCACGCTGGAGACGCGCGACGGCCAGGTCCTCCGCGCGACGACGAACTTCTGGCAGACGGCCTTGGACTTCGAGACCGAGGACGGGCAGACGCTCATCCGGTTCAAGACAGCAGGTGTGGCCCCACCTGTCTGCGACCATCGAACTCCCGCTCGGCCCCGCGAAACTCTCCGAGTTACCCTGGCTGATCGCATTCGGCTGGTATCTGATCGTGATGATGAACATGGATGGCGCAGTCGCCGCCTCCGCCGCGGCAGGCTGACCGTTTCGACGGAGGCCCCGAAACTATCGATGAGTAGATCGCGCGCTGCTTGGACTACTCGTTTCAAAACGAGTGTGCGGGGCCAGGCACGCAGACGCGTGAGGAAACTCTCGATTGCGCTCGCTCAGAAACCAACTTTCCGGTGGGACGGCGCTCCCTTCGTCGCGTGGCGATTACACAGATACCAACCGACCGCTGAGAGCGGGACGACGACCAGCGTCCGCAACGATTCCCAATTGCGGAGGAACATGACGCCGAAGTCGCTGCGGATGCGCAAGCGGCCGGTGACGCGCACCTCGATCGTGCGTTCGAACGTCCGGCCGCGATCAGTCCGCCGGCCGCTGCGCACTGCGGCCGCGTCGGTACTATTGAAGAGATCTCCGCGCCTCCACGGACCAGCGCTGGCAGTCGGGCCGGAATCGGGTAAGGGCAATTCCCAAAACCCCGAAGCGATCTGCCTGCCGGTTGGCCGCAAGCCTCGAGCCGACCGTCCGGTTCATCCGATTGGATCAAAACCAGTGCTGTGCTGGAAGCGCAGGCCGCTCGAGGTGCGCGATCCCCTTCAGCGCTGGCCCGGTCGAGCGTCCCGGGCAACTTGTATGACGCTGAAGTTGGATGATCTGCAATTCGTGCAACAGCGAGGAGCATGATGTTCAGAAGTCTCGCGATCGGCCTACTAATGCTCCTCGTCGGTGGGTGCGCGACCCGCTACGTGGTGCTCTCGGACGTTCCGGACAATCCCAAGTTCACCGCGATTCCAGGGTCTGTTTCGAGGGCAAACATGGAGTTCTCCAACTTGATCACGACAGCGTTGGTGAGTTGCGGTGTCTACGTCATCGAACGCCCCGCGCTCCTGACGGGATACGCGGAGAGCCAGGCTCCGTATCTGGAGTCGGTCTTGGCGGCGCGTCCGCATCTGGCGGCGGCCGTATGGGGATGATTGGCCTGACGGGCGGCAGCGGCAGCGAGGAAACCGCGACACAGTCTGCTGACGTCGTCGAACTCTATGAGCAGTCACCGGCGGACTACGTGGTCGTCGCCTTCGCCAACAACTCGTGGATCAAGATCGTCCGGCGCGACACGAAGGCAGTGCTGTTCGCCGACAGCATTGGAGCCGACCGGAATCACCGGAAGAAGAAGTTCTCGGAAAACATGATCAAGGTGCTTCGCGCGTTGGGGGTCACCGTCAGAAGCTGACAGCCGCTTCATCGAGCCGACGTGGGAGCGAGTTCGCGCCGCAACGACTGCGCGTCCGCGGCCCTCCGCCTGGTGCAACGGTTTCGAGCTTTGTTGCCAGTAGAACGCTCATCTCGAGCGCTGAGGTACCCCCCTGAAACTCGAAGACCTCCACCCCAACGCCGCCATCCGCGGCATCCTCCCCGACGCTGTCATCACCGTCGTCAGCGTCCAATGGTTCGGCTCCGAAGCCCTCGACCTTACCTACCGCACCTCCACCGGCAAACTCGCCAGCGAGCTCCTTTACCGCCACGACGAATCGCGCCTCGACCTCGTCGAACAAGGCCGCCCCTGGAGCTTCGACGGCGACGGCGCCCTTTTCCGCCTGGTCTCCGAAGCCCAGCGCATCCGACTAGCGCACCTCTTCGACCCGGTCCTCGCCGTCCACACCTCCGTCGTCGACCCTCTGCCGCACCAGATCACCGCCGTGTACGAAGCAATGCTCCCGCGCCAACCGCTGCGCTTCCTCCTGGCCGACGACCCAGGCGCCGGCAAGACGATCATGGCGGGCCTGCTCATCAAGGAGTTGATCGCGCGTGGCGACCTGCAGCGCTGCATGATCGTTTGCCCGGGGAGTCTGGCGGAGCAGTGGCAGGACGAGCTCCGCAACCGCTTCAACCTCCGCTTCGACATCCTCACCAACGACAAGCTCGAGGCGTCGCACGCCGGCAATTGGTTTCTCGATACGAACCTCATCATCGCGCGGCTCGACAAGCTCTCGCGCAACGAAGACGTGCAGACGAAGCTGCAGGCGCCCGACTGCCGCTTCGACCTCATCGTCTGCGACGAAGCGCACAAGATGTCGGCCACGGTCTTCGGCGGCGAGGTGAAGTTCACGAAGCGATACCGGCTCGGCCAGCTTCTCTCGGGACTGACTCGCCACTTCCTCTTGATGTCCGCCACTCCTCACGCCGGCAAGGAAGCGGATTTCCAGCTCTTCATGGCGCTGCTCGATGGAGACCGGTTCGAAGGCCGCTTCCGCAACGGAGTGCATTCCGCCGACACCTCCGACCTCATGCGTCGCATGGTGAAGGAGAGCCTGCTCAAGTTCGACGGCACGCCGCTCTTCCCGCAGCGCATCGCTTACACGGTCCCCTACAAGCTCTCCGATGCCGAAGCTCAGCTTTACAAAGCAGTCACCGACTACGTTCGCGAGGAGTTCAATCGCGCTGAGGCGCTCGAGAACGACAAGCGATCGGGGACGGTTGGTTTCGCACTCACCATTCTGCAGCGCCGCCTTGCGTCATCGCCGGAGGCGATCTACCAGTCGTTGCGCCGCCGCCGTGAGCGACTGGAAAGCCGTCTGCGTGAGCTCGAAGTACTCCACCGCGGTGGTCAGACGACGCCCATCTTGGCCCCCGCACTGCCCGCCCTCGACGCCGAGGACATCGAGGATCTCGATGAAGCCCCCGACAACGAGGTCGAGGCGCTCGAGGAGGAGGTTCTCGACCAAGCGACCGCGTCGCGCTCGATCGCCGAGTTGAAGATCGAGATCGGCACGCTGAAGGAACTCGAAGCGCTCGCGCTGGCCGTGCGACGAAGCGGCACCGACACCAAGTGGCGCGAGTTGGCGAGCTTGCTCGGCGTGATCTTCACGAGCGCCGCCATTGCCGATCGCGTGGCGGAAGATTCGGTCCCCTACGGGTCCGGTCCGATCCCGCCGCCCATCTCCTCACCGCGCCAGAAGTTGGTGCTCTTCACCGAGCATCGCGACACCCTCAACTACCTCGAAAGCCGCATCACGACACTGCTCGGTCGCTCGTCCGCGATCGTGATGATCCACGGAGGCATGGGGCGCAAGGAACGCCTCGACGCGCAGGAGTCGTTCAAGCACGACCCCGAGGTCCAGATCCTGCTCGCCACCGACGCCGCCGGCGAGGGCATCAACCTGCAACGCGCCCACCTGATGGTGAACTACGACCTGCCGTGGAACCCGAACCGACTCGAACAACGGTTCGGCCGCATCCACCGCATCGGCCAGACCGAGGTCTGCCACCTGTGGAACCTCGTGGCCGACGAGACCCGCGAAGGCGACGTCTACCGCAAGCTGTTGGAGAAACTCGAACAGGCGCGCCAAGCGCTCGGTGGACAGGTCTTCGACGTGCTCGGCAAGCTGCAGTTCGAAGGTCGATCGCTTCGCGATCTGTTGATCGAGGCAATCCGCTATGGCGACACCCCTGAGGTGCGCGCCCGGCTCACCACAGTGGTTGAACACGCGCTGGACCGCAGCCACCTCCAGGACCTGCTCGAAGACCACGCCCTCGCGCATGACGCCATGGACGCAAGCCGCGTACAACGAATCCGTGAGGATATGGAGCGCGCCGACGCGCGCCGGCTACAGCCGTACTACGTCGAGTCGTTCTTTCTCCAGGCCTTCACCGCGGTCGGCGGCACGATCCGGCAACGCGAACCCCGGCGCTACGAGATCACCAACGTTCCCGCACCCGTCCGCAACCGCGACCGGTTGATCGGGACGGGCGAACCGGTGTTGCCGCGCTACGAGCGCATCGCCTTCGAGAAAAACTTGGTAACCCCACCGGGTCTGCCGCTGGCCGCATTCGTCTGTCCGGGACATCCGCTGCTCGACGCCCTGATCGACCTGACCCTCGAGCGTCACGGCGAGCTCTTGAAGCGGGGTTCCCTGCTGGTCGACGAACGCGACCTCGGAACGAGCCCGCGCGTGCTCTTCTACCTAGAGCATTCGATCCAGGACGCAAGTATCACGCGGACCGGTGAACGCCGCGTGATCTCGAAACGCGTGCACTACGTGGAACTCGGCGCCGATGGCGTCGCGCGCCATGTCCACTACGCGCCCTACCTCGACTACCGGCCGCTCCAGGCGGGCGAGCCCGGCGTCGACGCCCTCCTCGCGCGCCCCGAGTGCGCGTGGATCACGCGCGAGCTCGAACAGAAGGTGGCGGGCTATGCCGTCGCGCAGGTCGTGCCCGAGCATCTCGAGGAGGTTCGTGGCGCCAAGCTGAAGCTGCTGGCCAAGACCGAGGCTGCGGTCAAGGCGCGCCTCACCAAGGAGATCA
>Ga0163154_10003310_pt1 | contig 22456 bp, 20 predicted proteins | sample OliLakLV19MP9P1_FD_148649 | JGI IMG/M metagenome (GOLD analysis project Ga0163154, IMG submission 148649) | Freshwater microbial mat bacterial communities from Lake Vanda, McMurdo Dry Valleys, Antarctica - Oligotrophic Lake LV.19.MP9.P1 | ecosystem: Environmental > Aquatic > Freshwater > Lake >... | reverse complement strand
ACACCTTGCTGACGATTGCCGACCCCGCCGATATGGAAGACGATAAAGACTTCCTCGACTACATTAATCCTGATTCTGTACAAGTCATCGAACGGGCATTCATCGAGCCTAGCGTCAAAGGCGCGGCGTCTGGCACACAGTATCAGTTTGAGCGGTTGGGCTACTTCACCGTAGACCCTGACACGATGCCGGATCAATTGGTTTTTAACCGTACCGTGACGCTGAAAGACGAATGGGCGAAACTTCAAAAGTCAGCGGGTGGCGGTTGAGGTTTTGGCAGGGGCGGGACAACTCCCGCCCCAACGCATTCTTTGATTTCGTGACAATGGTGTCCTAATCGCCCGCGCTTGAAGGTTCGGGCAGCAAGTCGATTTGGGTTTCTTGCCATTGGCGCAGCGGAGCGCGGCTCACCAGCGCAACGGTCCCCAAGATCATCAGCACGGCATTCACCATAATTGCTGCCTGAATGCCGATCAGGTTTCCGACCCCACCGACCCACAATGCCGCGAATGGTTGCAACCCATAGCTGACCAACAAGAATACGCCCACCATGCGCCCGCGCATGTTCGGCGGCGCGTTGACCTGCAAAATACCCATGATTGTGGTCATCACGGCGGGAAGCGCCAACCCGGACACAAATAACGCCGCAATCGCCAGCGGAATCGCATTGGTTGCCCCTAGCAGAAACAGAAAAACCGCGCCGATCAACATTGCGCCCGCAAGCACCGCGCCGACTCGCTTTTGCGCTTGCATCAGCGGCACAACAATCAACATGCTCACGAGTGATCCTACGCCGGACGCACCCATGAGTATCCCGTAAGTGGATGCATCACCGCCAAGTAAGGTATCAGCAACAGCGGGAAGCATATTTAGAATGATCGAGAACCCGAAGAACGTTGCCAGAATCGCAAACAGGACACAATCGGCTAAACGCGGCTCACTGCGAACATACTGGATTGCTTCACGAAAACTTTCATGTTCTTTGGCTGGCTTGTGAACTTGTTCCGCCCGCACAATCAAGAGGCTGGCGATAATCGCCAAAAACGAGAACCCATTCAAGATGAATGCAGCACCCGCACCCCAAACACTCAAGACAACTGCCCCAATAGCAGGTCCCAAAATGCGACTCGTCTGGACGAGCAGCAAATACAGGTTAACGGCTTGGCGTACCATCGTAACGCCTGACAAATCGCCCAGAAACGCTTGAGCAGAAGGCGCATCAATGGCGGACATAATGCCCATGACGACGCTAAAAACGAAGATGTGCCAGACTTGAATCGATTGCGTCAGTACCAGCGCCGCTAGGGTGAACGCTATCAGCATAGAAGCCGTTTGTGTGGCGAGACGCAGTTTACGCCGATCTACGCGGTCTGCCCACCCACTTGCGAAGGGTCCCACCAGTAGAAACGGCAGTGAGTAAAGCATCGCCGCTGCGCCAAGCCCCACCGTCGATTGGGTCAACTGCCACACGACCCATCCGTAAGCAGTCACATGCAGATAAGTTCCGATTGTAGAGACGGTTTGTCCAATGAGATAAATGCGAAGGTTGCGAATCCTTAACGGGGCAAAACTTGCGCCAATGGTCTGCAATGCGTCCATGCGTTGTGCGCTCCAGTGGAGGAATGAATTAATTCACACATCCTTAAGCATTAATTGTGAGCGTGTTTCCCATGTTATTGCATAAAGATTCGGGCTAAAATCGGGGGGGGATTCAAACGTAAGGATGAAAATGAGTAACGCGCCGTTGAACGGAAATAATATGACGCGCATCTTGATTGCCGGGATGCTTCTGGCAGTTGTTGGCGTCGGTTCTTTCATCCTCATTTGGGGGATGATGGGCAGTGCGGGGGTGGCAAACTTGCCGCGCCTTTTAGTTTCGATGTGTATTCCACCGGCGATTATCGCGCTGATTATGGGGGTATATATCCTCGTCACGCGCTCGAAGGCAGATGATTAGGGCGGCTGCGGTTTCAAGTCAGTTTCACCATCCGGTAAACGATGAGTACGGGCGATCCCCCGATGCGCGGTTCGGAAACTGCATCAATGCGTAACCCTGCTTGAAACGCCGCCTGCGTATAATCTTCGTACAGGTGAGCGTAATGCTCCACTGCGTACTGACGCCCGTCTGAACCGCTGAATGTCCGCTGTCCCCCGTTGAGCGCAACAAACGGATGCACATCGCTAATCAGCGCCACACCCAGTGGTCGGAGTACCCGCGCAATTTCGCCTACAGCTTCGGTCAAATCGGGCAGATGCCCTAATGCCAATCCGCACAAAATAACATCAATGGACGCAGATCGAAGCGGGAGCGCCGTTCCGGTGGCTTGTATCCGCAGCGCCAGCGGATTCGCTTCTAACATTGCCGCGCTGTTGTCGATAGCGATCACCTGCCGCGCCTCGCGTTCTTGCGCCAACAGACCGTAACGCCCCGTCCCACAGGCGAGATCAAGCACAACCGCGCCTTGAAGGGGCGGCAGCATGGCAAGCATAGCACGTTGTTCAAATTCCATGAATGGATTATGGGCGTAGGGAGGGTACGCAGACGCCCACAACGCATAAGCATCTAAACTCGACAGAGTTTTGACTCGCCCTGTGATCATGCGGCGGAGACGATTCAATAGTAGACCTCGCGCACATTTTCAGGCGCGGACGCTAACGTTTCGTCATCTTCAACGGTGTGGGTAATGGTGCCGATAATCACGAGGTCAGCCCACAGGTTGAAGGCGTGATCGTTTGCGCTGTATGCCGAACGTGTGCTTCGGGGCAGTGATAACCAGCGGTACGCGATACGCCGCCGTTCCTCGCGTGAGGTACGTTCGCGCAGTTCGGAATACCAGAACGGTAGCGCCATAAATAGCGCAGGAAATCGCCGTGCAAACTGCTTCGAGCGAAATACGCCCCACCCAAAAATATACAGCAGAACGAGCAGTACAGCGGGCAAAGGGGTGCTGAAAAAACCTTCGGCGACCACGCTTGTTATGGCAAATGTGAGCAGCGCGAAGCTCAATACAAGTTCAGGCAGCACCGTATAACTGTCATCACCTACCCCATAACGCTCAAATAGGCGCAGCAAGGGCGATTTCAGCCAGCCCATCGCAATTAACAAGTTACGAACAAAATAAGCAAACAAAGCGAGAGTCAACAAGAGTAAGTAAATCATAGTTTCATCAACGTTCGCCCCCCTTTGAATAATGGACACACACAGCGTTCACATTCTGCCCGTTCGCCTTGACGATAAGCACGCCGCAAGTCAAGCGCCGCCTCGCTGTTGATGGCGTCCGCCAGACGTTCACCTTTCAAGCGTCCCATCGTCGGCAGAAAATAGCAGGGGCGCAGTGACCCATCAACCTCGATCACAGCGGAAAGGTGCGGCGCATTACAGCGCACCGCCGGAAAGTCGGCTTTTCCGTACAGCGCATTGAAATAACTGACCATCTTACGCAATTTCTCAGGCGATTCAGCGATACGGTGACTGGCAAAATCATCGGCAAAACGAGTTTCGATCACGTCTAGCACGAGGCTAAATTCATCGACATCATCAGGGGTCAACGCGGTTGTCGGAGGCGTATGCTCTACAGGAATAAGGCGTGAGCCAAACGCGAATGGGTTGCTAACATCAACCGTCAAAAAACTGATGCTGTTGACATCTGCCGCTTTCGCCGCTTCGATGATCTGGGGCATTTCCCGATAATTCGCCCGCTGGAGCGTCGTGCGCGTGCTAACTCGCACACCCCCCGCACGGACAGCGCGAATACCCTCCATAATGAGGTCAAAGCCGTCCACGCCGCGAATCGCGTCATAGGTGGCGGGTGTTCCCCCATCTAAACTGACGATCACCTCATCAACGCTGGAAAGCACCTCATCAATTTGACGGCGCAGCAGCAGACCGTTCGTGAGCAGCATGACCCGCGTGCCTTCGCGCCGCAAGCGCCGCCCGATCTCGCCCCACTGGGGATGCTGCATCGCCTCACCACCGCTCAAGACCACCCACTTGACGGACAGGCTGCGAAAGTCGGATGCAATGGACTCGACCAATTCCATACGCATGTTTCGGCGCGGGTTGCGCCAAATATCACAGGTGACACAGCGGCTGTTACAGCCATCCGTCAAATACAGGATGACAATTGGCAGCGTGCGTAGATGATCTCCTACCAGGTTCATTAAATGTTTAGCGCCCATATCAACAGTATAAACCCGTTCGTTAAGGGATTCAAATTACGTGGGATGCACCTTAAAACGTGTTACAATGGGTCACGTTTAACCGCCGACAGAGTCCCAAATATGCTCAATCCCGATTTTTTGAAGAATGGTCCAGGTCCCCGTTTAGCCTTCATGGAACAACCCGACTCCAAAGTGATTGCAGAAACGCTGGTCGCGTTTGCGAACACTGAAGGCGGTACGCTGGTGGTTGGGCTGAAGCACAACGGCGACATGGGTACGAAAATCGAGAATGAACTGCTGCCAAAAGCACTCAAGGACGCAGACAGCTTATGTAGTCCATCGATTGTCACGGGCAACTGGGAGCCTGTCGAAACAGAAAAAGGCAGTACGGTTTACGCGCTCCGCGTGCCGCGCAGCATTGAACTGCACGCGCTAAGTGACGGGCGCGTCCTCATTCGTGACGAACAAATCAACCGTCCGCTCGGTGGGCAAGAAATCCTCAAGCTGGCAAGCGCGAAATCGACGGGGGACTATGAAAGCGAAGCCGTTCCTGCCGCAACCAAAGACGACCTCAGCAAAAAGCTGATTGACGAATACATCGCCAAACGCGCTGAACGGACGAAACGTCCCTACAACGGTAAGGTTGACGATCTCCTACGCGAAATTGGCGCAATTGATACCGCAGATCGCCCGACGGTCAGCGGGATTCTGCTGTTCAGCGAGTACCCGCAGCATTGGCTGCCGCAAAGTGGAGTCGTGTTTGCCAAATTTGTGGGCAAGACGCCACGCGGCGAAAACGGACTCGCGGGTTACACGCGCCGCGAAGAACTGACAGGTCCTATCCCCCGCTTGATTGAATCGTCATGGAATCTCATTTGGAGCGAGATGGCGGTCAGCGCGGTTATCAAAGGGCTGGAACGCGAAGAAACAACCGAATATCCGCAGTTTGCCGTGCGTGAAGCCATCGTGAATGCTATTTGCCACCGTGACTATCGGCTCAAGGGGCGGCGAATTGAAATCCGCATGTATTCGGATCGGCTTGAGGTGATTTCCCCCGGCGGGCTGCCCGGATTCATCACGGTTGAAAACATTGTCGATGAGCATTTCAGCCGCAACCCGCGCATCGTCAACGGCTTGTTTCAATGGGGCTATATCGAAGAACTGGGCTTGGGTATTGATCGCATGATGGAAGTCATGGAACAGTCGGGGCATTTGCCTCCTAACTTTGATGCCCGTCCGTACAGCTTCGCCGTGACGTTGTTCAACTCACGCGAACGTCAGGTTGTGCCAGAATGGGTACGCAACACTAATCACCGTCAAGCGCGGGCGCTGCAATATATCCGCGATCACGGTTCGATCACTAACCGCGAATACCGTTCGCTGTGTCAGGGTGTTTCTGCTGAAACACTGCGACTCGATCTCGCGGATATGGTAGAACGCGAAATTCTGCTGAAAGTCGGCTCCAAAAAAGGCACGTATTATATTCTCAAATAATCCTGCAAGGAAACACGGATGAACTCGGTCACTAGCACGCTGATCCTCGTCAGCCTGATCGCACACCTTGTCCTGACCGGATACATCGTAATCCGTAGAGAACGTGTGCGCGTCGGGGCATTGTGGCTTACGCTAACGGTCTTGTTTTCGCTCCTCGTGACCGTCACCTTCATGACTACGCTGTCTCCACTTCCAGTTTTTGTGCAGGGCGCGGCGATCATTGCCTATGGCGCGTTAGTCATGCGAGACATGACCGATAGAACGCCGCGTTACTGGTTGGGTTATGGCGCAATTTGGCTCGTGGCGCTTGTGGTGAGTGCGTTGGTTGCTGGTGAAAGCAGCGAAGTCTGGTTGATTCGGGCTTTTACCCCTCCCAACCCGGTATCGTCCATCACCATGCTGGTCGGCTTGACGTTGGGCGGCATTATTTTGCTCTCAACCGCGTTTTACACCTTCTACATTGCACGTCTACCGGAAGTCGCAAACCGCGCCCTGTTCTGGGTGATCAATTCTGCTGTATTCGTGATCGGCGTCGTCCTCGTTGGCACAGGCATTGATGCGCTCGGCGTTCCCGGCGTGTTCGTGATGCTGTTCAGCGCAGCAGGTGCAGTTTACGCACAGGTCAATTACCGCGTGGTTGATATTCGACGTGAACTTGGTTCGGCGGCGCGTGTCATGATTTTGCTGTTCATCACGACGGTGGTCATTTTCGCCGCCTTGATCGCTGCGAGTGGGCTTGAACAGCCGCGCACCGCGCTGATCCTCGGCGCAGTCGCATTGATTACCGCCCTGCTCTATTTGCCCATTCGACAGGTCGCAGAAGCAGTGATCGGCTTGATCGTGCGCGGTTCGCTGACCGACTCCACAGAAATTACACGGCGCTATACACAGCAAATTACCAACGCTGTTGAACTGAACTCACTGGTGGATGCGGCAACCCGTGCCTTGAATGGGCTGCTGCGCGTGCGCCGGTCTGCATTGATCCTCGTGAATGACGCGGGAGATGCCACCGCCGAACTCAATCTACTTCCGACTTCCGAACGAACGACTCGCGGCTACGTCACCAAAGCGGGCAGCCTGTACAAGCATTTCGCCCTCGAAGGCGCGTCACTGTCACAGTTTGACCTTGAATTTGACCCACGCTTTAAGACGCTGCCCGAAATCGCGTTTTTCCGCGAGACGAGTTTGAGCGCGTATGCGCCGATCATGATGGATAACATGCTGATCGGCATTCTCGCGTGTGGCGCTAAACTCAACGATGCACCCTTCACCGCCCGCGATTTTGAACTACTGGCGACAATGGCAAGTCAAACCGGAACAGTGTTGCGTAACGCCCGCCTTGTCGCAGACCTCCGCACGCTGAATCAAGGGATGCAGTCGCTCAACACCAACCTTGAAGACGCGAAAGATCAGGTAGAAAAGTTGGACGCGGTCAAAACGGATTTTGTGACGATTGCAAGCCACGAACTTCGCACGCCGCTGGCGCAAATTCGCGGCTATACCGACATCATGGACGCGCTCAATGAAGGCGGCGCACTTGACCAAGATAAGATGGTAGGTTTAGTGTCTAATCTACGTAAAGCAACGGAACGCATGGAAGAACTGATCACCGCCATGCTGGATGTCAGTCAGCTTGACGTGAACGCTATGGATTTGCACTTCACGCAAACCGCTCTGGAAAGCGTCATGCGAATGGCAATTGAGCCGCTCACAGACGCGATTCGTCAGCGAAAACTCACACTGGCAGCACGCGGTCTACGCGGTTTGCCCATTCTGCAAGCCGATTTACAGCGGTTAGTACAAGCGTTCCGCAATATCGTCGTCAACGCCATCAAATTCACGCCCGACGGCGGCAAAATTGACATTACGGCGAGTGTTCAACCCGCCGAACACCCCGGCGAACCTGATCACATCCTCATAACGATTAAAGATACAGGGGTGGGAATCGACAAAAACAATTTAGAACTGATTTTCCGCAAATTCTATCGTGCGTATGATCCGGGTTTGCATTCAACGGGGACTTATAAATTTATGGGCGCGGGTCCCGGCTTAGGCTTGACTATCGCGCAAGGCGTGATCGAGGGTCACGGCGGGAAAATTTGGGCGGAAAGTCCCGGTCACAACATGCAGACCTACCCCGGTTCGACATTCCATATCCTGCTACCCATTACCCCACCCGAAGATGCGCGGCGCGTCATGCCCTTCCAAATGCCCGAACCCGTCTCAAAAGAGCCAACAGCAGTCCATGCATCATAGGTTACACAGGCGCGAGAAGTCGGTCAACTTGCGTTTTGAATGCTTCTAGCGATCCGCTCGTGTAGTAGAGAGGTCGAGAGGCAGAAGGCACTACAATAGCAGGCAGCACCCGCGCTACCTGCCGCGCCACTGCTGCGCTGGGATCAACCAACGTGATGTCGCTCATTGCAGACAGTTTGGGCGCTAGAAATGGAAAGTGAGTACACGCTAACACTAAGTGATCCGCGTGCGCGTCGATCAGCGGTTGCAGATAGCGGCGTAGAATCGCTTCGCCTTCGGGCGTGTCCTGTGTTCCATTCTCGACCATCGTCACCAGATCGGGCGCGGGCTGCGTAATCACCCGGACATTCCCTGCGAACCGTTCGATAACGCTGCGATACAAACTGCTTTGAGCGGTAGCTCGCGTTGTCCACACACCAATTACGCCTGTTTTCGTGCCTTCGGCGGCGGGTTTGACGGCAGGTTCCATGCCTACAATTGGAATCTCCGGGTAACTAGCGCGGAGATCATGCAAGCTGGCGGCGCTGGCGGTGTGACAGGCGATAACGATGATACGTGCGCCGTAGCCTATAAGAAACTCAGCAGACTTTTTGACGAGTCCGCGAATATCCTCAAGAGATCGTTCGCCGTAGGGTAAATTGGCTTGATCAGCATAATAAATCGTGGGGAGCTGCGGCAGGTGTCGGTGAATTTCGCGCAAAACCGACAACCCGCCAACACCGGAGTCGAATACGCCGATGCGCTTTACATATTCGTCAGTGTCATAGCGATAGGTAATCCGCTTAAGGCTGGCGGGTGGCACTTTCACGGGCTGCATTGACAAACTCCGTGAACAAACGGCTCATCATGGTGTCATCCTGATACAGGTCTTCGGGATGCCACTGTACGCTAAGGACGAAATGCTTATTCGGCATTTCAAGCGCCTCAACTACGCCGTCTGGCGCATAAGCTGTCAAATTGACGCCCGGCGCGGGTGCTTGCACAGATTGATGATGCAAACTATTGACGGTGACTCGGGTTGTCCCCAGAATCGAGGCGAGTCGGCTGTCCGGGCTGATTTCGACGTTGTGCAGACGTGTGCTGCGCGGGTATTCATCAGGGAGATCGTGTGTCAGTGTAGTGTCCACTTGTGAGGGAATATCCTGCACAAGCGTCCCACCAAGCGCCACATTCATCACCTGATGTCCGCGACAAATGCCAAACAACGGACGATCATCCGCAACTGTCCAACGCGCCAGCGTGAGTTCAAGCGCATCACGCCCCACATCAATCACTTTGGTTTGAGGATGGCGCTCCTGCCCGTACTCTACCGGGTCAACATCAGGTCCGCCCGGAAGCAGAACCGCATCTAGCCGTTCATAGAGTTCGTGCAAAACCGATTCTTCCAAACCCGTGGGAATATAGACGGGCAAGCCGCCCGCATCCGCAATCGCATAGGCGCTTGCGGCATAGACGCGGTGATACAGCTTGCCCCGTTCTGCATACACATCTGAAGTCGTGATCCCAATGAGAGGTCGCACGGTTTAACGCTTTTCCTTCAGGCGTGCCGCCTTCCCGCGAACATCACGCAGATAGTACAGTTGAGCGCGACGAACCTTCGCCTTGCGCGTCACTTCGATCTTTTCAACACGTGGGCTTTTGAGCAGGAAAGTACGTTCCACGCCAATACCATGCGTTGCAATACGGCGGACGGTGAAATTCGCATCGTTGCCGCCTTTGCGGTAGCGAATTACGACGCCCTGAAAAATCTGAATACGTTCGCGGTCACCTTCGACGACCTTGACATGTACTTTTACGGTGTCGCCGGGACCAAACTGGGGATGCCCACGATCAGGGGCTTCCAGTGCTTTCACTAACTCGTTATTCACGGGATTCCTCATTCAAAAAAAGTACGCTCATCCTTTTATCAGGGGGGCGTACAGGGTCAAATCAAGGTCGCATTATACAGGCACGCAGACCGTCTCACAAGGGTCACAGACCGAGACGCCGCGCAACCTTAAATAGTCCGGTGATGCTCTTACCGTCGATAATCTCGCCGCGTTCGATCATCGCCAGCGCCTCAGTCAGCGGGACGCGAGAGGCTTCAATGAATTCGTCGTCGTCCATATCTAACCGGGACTCGCTCAAGTCACTTGCTAAAAACAGATGAATGAACTCGGTGGTGTAACCGGGAGCGACATAAATGCCGCCCAACGACTCCAGCTTACCGGGACGATAACCTGTTTCTTCTTGAAGTTCTCGCTCTGCACAGATGAGCGGCGTTTCTTCGGGGTCAAGCGTCCCAGCGGGGATTTCCATCATCACCCGCCCCGCCGCTAACCGGAACTGACGCACTAGAAGCACATTTTGCGCCTCATCCAGCGCGACAATCGCCACCGCGCCGGGATGCTGGATCAATTCACGGATCGCCTCTTTGCCGTTCGGTAGGCGGACAGTCGCCACAGATAACCGCACGACTCGCCCGCTGTAAATCTCTTCGCTGTGAAGGATGACTTCTTCCATATTATGGAATCACCAAGTTTTGACCGATGTAAATCAAGTTGATGTTGACAATTCCGTTGACAGCAGCAATGTCTACGACGCGCCGACCCCATATCTGCGAAAGCCCAAACAGCGTATCGCCATCCTGCACCGTATACGAACCGCCTGTCCCACCGCCGGGTACACTGGTCACTGGCATACCTACTATCGTTGACGTTGAGGTCGCGGAAGGTCGGTTGCCGGTTGTACCACAGCCGGGAATAATGAGGCGCTGTCCAACATAGATCAGGTTTGCATTCACGAGATTGTTGTAAGTCGCCAGCGTTTGATAGGTCATGCCGTAATACAAGCCGATGCGAAACAGGTTGCTATCGGTTGCACGAACTTCATGCACACAATCCGTTCCACTGGGGATAATCGCAGTCGCTTGCCCGAACGCAAACGTACTCGTTGGGAAGAACTGCGAAGTGGGCGTGATTCCAAACATCGCCATTGCCGTTTGAGTCAGCGGCGCGGCAGCCGTCTGCGTCGATTGAAAGATGACGGCGGTTGCAGATAGCAGCAGTGGATCGGTCACAAAATTGGTTGCAGTCGCTATCGGCTGTTGGAACTGTGCGTTCTGGGTCAAGAAAATAGCGGTTGATGTTTGGGCTACAATGTCTTGCAGCAGCACATCAGCAACCTGGGTTCCCTGTGCGTTCGGGTCCCATGTAAAGGTTGGAGTCGGAGTTGCCGTAACGACACGGGTTAACACGATGATCGATTGATCATCCGTCGCCGTGAGTGACGGGAATGATGTGGGTGATGGAAATGGGGTGTCAGTCGGAATTGGCGTAAAGGTGGGCGCAGACTGCGCGACACTCGTGGATTCCAGCGCCCCACCCGCAGACTGGAAACACCCCGACGCAAATACAATAACTACGAGGGACAAAATAAGCCAGCCCTTGTGCGTCCAATCTAATCGCATTTACGGGATACTCCTCACAGGCGTAACGCGGTTCTACCCTTACCTATTATAGCGGAGTTCTCTTAAAGGACAACGAATGCAAGACGTTATGTACTTTTTGGGGCATCAATCCCTTGCATGAGCGGCAATTTCATCGTGACAGTCGTCGTTTCGTTCGGCACACTTTCAATCTCAAACGTGCCAGCATGAATCTCCATCAGCCGTTGGCAAATGATTAAACCGAGTCCCGCCCCCTGCTGCTCGTAGATTCGCCGCTCAAACTGCATATATGCGCCTATTTTAGCAATTTGCTCATGGGTCATTCCACGTCCACGATTCATAACCGAAACAACCAAATTTTCTCCTTCGACCCACGATTTGACTTCAATTTGAGTCGTTTCCGCAGAGAATTTACAAGCATTATCGATCAACTCTTCGATAATCTTCTTGAGAAGTTCCTCAGAGATAGCGACTGAGTGAGCATCCTCCAAGTTCAAAGATAGGCTTTCATCTCGTTTCGACTGCTGCGCCTGTTTCGTCGCATAGTGGGTAATGATTGTTTTAGGAGAAAGGCAATAACGTGACCTGAAAACATCAATTTGATGGCGATCCGATAGAACAATCTCGGTTTGAGCGTACAGCAGAAAATTTTCAAGTAGGCGGTATAAACGCAGCGCCCCATTGTTGATGTGCCGCGCCATCTCTGAGATTCGCCCAGAATCCATAATCGCGGCGTCTGACATCAACAAATCGGAAAAACCGAGCATGATGTTCAGCGGCGTTCGAAGTTCATGCGGGAGCGCCATGATAATGTTCCCGCGCAATTCATCGAGTCGCTGTTCGCTCGCCCGTTGAGCGATTTCATGTTTATCGAGACGAGCGCGAACCGTCGCTAGTAGTTCTGCCGCATGAAACGGTTTGGTGAGAAAATCGTCTGCGCCTAGTTCCATCCCTTGACGAACATCAACACGATCTGCTAAGGCAGTGAGAAAAATAAATGGTATCGTGGCAGTGGTTGTATCTTTTCGTAGTTGTTCTAGTACACCATAGCCATCTAAACCCGGCATCATAATGTCACAAATAATCAGGTCGGGCAGCAGTTCACGCGCACGTTCGACACCTACCAGCCCATTCTCAGCACCAACCGCTTGAAATCCTTCAAACCCCAACATTTCTACAATGTCTTTACGAAGGGACTGAGCGTCCTCGACCACTAATATCTTCCTCATAGTTTTTCCCTGACGTATTTTCTGGCAAGGTAACAACAAAGGTTGTGCCTACCCCTAGTTTTGTGAAATAGGTTATTTCACCATTGTGCAATTCTACCGCTTGTCGAACAATCGCCAAACCCAAACCCGTTCCGTTCACATCTTCAACATTGTGAGCGCGATGAAACGCATCAAAAAGACGCGGTTGATCAACATCCGGGATACCAATGCCTCTGTCTTGAACACTGATCGTCGTTGTCACATCGGTTCGGTTGATATTCAAACGTATAGAACTACCCGGTGGGGAATATTTCACAGCATTGGACAGCAGATTTTGCAGAATTCGCCGCGCCCAAATGGGGTCGAGGTATACCAATGACCTCCCCACAAAGTTGAACTGAAATTCGTGCTGCGAGCCCGCTCCCTCTTCAAATGCATGGATGATGTCGGCTGCCAGATGTTTCAAATCAATTTTATCGGGCTTAAACGCCGATTTGGTTTCGGTACTGCCAGTGCCAATCGTCAAAATGTCATCCAACATCAGAATCAAGTTTTGAACTTCACCCTGAATACGAGCGAGCTTTTCTGTACGCTGTTCAACGGTCATGCGTTCGCCATAGTGATTGAGTAGTTCGCTGGCGGTGGTCATGACAGCAAGCGGTGTCCGAAACTCATGGGATACACGGGCGATAAAGCGTGACTTCAAAACACTTAATTCGCGTTCGTGTTCCAGTGCGCGGTGCAGTTCAAGCGTGCGCTGCTGGACGCGCATTTCCATTTCATCTGCATGGTCACGAATGCGGTTGTAGAGCAGAATGTTTTCGATGACCACTGCAACCCGTTCGGCAAACACCTCAAGAATACGGCGATCATCGGCGCTGAATGCGTTGACTTCAGCACTCTGCAAATCCAGTACGCCAATAACGCCTTTAGTCGCCCGCAGAGGGATCACCAGTTCGGAACGAGTCATCAGATTATTTGCCGCATAGTTGGATTCAGTGCTTACATCTGGCGCGTAGACGCTTTGTTTTGTGCGAATGGCTTGCGGCACAAGTCCAAGCCCATTCATGTGCAACGTTTGCTGAACATTAACGTTAAACCCGCCAGCGCGTGCTAATCGTGTAAGTTGACTTGTATCTTGATCCACCAAGATAATTCCGCAGTCTACTTTGCCAAACTCGACTACGGCAGTCAATGCAATCTGTTCAGCCACTTCCAATAAATTATCTGAAGTAAATAAGTTCGGCTGGAGCAAAAAGGCAGTTGCCCGGTGCAAGGCACGATTTTGATTCGCGTCCCGTTCCATCTCCTCATACAACTGCGCGTTTTCAATGGCGATTGCCGCTTGGTCTGCAAAGATACGCAAGCGTTCGGCATGTTTTTCGTTGAATGCATGAGGATGTTCAGAATCGAGATTCAGGAAACCGATAACAACGTCATGCGCCCGAATGGGGACACCTACGTGAGATCGTACCCATTCAAATCCCTTCACCGGGAACCACTTGGGATTAGTGAGCGTATCTTGCACTAAAATCGGTGCGCCGCTAAGCATTGCTTGCTCAAAATAAGGTAGATGTATGGGAAGTGTGAAGTCTTTCATCACTGCACTTTGTTCAGGAGTATAGCCGCGTGAATGGTGTACTACGTGTACCTCGGTTCCTGTAAACATGACGATATTGGCGCGATCATGGTTTACAGCAACCGTCGCATTTTCGACAAGGAGTGCTAGAATGTCGTCAGGCTTTAACAGCCGCGTAAGCGACCCCACCGTTTCACTTACAATCCACGCAAATCGAAGTTCTTCTTCTAATTCCGCTGCCAGCTCTTCGGACGTTAAGAGCATATGAGGTCGTGCTTCTCTCTGTACAATAAAGCGCACGCGCTGTACAAGGAAAGCATCAACTGCCGAGAGAGAGAGAATATCGTCGGCACCTGCTTCGACAGCCGCAGATAATTGATCATCAGAATCGAGCAAGACGAGTACAGGCGAATTACAGCGTAAACGAAGGGCGCTGCACAGTTCTGAACAATAGTTCGTTAGAAAACTCGAACCTAGCAATACGAGAGTATGAGCCGCCGTGTTTTCATCGGTAAGGGTTTCGATGATGTCATCAGTTTCGACAAACGTTGCAAATTCCCCACGTAAAAGCGTTTTTAGATGTGCGCGTACCGTTACATCCGAGTGTGCAATTAATACAGAGCGCGTATCTAGGTAATCACCTGCCATACGGAGAATCCAGTTGGGCTATCTGACTTTCATGAGTGGATTGCAACTAGGCAGAACGATTTCCACCTAGTTTTTACAGTATAGATGATTATTAGTGTACCCACTGTAAAGATTACGAAGGTCAGGGGACTATGTTAGAATTTGCAAACACTACAAGGATGATGATGCCCGCAGCAATGCGATAGTAGCCGAAGGGGACAAAGCTGTTGTGGGCGATATAACGAAGAAGCCAACCAATCGCAATGAACGCGACAATTCCCGAAACTATCGCACCTATCGCCAGATAGATGAAATCACTGCTCGTAAAGTCGTCTAAACTGAGCAGCAGATCAACGATGGTAGCGCCGCCGAGGATAGGAATTGCTAAGTAGAAGGAATAGCGGGTCGCTGTTTGCCGATCCAGCCCCATCAACATGCCGCCAAAAATCGACGTTGCGGCGCGTGAGACACCCGGAACGAGCGACAGGGTTTGCACAAGACCAATCATCAGCGCCTGTCTGGGGGTAATTGCGGTAACGTCTGTCGCGGGCGGCAGCGGTTGCGCGGCAAGGCGGCGTTCAATCAGAATAAACAACACGCCGCCAACAATCAGCGAAATTGCGACCACTACCGGATTAAACAAGAGTTCTTTGATGGCATTACGGAACAGGAAACCGACCACAGCCGCCGGAATCGCGCTGATCACAAGCGCCAGCCATAGACGACGAGTCCCTTCATCGCTGCGAACGGACAGCACTTGCTGAATGAGGTCACGGCGATAATAGACGACGACGGCGACGACGGCACCCAGTTGAATGAAAATTTCAAATGTGCCTTCGAGCGCAACGCTAAAATCAGGGCGCAGTAAGGCGGAAGCAACTATCAAATGCCCGGTGGAAGAAATAGGCAAAAATTCGGTGATCCCCTCGACGATGCCGAGGAGGAAAACTTTTAACAACTCGAGCAAGAGCGCACTCTCCGGTGATTAATGTCTGCTGCCTATTTGGAACACCGGAAGCGCCAAAACGATACACGACTACCGCTCGTCATGACCAGCGGTCAAAGTCAGTTTGTAGTCGCTGGTTAATTTGCACCACTTGTGCGCCTAATTCTCGGATGTAGCGAATGACATAAGGGTTGTGGACGACCACTATTTTGGCGGATTCGCCTTCGCGTTCTAGATCGATGTGAAATACACACACCCGACGAACACCCGCTAACCAGAACTCTTGTCGGAAGATCACGCCTTTGATGTTCCATCCCGATTCAAGTGCTGTCGTAAGGGCATCGCCGCCTGTGTAACGTTCACAGAGCGCATTCCAGTGACGATAAAAACAGCTAACATCCTCTAGACGTTCGGTCGTGAATGTATCATCCATAAAACCCCCTAAACGCATCTATTCAATTTTTCTAAACTGTACGTGAATCGTGAGAAAAAACAAATTAAGATTGACATTACTATACATCGACGGAATTAGCAAGTGGCTGTTCCTGTTGCTCGAAGCGGCGAACCAGAACCGCCCACAGGATCGCAGGGGCAAGCGCGACGACCCCTGTCCCCAATGCTATCAAGCGGACACTATCGCTTCCCACTACATCAATAAAATAACCGTGCGCCAGTGTGCTAATCACCGTTGCCAGATAAAAACCCGCCATATCTAACGAGAACACACGCCCTAAGTAAGCATTGGGAACACTCTTTTGCAGGGCAATGGTGCTGTACGTCCATGTTACAGAACCGCAAATAGCGCGAATGAATAAGCCAATGCACAGCAACACGAATGTGAATGCGCTTGACAGCGTTAGCCAAGCGATCACCGTGCCGACGAATGCGACCAGCATCAAACGGCGCATGACCTTGATAGAACCATCGTTGAAGCGGTTAAAGATCAACGGTCCAACAATCGCGCCCAAGCCGAATACGCTGTACATGATGCCTAGCCCGAACTGTCCCCCCTCGCCAAACACAAAAACCTGCGTCGCGTAGATTGCCAGCAGCGTATCTACATTGCCTAGACTGATGCCCGCTTTGCCGAGCAGCAGCATCACCGTTTGAGGGTTACGGCGTAGATAGCGCACACCTTCTTGGAAACTGGTATCGTGTTGATGATCTTCATGCGGCTTTTCGATGGGGCGCGGCGACAGCGGCAAAATCAACCATGCGGCTAGCACAAACGAGAGGGCATCAAAGATTATGGCGATATTCGTGCCAAACAAGGTCGCAACCACGCCGCCGATCACCGCGCCAAGCGCCAGCATGGATGACCATGTGATGTTGACGAGTGTGTTAGCGGGGATCAGGTCTTGAGGATCAACCAAGCTGGGGATTAAGGCAGATTGCCCCGGCTCGAATACTGACGAGATTGTGAACTGCACTATTGTTAGCACGTAAATCAGCCACAACCATTCAGCACCCTGTATAGCGATTAGCAAGCCAGCAACGACAAACGCCCGTAAAACATTGCTCCAGATCAGCAGATGTTTACGATTGAAGCGATCTACCAGTACACCCGCAATCGGGCTGATCAGCATAGGCGGGACAACTCGCGCCAGCACAAACAGGCTGATCGCTACCCCTTCCCGACCTGGGCTGTATGCCGCCACGAGCGCGAACATGACGACGGTATTGAACCAGTCGCCCATCATGCTGATCACTTGTGAAAGCCAGAGTCTGGTAAAGCCGGGATTTTGTCGTAATAAGTCGAGATAGCGATTCATGAAAACTGTCCTTGCAGGCTGAAAGGGTTTCAGCATACCGCAAGGACAGCATAACGGGAACTGTCTACCCGTACAGGTTAGAAGCGATCATGCGGGGGCATAGGTGGGACGGGCGGGACAGGTGGCACAGGCGGTTCGGGTGCGTAGCCACCGCGCTTTGGCTTCTCGTCGTCGTCCGTGTCAATCTCGATGTGGATGCGGCGTCCCGATTCTGGCGCGTAGCTCGCGTGGTAGCGAATGAGATCAGACTCACGCTGGTAGGTTTCCTCGTTGGGCAGTGTCGCGCCTTCGAGATTTGCACCCGTCAGATTTGCGCCCGCGATTTGCGCTCCGGTGAAATCAGCATGTTCAAGATTCGCGTCCCGGAAATTCGCACCCGTCAAATTGCTTGCCACGAACCGAACATGAGCAGCATTGGCACTCCGCAAATTTGCGCCGCTGAAATTCGCCGCCTCAAAGTTGCCATGCTCAAGATTCGCGTCCCGTAACTGCGCCCCGCTGAAATTGCTACCGCGTGCCGTCACTTTGGACAGGTTCGCGTTTCTCAGGTTACGCCCGCTCATGTTTGCACCATCCAACTGAGCGCCTTCCAGATTGGCGTCACGGTAGTTTTCACCGCGTCCGTGCTGAACATCAACATCGATGTTCGACACCGCACGCTGAATTGTTTCCCGCGTAAGACGCATGATCTGATCTTGTATTTCGCGCCCGATGCCCCGGAAGTCGCCGCGCTCGACATTGAAATCCATTGGACGCGCATGATTTTCGCGCAGCAGCCCTTCCAAGTAGATCACCATCTGGCTAGAGGCAAGCTGCACCTGACTCATCATGTGCTGCTCTTCGGTCTTGTCATCCAATTCCAGCGTCAGCGTTTCGGTCACGTAAAAGTCTTCGGGGAATAACTCCGCGACTTTGCGCTGAATTCCGGTGTACTGCTTGACCACCATGCGCCCCGTCCCTTGATACACGTCCTGATGGATTGCCCGTTCCACTGACCGCTGGAGCGACTTCAATGCCTGTAGATACTGCTGAATCTTCTGTAGCTTCACTTCTTCCATGATTATTGTCTCCTTTTTGTGCGGGTTCGTCCCGCTTATTCACTGGTGGTTGGACAGGTGCATCATCCATTTCATCCTCAATCGCTTCGAGCGTCGCCGGCTTTAACATGCGCCTCAGCGTTTGTTTGGCGTGAAAGATGCGTGATTTAATCGTGCCGATGCTCACATTCATCACGTCGGCAATTTCTGCATACGATAGTTCTTCTTCTGCGTACAGAATTAACGCCTGACGTTGAAGTTCCGGCAAACGTTCGATAGCGTCGGAGACTTCAAGATGAAGCAGCAGCCAATGGGATACTTCTTCTGGCATAGGAACCCGCTCATCTGCCAGTTGAAACGATACACGCACATTAAAGCTGTCGTCTTCATCGGCATCGATAGACACTTCTTCATAGCGTCCCTGCTTACGCAAAATATCGTAGCAGCGATTGCGGGCAATGCGAAACACGTATGGACGGAGTTTTTCAGGCGGGTCAATCTTCACGAGGTTGACGTATAACGATGTGAGTGTATCTTGCACTACGTCTTCCGCTTCATAGCCGTCCCCGATCAACCGCCGAACGAAACGCGCCAACCCCGGCTCTAAGGCGGTGTACAACGCCTCGAATGCATCATAATCTCCATCTTGAGCCAGTTTCAGCAGTTCGGCTTCCGTCACGTTTATCACTCCCCTGTCTACGTCTACAAATGAATACGGAGGGGGGTATCAATGTGTTCAAAACTCGCGTTAAGTAGAGTTAAAAGGGTAAAGTTGAAAGTAAAAGCGAGTTTGTTAAATCGAGATCATTCTCACTATCCCATTTGCAGGCACACCACAACTGTTTTTTGTTCTTCACTTTCAACTTTTGACTTTCAACTTTTAACTTCTTCCATCTACTAAATTCGGGTTTTTTGAGGTAGAATCTATAGAATATATGCTAGAAAAAACGAACCTCAAACCTGTACAATTGGCGCTTGTGGAACACCCGATCAATGGGTCGGTGTTCCTCGAAGGCGCTGCGGGCAGCGGTAAAACAACCGTCGGCATTCACCGTCTGCTGTACCTACTTGAGTCGGGCATTCCGGCAAATGAAATCCTTGTCATCGTGCCGCAGCGTGCATTGGAATATCCTTATGTAGATGCGCTGCGGGCTGCTGACCTTCCTCCCGGCGGTCAGGTCACGGTGACAACAATGAGCGCACTTGCCATCGAGATGGTGCAGTTATTCTGGGCGCTTGCCGCGCCGAAAATGGGATTTGCGCCGGACAAACAGCCGACGATCCTCACGCTGGAAACCGCGCAATACATCATGTCGCGCATCGTTGACCCGCTGATTCTTGAGCATGGTTACTTCGATGCCATCACCATTGACCGCAATCGGCTGTACAGTCAAATCCTCGACAACCTGAACAAAGCAGCGGTTGGCGGATTCCCGTACACGGAGATCGCACAGCGGCTCAAAGAGGCTTGGCTAGGCGAAAGCGCCCAACAGAAAACCTTTGATCAAGTGCAGGAATGCGCCGACCTATTCCGCCGCTACTGCATTGATCACAGTTTGATGGATTTCTCACTGCAAATCGAGTCGTTTTGCCAGTTGTGGGATGAACCGCAAGTCCGCGAATACCTGTTCACCCGCTACGCCCATTTGATCATCGATAACACAGAAGAAGAAAATCCTAAGTTGGTTGATATTTTGATCGATTGGCTGCCTGACGCCGATTCCGCGCTCGTGATTCACGACACGAACGGCGGTTTTCGCAGTTTCTTAGGCGCTGATCCGGTCTATGCGTTCGATAATTTGTCTAAATCGTGCGATGAAGCGGCGAAATTTGAGGAATCATTCGTCAATACGCCCGAACTAGAGGCATTGGTCAATGAGTTTGCCCGTCAGATGCACTCAGACAATTATCTCAAGTCGGATGTAGACCCGCGTCAGGCGTTGGAATACCGCGATCACCGTTTTTACCCAGAAATGCTCAACTGGATTGCAGACGAGATACGCTTTCTGGTCAAAGAACAGGGAATGTCTCCCGGTGAAATCGTCGTGCTTGCGCCGTTCCTGTCGGATGCGCTGCGCTTCTCGCTCATGACACGGCTTGAAGGCATGGGCATCGCAGCACGTTCGCATCGTCCCTCACGAGCATTGCGCGAAGAACCTGCCGCACGCTGCTTGCTCACGCTGGCACAATTGGCACATCCACAATGGAATCTCAAGCCGACGCGCTTTGATGTCGCTTACGCGCTCATGCTGTCGATTGGGTCAGTTGAAGCGGGCAAAACGCTTGATCTCGTCCGCGCTCAACTGCTGGCAGAAGCCGCCTACCCCGACCCCGAAAGCAAATCAGGTCTCGCGTCATTCGAGCGTTTGCCCATTGAAGTCCAGGAGCGAGTCTCGTACTTGATTGGGGAGCGGTACGACGCGCTGCGAACATGGATTGAAGGCTACATCATTGACAACCCTGTACCTGCCCCGCCGCCGCCCGAAACACCTAAGCCGAAGGGTCGCCGCAAGAAGAAAGCCGACGCGCCACCACCGATCCCTGAGATTGAACTCGACCACTTTTTCAGCTTGATTTTCGGGGAAGCGTTATCACAAATTGGCTTTGGCTTCTACAACGACTTTGAGGCGGCACGGGTCACGACCAATTTGATCGCGTCAGCGCGAAGTTTCCGCCGTTCACTCGGTGATATTATTCCGGCGGGCAAGCCGTCCGGTGCGGAATATATCGAAAAGGTGTCGAGCGGATTAATCGCCGCGCAGTATGTACGCCGCTGGAATCAGACCGTTGAAAACAGCGTCTTGATCGCACCTGCGTATACGTTCCTGATGAACAACCAGCCGGCAACCGTGCAATTCTGGTTGGATATTGGCAATCTTGGTTGGTCGGAACGACTCTATCAACCGCTGACGCATCCCTACGTCCTCAGCAAACGATGGGTGCAGGGCGATAAATGGACAGATGAGCGAGAAGTTGAAGTCCGCCGCGAAGCCCTTTACCGCTTAATGACCGGTTTGATCCGGCGTTGTCGTGGAAAAATCTATCTCGGCTTAAGCCAACTGAGCGAGAACGGGTACGAGAGTCAGGGCGAACTACTGCACGCAATTCAACGTATGCTGCGGCGTCTAGGAAAGGATCAAGCGAATGACGTTTAAACCGCGTCCCAAACAAGCGGAAGTCCTCGCCTATACAGGCGGCAAAATGGGCGTGTCAGCCGTTCCCGGCAGCGGCAAAACGCGAACGCTCTCCGCGCTGGCAGCCAAATTGATCGCTGAGAAGCTCGACCAAGACGAGTCAAACTATGAACTGGAAGAGGTTTTGATCGTCACACTGGTCAATTCGGCGGTGGATAACTTCTCCCGTCAGATCGGCACGTTCGTGCGTGAGCGCGGCTTGCTGCCCAATGTCGGCTACCGTGTGCGGACTCTGCACGGCTTATGCAACGACATCGTGCGCGAACGTCCCGGCTTGGTTGGCTTGGCGGACGACTTCCAGATCATTGACGAGCGCGAAGCCGATACCGTGTTGCAAGACGCCGCGCTGATGTGGGTCAAAACTCACCCCGAAGCAGCACATCAGTTTTTGGCAAATGACCTCGAAGATAACCGCCGCGATTGGGTGATCCGCGAACGGTGGACGAGCCTTGTTACCGATATGGCACGGGGATTTATCCGCCAGTCGAAAGACGAGCGACTGCTCCCCGATGACATACGCAGTCGCTTGGATGCCTATCGTCACCCGCTGCCACTTGCTGAAATGGGCTACAGCATCTACGTAAGCTACCAGCGCGGCTTGAATATGCGCGGTGCTGTCGATTTTCAGGACTTGATCCGTTTGGCGCTGCTGGCGCTCGAATTGGATGCAACCTATCTCTCACGCTTGCAGCGCCGCTGGCGCTACATCCTCGAAGATGAAGCGCAGGACAGCAGTCGTTTACAAGAAATGATCA
>Ga0163154_10003308_pt1 | contig 22464 bp, 17 predicted proteins | sample OliLakLV19MP9P1_FD_148649 | JGI IMG/M metagenome (GOLD analysis project Ga0163154, IMG submission 148649) | Freshwater microbial mat bacterial communities from Lake Vanda, McMurdo Dry Valleys, Antarctica - Oligotrophic Lake LV.19.MP9.P1 | ecosystem: Environmental > Aquatic > Freshwater > Lake >... | reverse complement strand
AGCACACGCTCGATCCGTTGACGCGCGTCATGGTGCACGCGCGCCACCTCGATGTCGGTCAACGTCGCCGCCGCGTGAAACGTCGGAGTGCGACCAGGACCATCCGTGACGTAGACGCCATCCAAGGCGGCTCAGGATGCGCACCTCGCGCTCCAACGCCAGCCGCGCCCATGGGCTCGTGAGCGCCGCGGCGTCCTGCAACTCCTTCAGCGCGACGAGCCGCTGCAAGTCACGGTCGAGGGTGCGATGCACCTCGCCCCAAGAGCCCTTGCCGAGCCGGTCGAGGGTCAGGTATCGAGAATCGTCCCTTGCGGTCATTGCCATGACGGTCACGGATCACGGAGCTGAGCTCGAACCGAACGGCGCGCGCAAATGTCGTCCCAGAACCCGTTCGAGCTCGCCCGCCCTGCATCAGGGTACGCAAACGCCGAGCCACACGCTAGCGTCGACAATTCGGAGGATAGGAAGTCCAAAGGGGGTTTATTGGACCCCGAGGTCCATTGACGGAGTATCGTTATCCGAAGGTCAAGTCCGAGCTGCGCGAGCCCCCGCCCCCCGCTCGCTCGGGAACGTGTCGAAGTCGCCTCAGGACAGCTCGCTCACCCGCAGGACGTCGATCTTCTGCCAGATCTTCTGCGACAGGCCGGTGCAGAGCTCCTCGATCTCGTCGACCGCACCGATCGCGTGCGAGTCGTTCAGGTCCCTCACGTATAGCGCCGCGATCTTCGACACCAGCGACAGCATCTCGGAGCAGTACGTGAAGTAGCGGGTGAGCTCGAACCGCGTCAGCTCGCGCGCCGGCGTGAACGCGGTGTCCGACGAGGGCTCGCGCGGCAGCGGGTCTTTCGGGAGCTGGTGCATATCCACGATGTGCGCCAGGGAACGCAGCTCGTGCAGCGCGGAGAACACGCGACCGCGCTTCACGCGCAGCTCGAGCGACCAGAGGAACGCGCCCGCCGCAGCGAGGAAGAAGATGGTGCCCAGGCCTGCTTCGAAACACGTGCTGACGTCAACCCACGTCTCGAGGCCGCCGTGTTTCAGGCGCATCGGTGTGGCCAGCACGAGCGCCAGGATCGTGATCAGGATCACCGCGACCCCGATGCGGAGCGGGACGTGCGGCCGCTGGATCCGCTCGATCCGCTGCATCGATTCGCGCGACACGGAGCAGAGCTCGGCCGCGACCCTGCGCAAGCTGGAGGTCGGGAAGCGCGCGGCGATGCGCAGCTCGAGGCGCTCGATCGTCGTGTGGATGTGCTCGGGAGCGAGGTTGCGATACATGACTCAGTTGTCCACGCGCGGGGGGATGCTTGCAGACGAGGGCGAGGGACGCAACCGCACGTCGAGCCGCGTGAAGCGCTGCGCTTGCCAGGCGTTCTCGACCGCCATACGCAGCGCGCGCCGCTCTCCTACGAGCACGACCAGCTTCTTCGCGCGAGTGATCGCAGTGTAGAAGAGGTTTCGCTGCAGCATGTGCGCGTGTTGGGTCGTGAGCGGAAACACGACGGCCGGGAACTCACCGCCCTGGCTGCGGTGCACGGTCATGGCAAACGCGGGCTGTAGGTCGCCTTGCTCACCGCGCCTGTAGGCGACCTCTTTCTCGGGGTAACGAACGAAGACCGTGCCGTCGCCGTCGATGCGCGCGACTCGACCCAGGTCACCGTTGAAGACATCGCGCTCGTAGTCATTGCGCGTCTGCACGACGCGGTCGCCTTTTCGAAAGCGCGAATTGGCATCGAACACGTCACCGGGGATCTGCGCGCGCAGCTTGTCGTTCAGCGCATCGACGCCCGCTGGGCCCTTGTACATCGGCGCCAGAACCTGCACGTCCTCGCGCCATTCCAGCCCGAACGACTTCGGGATGCGCTGCGTGACGACGTCCACGACACGCTCGGCGATGGCGTCGCCGCCGCCTTCGACGGGGAAGAAGTAGAAGTCCGCGTGCGTCACGCCACGTGCTGGGAACCGTGGCTCGCGGCCCTCCAGGACGAGGTGCGCGTTCGACACGATCAAACTGCGCTCGTCCTGCCTGAAGACCTGCGTCAACCGCGCCGTCGGGATCCGTCCGCACGCCAAGAGGTCGGCGAGCACCGAGCCAGGGCCGACCGCCGGCAATTGATCCGGGTCACCGACCAGGATCAGGCGCGAGGGCGCATCGATGGCGTCGACGAGCCGCCGCGCCAGCGCGACGTCGAGCATCGAGACCTCGTCGACGACCAGCACCGCGGGCTTCAGCGGCTTGTCGCGGCCGTGCACGAAGCCGCCGGTCTCGGGGTCGAACTTCAGCAGGCGGTGGATCGTCGACGCGTCGCGGCCGGTCGCTTCGCTGAGGCGCTTCGCGGCGCGGCCGGTGGGCGACGCGAGGAGGATGTCGCTGCCCGCCGCCGCCGCGAGGTTCGCGACGAACCGCACGATCGTCGTCTTGCCGACGCCCGGGCCTCCGGTCAGGAGCGCGACCGGCGACGCGAGCAGCTTCAGGACCGCGTCGCGTTGGTGGACGTGCAGCGTGATCTCCGCCGCCTGCTCGGCAGCTTGGAGCAGCGCCTCGTTCGCCAGTGGCCACGCGTCGGCCCGCATGAGGCGCTCGATGCCCAGCGCCAGCTTCACCTCGGCGTCGTGCAGCCCAGGCAGGAAACAGGGCACGTCCTCGTCGAACGGACCAGCGTGTGCCGGACGCCCATCGCGCTCCAGCACCAATTGATGCCCGGCCTCCATCTCACCGATCGCGCCCAGGAACGCCGCGCGCGGCGCCGCTCCGGCCAGCAGCCCGACCGAGCGCTCCATGAGCTTGCCGAGCGGCAGGTACACGTGCCCCTCCTGGCTCGCACGGTCGAGCGCGTGCAACATCACGGCGCGCAGGCGCCTTGGGTCGTCCAATGGCATCCCCAGCGACAACGCAACCTTGTCCGCAGTGAGGAATCCCACCGTCGGCACGCGCATCAGCACGTAGGGGTTCGCCTGGATCTGCTCCTCGCACGCGGGCCCGAGGCGCGCAACGACCGCTTGCGTGGTCAGCGGCCCGAGGCCGTGGCGCGCGAGGAAGCCGTGCGTCGCGTGGAGCTGCGCCTGCTCCACCAGCTGTTGTGCGAGCACCGTCGCGGTGTCCTCGCGCAGGCCCTTGATACCCTTGAGCACGCTGGCGTCGGCGCGGATCTTGTCCAGCGCCTCCGCGCCGAGCTTCTGCACGATGCGCTCGGCGATCGTCTTGCCGATCCCGATGAAGGCCTTCGACGCGAGGTATCGCACGAGGCCGGCCTCGTCGGCCGGCGGCAGGACCTCCAGGAGCGCGAACTCGAACTGTGGCCCGTGGGACGGATGGCGGGCCCATTTGCCCGTCATGCGCACGCGTGTCCCCTCGATGGGGCCTGCGACCTTGCCGACCACTGTCGCGCGGCCGGGCGAGAACAGTGAGCCCTCCGACGGCACCTTGAAGCCGGGCTCGGGCGCGATGCGCAGCACGCTGTAAAGGGAGCCCTCGTCGTGGAACGTGATGGTCTCCAGCGTGCCTTGCAGCCGCTCCTGACCCTCCGCCTCGGTGGGGGTGGCGCCGCGGGAGCGATCTTCCTCGGGTCCGGACGAGCCCATCGCCGACGAGGATACGAGCCGTCCCGCGCCGAGCCGAGGGTGGGTGGCGCGCGAACCCGGGAATTGCCTCGCAGAGGCCCCGTGGCTAGCAGATTCCAGCCCCGGCCAGTACCCTTTCCCGCCCTCGAAGACCCAGCCACCCGCGGCTGCGATCCCTACACAGAGCCCTACAGAGAGCACGGACGACGATGACCCAGTTGAGCGCGATGGAAGTCCGCAAGGGCACCTTGATCGAGAACCAGGGCCGCATCTGCAGCATCATCTTCTGGAACCTCTGGAAGAGCGATCGCCGCAGCCGCGTGCACATGAAGTTCAAGGACATCCTGACCGGACGCATCTCCGAGATCACGGCGCAGGGCGACGACAAGTACGAGGTGCTCGAGTCCGAGACCATCAAACTCTCGCACAGCTACCGCGACGGCGCCGACGAGATCTTCTACACGGAGTCCGGCGAGGAGTACCGCTGCCCGGCGGTGACCTGCGAGGACGTCGTGCGGTGGAAGGCGGACAGCTACGACGGCATCGTCATCGGTGGCAAGCTCATCACCGTCAACGCGCCGCAGTCGGTTGTCGCCACCATCGTCGAGACGTCGCCTCCGATCAAGGGCGTGCAGAGCGGGCTGAAGGACGCGGTGCTCGACAACGGCATCACCGTCAAGGTCGGCATGGTCATCAAGGAAGGGGACCGCGTTAGAGTCGACACCGAGACGTTGGAGTACAAGGATCGCGTCAACTGACGCCGCCCGAGTGGGCCACCTCTCGCTCTGCCTGATCGCGCGCAACGAGGAGCGTTTCCTCGCGGGGTGTCTCGAGAGCGCGCGCGATGTGGCGGACGAGGTCATCGTCGTCGACACAGGCAGCACCGATGCCACGCGCGACATCGCGCGGCTCCATGGCGCGCGCGTGCTGGAGCGACCTTGGGACGACGACTTCGCCGCGGCGCGGAACTTCGGCCTGGACGCGGCGCGCGGCACGCACGTGCTGGTCCTGGATGCCGCCGAGCGGCTCGCGCCCGGCGCGGCACCATTCGTGCGCGCCGTGCTGGACAACGAGCAACTTCTGCTGGGTCTGTTGCCGCTGCACAATGCCAGCGCGCTGGACGCCCACGCGGCAGAGGTGCTGTCGGGCGCGCGCCGCATCGGCGCGCCCGTCTGGGTGGCGCGGCTCTTCCCGCGCCTGCCCGAGCTGCGCTACACACGCCGCGTCCACGAGACGTTGACGCGCGGCTTCAATGTCCTCTTTGCCGCAGGCCGCGGCGAGGCGCGCGCCATCGAGGCGCCGCTGATCCACTTCGGCGAGCTCGCGGCGTTGCGCGCGGACCTCGGCCGCGACGAGCGCAACGAACGCCTCTTGCGCCGCGCACTCGACGAGGACCCGTCCGACGGCGAGCTCGCGGGTTACCTCGCGGCGCAGCTCCTGAAGGCCGAGCGCCGCGCAGAGGGGCGCGCGGTGGGGGAGCGCTCGCTGCAGCTCTTCCTGCGCGCGATCGACGTGCGGCCGCTCGGGCACCCGCCGACGAGCACCGTGCGCCTCGGCTACGCGCTGTCGTTCGCGCAGGCGGACACGGGCGCGGCCGAGGCCGCGCTCGTCACGGCCCGCGAGTGCGCGGCGCACTTCCCGGTACCGCATGCGAACCTCTGCTTCGCCGAGGCGTACGCGCTCGAGAAGCTGCGCCGCTACGGCGAGGCGGCGGAGGCGTATCGCCGCTGCCTCGTGTTGGACGGCGTGCCGTCCTCGCAGCAGGTCTTGACCGGCGTGACGAACGACCTGGCGCGGCTGCGCCTCGGAGTGGTGCTGGCGGCGGCCGGCGACGTCGGCGAAGCGCGGGCCCATTTGGCGCGAGTCAGCGGCTCATGGGCCGATGAAGCCAAGCGCATCGCCACGGGCCTCGAAGTGCGTTGAGCGGTGCGCTCGATCCCACTGCCCGGCACCAACGCAGCGACCACCGCGAGCACGTTCACGCGATATCTACCGGGTCAACGCTCGCGCGACCACTGCAGATCTTCGCGCAGCCAACGGCCCAGTTCGCGCGTCAAGCGGTCCGCGGCGGGCCAGTTCAGATGGGAGCCGTCGAAAGTAGCGTCGTCCCACGCGCCGAAGTCGCGGTACGGGCGAGGGCCCTCACGAGCGATGCCCTCGAAGAGCTCGGCACAGCCCGTTTTGTCCTCGATGCGCCGCAGCTCGGGGTCGATCGGCAGCCGCACGCACGCAATCCGCCAGCCACGGGCCTCGAGGTCGCGCAGCAACGCTGCCACGTCGGCGGCGCTGCGCACACGCTCGTCGGCGCGCTCGGGGTCCGCGACAAGGCGGTAATTGCGGTCGGCCGCGCGAGGATCGACCCGATGGCGCCAAGCGGTGTGCCAGGTCTTCGGCTCGATGGGCTCGAACTGGATGGCGCGTGATCGATCGACGCGGTGCCCGAGCCAGAGGTCGATGCCGTGTGTATCTAAAAGCTTCTGCTGGGCGAGCCATTTCCGGTGCCGCAGGCGATAGTTCGTCATCCACCATTCCACGGCACGCTCCGCGTGGATTGGAGCGAAGCCTTTGCCGATGAGGTGCTGCAGCTCCGCGCTCGCCCATTCTTCGGCGAGCCGCGGCGGCGATGCGGGGTCCGCTGCCGGGTTCGCCACACGCAGCGTCTCGCCGATCGCGAGGTCACGTTGCAGGGTGATGAGCCCGACCGGCGCGAGCGCCAGGACGAGGTCGCGCGGTCGTTCGAGGACTCGGAGCGGCGCGAGGAGGTCCTGGAGGCGAGCGCTCGCGAGCCAAACGATCGCGAACTCGCCGAGGCCGAGCGAATCAGTGATCGAGAGGTGCACGGCGTGCGCGGCTCGTGAGTCGCCGAGGACGAGCACGTCCGCGGTGTCGAGATCGCCTGCGACGGCGATGGGGGGGAGCGCAGGGTCGAGCCAGAGGAGGCGATCGCCGTGGAGCGCCTCGAGTCCGCTCGCGGGCCAGCCCGACAGCCCGAGCGCCGACCACGCCGTGAGCGAGCCTGCGCACACGGCGAGCGCGGCGGCGGTGGCCCAACCAGCAGGGGGGCGCGTTCGGAGCATGGCGGATAGGTGCAAGCGAGTGGGACGTCCGGACCCCGAAGCCCATGTGTGGCTCGGCCTGTTCACTGCCCGCGCCCGGCAGACGTACGGTACCGGCAGTCCGACGAGACGACAACCCGAGTCTCTCACTCGTGGAATATTGGCCTTGATCCGTTCGCGTTGATGCGCGGGTTCTCGCTGCGCAACGACGCTCGCTCTGCCTTGACTTGCGCGAAGAGCTCGAAGGCGACGCCGACCAGTGTTAGCATGAGCCCATGAGGAGCAGCAACAGCAACAAGAGAAACCTCTCGGCCGATCAACAAAAGAGTCTGCTCGGCGTATTGAAGGCCCGTTTCGAGGAGAACGCGGACCGCCACGAAGGTCTTGAATGGGCCAAAGTGCAAGCGAGGCTCGAGGCGCATGCTGAGAAGCTCTGGTCGCTCAATGAAATGGAGCGGACTGGCGGTGAACCGGATGTCGTCGCTCGAGAGAAGAAGTCGGGCGAGTACCTCTTCTTCGATTGCTCGGCGGAGAGCCCCAAGGGCCGCAGCAGCGTCTGTTACGACCGTGAAGCGCTGGAATCAAGAAAAGAGCACAAACCTGAGAACAACGCGCTCGACATGGCTGCCGCCATGGGCATCGAGATCCTGACTGAAGAGCAATACCGAGAGCTCCAGAAGCTGGGAGCGCTCGATACAAAAACGTCGAGCTGGTTGAGGACACCCTCTGACATCAGAGAGCTCGGTGGAGCCATTTTCGGGGATTTCCGTTATGGCAAGGTGTTCGTGTATCACAACGGTGCGCCCTCTTACTATGCGGTCAGGGCGTTCCGTGGCTCGCTGAGGGTTTGAACTCTTGGATGGCGCTCCCCTCGCAACACTCACACGACGTGCACCGCGACGAGCAACAGTGAGGAGATGTGCAGCACGAACCCAGACCGATAGAGCGCGACGCCGACTCGTTCTCCTTCGGGCGCGCTGCGCAGGAGCGGGGGCCACGCGGCGCTGCAAGTCGCACCGAACAACAGCAACGCGGCCAGCCCGAGCGCGCGCGTATCCGTCAACAGCTCGTATACGCAGCGATGGTAAGGCAGCCCGAGCACTCGCGGCGCGAGCTCGTCGCGCCAGAACGCGTGCGAGACTGCCAGGTTCGCGGCGGCCGCTACCGTCAAGAGCGGGCCGAGCCATGCGCGTGCGCTGCGGTGCACCGCAGCGGCACGCCCCATCCAGGGGGCCCCGACCAGCAGCACGAGCTGCAGCAGAGCGAACGAGGCCGGGTGGGCCAACGGGCTGGCGGTCCATTGCACACCGACCCGCTCGAGTGTCGCCGGCGCGCTGGAGAACTGCGTGCAACACGTCACGGCCTGTCCGCCCTTGTCCGCGGCGAGGTAGATCAGCTCGGCGATGGACGATGCCAGCGCCAACGACGCGGCGACGCTCGCTAGCGCCAGCCGAGGCCGTGCGCACGCGGCCGCGAACGCCAGCCAGAGGCCCGCGGTGAACAGGAACGCGGGCCCGAGCGCCTGTACGGCGCGCACCCATTCCGCCTGTACACGCGTCACGCCGTAGGCGCACATGACGCCCTGATCCGCGAGGAACGGTACGTAGCTCTTCAGGACGAGGTAGTGCAGCGGCAATCCGAAGAGGCGTACGGTGAAGAGCGCCCCGAGCAGGAGGCCGAGCAACGCCTTCAGCGAGCTCGCGTCGCCCTCGCCAACGGGGTGCCGCGTTCGCGCGCGCAGCAGCGCTACAAGCGTGACCAACCCCAGGACGGTCGAACAGGCCGCCAGGAACGCCGCGGTCACGGTCCAGCCATTGAGGATCAAACCACGAGCCTCCCACCTACGAGCTCGAGGTGAGCATCGGCCTTCTCGCGCGCAGACTCGTCGTGCGAGCTGACCAGCAGCGTCGTGCCCCGGTCGCGGAGGCGCGCCAGGTACTCCAGCACGCGCACGCCCGTCTCTTCGTCGACGCTCGCCGTGGGTTCATCGGCCAACAATAGCCGTGGCTCGGTGATCCCGGCCCGCGCTACGGCAACACGCTGGCGCTCGCCGCTGGAGAGCGTCGGCACGCTGCGATCGAGATACCCGCTGAGCCCGAGGCGTTCGAGCTCGATCGCGGCGCGCGCACGCCGCTCGGACGCTGGCACGCCGAACGGGACCAACCGAACCGCGACGTTCTCGGCCACAGTGAGGTGCTCGACAAAGAGTCGCTCCTGGAAGACGACCCCGATCGAGCCGCGCCGCAACGCCGTGCGCCCCGCCTCGTCGAGACCTCCGAGGTCCGCCCCGCATACTTCGACGTGTCCACTGTCCGCGCCGTCGAGCCCGGCGACGAGGTTCAGCAGCGTCGTCTTTCCGGCGCCGGAGGGGCCCGTGAGCGCGGTCCAGGTCCCAGGCGCCAACACGATGTCCAATGGGCCGAGCGTGAAGGCACCCCGGTGCCGCACGACCGCGGTGAGGCACACGCTGGGCTCTGCCGGACTCATCGCAGCACCTCGATCGGCCGCGTGCGTGCGGTTCGCCAAGTCGTCCAGAGGCTCCCCGCGAGCGTGACTGTCACGCCGAGCCCGACGGCCGCGACGAGCATCGGCGCCGTGAATCGCGCTGGGATGCGTGCCTCCGGGAAAGCGCCGAGATCCGCGACGAAATACGCCGCCAGGAGCGGCGCGCCGAGGACACGCACGAAGAGCACCGCCAACGCAAACGCGATCGTCGCCACACCGAGGCCGATCATGACGCTCTCCAGGGCGACCATCTCGAGCACCTCCGCGGTGCTCCAGCCCTCGGCCTTCAAGAGGCCGATCTCGCGCCGGCGCGGCGTGGCGCCGAGATAGCTGAGCGTCGCAATGGTCGGGACGGCGAGCGCCAGCGCCAAGGCGAACAATGCCGCGAAGGTCCCGCCCCGGAGCTCGTGCCCACGTACGAAATACTGCGCGACGAGGTCGCGTGTCTGGACTCGAAAGCGTCGGTCCGAGCGTTGGATTGCCTCCGCGACGAGCCCCTCGCTCCCGTCGGGGACGTACACACAGACGTCGCTGACGTGCTCGACGTCACCGAAGACCTGCTGCGCCTCGGCGAGGTCGCAGACGATGGCCTTGGCGCTCCAGAGCGGCGCCGTCGAATGAGTGATCCCCGACACCGTGAAGAGGCGCAAGAGGTGTGCGTCGAGCGCGAGTGTGCTGCCGACCTCCAATCCGAGCGCGCGCGCGAGCTCGACTCCCACGAGGACTTCGTGCGGAGCGTTCGGCACAGCGCCGCTGAGCTGCATGCGCGCGACGTCGGCGCGCTGTAGCTCGGACAGTGGCACGCCGAGGACCGTCGCGATCCGACCGTCGAGCTCGATGCGGCCGACGACCCGCGGCACGAGGCGCTGCACACCGCTCACCGATGCGAGGCGTTCCGCCGCCTCCAGCGGCACTGCGGCGTCGCGGCCGAATACGTCCCAGGTGCAATAGACTCCTGGGCCTGCTTCGAGCGCCGCGAGCGACTCGGCGCGTTGCCCCTCACTGATCGCGAGGCCGGAGAGCAACAACGCCAACACAATGACGAGCCCCGAGGCCGCGACGAGCGGGCCGCGCGGGTTCTGCGCCACGTTGCCCGCCGCCGCGAGCGCGAGGTTCAAGTGTCGGGAGCCCATGGGACGTCAAGGGCGCTCGGCGCCCGTGCGCGTCGCGCGTGACGCGCGATGCCCAGGATCGCAGCACGGCGCGCCGACGATGGGGAAGAGCTCGCTCTCGCAATCGCGCACGCCGCGTGGGTCGAAGCCATGGAAGCTCCATGCGGGGCCGAGCGCGTGTCCGAGCGCGAAGCCTCCGACGGCGGCGTCGAGCGCCGCGGAGCGTCGCCGCGTGTCGGCGACGCCGCTCGAGAGGATCACGCAGTCGAGCGCGACGAGACCCGCGAGCACGAGGAGCAACCGCGCGCCCGGCGAGGGCAGGGTCACCGCGTTCGGACGTGGGCTCGAGCCGTTCATTCTTGCTGGACGCGATGCCTACGACCCACCTCGGGCGCCGGGATCACCGTCGGCGCCTCGCTGCCGAGCCAGTGGACCTCGACCGCTTCGAGCTCACTGACGTCGCCGAGGCCGATGTGCAGCACGGCGCTGCTCTGCGTGAGGTAACCCTCGCCGGAAGAGACCCAGCGGTGCCACGTGCGCTCCGCGGCGCGCACGACGACTCGCGCGCCATGGGCCGGCCTGCCCGAGCCGCGCACGCGGAGGTCGAGCTGGATCCAGTTCGTCTGCGCCGAGTCGTTGCGCAGCAAGTAAGGCGCATGGTTGAAGTTGTTGACGACGAGATCGACGTCACCGTCGAGGTCGAGGTCGGACGCTGCGACGGTGCGCGAGCTGCGCGTGAACGCTGTGCCGCCGATCTCGGCGCCCGCGACGGTCTCGCCCCCGCGCGGCGGCTCGATGCCGGCGGCGCGTGCGCGCTCGTGGAAACGCCCGGCGCCGTCGCCGAGGTAGAGGTGATTGGGCCAATAGATGAAAGGGAACCCCATCCCCGCGGTGACGAACACATCTTCGTGCCCGTCGTTGTTGAGATCCGCGACTGCGATACCCCACGGCCACCAGTTCTCGAGCCCGGCCTCGGCCGAACGCTCGGTGAAGGTGCCGTCGCCGTCGTTCACGAAGAACGTGTTCCCGAAGAGCACGCTCGCCGCGAACGTATCATCGGGCTTGCGGATGACCATGCCCCCGTTCGGGGCTCCGAGCGGCGTGTTGAACTTCGCCGTCGGACGCAGGCCCTGTGCGCCCTGCTTCGCGTCGATCCACATGTCGGAGTGCATGTCGACGACGTACAGGTCGGGGTACGCATCGCCGTTCGCGTCGAAGAACCGCGCGCCCATCCCGCCCCAAGAGGTGCGACCGAGGGCGCTCGCGGTGGCCTCGCGGAAGCGGCCGTTGCCCTCGTTCAGGTAGAGGTGGTTCACACCGAACATGTTCGACGAGTAGAGATCGAGGTCGCCATCGAGATCGATGTCCGCGGACGCGACGTCTCCGTTCCACTCCGTCGATACGATCCCAGCGTCGTCGGCGATGTCGGTGAACTTGCCGTCACCGTCGTTGCGGAAGAGTCGATCGCGTTCCCCGAGCACCGGGCGGTCGGGGGTCTGTGCGATCTTCGTGAACGGCAGCGACTCGCCCTGATAGAAGCTGATGTTCGCCTCGCGCGAGATCGTCTCGTTTGTAAAGGCGCCGATGTTGCAGAGGTACAGGTCGAGGTCGCCGTCGCTGTCGTGATCGAGCCATTGTGCCGAGTTCGAATGTCCGTCGTATTCCGTGCCGCTGCCCGCGGTCACGTCCTCGAACGTGCCGTCGCTGCGGTTCCGGAAGAGATGGTTCCCGCCCCGATACGTCGTGACGTACAGATCGGCGTCACCGTCACCGTCGTAGTCGCCGAAGGCTGCACCGACGCTGATGCTGCGCGGCACACCGACGCCTGCCGCCTCCGTCACGTCCTCGAACCGTAGTTGACCTCGGTTGAGGTACAGCGCGTTCGGCCCGCGGAAATCCAAAAAATAGAGGTCGTCGAGACCGTCGCCGTTCACGTCGGCGATGAACACGCCGCTGCCATGGTCGTACGGGTTGATCTTGTAGGAGCTGCCCGTCTCCGAGTCGAGGAAGTGGTGCACGAACGTGATGCCCGAGGCCGGCAGAACGTCGACGAACTTCGGCACGGGCGGTCCGTCGGTCGCGGCCGGGCCGTCACTTGCTCCGGTCTTCGCCGGATCGTCCTTGCCACACGCCGCGAGCGCGCCGACGGCAAGGAGCACAGCGGCGTCGACGAGGAGCGCGCGGCGTGGGTGGCGCAGAACGCGCTGCTGCGAGGGATCGATCAGGCTCATCGTTGTCCGTCCTCTGACGGGGCTCGGAGGTCGAGGTGGGGCGCGTCGGTGCGCTCGGCGGCGAGCGCGTCGATGGGAGGCAATGGACAAGGGATGACACGACCACGGAAGGCGTCTGCGTGGGCCAGCGCGTCTCGCAAGCGCGCGAATGCGTGCACATGATCCTGTCTGGCGCGCACGGTGACTACCGGACTCGTCACGAAGATCGCCTCGCTCGCGGCGATGCGGTCGCCGGTCGCCTCGTCGCGGACGCGCCACCACGCACCGTCGGGCACGTCGGGCCAGCTCGCGGCGCACGTCGTACAGCAGAAGCGCGCGAGCTCGTCATCGCCCCGTACGAGGTCCACGCGCGCGGTCCGCGAGAGCGCGACACCATCGAGGCTGCACCGTTCCGCGTGCCGAAGCTCGAGGTCCGAGCGACTCCACAGCCCGAGCCCGAGGAGGGCGGCGAACCAGAGGACCAGTGGGCGCTCCGTGAGGCGACCAGTCAGGTGCGGCGCAATCGAGGACACCTTGGTTACCGTACTCGCCCGCTGCGTGTCAGCGTCCTTGCTTGCGTGAATCTCGGCGTTGGAACTACGATCCCTGGGTTGCCGGATCCTGCCTGGACTCGGCAATCCTCGCCCCAATGCCTTCGCCCTGATGCCCTCGCCCTGATGCCCTCGCCCTGATGCCCTCGCCCTGATGCCCTCGCCCTGATGCACGTCGCGCACTTGCTCCTCGCCGCCGGCCTCGTCGCTGCGTGCGGCGGGCAGAGCCCTGTCGAGCGGCAGGGGGGTGGTGAGAGCTCCGATCCAGCGCGCCTCGACACTGCACGGGTCACGGGCGGACTGTTCCGTGAAGTCGGCGCCGAACGCGGCCTCGTCCCCGACCTCGAGCGCGCGGAGGATGGGCGCTGGTTCATGCCTGATTCCATGGCGGGCGGTGTGGCGCTCGTCGATGTCGACGGCGACGGCGACCTCGACGCGTTCTTCGCGCATGGCCGTTGGCGCGACGGTGCTCCCATACGCGACGGGCTCGGACGCCTCTGGCTGCAGGGGCCGGACGGGCGCTTCGCAGATGTCAGCGCTGACCGGGGTGTGATCGGTCCGCATTACGGCATGGGCGTCGCGGCTGGAGACGTCGACAATGACGGCGACGTCGACCTCTACGTCACGTGTTACGGGCCGGATGTCCTCCTCCGCAACCGAGGCGACGGCACGTTCGACGACGTCAGCACCTCAGCAGGGATCCGTGCAGTGCCCGGCACGAACGAATGGGGCGCGTCTTGCACGTTCGTCGACATCGACGCGGACGGTTGGCTCGATCTCTTTGTCACCAACTACGTCGTCTATCCCGAGAGCGAACAGAGTCGCGACTCGCGCGACCAGCCCGAATACCCCGCACCCGGCAATTACCCAGGTACCGCGGATGTATTGCTCGCGAATCGCGGCGACGGCACGTTTGTCGACGTTTCGGGATCGTCGGGCATCGCCGTGTCTCGAGGACGGGGCCTCGGCGTCGCGGCGGCGGACTTCGATGGCGACGGACGGGTCGATCTCTACGTCGCGAACGACGGGGAGGCCAATTTCTGCTGGCTCCAACGTGAACGCGGCGCACCGCAGCAGTGGCGCTTCGAGGAGCGAGCGCTCTCGCTGGGGATCGCGCTCGACGGCGACGGCCGTCCCGAAGCAGGCATGGGTGTCGCGCGCGGAGACGTCGACGGCGACGGGCGCGAGGACCTGTTCCTGACGCACCTCGTCCAGGAGACCCACACGCTCTACCTCTCACGAGCAGCTGCAGGTACCCGCGCCGGCGGGAGCTTCACCGATCGCACGCTGCGTGCAGGCCTGGCTGCGCCAACAGTCGATCTGACGGGTTTCGGCGTCGTCTTTGCTGACTTCGACTTCGACGGCCTGGTGGACATCCTTGCCGTGCATGGGCGAGTGCTGCGTGGTGCCGAGCGCAGAGGTGCGAGCGAGCCACCTCGCTGGCGACCGTATGCAGAGCCCGACCTCGTGTTCTTGGGTCGAACGGGGACCGCGCCCGATCAGAAGCAGTCCGCGGCCAAGAGCGGCGATGCGCCCCGCTTCGAGCTCGCAGACGGTGGTGACCTGGCGCGCCACGTGGAGACGAGCCGCGGGCTCGCCGTCGGAGACGTCGACGACGACGGCGATCTCGATGCGCTCGTCACGACTGCGTCTGGTCGTGTACGCCTGTACGCAGGTACGGTTGAGCTCGGGCGGGCGTGGCTCGCCGTGCGAACGACTGACGGCGCTCGCGGGGGCCGCGACATGCTCGGCGCGGTCGTCGAGGTCACGGCGCTCGGCCGTACGCAGCGACGGACGATCCAGACGGCGCACGGATACCTCTCTGCGAGCGAGGCGGTGGCTCGTTTCGGTCTCGGAGCCGTGGGTCGTGACTCTGGAGCACCGGCCCTGGATGCGCTCAGTGTGGAATGGCCCGACGGCGTGCGGGAACGCTTCGACGCCGCTTCCGCGACCCTCCGCCCCGCGGACGGGCATGGCCGAATCATGACCCTGGAGCGCGGCGCGGGCCGTCCGTGGTGAAACGGACTGGAGCACCGCGCCAATCGATGTTGGAATAACGGGCCGATGACCACTGCTCGACCCGTCCGGAGCCGCTGCATGCAGCGCGCGCGCTCCAGCTCTTCTTGCGCGTTCCTGCAACTCTTCTGCGCCGCGTTGCTCGCCGCCGGCATGGGCCCTGGATGCACGGGCGCCGACGATGCCGCGGCTCCCTCGGAGGAGCTCGCCGACCCGCCCACGGTTCCTCTCGCAGGGGTTGAAGGTCCGCTCGCAGCGGTGCTCACCGAGCGTGTCGCCGCGGTGCGACGAACCCCGCGCGATGCCGACGCCTGGGGCGCGCTCGCGCTCGCCTACGACGCCCACGACTACACCGCCGAAGCGCTCGTCTGTTATGAGCGAGCAGCGTCGCTCGCGCCGACCGAGCCGCGCTGGCCGTACCTGGGCGGGACCGCCGCTAATCTCGGAGACCAGGCGAGCGCGATCGATTGGTTCGACCGCGCCGAGCAACGCGGGTCGAAACATCCGCCGTTGTTCGTGCGCCGCGGCCTCGGCAGGCTGCTCGTCGGTGATGTGGAGGGAGCACACGCGGATCTCACCCTCGCGACGACGCTCGACCCCACACTCATCGCAGGTTGGCTCGGATTGGCGCGCGTCGAGCTGGCCGGAGACGACGTGGATGCGGCCCTGACGGCGCTCGCGCGTGCCTCCGAGCTGGGTCCGAGCTCCGGCGAGGTGCACAGCCTCTACGCGGAGGTCCATCGCCGCCGCGGGGAGGACGACGCCGCGGCCGCAGCGCTCGCTCGCGCCCAGGACACCCTCGGGCGCGAGCCGCTGCCCGATTCACTCCGCGCGCTGGTCGCAGGGGCCGGTGTCACCCTGTCGTGGACCCGCCGCCGAGCGCGCTCCGCGCTCGAGCTGAATGACCTCGAAGGCGCGCTCGCGGAATGGACACGCGCCGAGGAGCGCGCACCGGAAGACCCCAATGTGCATCTCGGTGCGACGGAGTTGCTCCTGCGCGCGAATCGCATCGATGAGGCCAAGGCGCGCTTCGAGCGGATCGGCGAGCTCCTCGCACGAGCCGGCGCGAGCGCTGGCGCCGATGTGCGCGCGCAGTTCGAGCAGCAGAAAGGTGTCGCGACCTTGGCACAGGGGGACCCTGTCCAGGCGGCTCTGCACTTCGAGGCAGCGCTCGCGCTCGATCCCGCGATGACCGATGCGCAGGGCAATCTGGGATTGATTCGGTTGCGCGAAGGCAATCAAGCTGCTGGCCTCGAGCTCCTCCGAGCGGCGAGCGCGGGGCTCGGAGCAGACAAACCGTTGCGCATGAATCTCTTGATGGCGGTCGTCGACGCCGGAGCCTGGCACGAGGCCCAGGTACTGATCACTGAACATCTGGCGGCGACACCCGACGACCCCATGCTGCTGTTCCTGCGCGGGCGGGTCCACGCCGGCACACGACGTTACGCCGAGGCGGCGCGGGACTTCGCGCGTGTCGCCGAGCTGGATCCGATGCGTGACAGCGCGACGCTGAACGAGGCGCGCGCACATCTGGCGCTCGGCGACGAGGCGCGCGCGGCGTCGACTCTGAGCGCGGCGCTCGAGCGCATGCCAGACAGTCTGTTGATCCAGCAGCGCCTCGCGTGGTTGCTCGCGACGGCGCGCGACGACCAAGTCGCGGATGGCGCGCGCGCGAAATTGCTCGCGAAGCGGCTCCTCGCCACCGCGCCCAAGAACCCGGAGTACTTGACACTGACCGCTGCAGCGCTCGCCGCTGCGAGCGAGTTCGATGCGGCGATGCTGCACGAGGAGATCGCGTTGGAGCTGCTCACGCAGCTGCCCGACGCCGAAGCTCCGCCGAGGAGGGCCGAGCTGCTCGAGGCCATGCGCACACGGCTCGCCGAATACAAAGCCGCACGCCGGTGGCGTGAAGCTGCGCCGAAGACGACGAGCGCCACCCCGCGCTGACGACGCCGCGGCGGCAGCTACTCCGCAACGGTTCGAGCCGCGCGCCTACCGCGCCGCCGGCGCCGTGCGTGGTGGCTGTAGAGGCCCCACACCGGGCACCAGTGCGCTGTCCAGCGCCAGCGGGTCGACGCGGTGCACCACCATGGGCTCCGCAGTGTCGCGCGCGGCGTCCGCCAAGACACGCGCCGCGGCGGGATCGGCGAACTGCTCGCCCGCATAACCATCGACGAAACGCCCGCCCAGAACGTCGCCGCGCAGCTCCATCAGGCGCAATGCGCGCGCCAGGTCGCGCCACAGGATCGGGACGCGCTCCCGCGCGATCAACGCGCGGAACAGCACGCCGTAGCGCCGCAGCAACACCTTTGCTACAGCGGCGTGCAGCGCCTCGTCTGCGAGGCCCGTGTGACCCGCAGTCGTCGTTTCCAACGGGCGCGCACCGCGGAACAGGCTCCAACGCCCGCCGCCGATCGCCGCGACGCCGCGGGGGACGCCGAACGTCCCGAGGCGCTTCGCAGGCGCGCGCAAGTGTGGGCGCAGCGCCGCGAACGCGTCGCTGGTGACAAGGCCCGCGCCGATGAGCTCGTCCAGGCCGCGCTCCGCGTCCGACGGCAAGAGGCCCGGGAGCGCAACGAGGTCCGTCGCGAAGAGCGCGCCGCGTCGCTGCAAGGCCTCGTGCACCGCGCGCGCCGGCCAGGTCAGGCCTTGGACGTCGCAAAGGCCCGCCAACTTCGTCCAGAGGTCGTGCTCCGCGCGCGGGAAGAACGAGATCGGCGTGCTGCGCACCGGCGTCGCCGACGAGCCCCACAGGCGCCCCCAGCACACTTGCCCCGACAGGCCGAGCTGGTCGAGCCAGTCCTGCCTGTAACCCTGCACCCGCGCGCCGAAGAGGCGCGGCTCCCAATGGGCCGCGGGCGCCTCCCAGCCCGCGAGGCGCTCGATCGCAAGCGCGAGCCCCGCGGGGCCTGCGAGGCGCTGCGCGGGATCGAGGCCATGCCAACGCGCGAGGAAGCGCCGGAACGCCGCCGTCGAAACGGGGCGTACACACTGTCTCCGTCCGCTGAGCGTGTAGCGTTGGATGCGCGCCAGGAGCCGTCGATGGCACCACGCGGCGCAACGCGCGCCATCGATGTCGAGCTGAACACGCACGGCGACACCATCGACCTCCAGTGCCGCGAGGCATGCGTCGTCGTCACGCGACGTACTTACGAACGGGCCCAGCGCCTCCAGGCGCCCGCGCCAGAGCGCCACTGGGTCGCGCGCCGTGTGCGCGGCGTACCAGCGGCCGGCAGCGTGCACGACGCGGCCAGACGCAGCGAGCTCAGCGAGCCACGCGGCCCAGGGCGCGGCTTCCTCGTCCGTGACGAAGCCTATCCAGGTCAGCGCCTCGTGCAGCTCTTCGCCGTCGCGCGGGTCGGGCCAGGCCTCGGCGCGCACACGCGCGACGGCGTCGGGATCCAGCGCGCCGAGAGACTGCACGTCTCGGACGTCGTTGCGGCGGCCGGATTTCACCGCCTGCACACGACGGTCCTCGAGCGCGCCATCGTCCAAGAACCCGTACGGCCCGATCGCCAGCGCGCCGCGCGCGAAGGGTGACGGCGCGGCCGTATCGACACAATGTGTCTCGATCGCCCCGGACTCCAGCGCGCGGAGGAAGTCCTCCAGCGCGTCGATGTCCATCGCCTCGGTGAGGCAATCGGCGATCGTCTGGTCGACCATCGGATGGCCCTCGGGCACTTCGATGTCACCCGGCGGCAGGTTCTCGCCGCACGCGACCGCGTCGGGGAACGCCGCAGCCAAGAGGTCGTCGGCGCGCATGCGCTGGATCGGGGGCGGGAGGCGCTTGCCGCCCGGCGCGCGCGGCGCGAGCAGCGCGCGCGAGACGTTCCAACGCCAACGTGTCTGGAACATCGGCGCATCGAGCAGCGCCTGCACGAGCAGCGGCCGCACCGACTTCGACGACAGGTACTGCAGCACCTCCTCCAGCGGGAACGAGTGCATCGGACCCAGCGAGAGCAACACCGCCTCTTCGTTGGCCGCAGCCTGCAGCTCGAAGCCGAAGCTGCGGCAGAAGCGCTTGCGCAGCGCCAGCCCGAACGCGCGGTTGAAGCGTGATCCGTGCAGCGAATGCACGACGAGCTGGCTGCCGCCGGACTCGTCGAAGAAGCGCTCGACGACGAGGCGCGTGTGCGTGGGCGTCGCGCCGAGCGCGGCGTGACCGGCCACGAGGAACTTGGACAGGACCTGCGCGACATCGGGCGCGAGGCCGCACGCCTCGACGAGCCACGCGATGTCGCGTCCGTGCTCGCGGACTTCGCCGATGGCGCGGCTGAGCTCGTTGCTGCGGCTGGGCGCTTCGCCGAACCAGAACGGCAGCGTCGGCGGCGCGCCATGCGCGTCCGCGACGAAGAGCGTGCCGGGCTGCATACGCAGGAGGCGCCAGCTCATGTTGCCCAATTGGAAGACATCGCCGCCGCTGGCCTCGATCGCGAAGTCCTCGTCGACGCTGCCGACGACGAGGCCGTCGGGCTCGAGCACGACGCTGTAGTCCGCGCGGTCGGGGATCGCGCCGCCCGACGTCAATGCCGCGAGGCGCGCGCGCCGGGTCGCGCGCAGCGTCGCGGCGCTCTGCCCGTCGCCCGGCGCGCGGTGCAAGAGCGCGTAGCGACCGTGGTCCGTGAGGTGCAGCGCGACGGTGGCGTCGAAACGCTCGCGCGTCAGCTCGCGATATGGCCACGCGCGCCGCACGAGCTCGAAGAGGTCATCCTCGCAGCGGCCGGCCGCGCCGGGGTCGCCCTCGACGCACCACGCGACGACCTGCTGCGCCAGGATGTCGAGCGGCGCCTTGGACTGCGGCGTGCGATCGAGTTCGCGGTCGCGCACGGCCTTCAGGAGCGCCGCGGCCTCGGCGAGCTCGTCCATCGACACGGGGAACAGCGCGCCCTTTGGCGTGCGCCCGACCCCGTGGCCCGAGCGCCCGACCCGCTGCAACAGCGTTGCGATGCGCCGCGTGGAGCCGACCTGCACGACGAGGTCGACGTCGCCGATGTCGATGCCGAGCTCCAGCGACGCCGTCGCGACGAGCGCTTGCAGCTCGCCGCGTTTGAGGCGCTCTTCAGCGTCGAGGCGGCGCTCCTTCGAGAGGCTGGAATGGTGGCTCGTGACACGCTCGGGTCCGAGGAGGCGCGAGAGCTCGCGCGCCGTGCGCTCGCACACCTTGCGGGTGTTGACGAACACCAGCGTGCTCTTGTGCGCGCGCACGAGCTCGGCGATGCGCTCGTGGATCGTGCCCCACGTCTCGTGGCTGCAAACGGTCTCCAGCGGCGTCGGCGGCAGCTCGATCGAGAGCTCGATGTGGCGCAAGTGGCCTTCGTCGATCAGCGTGACGGGCCGGGGCGCGCCGAGCGCGTCGAGGCCGCCCAGGAACGCGCCGACATCGGCTAATGGCCGCTGCGTCGCGGAGAGGCCGATGCGCTGGACCTCGCGGCCTTGCTGCCAGCTCATTGACGAAACAGAGGTCCGCACGAGGTCGTCGAGGCGCTCGAGCGACAGCGCGAGGTGCGCCCCGCGCTTGTCGCCGAGGACCGCATGGATCTCGTCGACGATCACCGTGCGCACGGTGCTGAGCAGCCCGCGGCCACCTGCGCTCGTCAGCAACACGTAGAGGCTCTCCGGCGTCGTGACGAGCACGTGCGGCGGTTTCGACGTCATGCGTGCGCGGTCACTCGAGCGCGTGTCGCCGGTGCGCACGAGCACACGCACGTCAGGCAGCCGCGGGTCGCGCTCGCGCAGCTCCGCGAGCGGCCCAGCGAGGTTCTTCTGCACGTCGTTGGATAGCGCGCGCAGCGGAGAGACGTACAGCACACGCGTTGCATCGGGGAGCGACGCCTCTACGCCCAGGCGCAGCAACTCGTCGAGCGCCGCGAGGAACGCGGCGAGCGTCTTGCCCGAGCCCGTCGGCGCGGCGACGAGCACGTGCTCGCCGCGCTGGATCGCGGGCCACGCGCGCGCTTGCGCCGCGGTCGGTGTCCCGATGCGCTCCTGGAACCAAGCGGCGACCGTCGGGTGGAACGACGCGAGGCCTGCGGGGCGGTGCGCGTCGCTGGGCCGTTGGGACCCGTGATCGTTGTCCATCAGCGTGGCCGTTCTGCGGGCGTTCAGCGCTTTTGCGCGCGGACGAGCTCGGCGCCGCCCCCGTCGCGCAGGACGAGCGCGCTGCCCTCGACCGTCGCCGAACGGACCCGCGCCAGCGCAGTGGTCATGCGCTGCTCCTGCTGCATCAACGGCTCGGGCCCCGCCATCATCGTCGACGCGATCGGAGAGAGCGACAGCCCGCCACCGTCGAGCGAATAGCTCGCGCCGAGGTGATTCACGCCCGCGTTGCCGACGAAGCGGCCCTCGGCTGTGAACTCGACGTGAAGGGGGCTGCCTGCGACCACTGGTAGCCCCTCGATCGACGTGACGTCCCAAGCGCCGACGAGCGCCGCGACACGCGCAGCGTCGGGCGGCGCAGCAGGCGCGGGCTCGGTCGGGCCTTCGTCAGCGGTGGTGTTGCACGCGAGCGTGAGGAGTGCCGTCGTGAGGGTGAGGATCGCAATGATGGCGCGCATGGTCGGGCTCGGGGGGGGCGCCACCATCGTACCTCCGCGCCCAGGGTGCCCCCGGCCGACGCGAGCGGCTCCGTCTAGATCTCTTTTGGCTGCGGGGGCCTCTATCTCTCCGCTGCAGGGGACGTTGCTGCTGCGGCGCCGCGTGTGCCTCGCGATGGGCACGCGCGGGGGCGTCCGTGATCGAGCGGTGACGTCGACCGCGCGCGCACTGCGGTCACAGGAAGCCGATGTTGAGACCGTCCGTGAAGTTCGACGTCGCAAAGCCGCCGACGGCGTCGCGGTGCCACGACTGGAAGCTCCAGGTCTCACCCGCGTTGATGGAGACGAGCCCGTTGGCGTCGGTGTCTGGACGCAGTTGGCCGGCGTCGGGTCGACCTCCTCGATGACGAGTGTCCCCGTTCCGAGCGTGTTGCCGAAGCCGCCGAGCCGGCGGTGAGGGTGTCCGCTCCGGCGACCCACGTGCCGACCAACGTGATCGAAGTGATCCCGGCCGAAGTGAAGACCGACGAGGTCGGCGCGATCGGTCCAGCGGGTGCCGCAGAGTTGTCGAAGTCGAGGTTCGTCGTCAGATTCGGCGACGGACCGATGAAGCGTGAGACTTGACCATGCGCGGTCGCCACGAGGGCGAGCGCACACACGGGAAGGAGTGCAATGCGCATGAGGAAGGGTGCGCCGGTTCGCCGGCATGGGCAGTGGAAAGTGGCCGAAGGCCGAGGCGCTGAAGGTAGCCCGACCCCACCCGGTGCGACAATTTGGCGGTCCGAGGCAGTCACCTCGGTAAGCGCAGGCCAGATCGGCCCGGCACTGGCAGGAATGAGCATTCCCTGCCCGAGGTGGTCGGAGCCAGGGGGTTGCCCCGTTGCGGGTCCACCCGTAGACTCTTCGCCTCGATCACCCCC